>Ga0209233_1000375_pt1 | contig 39219 bp, 36 predicted proteins | sample AraplaCL_Cvi_mCL_FD_184269 | JGI IMG/M metagenome (GOLD analysis project Ga0209233, IMG submission 184269) | Arabidopsis root microbial communities from the University of North Carolina, USA - plate scrape CL_Cvi_mCL (SPAdes) (version 2) | ecosystem: Host-associated > Plants > Roots > Endosphere...
ATCGAAGTGCGGCTGGGGTGACTGGGCTGTTTGGGGCGGCGTTGGCGTTCCGATCAACGAAAAGCTGAAGTGGAACCTGCAGCTCGCCTACACCGACTCGAAGATTTTTGCCGCAACCACCAACGTCAAGTGGAACCCGGTCAAGAACCTGCTCATCGAGCCGGAAGTCTCCTACACCAACTTCGATTCTGTGAACCAGGATCAGTGGGCTGGTATCCTGCGCTTCCAGCGTAGCTTCTAATAGCGACCTACCTGGTCTCCTGGGACCAGGTACGGGAAGCCTGATGTACCGATCCATCAGGCTTCTCATAGCAATCGGTTGACCTCCGATCAAAGCCGGAAGGATCCGGTTTCCCTCCGGTTCCTTCTTATTGCCCAGCGAACCTACGCCCTTCCTGTCGTCAGAAACGACATCAGTCTGGCGCGTAGTAGCCCGCCTGATGAGCGGCACGATCCAGCGCCTCCCTGAAATCGGGATGAGCAAGCCCGATCATCGCCTTTGCCCGCTCTGCCACCGATTTGCCCTTGAGGTTCACCCAGCCATATTCGGTAACAACGATATGGATATCGTTGCGCGACGTCGTTACGGGACCTGTGAGGTTCGGAACGATACGCGAAAGAGTTCCCTTCGCCGCTGTCGCGTGACAGGCGATGATCGAGCGGCCGCCGCGTGAGCCATAGGCGCCGCGAACGAAGTCCACCTGGCCGCCCGAGCCACTGAACTGCCTTCCGTTGACGAATTCGGAATTGCACGCACCATTGAGATCGATCTGCAGCGTCGCATTCACCGACACCATACGATCATTCTGAGCGATGACGAACGGATTGTTCACATAATCAACGGGATGCGCCTCGACATCGGGATTATCGTTCAGGAAGTCGTAAAGCGGCTTGTCTCCCAGCGCAAAGGTGAAGATGGTTCGCCCTAAATGTATCTGCTTGCGGCTATTGTCGACCACGCCGGCCCTGACCAGAGCGGCAAGTCCCGATGTCATCATTTCTGTATGGATGCCGAGGTGACGGTGCTGTGAAAGACCGGCGCAAACTGCGTCAGGCAGTGCACCGATGCCCATCTGCAGGCAATCACCGTCATCCACAAGCCCGGCGATGATAGCACCGATCGCATCATCGACTTGCGAACGAGGCGCGGCAGCAAGCGCCGGGAGGTTTGCGTCATTCTCGACAAGTGCCGTGACGCGCGAGACCGGGATCATGCAATTGCCCCGCACATAGGGCATGCTGGGATTGACTTCGAGGATCAGCCGAGCGCCGGGCTTGCGGGCAACCGCCAGGGCATAATCCGTACTGGCGCCGAGGCTGAAATTCCCGTCCGCATCCATAGGCGAGACGGTAGCGATCAATGTATCCACGCCGACATGCTCGACAAGCGAGCGCGGCACCTGGCTGAAATGGCATGGCACGATTTCGGCGGCAGGCAGCGTCTCCGCTATTCGCCGCTTATCCAAGGCACGATCTACCGCTCCATGAAAATAACTCATGGGAATGATGCGGTCGCGTAGGTCGAAGTCGAGCACACTGGAACCGGCGACACCCGTGCAAAGCAGGTAGTAAAGCCGGACATTGTCCACCACGCCGGCTCGTGCACGTTCGGCCAATGCTGCAAGGATGGCAGGCGGCTGGCCGGCGGCGATCGGCATGGCGATCTTCGCACCGGACGGTATTAGGGCAACGGCCTCATGTGCAGAGCGCACGCGTTCGCGGTATTGCGTCTGATGATTAGCGGCCATCGAGTCCTCCCCTTGAATGCCACCGTCAGCACAATTTGGCATCCACCGCTGGATCGTGGCCGGCCCTCCTCCGAGGCCGCCGCGAGCGCTTGCTGCAGTGGAACACGCTTACATAAAAGCGCCGAACCCGCTGTTTGCGCAAGACCCGAACATCGCATTCACACCGGCAAAAATGGAAGTGTCAGGCCCTGACGTCGACTGTGCCCATCATGCCGAGATCTTCATGCTCGAGGATGTGGCAGTGATACATGCGCCGCCCCGGCAAATCCTGCCGCAGCAGGATACGGACCGTCTCGCCGGCGGCAACATTCACAGTGTCTTTCCAGGCCCGGTAGGATGGCTGGGTGACCGCGCCATTCTTTTCGCGTTCGACAAGTTGGAACTGTGTCCCATGCACATGAAACGGATGGTCCATATCCGCCTGGTTGACGATTTCCCAGAGCTCGACCTGTCCGACTTTCGAAACTTCGTCAATGCGCTTCATATCGAAGCTAGCGCCGTTGATGAGGAACTTCATCTCCGTGCCTTCCATGGATTCCGTCAACACAAAGCGACGCGTGACGGCCGGCTTAGAAAGGTGTTCGATGGAGCGCAGCGTCGCGGGAAGCGGTGGCACGTTGGGTGCAGCCTCCTCTGAAACATCGGCGGTCAGCAGGGTGATGCCGGCCGCTTCAGGCTTGCCGGGTCCCATCCACCCGCGATCATAGTCGAGCGTGACAAGCTTTGCCGCTCCCGGCCTATCGAAGGATATGATGAGCTCAACGCGCTCGGCAGGTGCAAGCAGCAAATCGTCGATGCCGACAGGAGCTTCGATAAGCCCCCCATCCGTTCCGACAAGCGCCATGGCGGCATTCTCGAATGTCAGCCGGAGGAAGCGCGCATTTGTCGCGTTGAAGAGGCGCAGGCGACGCTTCTCCCCTTTCCTCGCGGGGAATACCGGATTTTTCTGGCCATTGACTAGGATATGATCACCGACGCGTCCGTTCATCACATCGATCATGTTGCTCGCCGGCATGCTTCCATCTTCGGCGATCCGAAGATCGGTGAACATCAGGATCGTATCGCCATATTCCGCAGGGATCGGGTCAACCTTAGGTTTCACGAGAAAGATGCCTGCGAGACCCCGATAGACCTGCGAGGCGGTGAAGCCGTGTGGATGCGGATGAAACCAATAGCATGCTGCGCTGCCTTGCGGCAGATCGAAAGCATAGAGGCGCTCGCTACCCGAGGCGATGGATTCCATGGGATTGCCATCCTGATCGGCCGGCACCGGCATTCCGTGCCAATGAACTGTCGTCGGTTCATCGGGAATGCCGTTCCTGAAGCTGATCTCGACCCTGTCGCCCTCACGCGCCTCGATCACCGGATTTCCGTCGTTATAGAGGAGGGCCGGCGTGTCGAGCCTGTCTGCGAAGCGAACCAACCCCGGTCCGGCGGCAAGCCTTGCCTTGAACAGACCCGCTTCGCCGGCCTCGTTCAGCAAACGCGGCAGCTCCCGCAAAGGCTGCCCTTCCGGCAGGACAGGCTTACCGCCGGTCATCGCCATGTCATGAGCGCCGTTTGCTCCCATATGTCCCATGTCATGCATCATCTGGGCCGCGGCCGGCCCGGAAATCGCAAGACCCGCCAGCCCTGTCAGAAAATTACGTCGATGCATCGATTGCTTCCTCTTACTCAACAATATCCTCATAAGGCCGCTCACCACCGTGAACGCATCCGGACTGGTCTCGATCCTGGCGTCTGGATCGACAGACTGATTGCCTTGGTGGCGGATCTGTCGCCGCCGCAGGTCATGTTTTCAAGTCGCAGCACCATGAGAATTCTCATCTGTTTCGATCTCATGGTGCTCAAAATGGAGGTTCCAACCATGGTAAGGTCAAGTGTCCTGCGGCGAAAAATATGCTATTGACCTTCCCATGGTTGGAAGCCCCACCTTCCATCGGCAATATCAGGCGGTGCCTGTCAGGAGAACATTCATGAATATCGGACAGGCGGCGAAAGCATCGGGTGTATCGGCCAAGATGATCCGCTATTACGAAGAAACCGGCCTTATCCCCGCGGCCGGCAGAACGGCATCGGGCTATCGCGACTATTCGGATACCGACGTGCACATGCTGCGTTTCATCCGCCGGGCGCGCGATCTCGGCTTTGCCGTTGCCGAAATCAGCGAGCTTTTGGGGCTCTGGCGCGACGAAAGCCGCCAGAGCGCCGAGGTCAAGCGCCTCGCTCAGGGCCATATCGAAGCGCTGAAGAAGAAGATCGCCGACCTGCAGGACATGGAGCAAACACTCACCATGCTCGTTAATTCCTGCCAGGGCGACCATCGTCCGCATTGCCCGATCCTGCAGCGGCTCGAAACCGATCGGGAGGACGAAAATCTGTCAATCCAGCCTCGAGCGGGCGCCATACCTCGGCCGCTTCAGTGATCTCCGCTCATCGGTTCATCCGCTCAGCGACTCGTCTGGTGCGCGGGTCGTCAATATATCGCCGATCACCGGGCCATGTTCAATCGTGCCGTCTTCGCCGCGCCGATATTGGACGCCGACCTTGCAGGCATGAGGGGCCATTTCCCGGATCCAGCCCTTGAGATGGCGGCCGGTGTCGGGGGGCGAGTAGAGTGGCATGTTGAACCGCAGTCCGTCGTCCTCGCCAAGATCGAGCGTGCACATGACCGTGCCTTCGCCGTCGTCCTCTTCGTCAAGGTTGGGGTCCGCCACATGCGTAATCGTGGTGCGAAGCGGCTCGACATGCACAAGGGCCTGCAGGGCATGCGGAAGATCGGCAAAGGGCGGTGCCGCACGACCGTCGCTCGGCTCTTCGTCGAAAGCCTCATCCAGCGTGACCCGGCGGAAATAGTATTCGCTGTGCCCCATTTCGTTCCAGCCGTCGATCGCCGTTGCGATATCGTCCAGATCGTGGACACGCAGGAGGAAGCTGGTTCCGCCCGAATGCATCACCACGAGACGGTCGTCATTGTCGTCGCCGCCGAGGGAATCGGTGCGCAAGCGGATATCGAGCTCAACGATCTCATCACCTTGAGCGTTGCGGGAGGTTTCATAGGCCCCGCTGTAGAAACGCACTTCGACGCGTTCCAAAGTCCGATGATGGATACGCCAGAACAACAGGTTGTAACGACCATCGGCCCGAAGCGCCAGGAGCCTGTGCCAGTCGATATAGGAAGACAAGTATAGGCCGGTCAGACCCTGACCGGCTGCAACATCCTCGAAGCCGGGGCGATATTCGACGGGCAAGGCGTCGGCCACCGTCGTTGGCTTCTCGGCCGTCGGCCTGGGCGGATCGACGGCGTCGCGAAGACGCCGGTGTATCTCGAAGGCATCGACCTTCGCGATCCGCAGCATCTGCATCGAAAACAGCATCTGGTCGATCTCGTAGACCTCGCCCGACGAGAGTGCTCCGCATTCCTCACGCGCCGACCGCACTAATGCCGGCGAAATGAGGGATTCAAGCGACTGCCTGTCGCAAAGGAAGCGATTGAAGAATTCATCGAGGCTCCAAGCCAGGTCGCTCGTCCTTTTCGATACGGGATCGATGAAGACGACATCCTCGTCGGTTGCCGTCAACTTGCGGTAATATAGAAGGACGCCGAATGGCGTCAGTGCAATCGGGATGCGCCGCACGTCATCCGGCGGCGAAATGATCCATCGGTTAAGCACGGCCTGCCATGGTCGCGGGTCGATCAGGGCCAGTTGCATTTCGCCATAGAACCCAAGCCCCTTGCGACGCCACAATTCGAGAAGGCTGGCGGGAAGAATGCCTTCATAGGCGGCGACGAGCTCGCTGTCAGCTCGGGAAACCTGCCGCGATGGCGGATGCTCTGCGATGAAGCGGTGAAGAGCAAGGCGGCGAAACGGAAGAACAAGGCGATCAAACATAAGTTGTATATGGACGGCGGCGTCCATCGGACAAGATACCGATCGTCCAGCCACGCAATTTCCCTATTCCCCACCTGATCGAGGCAATCGGCTCAGGCTTCGCCATCCAGAAATTGCCGGAGGCGCGGCACGACGAAATCGAGGAAGACGCGCACGCGCTGCGGCATGCGCGCGCCGCCGAGAAAAACCGCATGGATCTGCTCCTCGTCCGGCTCGACGACATCTGCAAGCACCTCGACGAGACGACCGGCCGCAATATCGGCCCTCACGTGATAGTCACCCATGCGGGCAAGCCCCACACCCGCCAGCGCCATGCGCCGCACGGTTTCGCCATTATTGGCAAGCAGCGAGCTCGTCATGGCGCGATCGACGATGCGGCCGCTTTCCCGCACCGGCCAGACAGGTGCAAGACGGCGGAAATTGAAGCCCAGGCAATTGTGCCGCGAGAGATCATCGACACCCAGCGGTATTCCGTGGTGATCGAGGTAGCTGGGCGCTGCGACGATCTTGCGGCGTGCAATACCGATGCGGCGTGCAATCATGCCTGAAGCCGGCAAAGCCCCAACCCGAAAAGCAACGTCGGTGCGGTCGAGATAAAGATCGACGATTTCATCGGAAAGCGACAGATCGACGACAACATTGGGATAGGTCCGCCAAAATTCCGGCAAGAGCGGCTCGAGGCCGAGCACCCCCAGGGCAACGGCAATATTGACCCGCACCGTGCCGCCGGTCGTCGTCGCACCCTGTGCCAGCTCCTGTTCGACCTCATCGAGATCGTGCAGCAGGGCCTGGCTGCGCTCATAATAGATCTGGCCCTCCGGGGTCAGCGACAGCCGCCGGGTGGAACGCTCGACGAGCCGCACGCCGAGCCTGGCTTCGATGCGGGAGATCAGCTTGCTGACGGTCGAAGGTGTCATGCGCAGCAGGCGCGCCGCTTCCGAAAAGCTGCCGGCTTCCACCACACGAAGAAATACCTGCATTTCGCCAGCACGATTGTCCATGGAGCACCAATCTTTGATTTAGTTTCACAAATAAAGTGAAAACTCAGCCAATTCTCAAGCGAGAACGCGCTCTCTATTTCATAGGCGGAAGAGATTGCGCCATCAAGTCCGGTGCTCGATCCATTCACGGCGGCCGTAGCCGCCGAGGCTTTCAAAAGGAGTTTCCGATGCTTACCGTTACCGCCCATGGCGCAACAATTCCCGCGCTCGGCTTCGGCGTCTTCCGCATGTCGGACGCAGAGGTAGAGCGGGTCATCCCGGCCGCACTGGAGGCCGGTTTCCGTCATTTCGACACCGCACAGATCTATCAGAACGAGGCGGCACTCGGCCGAGCCCTAACGGCCGCCGGTGCACGACGAGACGAGCTGTTCCTGACCACGAAGGTCTGGGTCGACAATTACAGCGACGAGAAGTTCGCCGCCTCGGTCGACGAGAGTCTCGACAAGCTCAAGACCGACCGCGTCGATCTCCTGCTGCTGCATTGGCCGGGCGACAAGGTGCCGGTCGCGGAGCAGATCGAAATGCTGAGCGCTGTCAAAGCCGCCGGCAAAACCCGCTTCGTCGGCGTCAGCAACCAGAATATCGCCCAGATGCGGGAATCGGTCAGACTTTCCAGCACGCCGATCGTGACCAATCAGGTCGAAATCCATCCCTATCTGCCCCAGCACGCGCTCGTTGCGGCCGCAAAAGCAAGCGGTCTTGCGATCACCGCCTACTACGGCATGGCCGACGGTGCGGTGCCGAAGGATCCAGTGCTGCAGCGGATCGGCGCCAGATACGGCAAGAGCGCCGCGCAGGTCGGTCTTCGCTGGCTGATCCAACAAGGCCACATCGCTTTGTCCAAGTCGGCCAACTCGGAGCGCGTCAAGGAAAACATCGCAATCTTCGACTTCAATCTCGACGAGGCGGATATGGCCGCCATCGCCGATCTCGCACGCCCGGATGGCCGGATCGTCAGCCCGCCCGGTCTCGCGCCCGAATGGGACGCCTAAGGAGCTTCAACATGGACACCAAGATTTCGACGGCCCAAAAGGTCCAAACATCCTCTCACGCCCGATGGGCGCTTCTCGCCCTTGCGATCGGCGCCTTCGGCATCGGCACGACCGAGTTTTCGCCTATGGGACTTCTCCCGGTCATCGCCAAGGGGGTCGACGTCTCGATCCCAACGGCAGGCCTCCTCATCAGCGCCTATGCGATCGGCGTTATGGTCGGCGCCCCCTTCATGACGCTCGCCTTCAGCCGCTTCGGCAAGCGCACGGCACTGATGCTGCTGATGAGCATCTTCACGATCGGCAATCTCATGTCGGCGATGGCGCCGGGCTACTTCACGCTGCTGCTTGCCCGGCTCGTCACCAGCCTTAACCATGGCGCCTTCTTCGGCCTGGGCGCGGTGGTGGCGGCAAGCGTCGTGCCGAAGGAAAAGCAGGCAAGCGCGGTAGCCGCGATGTTTATGGGACTGACGATCGCCAATATCGGCGGCGTGCCGGCCGCAACCTGGGTCGGTCAAGCGATCGGCTGGCGCATGGCTTTTGCAGGAACGGCACTGATCGGCATAGCCGCCATTGCAGCGCTATGGTTCGCCCTGCCGAAAGGCGAGCGCGGCGCGATGCCTGATATCAGGCGGGAACTTACCGTACTTACTCACCCCACCGTGCTGCTTGCGATGGCAACCACCGTCATGGGCGCAGGCGCGATGTTCTCGCTATATACCTATGTCGCTCCGGCTCTCACCGAACTTACCGGCGCATCCAATAGCTTCGTGACCCTTGGGTTGGTCCTGATCGGCGTAGGCTTCACGATCGGCAACTGGCTTGGCGGACGGCTCGCCGACTGGTCGCTCGACGGTGCGACCAGGATCTTCCTGGCTTTGCTCGCAGCTATCATGTTCGCGCTGCCGCTGGCAATGATCACCCACGTTGGTGCCGCCATCGGTCTGCTTCTCTGGGGTGGCGCGGCATTTGCCCTCGTCCCGCCCGTGCAGATGCGCGTCATGGAAGCAGCGGCAGAAGCGCCGGGGCTTGCTTCCTCCATCAATGTCGGAGCCTTCAATCTCGGCAATGCTCTGGGGGCGGCCACCGGTGCCGCCGTCATCAGCCTCGGCTTCGGCTATGCGGCGGTCGCGATTGCCGGAGGCGTGTTGGCCGCCGCCGGCTTGGCGCTGGTGTTGATCGGTACGCGCAAACCGTCATCGCTCCCGGCAAATTGCGGCGCTTGATAAGCTCAAGGCGTCCAAGCCCTCGATAATGAAGCCTGATCATGCCGTCTGCAGGTTGATGCCATCGCCTGCAGGCGGTTTTGCGCATCCCGGGGATGCTTGTGGCTTTGTCCTGTCGAAGGCACGCCTTGTCGTATAGTGCTGGCCGGTGCCGCACTTACCGAAATTGGCCGGCACTTCTAATTTGTCTTATGAATTAAAGGCCTTCGTATTGCCAGCGCTGGTTGCTTTCGGATAGACCCTTTCCATCTCTCGTGTTCAGATTTTCCGGAGCATCGAAATGCGTCTTGAACCGCAGCAGCGAATTTATGTCTGCTTCTTCCTCTTTGCGGTATCGATGGGCGCAATGCTGTCGCGCCTTCCCGATCTGCAGGACGCCTTGCAGATCGACAAATCGGAGCTCGGTCTGACACTGATCGGCGCAGCTATCGGGGCGCTGATATCGCTCACCTTCGCCTCCCCGATCGTTGCACGTCTGGGCGCGCGCAAGACGGCATTCATCACCGTGCTGGGAACTTCCGCATCCCTGGCGCTCGTGCCCTGGATGGGCGTTGCTCCGCTTGTCTTTGCCATCCTGCTTTGTGAAGGTCTGCTGGCCGGAGCGCTTGAAATCAATCTCAACGTCGAGATCGATCGCATCGAGGCGCAGCTTGGCCGGGGCGTGATGAACCGCGCCCATGGGTTCTGGAGCCTCGGCTTCTTCGTCACCGCCCTCGCATCTTCGGTCATCCGCCAGGCCGGCATTTCGATGCAGCTGCACCTTGCCCTGACATTCACTTTCGTGCTGATCGTGGGTTCGCTTGTCATTGCCGGCATGCGCAATGCGCCCGCCCGCCCGGCACAGGATCATCCGGAGGTCGGGCATGTTGCGCTGCCAACACTCGGCCTGCTGCCTCTCTGCGTCATTGGCATTGCTGCCTTCCTGGTCGAGGGCGCGGGCATCGACTGGTCGGCGATCTATATGCGCGACGTCTTTCATGTCGAGCCGTTCGTCGGCGGTCTCGGATTGACGCTTTTTACATTCTTCATGGCGCTGGCAAGGCTGTTTGCGGACCAGTTCGTCGATCGCTTCGGCTCCCGCTCCGTTGCACTGTCGCTGTTGCTCCTCTCGACTGCCGGCCTCTGCGCCGTCTGGGTCGCACCCCACCCCAATGTGGCGCTGCTGGGCTTTGCCCTCATCGGCGCCGGTTGCAGCGCTGTTTATCCGCTTGCGGTTTCGGCCGCCGCCCAGCGCACCGATCGTCCGGCCCATGTCAATGTTGCGGCACTTGGACAAATGTCCTTCGTCGTCTTCTTCCTGGCTCCGCCGCTGCTGGGATTCGTTGCCGAACATGCAGGAATTCGCACGGCCTACCTTGTCTGCATCCCGGTCATCCTCGCCGCCTTGATGGGCGTCGGGTCGCTCTCCGCACGCCGCAGCGCTTTTGCATAAGGGCTCTCCTATCGCTGAAGTCGCCTCCATCTTCGCCAGGATCCGTTATTCGCTGTGAGGGGGAACGCTATACGCTTCCCCCTCCTCCGCAGCCCAGCGTGGGGCATCGCTCGCCTGCGGTGCTTTCACCAAACCAGGAGCCTCTGCCCGCTTAACGCAGCGAGCGAAATGCCGCCCTGACTTCGTTGGTGAAAATCGCCGGCTGCTCCCAGGCCGCAAAGTGGCCGCCATTCTCGGTCTTGTTGAAGTAGATCAGATTGCCGAAGGCACGCTCCGTCCACGACTTGGGTGCCTGATAGATTTCTCCCGGAAAGACACTAACCGCGACCGGCACGGAAGGGATCCTTTCGAGAGCGTTGAAATTGTTGGTGTGGTCTTCCCAATAGATCTGGGCTGCCGAGGTACCCGTCTCCGTGAACCAATAGAGAGAAATGTCATCCAACATCTCGTCCCGAGTGAGAACCTTTTCCGGCTGCTTGTTGCTATAGGTCCACTCGGCGAACTTGTCGTACATCCACGCGGCCATTCCGATCGGTGAATCGACGAGCGAGTAACCGATCGTCTGCGGACGCGTAACCATCATTTGGGCGTAGGCAGCGCTGTCCCGGTAGAAGATCGCAAGCTTGTCGAAGCAGGCGCGTTCGTCCGCAGTGAGACCTGCGGGCGCCGGGGCACCTGCAGCCAAGATCGGCACGATTTCTTTTGGAACGATCGCAGGCATGTTGAGATGAATGCCCAGCAGTCCGGGCACCTTTTGATGCGCCATGCGCTCGGAGATGACCGAGCCGCAATCACCGCCTTGCGAGACGAACTTCTCATATCCGAGGCGATTCATCAGCGTGCCCCAAGCACGGCCGATATGGTCCGAACCCCAGCCCCTCGTCGTCGGCTTGCCGGAGAAGCCGAAACCGGGAATCGATGGCACCACGAGATGAAAGGCGTCTTCGGCCTTGTCGCCGTGAGCGGTCGGATTCGTCAAGGGATCGATCACCTTGAGCATTTCCAGAACCGAGCCCGGCCAGCCGTGGGTCATGATCAGCGGCATTGCGTTTTCATGCGGCGAGCGCACGTGAATGAAGTGAATATCCAGCCCATCGATTTCGGTCACGAACATCGGCAGGGAATTGAGCTTCTGTTCCACCTTTCGCCAATCATAGCCGTCGGCCCAATATCCAACGAGATCGCGCAGGCGTTCGAGTTGCACGCCCTGGGAGTCGTCAGCGACATTCTCCTTGAGCGGCCAGCGTGCCGTCGCAAGCCTCTGCTTCAACTCGGCAATCGCGCTGTTGGGAATATGGACCTTGAGCGGCTTCACACCATCAGGCAAGGCGTCCGATGCGGCAAAGGATATGGCGGGCTTCAGGAGCGAGGCTGCACCGGCGATGGCAGCCGCAGTCACAAAGGCGCGTCTATTCATTGAGAAGGATAAAGGCGACATCGGAATCTCCAAATGTTTGGGAGGTTTGTTGAATGCCGCGAAGTTTTGCTTTCGGCGTGTATCCCGGTTGTGTCCTCAACCCAGCCAAATTGTATCCCTCTTTGTCCGGATCGACCGAGGCTACAATGGAACACAGAACTCTGCGTTTTGGCTTTGCCAGCGGCAAAATGTACCCGAAAAATATGGAACTTGGCCGAGTAGCCAGTGAAGAGGAATTTTTGGAGAATCTTGGGGTGGGAGATGAGGCAATGCGGGCTGCTAAGCCCTGCGGCGACCCCATAGAGATGGCGCGGGCTTGCGAAGTTCCTCTTCCATGATGATGGAAGCGGCTCGATGGCTACCTGCTCGAAGCGGCGCTCGCCTATGGGCAAAATAGGGGCGGCTATCCTGGCGGGAGGAGAAACCATGGATAGCCGGCCGGCCGCGATATGATGAGATCAGACCGGCAAATTTCACTCAATCGCGTTGCCGCACCTTACGGCGCATAGCGCGTAAAGACGTAGTCGTGATCCCTGACGTTGCCGACATGGCAGCTGAGACAGGTTTCATGTTGCGCAACGTCGACCGGCTTGCCGTCGATGAACCGTCCGAAACCCCACCCGTGACTGTCGGGATATTTCTTGGAATCCTTCACCATGACCTGCACCGTGGTCGGCGTTCCAGGCACCGTTGCCGGCGCGAACTCCGTTGATTGTTTGCGCTTATAGGCAAGCTTGACGAGGATCGAACCATCCGGAAAAGGCAGGGTACCCTTTTTATAGGCGTCGATAGCGATATCGTTGCCGAGTACCGCGCGAAGTTCGTCAAGCGGTGGAGCCTCTTGTGCCGGCGCAATGAATTTCCAGTCCCGATAGCCTTCCGGTATGGTGACGCCGTAAATCGGCGAGGCATTTTCCGGCGGCGTTGCAGAACCTGCCGATTGAGACGCGGCGATGCCGACGGCAAGGCTTGAGACGGCCAATGCGCCAAGGAATGCGAACTTCATTTTTGACTCCTGCCTGACGGATAATCCCGCAGAAGATCGCCGGGAATTGTATCCGCTAAATTTCAGGAAACGGCTCGATTGTATCGCAATGTAGCCAGGGAAACCCATTCGTGTGAGCTGCTCATCGGAAATCGGGTGGCTACCGCTCCGGTTCGAACGCTAGACTTCAGCTTATCACGGCTTCCGAGGACCCGACATGAACATATCGATCTCCACTTCCGCACCGGCTTTCACGGAAAACTCTATAGAGGCTCGGGTCGACGCTTATGATTGGCCGTCGCTCGCAAGAGAGCTTGACGGCTTCGGCTGCGTCGTCCTTCCGAAGCTTCTGGCACCCGATGAATGCGCTGCGGTCTCCGGGCTCTACTCCGAGGAACGTCATTTCCGCAGCCACATCATCATGGCGCGTCACGGTTTCGGAAGAGGCGAATACCGCTATTTCAACTATCCGCTGCCGGGGCTTCTCGGTGGACTGCGCACAGCGCTTTATCCCCACCTCGCCGGCATCGCAAACCGGTGGAATGAACGCAGGGGCTCGCCGAACGCTATTCCGATGAGCATGCCGCCTTCCTGAGGCAATGCCACGAAGCCGGCCAGAGGCGTCCGACGCCGCTGCTGCTGCAATATGTGCCGGGAGACTTCAATTGCCTGCATCAGGATCTCTACGGCGAGCTTGCCTTTCCGATCCAGGTGGCCATTCTGCTTTCCGAGCCGGGCCGCGATTTCACCGGCGGCGAGTTTGTCCTGACCGAGCAGCGGCCGCGCATGCAAAGCCGCGTGGAAGTCGTGCCGCTTCGGCAAGGCGACGCCGTCGCTTTTGCGGTCCATAACCGGCCCGTGCAGGGCACAAAGGGCAGCTACCGTGTCAATCTAAGGCACGGGGTAAGCCGCGTCCGCTCAGGCATGCGCCACACTGTGGGGATCATCTTTCACGACGCCCGTTAAGGGCGCCGCTAACCGACGAAGCCGGCGTAATTTTCTCCGATAATTCTGTGCATGATGGCCGAGTATGCCTCGTGATTCTGATCGCCCGCCAAGACGCGCCCGAGCGACGGCGGCGCGAAAGCCGACATGGGCAGGAGGGCGAGCGGCGTCGAAACAGGTGTGAGGTGCGACCCTTGCCCGGCGCGCAATGTCGTCAGCAAGCCGAACATCTCGCCGGTGATACTGGGCCTCGACAATATCGCCATGCGATACTGCCCGGACGAATTCGTCACCAGGTAGATATGCCCCGACAGGTGCGGCACCGACACCGAGCCCTGCTGTGAAAAAGAGGCATCACTACGCTCGCGTTCCCGGAAGCTCAGACAGGTCCGTTCTCCATCCCAGGCGATCTCGGTGCAATAGGCGAAAATCGCCTTCGCATCGCCGAAGGACGGACGAAGCGTTAGGTAAGTGCCCTCCAGCCAGGAAACCGAGGCGCGGGAATAGGCACCAAGCTCCTCGGGGGCATGGCCGGGCTTGTCATTGACAACGGTCGCTTGCGTTCCAGCCGGCTCCCGCAGGACGACACCCATCGCCTGCTCCAGCCGAATGAGGGTCGCGAGCGTGAAGGGACGGTGGCCGGAAAGGGCCTTCTCCAAGGTCGAAAGGCTGATGCGCGCGTCATTGGCAAGACGCTGCCGGGAAATGCGCCGTCTGGCGATCTCCTCGCGAACCCGCACTGCCACGGCGCTGTTCTGGCTGTCGGACAAATAGGGGTCGCCCTGGACCATTCCTTCGTTTCCTGTTTGCGTAATTTTTTTCACAATTCCACACATGGCCGTAACCGGCAAGACCGTTTGCGGCAAGATGCGGACGAAACAGGGCAAAGCTTACGCTGGCGAGAAAATAGCCTTTGTTCACAATGGCTTCAGTCAATCCACCAGCGAACAAGGAGCCTGTCATGTCAGCCTCGCCAAACGTCTCGCGCTACCAGAAGCGGCAAAATTTCCTCATCAGATTCGGCCTGCTGCTCTGGTTCAGCAATGCCATCCTGCTGCCGGTGCTTGCCGTCATTTTCGCACTGCTGCATCCGCTGGAATCGCACGCGCAACCGACAGCCTTCGTCACGCCGAACGAAATGGGCACCGGCAGCCTTCTTCTTCAGACCAAGGACGAAGGAAAATATATAGAGGCGCCCCGCCTTGCGACCGATGTCGATCTCGACGTCAATGGACCGACGGCACGCGCCGTCCTCACGCAAGCCTTCGAGAACACGACCGACAAATGGGTCGAAGCCCTCTACGTATTTCCTCTCCCGGAAGACAGCGCCGTCTATTCCCTAAAGATGATTGTCGGCAACCGGGTTGTTATCGCTGATATCAAGGAGAAGCAGGCTGCGCGCGCCATATACGAGAAAGCGCGCAGAGAGGGAAAGAAGGCGTCCCTCGTCGAACAGCAGCGCCCGAACGTCTTCACCAATATGGTCGCAAACATAGGCCCGCATGAAAAGATCGTCGTTCAGATCGAATATCAGCAGGCCGTGCATCTCGCCGACGGGCGTTTCTCCCTGCGAGTTCCCCTGGTTGTGGCTCCGCGCTACACGCCGCGGGATGCCTCGCCCATTACACAGCAAGCCGATCTGAAGGCCGGCTGGGGTCAGTCCAAACAGAGCTCATCGCGGAAGCTTAGCGACAAGCCTGTCTCGGCGCCCCTGATGGCACCTGGCGACGACCGCACCAACCCTGTCACCCTCAAGGTCAATCTCAACGCCGGTTTCCCGCTCGATGACGTGAAAAGCCTCTATCATTCGGTCAAGATCGACAAAGTAAACGACACCGAGCGCCGGATCGCCCTTGATGGCGATGCGACTGCAGATCGCGACTTCGTGCTCGAATGGAGCGCGATCGCAAGCAATATGCCAAGCGTCGGTCTCTTCCGCGAGCGTGTCGGCAAGGATGACTATGTGCTTGCCTATGTGATGCCGCCGGCGGTGGCAACGCCGCAGAAGGCGGGCCGCGAAGTGGTCTTCGTCATCGACAATTCCGGGTCGATGGGCGGCACGTCGATCGAACAGGCAAGGGCGAGCCTCGATTATGCCCTGTCCCGGCTTGAGCCGAATGATCGCTTCAACGTCATCCGCTTCGACAACACGATGACCAAATTCTTCCCCGATTCGGTCATGGCGACGGCTGAAAATATCGCCTCGGCCCGCCGCTTCGTCACCGGTCTGGAAGCTGCCGGCGGAACGGAAATGCTGCCACCGCTTCAAGCAGCACTCGACGACAGCCATCAAGCGAACGGATTGCGCCAGGTCGTGTTCCTGACCGACGGCGAAGTCAGCAACGAGCAGCAGCTTCTCGATGCGATCGCGAAGTCGCGCGGGCGCTCCCGCATCTTCATGGTCGGCATCGGCTCGGCGCCGAACACCTACCTGATGAGCCGCGCCGCCGAACTTGGCCGTGGCAGCTTTACCCATATCGGGTCGGTCGCAGAAGTGAACGAGCGCATGCGCGCCCTTTTCGACAAGCTGGAAAACCCCGCCGTCACCGATGTCGTCGCTGCCTTTTCGGAGAAGAATGTCAGCCTGTCGCCCAACCTCCTGCCCGACATCTACCATGGCGAACCGCTCGTTCTGGCGGCCCGGATGGGAAAAGCAGCCGGAACCCTCACCGTCAGCGGCAAGATCGGTGACCGCCCATGGACGATTTCCCTGCCGCTCGATCAGGCAAGCAATGCCAAGGGCATCTCGAAGATCTGGGCACGGCGCCAGATCGATGATGCCGAGGTCAATCTCACGCTCGGCAAGATTTCGCAGGCCGATGCCGACAAGCGTATCCTGCAATTGGCTCTCGACCATCATCTGGTCACGCGCCTCACAAGTCTCGTCGCCGTCGATACCAAGCGTCTGCGGCCGACAAACGCGCCGCTGACACAGGCCGACATTCCATTGCAGCTTCCGGCGGGCTGGGATTACAACAAGCTCCTCGGCATCGGTGCAACGCGCGATGCGAAAGCCGACACCAGGCATCTGCAGGCAGACGACAAGTCGCAGGGTGCCGATGGCGATGCGGAGCTTGAGCCAATCTCCGCACCGGCTCAGGCCAGCGTTCCGCTACCGCAGACCGCAACGCCTGGAATGCTTCTCATTCTCCAGGGATTGCTTGCTCTTCTGTGTGGGGCTTCGCTGCTGTTCCTAGCATCGCGAAGGAGCCGGACATGATCGCCGCCACTCGCCTCCAAACCATCGGGAGCGCGCCAGCGCGCTCCCTTCTGACTTTTGCGGCCGGCATTTTCATTGCCGCCGGTCTCTTCCTCGCCGCGCAAGGCGGATGGATCTACGCCAAGGCGGCTTTGGCCCAGGTGCTGCTGGAACGTGCCTTTGCCGAGAGCGTGATATCAGGCGCACCGATCAAGCCCTGGAGCTGGGCCGATACCTGGCCGGTGGCGCGTATCGAGGTTCCGCGCCTTGGCGTTTCCGTCATCGCCCTGAAGGGTGCAAGCGGCCAGGCGCTTGCCTTCGGCCCAGGCCATCTCGACAATACCCCGCAGGCAGGCGAAGAGGGTACAGCGGTCTATGCAGCACACCGCGATACCCATTTTACTTTCCTGAAAGATATCCATGTGAACGACCGTATCCGCATCACACGCAGCGATGGCCGGACCTTCACTTTCCACGTGACTCACATGGCGATTGCCCGCTGGGACAAAGCAGAGATCGACCCCGATGCGCGTGGCGCCCATCTCGTCCTGGCGACATGCTTTCCCTTTGACGCCGTGACCTCGGGGCCACTTCGCTATCTGGTCTATGCCGATCTCGAAGAAACGGCGACGAAATAGACCACGGCCAGCCATATGGAAATCTACCCTACCCGCTGTTGCGGGTAGACGCTTGCGAGTAGCGCGCGTCCATGGGTGCGAGGCCGTTGGCATTGGGTTGCGTCAGGATACCATAGAGTTCCGGGCGGCGGCCTCTTATCCAGCGCTGGCCCGTACATTTGTCGAGCAAGGCCAGATCGATTTCAGCGCTCACCCTCGCATCGGTCGCCGCCCAGGTTTCTGCCAGGATGCGACCATAAGGATCGAGGATCATGGCATTGCCGGTGCGCACTTCGTCTTCATCCTGTCCGACGCCATTGCTGAAGACGAGGAACATTCCATTGTCGTGGGCGCGCGACGGCAGCCAGCGCATGAACCACTCCCGGCCGTTCGGACCTCGAAATTCAGCCTCGATCGCCTGCGGATCTTCGTGAATGGCCGCCGCCGGCCTGATGTGGAGCGATCAGCAATTCGGCGCCAAGCAGCGCCGTGGCGCGCGCATTCTCGATCAGATTATTGTCCCAGCAGATCAGGATGCCGGCACGAATTCCCCAAGGTGTGTCGAAGACCGTGAAGGCATCGCCGCTGGAAATAAGGCGATGCTCCCAGGCATGCAGTTTGCGATGGCGATGGATGTGTCCATCCGGCATGCAGACCGCGTAACTATTATAGAGCTTTCCGTTTTCACCCAGCTCGAGGAAGCCGGCGCCGATCGCGATGCCCTTCTCCCGCGCCAGGGCAGCTACTCGACTGATCGAGGGACCGGAGAGTGGCTCAGCCAGCGCCTGCAGCGCGGGACCATCGAGCTTGGGAACATGCCAATATCCACAGATGCACATCTCGGGAAATACGACGAGCTGATTATCAGCCTGAACGGCTTCTTCCGTGAAATGCTCTATACGCGAGAGATTGTAGGCCTTGTCATTGGCCCAATGCTGAAACTGCACGGATGAAATTTTGAGCGCCATGTCGATAGCTCCTTTCGCCATGAAGCAATTTGACCACGCGCCATCTCTTTCGTAAAATGACTTTATCGATTAAAATTATTCCTGGACAGAATGGAAATAAAGCTTCTCCGATCCTTCATTCAATTGATCGACACCGGCCACTACGGCAAGGCTTCGGCAAAATTGTTCGTCACCCAGTCGACCCTGACCAAGCAGATTCAGGCTTTGGAAGCTGCAATGGGCGGAGCTTTGTTCGAGCGCGGCCGCCATGGCGCCAAACTGACGCCTCTCGGAGAACTTCTGCAGCGCGAAGCACGCCCGCTTCTCCAATTGAACGACGACGTCGACAGGAAGATGCATCGCGCCATAGCCGGCCTTACCGGATATCTTGATATCGGATTTGGAATATCGACACTTGCCGTCGCACCACGGCTGATCGCCGGTTTTCGCGCGGCGACGCCAGATTGCAGTATCACGCTCAACGACCTGCCATCGCGGGAACAGCATCAGCGCCTGCTCGACGGCCGGCTCGATATCGGTTTCTGCCGCGCGCCGGAGGACGATCGCGGCTTGGCTTTCATGCCCGTCGTCGAAGAGTATCTAGCCTTGGCGCTTCCAAGTGGGGTGACCATGCCGGCCCAGGATCGGCTGTCGGAGCTGAACGAACTCGGGTTTGTTGCACTTTCGCCGTCGCGCGGACCGGGACTGGATGACCAGATCAGGCGCTGGTGTTCGCTTGCCGGTTTCGAGCCTCGCGTCGCCCAATATGCCGACGACATACTGACCGTGCACGCCATCGTTTCTGCCGGCCTGGGCGCGGCATTCCTACCTTGGCATGGCGTGCGGGCATTGGCGGGGTCCATCCGCACGCAATCTCTCTCAGGACCGGAATCAAAATGGCCGGTAGGAATCTGCTGGCATCGCAAACATACGAGCCCCCTGTTAGCCGGCTTTGTAGATCATGTAACGAAGAATCTGGAATTCGACCACCCAGCCTCCGAGTGGCAATGGGGATAAAGGCCTAGCTTGCATCGGCATTCTGCGATGCAAGCGATCGCTCTCGTTGCCGGCAATGAGGTTATGCATCCAACCCCGTTCTCCGAAAGACGCTAAACGTGAGACTGCCCGACCTCGTCGTCGGACGGTTCGAGTGCCCTGATGCTCAAAACGAACCATGCAGCCAAAGCATTGTCGGCATACCCAGCACCGCCACTGCGATCATCACTGAAACTGCCATCTTGATCGCTTTGATGCGCCGTGTCCTGACGCCGCTCCAATCATAGTTCAAAGTTACTAACCCTCACAAATCATTAATGATTCGCAAACTAGGGCCGATCCAACTTTCGACAAGGGAAGGCGGTGATTCGTCCACAGCGGATATTTTCAATGGCCGTTACATGAACTTATCCAGCCTTTATCCATGGCAGGCGCACAGCGCCCGGGGGGTAACAAAAGACGGCAGAGCCTGATCCGCTCAACGCTCCAGGCATGCCGAACGGCTATATGCTCGCTGCCTGCACTTCTGCCATGATCGCTGAAAGGGAAAGCCGGAGATCCTGTGTGAGAGCATCCGCACGAAGCCGACTCACACAGCCCCATTCGGTGATTCCCGTTGTCGAAATCGTTACAATCTTAGCCGGATAGAGATCGCCAGATCGGCGGCAACGACATTATGCAGTCAAAAGCGTAAGCCTTCATCCGCAGCTATTTCCAGCGGGTGGCTGCAGAAAGTGCAGGAAAGACAGCGCGTTAAACGGCCCGGCCAAAGTCCTGGCTGTCACACGCTGACCGTTCATTATCCGTTAATCTCTGGACGGCCTGACAGAATCGTGTTCTATGTTCTGGCGGGCAAATGTCGGCAAACCGGCGACAGGCCGCCAAGAGGGATAAATGGCGATAGCGAACCGCACGGAGACAATAGCTCCTTCAAAGGAAAATGCAGCCAGCAAGATCGCGCGGCACGCAACTGTACTGTCTGGTCAGCTCCAGCAGCTCAGAACGCGTATGTATCCGCCGAAATCCGAGAAGATGCTACGCCAGTTCCTGACCAATGAAGTGTCAAAGCTCACGTCTATCCCGGATTCGACATTGAAGCTGATGTCGAGTGAAGGCCGCGGTCCTGTTCCAAGCCGGTTGGAGAACAATCACCGGGTCTATACGCTTGCCCAGATCAACGAATTGCGGGAACTGTTTGCCAGGCAGAAGCCTACGGAAGCGCTTCGCTTCCTGCCTCGGCGCCGACCGGGCGAACATCTACAGGTCATGGCGATTGCCAACTTCAAGGGTGGCAGCGCCAAGACGACGACCTGCGTTCATCTTGCACATTATCTCGCGCTGCATGGCTATCGCGTGCTTGCCCTCGATCTCGACCCGCAGGCATCGCTTTCGGCCATGTTTGGCGCGCAGCCGGAAATCGATGTCGGCGCCAACGAAACCATCTATGCGGCACTTCGATATGAGGCGGCCGAAAGGCGTCCCATCCGCGAGATCATTCGCAAAACCTATTTCGACGGCATTGACCTTATTCCAGGCAACCTGGAGGTCATGGAGTATGAGCACGAGACCCCTCGCGTCCTGGCTCAAAAATCCGGCTCCGGCGTGATCTTTTTCGAGCGGCTTAAGCTAGCGCTGTCCGAAGTCGAAAGCGATTACGACATCGTCATCCTCGACACGCCGCCGTCGCTCGGATTTCTGACCCTCAGCGCTATTTATGCCGCAACGAGCATGATCATCACGGTACATCCGGCCATGCTGGACGTGGCATCGATGAGCCAATTCCTACTCATGATGGGCGACCTGATCAGCGTGCTCAACGAAAGCGGTGCGCAGCTCGATCATGATTTCATTCGCTATCTGGTAACGCGTCACGATCCGAACGATGCACCGCAGTCCCAGGTCGTTGCGATGTTGCGCCATCTCTTCGGCACCGACGTCTTGTTGCCGACGGCGATAGAGAGCACCGCAGTCGAGGCCGCCGGACTTGCAAAGCGCTCCCTCTACGAGCTGGAAATGGGGCAGATCGGCCGAGATACGCACAAGCGCGCGCGTGAGGCCGTCGACGCCGTCAACGAGGCGATCGTGCAACTCATCAATGCAAGTTGGGGACGTGGATGAGCAAAAGCCCGAGAAAATCCATCGTTGCCAGTTTCGGTCTGCTCTCAGCGGAGTTGGAAAGCAGCGAAAACAAAACGGATTCATCGCCGCCGGCCCCTGCCCCCGCGCAAACCGGCCGTGTCGGTGCCGGCGTGATCGGGGCCGCGCATCGGGCGATCGGCGACATACGCGCCGAGCGTGACCGGCTGCGTGCCATTGTCGAATCCGGCGAAGGCTGGATACAGGACCTCGATCCTCAGGTGATCGATGCTTCTCCTTATCCGGATCGCCTGCCTGACGATGATCCTCAGGATTTCGAGAGATTCAAGCGTTCCATTGAGGAGGAAGGCCAAAAGGTTCCGATCCAGGTTCGACGGCACCCCTCTTCAAGCGATCGATATCAGGTCGTTTACGGCCATCGCAGATGGCGGGCTGCTCTAGAGCTCGGTCGCACCGTCCGTGCCATAGAAGTCGAGATTTCCGATCTCGATCTGGTTCTGGCGCAGGGCATCGAGAATGCCAGCCGGCAGGATCTGACATGGATCGAACGCGCCTTGTTTGCCTCGCGCATGGATGATGCGGGCATCAAGGCGCGCCACATCTATGCGGCTCTCTCGATCGAGGACGCGGAACTTGCGCGAATGCGGAGTGTCTATCGCGCAATTCCGGCAGATATCATTGAAGCGATCGGCAGGGCTCCGAAGATTGGCAGACCGCGTTGGCTGGATCTGGCGAAGGCCATATCCGCAGCCCCGAATGCTCTTGATGTGGTGCGCGCCGCTCTCTTGGATGCAAACAGGGCCAATGAAACCTCGGACCAGCGCTTTCAGGTGGCGCTGAAGGCAATCAAGCCTCCGTCTGAGCCTCGCAACACGCAAATTGCGATTTCCGATACATCCGGAACTAGGTTGGGTGTGTTCATGACCTCCCCTCGGGAAGTTCGAATCTCTGCCGAGGGCAAACTGGGTACGGAATTCGTGAGATTTATCGAGGAGGAGTTGCCCGATCTTGTCGAGCGCTTCACTCGTTTCAGAGACAAACGCAACCCCTGACAGCTGTCAGGGTTTTCTGATTGGAAAGGAAACTAGCAAAAGAAAAAAGGCCCCCAAACGTTGCCGTCGTGGAAGCCTTCTCTTCAATGTAGCAACTGAAGAATCGCATTTCCCCGAATCACAGTCAAGAGTTTTTGGCACCGTTTTTGGTGATCGTATTTCTTTTGCCTCTTGAAGGTGAAGAAAATGCAGAACGGAAGTGTGACGACGCCCTTTGGGCGGCGGCCGATGACGCTTGCCTTAATGAGACGGCAGGTCGCCACGTCCGCGATCGAACCAAACAAGACGGCCGATAAATGGAAAGTCTTTCGAGACATATCCGAAGCACGAGAAAAGCTCGGTCTACAAGATCGCAGCTTGGCGGTGCTCGACGCGTTGCTGAGTTTTTATCCCGACAATGAGCTTCGTCAGGACGCCAAGCTCATCGTCTTTCCATCCAATACGCAATTGACCTTACGAGCCCATGGCATTGCAGGCGCCACGCTTCGCAGGCATCTGGCATTTCTCGTCGAGGCTGGCCTGATCGTTCGCAAGGATAGCGCCAATGGCAAGCGCTATGCGAGAAAAGGCCGAACAGGCGAGATCGAAAACGCATTCGGCTTCGATATCTCACCACTGTTGTTGCGCGCCGAAGAACTTGCAATCATGGCTCAACAGGTCGTGGCAGATCGGATCGCTTTTCGGCGGGCCAAAGAGAGCCTGACAATTTGCCGGCGCGACGTCCGTAAACTGATTGCGGCGGCTATCACGGAAGGCGTCGAGGGCGACTGGCCTCGGATCGAAGAAACCTATAGTGCCCTCCTCGCGCGCATTCCTCGCTCCCCGATGATGTCTGAGGTCACCTCTATTCTCAGTGATATGGAGCTACTACGCGGCGAAATCATCAACCTGCTGGAAAAACAGCAGAAAATTGAAAATTATAGCACCAATGATGCCCATGGTGAGCGCCACATAAAGAATTCGAATCCCGAATCCTTTAGTGAACTTGAACCAGGCTTTCGAACAAAGCTGGAAGCAAGATCTCGGAAACCGGACAAGCGACAAAAAGAGCCGATGCGCATCTTCCCGTTAGCTCTCGTGCTGAAGGCTTGCCCCGAAATTAGCTCCTATGCCCCTGCAGGCGTGATCAGCAATTGGCGAGATCTCATGTCTGCAGCCATCGTGGTGCGATCGATGCTCGGTGTCACGCCCTCGGCCTATCAGCAGGCTTGCGAGACGATGGGGCCGGAAAATGCCGCCGTGACGATGGCCTGCATTCTTGAGCGATCAGGGCATATCAACTCAGCCGGTGCTTATCTACGCGATCTTGCAGGCAAGGCAAAACGCGGCGAATTTTCACTTGGTCCGGTACTTATGGCGTTGCTTCGCACAAACGCGGGGTACGGCGATATCGTATTAGAAGTTTCATGACATATCAGATCGGCTTGCTGAGATGCGCTGGTTCCGAGACACCAACGGTATGCGATCGGAATGAGCCTTCGGGTCAACACAGCAAAGAGGCCGCAAGATATACATTCTCGCAAGCGATATGGCTGGGGCAAGCCATTCAGCTTTGGCCATCGAACCTTGCCGACGGCCAAAGCCGCGCATTGGGTTAATGGCAGATGCGCTCCTTGCGAACCACCCAATGGCCATGAACCCTATGCTTTACGGTCTTCACAAAGCAATTGTGGTGATGACGATGAAATGGAGCGGCCTGGGAGGGAGCGCTGACGGCAACGACCGAAGCCAGGGCGATGGCAGTGGAGAGAAGCAGGCTTTTCATGTGAAACCTCATAAGCATTGGGGGTGATGCTGCGTGTTTACGCATGACTTTGATGACCGATTAAGGCTTAACCGAAAATGAATAGCACCCTTACGATTTTGTAATGAACTTTAGCGCCAGCAATTCGCTCGACGAATTTTCAAAAGGGGTGGAATTGAGCTTCAGAGATTAGATCCCGGTTTAATCGACAATACGCAGTGCATTGTGTCTCATCATTATTCCAGCGAGATCGAGTCATTGGAACGGTCATGGGACGAATGTGGGAATGGAACCGCGAATAAGTGCGCTCGGATTACTCGCTCAGAGACTATTTCCCCTCTGCTGAAGAAAAAATCGGCGCCAATGGGTGCACATCTCGCGGTCGATAAAAAGTTCAGTTAACGCGATATGGCTTATGGAAGCTAATGCCCATATAGCTTCGGGATTAGAAATTTTCGCTGAGAAATCTGGCAGTTAGACGGTGCTGAATTCGGGTATGAACAGCGAGATATTGCGCTTGTTTTGTGATGTATAGCAAGACACGGGAGGGAATAGTCAAGCAAATTGTCGTTCAGCAACATCCTTCAGATAGCCTGCAAACGGAGACGTATTGTCTTGCGCAGAAGGTCGATTGCTTCGGAAACGGTCGGTCCTTGGATAGGAGGCGGCAGCGCACGTTCGCAGAACTCCCGCCAGACGAACAGGGTTAGTTCGGCGCCGTCCGTTTCGCTTTCCTCCTCCCCTTCCGTAAATTGCCCGAGGAGCCGATATCGGGCGTCTCGCCAGAACAGTTTCTCGACCCACTCATAGATAGGAATGATATGGAAATGAAAAGCGAGTCCGGAGCTGTGACCATAGCGCCCGATATAGACGCGCGGAACGCGGAGCTCCTCCTTCAGGGCAGCTTGAAACAGCGCCAACAACGGACCGATTTCGCGCAAATCGTCATCGGATAAGTCTGACAGATCATCTGCAGATCTCTTCGAGGCAACGACAAGATAGCCGGGGAGGGCAGAGTTCGCGCGATGACTTACAACCCATCCGTCGGTTTCAGCGATGAAAAACTGTGAAGCGGGCCTCATTTCGGCTCTCCTGTTCCTGCGATTGTTCGCCGGCTATTTTTACCCCGCGCCTAGCGCAAAAGCGGTGTGGAATCCGGTGAGCATGAGCCGACCCCATTTATTGGTCTGAATGAAGGGGCAGACAGTATGGTCCACTCCATTTGCAAATCTTGCTTGGCGCCCGGCAGATTACACCGAGGAAATAGATGGCGGTAACGATATGCTGTGAAGTTCTCTGGCGTTCGGCACCTCAAGGTCGCTTGAGCCGGCTTCGGAATAAGTTCTGTCTGGTTTCCGCGCTCACAACAATACCCTGACAGCTGTCAGGGTTTTCCAATAGGCGTATGTGGGAGGCGGTATGGAAAGATTTACCCTGCGTAAGGCGACGGGCCGGAAGACAACATATGTCATGCTGCCTATCAATACGCTTGGACCGCAAACCCTGACAGCTGTCAGGGTTTTGATTGTACGGGATTCCTAGCATTGGGGCGCTATGCGGCCGAGCAGAAACCTGGTCAGTCTTGCCAGGACGATTTCGGCGGGAAGATAAACGGCAGGCTGAATCACGCGGGCGGGCCGCCATTTTATCCCGCGTTGCTGCAGCTGCAGCGGCGTCCGACGCCACAGCCGCCGCGACGCTTCAGAGCGAGCGTGATCCTTAATATGCGGCTAGCAAGTTCGATCCGAAATCCGGCTCGACACCGAGCAGCGGCGCGGCGTGGGCAATGATGTCGTGAACCATGGGTGCTGCCGTGTTGGTCGCGAAGGTTAAATTGTGTTGGCCTGTCAGCGGCTGGTCGACGAAGGCCAGCACCACGTATTTCGGGTTATTCATTGGAAACGCCGCCAGGAATGAATTGAAGCTGAGCTTGTGCGAGTAAACCCCGTGGATGACCTTGTTTGCGGTGCCGGTCTTCCCGCCGACGTGATAGCCGGGGACGTCGGCAGGTTTGCCAGACCCTTGCTCACCGTTCAACTGGAAGAGGTAGCGGATCGTGTCGCTGGTGCTCTTCTTGACGATCATCGTTTCGGTCTTTTCCGCCTCTTCCTGCGTGCGCGGCAGGAAGGTCGGCTCGATCAGCTTGCCGCCGTCAATGAGGGCGGCACCCGCGACGGCGGTTTGCATCGGGGTGGTGGCGACGCCGTGGCCGAACGCTATGGTTATGGAGTTGAGCTTCTTCCAAACTCTCGGCTGGCTTGGCGCTTTCACCTCAGGCAGTTCCGTCTGCATTTTCGACAGCAGACCGAAGCGGGTCAGGTAGCTCTTCTGGATGGTCATGCCCACCTTGTCCATCATTTTGGCCGTGCCGATGTTGGACGAATAACGGAAGATTTCCGGGATCGACAGGACACGCCGCGGCACGTCGCGGTCGTCATGGATGGTGAAACCGCCGTAGTGCAGGGGAGAGCTGGCGTCGAAGGTGTCCGTCAGCTTGACCGTGCCGGTATCGATGGCCATCGCGATCGAGAAGGTCTTGAAAACCGATCCCATCTCGTCGGTGCCGTTCGACATGCGGTTCAGCCAGCCTTTGATATCAGTCTGCGGATCGTTCGGATCGAAGTCGGGTGCCGAGGCCATGGCCAGGACTTCGCCGGTGTGGATGTCGAGGATGACGGCCCCGGCCGCCTGACTCTGGTAGCGGCCGATCGCATCCGACACCACGTCGTGGACGATGTTCTGAACACGCAGGTCGATCGAAAGCCGCACGGGCTCCAGTTGGTCGCGGCTCGTTAGGCCCGTCGATGCGAGATCCGACAGGCCCTGCATGTCGAGATATTTCTCCATGCCGGCGACGCCGTGATTGTCGATATCGACATAGCCGAGAATATGGGCAGCGGTTCGCCCGCCCGGATAGAAGCGCTTGACCTCAGGCCGAAATCCGATCGCCGGAATGCCGAGCGCCAGGATTTCGCTCTGTTCCTTCGGCGTCAGCTGCCGGCGCAGCCAGGCAAAATGCGAGCGGCGATCGGCAAGCTTCTTATAAAGGGATTTGCGATCGATATCGGGAAAGATCGAGGCGATTTTTTCCACTGCTTCGTCCGGATCGATTACACGGTTGGGCTCGGCAAACATCGAAACTGTGCGGATGTCCGTTGCAAGCAATTCGCCGTTTCTGTCGACGATATCGGGACGCGCGGCGCTGACATGATCTGGAGGAATTGCCGAGGTGTCGGTCCTCGGCTCCATGTCGAAATAGGTAAGCCTGGCGAAGATCGCCACGTAGCAGACGAGCAGCCCACCCGCGAGCATCATGATGCGCGCTTTGGCAAGTTTCGCCTGGCCCGTCGCGCGCACCGGCGGGCGCTCGCGGCCCCCAGGACCAAAGGTGATTCTGATGAGGCGGCCGCTATTTGCGCCGAGTGCGTGGATGATCGACATGAACGATAATTCGCAAAAACTGGGAGGGCGGGTTTGCCTCTCGATTAACAATCTTTAAACGCAAGATGGTTAACAGGAGTCTAATCATAAGCTCCCGTTACCATCCTTGTCCGTGAAAGAGAGTGCACCAAGCGGACTTCCGGCCGGCAAGTGATAAAGTGGAAATGCTAGTGGGAAGGACACTTTCTAGAAAGCGACGATTGGCGTCCGGAGGACAACAGTACGTCCAGGCGCCTACAGTAGTATGCGAGGCAGATTTGGGGACTGGTAGCCCCCTCTACCTGGCGTCCACCCCTTCATCTCTCGTCCCCATGCACCGTCTTACAATGAGCAACGAACATGCCAGAAAGGCTGTAGCGTAGCCGCTGATCAAATATGGTGCAGATATCCCAGCCATCTCCGCCAGCGCGGCTCCAAGCGGTGGAGCGGTCATCATCGCTACCGCTCTAAGTCCCTCGCCTACCGCGACAACGCGCCCCAAAAGCTCAAGCGGTGTCTCCCTCTGTAGAACCACGCGGTAAGGGACAAAAAAGCCGGCGCTGGCCAAACCTGTGGCAAATAGGAGTGCGCAAAAACTTACGGCAGACATGTCGATATCGCCGCGTCCGACGTGGCCCATCACGGCAATTAACAGTCCCCCGACAAGGCCTGAACCGATCATCAGCTGAAAAGGATCGCGCCGCCCGAAGAACTGTCCCAGAAGCAAAGCGCCAATTACTCCGCCGGCTCCTGCGGACGCAACGGAGGCTCCGAGCAAGGCGCTCGAAAGCCCGATCTCCTTGACCAGGAGTGCGATCAGCCCATCGTACAGGAAGATTAGAAAATAACCGAGAACCATAGCCACAATGGCGGTAGCTAGGACTGGCTTGCGGCGAATATGTCTCAGTCCGTCGGCAAATTCCTCGCCAAATTTTCCCTTTGCGGTTCCACTGCGATCAGCGCGCAAACCACCGGGCAAGTCCAAGAGAATCATGGCTGCGATCAGCGACAGACCCGCGTTCACCAAGAAAATCTGCTGCAGGTCGAGAAATACCGTCAGAATTCCACCCAAGGCCGGGCCGATAATCTTGGTGAGCTGATTGATGACGTGGCTGAGACTATTTGCCGCCAACAATCGATCAGGGGTCGCGAGAAGGGGAAGTGCGGCCTGCTTTGCCGGCGTGAACAAAGCGTCGGCACTGGATTTGATGACGACGCATCCGAGGAGCACAACTAGATTTGGCGCCAGAACAAATGCCGCCGTTGAAATGGCGCGTATGAGGTTACTCGCTACCAGCAGCGTTCGTTGATCCGCGCGATCCACCAGAACGCCAACGGCGGGGGCGAGAACAACATAGGGTAACGCTAGCGCCAATGTTAAACTTGCAACCCCTATAGGTCCAAGCTGCCATTGGAATGCCACCAGCGCGTTCAACGCCACGAAGTCCAACCAATCGGCCAAATCGGAAGGGATCTGGGCGAGGAGCAGTCGTCGCAGTTTCGGCACGGTGAGCGGCGCGAGGCTATCAGGGCACCGATGCATTGCGACCGCGGTTAATATCGAACCTCGTCATGGAGCCTCTTCGTTACTCACCTCAAGCATCTGCTCTACCACAACTATGGATTATGATCGAGGACGGGGAATGGCACAATTGCCAATCTAGCGACACCGCCCCCAAATTCGCTCTTTTTACCTTTGAGTGCCAGTATCATACCTCAATACAAGGCCTGTTAATAGATTGAAATATATATATAATTTCTCGATATGGAAGTATAATCCATGATAGTTTCCGCCTGTGATTTTGCGTGGTATCGAGCAGAAGATCCTGACGCTGATGCGCGAGCTTCGCGACGAATTCAACACGTCGATCCTGCTGATTACCCACGACATGGGCGTCGTTGCCGAAATGGCCGATCGCGTTGCGATCATGCAGCATGGGCGCATCGTCGAGCAGGGCGATGCGCTCGATGTCTTCGGCAAGCCCAGCCAGGCCTATACGCGCGAGCTGCTGGCCGCAGTGCCGCGCCTCGGTACCCATGCCGGCACGGATGAACCGCCGCGCGTTTCAAATACTCCTGTCGTGGTTACGCCGGCCACGCCAATCGTCGAGGTCGAGAAGCTTAGCGTAACCTATGGCGGCAAGAGGGGATTGTTCGGCAAGGCCAAGACCGCCGCGCCCACGGTCAATGAAGTGTCCTTCACGATCAAGGCCGGCCAGACGCTCGGGTTGGTGGGCGAGAGCGGATCGGGCAAATCCACCACGGGCAAGGCCATCCTCAATCTCATCGGCTTTGCGGGAAGCGTGAAGATCGAGGGCCGCGAGGTTCATGGGCTCTCGGGCGCTAAAATGCAGCCGGTGCGCCGCGCCGCGCAGATGATCTTTCAGGATCCCTATGCTTCACTGGATCCGCGCATGAGCATCGGTTCCGCGATCGCGGAGCCGCTGGTGATCCACAATGTCGGCAATGCATCCGAGCGCAAAGATCGCGTCGCGGCGCTATTGAAGCGCGTCGGCTTAACGTCGGATGCCGCAAGCCGCTATCCGCACGAGTTTTCGGGCGGGCAGCGCCAGCGCATCTGCATCGCGCGCGCATTGGCGCTCGAACCGAAGCTGATCGTTGCTGATGAGAGCGTGGCCGCGCTCGACGTTTCGGTACGCGCACGCGTTCTCGATCTGATGCTCGAGCTTCAGGAACAAATGGGGCTTGCCTATCTCTTCATTTCGCACGACATGGCCGTCATCGAGAAGATGTCGCATCACGTCGCCGTGATGCGTAGCGGCCAAATCGTGGAAATGGGCACACGCCGGCAGGTGTTCGAAAACCCAAGCGACGATTACACGCGAAACCTGATGGCTGCCGTTCCGATCCCGGATCCGGCTTACTATCGCCAGGCACGCCGACGCTGATCATTTTCCCGACCGTCGGCGGTCTTCCGTAGCGGAAATCTCGTTAAAGCGGCTGCTTTGCGTGGGGCAGCTCCGGCTCCAACATCTCGGGCAAGTTTTGAGGCACAGAAGTCACCGGGAAGGTGCGGCAAACATCAAGCGGCGCAGATCTCTCGCGCGATATCTCGCGGATAGGCTCCAAGGCAGCCCTCTACCGCTGTGTTGGACATGATTGCGGCAGAAATACCTTTCACAGGATCGATGAACCAACTGTGTCCATAGACGCCGCCCCATGTTACCGATCCTTTCGACATCGGAGACTCTGCCAAAACCGGGTCCTGGATAACCGCGCCCAAAAAGGAAAATCCCTGTCCTGGTTCGCCTGGGCGTGGAATGTCGCCTATCTGGTTGAGGAGTGCCGCTTTCGCCGTCTCAGACTTCAAGATGGGGCCCCGCCTTGGCGGATGGTTTCAAGAAAGGAGATCAGATCCGGTGCTGTCCCCACCATACCAGCGCCACCGGACTGGAAAGCCGTTGGGTTGAACAGCCGGGTCGGCGCAAAGGTCAGCAAGTTGCTATCATCGTCCGGGACTAGATGATGGTCACTCATTCTAACAGCTTTGGGATCGCCATCGGCATAGGGTGTAGCAAGTCGCCGGGGATCACTGACTGAGAAACCCGTGTCGCTCATCCCGAGCGGTCCGGTTACATGACGACGCACCGCTTCATCGAGGCTACACCCTTCGATCTGCGCGATGACCGCTCCAAGAACATCGATGGCGATCGAGTAAGACCAAAGTGTGCCCGGCACTGCCAGCAGCGGGAAGGTCGATAGCCGGGTGAAGTTCTCCTGGAAATCGAGGTCTGTATCGGAAAGGCCGCTATTGAACATCCGCTCCGGTGGCGTGGTTTTGGGGTCTGCCCCATAACTGAGGCCTGCTGTATGAGTGAGCAGGTGTTTGATGGTGATATCGGCTATTTTCCCATCTGGCTGTCGGGGCCGGAAATAGGGAAGATAATCTCGCACGAGGCTGCCAAGGGCTAGCCGACCTTTATCGATAAGAGCCAGAGCAGTCGCTGCTACGAGTGGTTTGGTCACCGACGCCAGCCGGAATATGGTTCGGGTTTCAATGGGCTTTTCTATTTCCCGATCGGCATAACCGGCCGCACGGCTATAGACGGTTTCTCCATCCCTAACGACAATTACGACAGTGCCGACGATCTTGCCGGCAATGATCGCCCTCTCCACGACCGCGTCGATCCGCGTCTTCATCGCAATCATCCTCCAATGGTGCCGAGTAGCCAAGAGCAGGACTACTCATGCAGCTAATGTTCCACAAGGCGTGGGAATGGGAAAGTTGCTCTCTTGCGCTAGTCTTGATCGGCCAAGAATACAGCCTTCGGGTAGGCCCCACGTGTCCGATGGATCTCGGTGAAGCGAACAGGACCTAGTTTGAAGGCGAGGGGTGTCAGCGCGGATGGCCCAGGATCTAGTTGAGCCGACATTCCGCCGTCCACAAGAGCGAAAGGCTCGCGGTGATCCGACAAAGAGGAGTAAACTCAGCAGCGACGGAGTTCGCCTTGGAAGAGTGTGCGAGCGGTCACTTCCGACGGCACTTACGATTACCTGCCAAAGGGCGCGAGCATCTGGAGAGTGAACATTTCCTGTCGTGCCGACGTGTCGATCGGATCTTGCCGTGGCCGAAAGTGTGCATTCTTCGGAACTTCCATCAGCTATAGTCCTCGTTTCTATAACTCAACGTTGCACACATTTGTGAGCTATAGAAATGGAGTCTATCGCTCATCGGACCCCGCATCATATAGTCTTGTCGGAGTGGTCTACATTGCCAACCGTGCGGCCTGCCTGTTCTTTCGTTCGGGCATTGTTGTAATAGCTTGCCGCCTACGCCACTGATTTGTAGAGGGATTGTTGCATCGCCGCCTGCAGAGGGACGCCACGATTGGCCGCCTCGGTCAGATAGCCCGATCGCAGCCCATGCGCCGGAAAACCGGTCCAGTGTGGATCCTGGCTTCTGCTTGCCATCGCTTCAAGGCATTGACTGGCCGCCCGATCAAAACCACATTCTCGCGGTCGTCGGCTGTCGTCGTCTTCGTTCAGCCGAGATTGATAGTCAGGCGCCACAGGAGAAAGGAGGCAGGGTCTCTTTGGATTGGCATGGACGGGGCTCTTCATCGACTAGGAGGTCAGCTGCCGGTGAGCGGTATTAGGCGCATGCGGGCGTCGGCCCGTATTGGAACCTTTTGCACGCAATCCAATCCCGACCGCGACTGGCATGCCGTGGCTGGGATTCGCGGCGCGTTCGACGGGGTTCTCAGAGGTCATGGGCGACGCGCTCAGCAGAAGTGCCTACGGCGCCGGGTAGGGCAGGGAAAGTCCGGTCGGCACCAGTCCTCAGGCTTCCAGATTGGCGAGATCCGAAATAGCGCCGTTAGCGTGTTGTAGCCCATGCTGAGCTTAACGAGGTAGCGCAGCGCTCGATATGCCTGCCATAGACGATATCCAACTCCGTGGCGCCCTTTTTAGCATTGCTACTTTCGAACCGCAGAATACGCTAGGCGAGTTCAGCCAAGGCCGTCCCTAATACTGACAGCGGCATTGCTTCGACGTCTTGCTTCATGGGGAAAACCTCCTGCCCCGGGTAGACGACGATCCGCCGCACCGGATTCAAATCCTCGCACGCAAGATAGAAGCCCTTTTCGAGTTTCGGCGATAGACTGCGTTTGATTTCAATGGCCCAGGGTCGATCGCCCGGTGGCGTGAGGAGCAGGTCGATTTCGGCACCGGCGGATGTCCGATAGAAATTACTCTGTGTTCCGGGTGGTGCGGCAGCAACCAACGTCTCGATCACGAAACCTTCCCAACTTGCACCGGCGACCGGATGACCGAGCAAATCCTCCTGAGTGGTCAGCCCCAAGAGGGTGTGGGTGATGCCGCTGTCGCGAACATAAACTCGGGGTGACTTTACAAGACGCTTTCCAACATTTGCATGCCAAGGCTCCAAACGCCGTGCTAGCAGCAAATCAACCAGAAGATCGAGATAGGCGGCGACCGTCTTGCCATCGACGCCAAGCGCGCGTGCAAATTCTGCGGCATTCAGAAGTCCGGACTGATGGTGTGCGAGCATCGTCCAGAAGCGCCGCAGTGTCTCGGCGGGAATACGAGGACCGAGCAAAGGGATATCTCGCTCGAGATAGGTGCGAATAAAGTCCTGCCGCCAACGCTGGCTTGCGCGATCTGTGGGAGCGAGCAAGCTGTCCGGGAAGCCACCTCGTAACCACAACGTATTGAGCTCGCCCGCTGGCACTTCGATGCCATTGACGGGCCCCATTTCAAGATAGGCGATACGGCCAGCCAGCGTCTCGCCCGACTGCTTTAGCAAGTCGATGGAGGCCGAACCAAGCAGTAGGAACTGCCCAGTTTTCCTTCCGCTTCGACGGCCGCGGTCGATAAGTCCGCGCAAATTCTGGAAAAGATTAGGAAGCCGGTGGACCTCGTCCAAGATGACGAGCTTGTCGCTATGCTGGCTGAGGTATAGTTCCGGCTCGGTGAGCTTGGCACGATCAGCATCCGATTCCAGATCGAGATAAATGGAGGGCCGATGGTCGGCGATCGAGAGTGCCAATGTCGTTTTTCCGACCTGACGCGGCCCGATGAGCGCGACAGCTGGGCGCGTGTCTAGCAGTTCGTTCAATTCGGACGATATTCGACGGTTAATCATCCTCGCATTTATGGAGCAGGACTCCAGAATTGCAAGGAAAATCCATGCAGCCTTTCCGAAAAATCGGGGCGCGGCGCTATACAAGCAACCGCGCCGCCCGCCCGTTCTTTCGTTCGGCACTGTTATAATAGCCGGCCGCCTGCGTCACTGACTTGTGCAGCGATTGCTGCATGGCTTCTTGCAGCGGCACTCCGCGGTTCGCCGCCTCGGTCAGATAGCCGGACCGCAGCCCATGCGCCGAAAACATCTCCGGATCGAGTCCAGCTTGGCTACAACGCGTTTTCAGGATCAGATTGACCGATTGCGGCGTCAGCGCGCGCCGGTCGATGTTCCCCCACTGGTCGATCCGCCGGAAGAGCGGTCCGCTCTCGATCCTCGCTTCTTCAATCCAGCGCTTCAACGCGACAACCGGCCGACCGATCAGAACGGCATGCGCCTGGTCTTCAACCGTCGTCGTCTTCGTGCGGCCGAGATGAACGGTCAGACACGGCAGGAGGGGGGAGGCGGGGTTTCGTGGATCGGCATGGACCTGGTCTTCATCGACCAGATCCTCGACCCGCAGGTCGGCAACTTCGGAGCGCCGGCGGCCGCCGGAGGCAAAGGCGGTCAGCAGCAAGGCGCGATCGCGAAGATCGACCAGGCGCTCGCCGTTACAGGTGGCCAGCAGCTTTGTCAGAACGTCGGCGGTGACCGCTCGTCTGCTCTTGCGGCGGCGTTGCCGCGGTGCGGCGCGGACTGCCAGTCGCAATGCGGCCTTCAGCGAGGGAGCGGTAAAGGATCCCGCTAGGCCACGCCAGCGGGAGAGGATCGACCATGAGGTGAGGCGACGCCTCACGGTATCGGGCGCGTGTGGGCCTTCGGCGCGCAGCAGGCCTTTGGCGCGCAACCCGATCTCGACGTCATCAGGCATGCCGTGGGAAGAATCCTCGGCCCGTTCGACCGGGTCCCAGAGATGATGAGCGACGAATTTCAGGAGTAGGCTCTCCGGCGCCGGCCAGGGGAGGGGAGCGCCGGTCGCCAACTCGCACCAGGCTTCGAGATAGCCCAGATCGGAGGCAAGTGCGCGCAGCGTGTTGGCGCCCATGCCCTCTTTGGCCAGATGCTTGAGGGTAGCGACATCCTCGTCGGTCAGCAGCGCGGCCAGCTGATCGCGGCGGGCAAACGGCAGGATGGCGTCGAGCGCATCGAGCTCTTCGGCGCGCGCCAGCACCGGATCGGCGGGGGAGACGCGGACGATAGTTTTCCTTGTCATTGGGTAGCCGATGCGGGATGACATCTCACGTCCGTCCGCCCGAAATCATTCCCCTTGAATAGCAAGGGCGCCTTGGCGATCGCGGCAACGGCGTACGAATAGCAGTCGCCCATATTAAGGCTGGCCGGATGGCGACCTTTGCCAAACAGGTCGAAGGCCTTCTCGGCAGCATAGTAATGCCGCTCGCCAAAGGCCACAGCGGTCACATTTGGCAAAGCGACGAGCTGTGAAATGATGGCTGCAGCGTTCGGAAAGCTCTTGCCGGTGAGCACCATTCGTGCCTCCAGTAAGGTCGGCCAGCCAATGACGACCTCCTCACGGGTGACGAGCGCATGAAACCGTTCAGCTTCGGGCTCTCGCAGCGACGTGGCCACAATCACCGACATATCGACGGCGATCATTTGGGCAAACCGTTTTCGTCGTAGAGATCATCGTGGGCGGAGGTGGTGCCGGGTGGCACGGACCGTCGACCCTCGGCCATCAGCTCCCAAAGCGTGTCGGCTGGCGTCTGTACCGGCTTTTGTCGCAGTTCTTGGTCGTAATGCTCAAGCGCGATCTCGACGAGCTTGTTGATTGGTTGGCCGGTGCGTCTGGCCAGCGCGTGCGCCAGATCGCGTGCCTTGCTGCTGCGGATGGAAAGGTGCGGTTCGGACATTTGGGCACTTCTGGCGCGGATATTATGCCGCAAAGATAGTGCTTTGGGCCGAAGATAGCAAGAAATTGCCATCAGATGGCTCATTATCGATACTTGAATCCTATCGATGGCTAGCGGTTAATGGTTCGGGTCGTTATCGATGACGGAAATTAGAGGTTGAATGGCTTCCGTGACAGAAAATAACATTGTTAATTCACATGGTTAATGAAGCGCAAACGTCACCAGCTTGCGCCAAGTTGACGATCACGGCCGCGCAGAATGAGACCACGTGCAATCGAGGCAGACTGAACCTGCCCGCGCGTCGGCGGCAGGCTCGGCCAAGCCACCGAGCGGACCGGTTCCGTCGGCAAACGCCCCGTTCCGGCCTATGCCGCCTCCCAGACCTGGTTCAGGATTTTTGCTGCAAGCGCCGCCTTATCTTGCGGCAGGAACCGGCCATAGTGCTGCTGCACCACATCCGGCGTATCCTGGATCGCGTAGCTCGCCTGTTCGTAGGAGCCTGTCTGCTTGAGGATATGGGTCGCCAGAATATCCCGGACATTGTGCGGCCCGTGCGGCAGCAGGCCCTTGATGGCGCCGCGACCGGTGTAAGGGTTGTAGATTCCATATCGTTGAATGACGGTCCGCCAGGCCTCATAGAAGGTCGTGGAGTCGTAAGCGGCGTCGGTGCTGGTCATCTTGACCGTTTTCACGAACAGGGTGCCGGGATCCTTCGCGCCGGCGAGCAACACCCCGCGATGCCGGTCGATATAGTCGTCGAGATATTTGTAGAGATCGAGCAGGTCGGGCAGGATCAGCCGGAGCGGTTTTTGACCGAAGAACGATGAGCCGGAGTTCTTGAAGGCCACGGACGGTATCAGCACTTCCCAGCCGCGCTCGCGGTCGCTCCAGCGCAGCTCCCCACACTTCATGTCTTCCAGCCGCCGCTCCGCCGTCGGAAAATGACCACGCGGGCAGACGCGTAGCTGACGAAGATTCTTCTGCCGCAGTCCAAGATGAAGTCCGAGCCGGAGCATCAGGAAGGAGCGGACGGCTTCTGCCGCCGGCCGCGGATAGAGATGTTCGTCCGGCATGCGCTTAAGGATCTCGTCGGTGATCTTGCGGTATTCGGCCAGCGGGCTGTCTGCCTCCAGGATCACCATGATCGGCTCGAAGGGATCGCGGTGCACCCGCATGACCCGCTGAACTTCCTTGGAGCGATTGGCAGCATGCCGGTGAATGCATCGCAAGCGCCATGCCAGTCGCGCGAAGCGAATTCGATCTCCTCTGGCGCGATAAGCCCTTCAATTGGGCGAACGTTCTTGAGAAGCTCCGGATGCTGTCGGATCCAGCCAACCTCGGCACGGGTGAGGGCTTGTGCGACCATCAGCATGTCCTCTTCCCATTTGGTATAGAAGCCGCGCCGCTGCTCGCGCCACTGCAGATACCAGTCCCAGACGCCCGGGAAGATCAGCAGACCGAAGGTCAGCTGGCTGAGGGGCACGCCGCGGCCCTTGACGATGCCGGCGGGTGAGGCGGCCAGCGCCCCGAACATCAGGCCAAGATGCTCGATCTTCTGCGAGGCCGTTTCCTCGCCCCACACGCCATTGCGCTGAAACCCGATCGCCGTCAGCGTCGACGTCTTGAAGCGGATCAGGTCCGCCATCTCCATCGCCAACCGTTGCGGCGCGTCGACCACGCCGGAAAGAAGGTCCGGATCCTCGAAGGATTCGTCCGCACTCTGACTGGCGCCGCTGGACAGCACGAGAGACCGGCGAGAGAGGGATCCGCCGCCATAGGTGATGCCGGGAAAGCGGATGGCATAACGTTGCTTGCTGGCCGCCGCCTGGTATCGGCAATAATCGGTCGAACCGGAGATGATGACACGCCGCACCCAGTCGATGATTTCCTCGAGCTTGGAAAACGGCAGGCTGCCAAAGTCGTCCGGCAGATGCCAGGCCAGTCGCCGTCGCTCGGCGGGACTGATATCACCAAGGTCATGCCCATTGAGCAAGCGCGCCTGATGCGGAAGCTTGGCCTTAAAATATCCTGGCGTCAGTTGATAGCGTCGTTCGATACGGGCGAGGATGTCGAAGCTGGCAATGGACCTCGGCGCGCGTTCACCCTGGATCCATGACAACAGGGTCTTGTGATCGAAGTTCTCGCCGAGACGAATGATCGCGCGATAGAGTTGCCAGTAACTGTCGCCGAACCGGCGCATCTGGTAGGTGAGGGCGTCCTGAAAGCTCTCGGGATCATCCGCCGCATCAAACAGCGGCTCGGGAAATTCCTGGATCGGTTTTGGTTTTGGGCCTGGCGATGCTGAGGCGGATTGAGCCGCGGTGCTGTCGCTGCCCAGCCGTTGCGGCTTGCGAGTGGAGGATGCGGTCGGTGCTGGCGTCCGATGATTGGGTTTGGTCAGTTTTGGTTTCGGCTTTGAATGCCGAACGTATTCCGCAGCGGGCGGCAGGCGGAGCCAGCGGAGGATGGCGTCGAGAGCAGGGCGCAGGTGGTTTTTCAGCTCCGGCGTCATCTCGTCTTCGATCTCGCACGCTTCACCGACCGCCTTCCAGTCGATGCGGCCGTTCAGCAACGGTGGTGATTTGCGGCAGATGATCAGGCTGATGAGGTATGGCCGGATATTTTCCAGGACGTGTTTCGCTGCGATCGGCGCGATACGCACGTCGCAGAAGCCTGAGATTTTTCGTTGAAAATGACGTGAGGAAATGTCTTCTTTTGGCATACTCGCATTTCATAGCTATCGGCCCAATGCCGAGGGCGAGCGGAAATAAAAGCTATCGTTTAAAAAACCATGTATCCCACCGGTCGGCCCTCCTCAAGGAGCGTGGCTGGATGGCGCTGGCAAAAGCATGTATGGTCCGCCTCGTCCGTGCAAGGGTACGCGACATCGCAAATGACGATTCCAGTTGCATAAATGTATCCGGCCTCTCGCGAGTGGGCTGCGGTTGCAGCCAGGCCATGATGAGATCCGCACAC
>Ga0209233_1000376_pt1 | contig 39086 bp, 32 predicted proteins | sample AraplaCL_Cvi_mCL_FD_184269 | JGI IMG/M metagenome (GOLD analysis project Ga0209233, IMG submission 184269) | Arabidopsis root microbial communities from the University of North Carolina, USA - plate scrape CL_Cvi_mCL (SPAdes) (version 2) | ecosystem: Host-associated > Plants > Roots > Endosphere...
CCTGGTAGCCGAGGATGGCGTTTTCCCATTCCTCGAACTGCGTCACGAGGCCCATGCGCTGGCGATCTTCGGGCACGTGCGCGAGACCGGCCTGACGGAGGCGCGACGCGCCGTCGTCGCCATGGAACGACACCTGATTGCCGCCGACTTTGACCGTGCCGCCGGTCGGCGCGCGCATGCCCGAGATCGCCTCGAGCAGTTCGGACTGGCCGTTGCCGGCGACGCCCGCAATGCCGACGATCTCGCCGGCCCGAACCGTAAAGCTCACCTGCTTGACGCGCGGAATGCCGAAATCGTCGGCCACCGTCAGCCCCTCGACTTCGAGCATGTTCTGCGCCGGATGGGCATCGCCCTTTTCGACCCGCAGCAGCACGCGCCGGCCGACCATCAGTTCCGCCAGCTGCTCGGGCGAGGTCTCGGCGGTGGCGAGGGTCGCAACCATCTGGCCCTGCCGCATCACCGATACGGTATCAGTGATGGCCATGATCTCACGCAGCTTGTGGGTGATGAGGATCACCGTCTTGCCCTGGTCCCGCAGCGTATGGAGCACGCGGAACAGGTCGTCGGCCTCCGACGGCGTCAGCACGCCCGTCGGCTCGTCGAGGATGAGGATATCGGCGCCGCGATAGAGCGCCTTGAGGATTTCGACGCGCTGCTGCTGGCCGACCGACACGTCCTCGACGATGGCGTCGGGATCGACCTCGAGGTTGTATTCCTCCTCGAGCCGCTTCAATTCCTTGCGGGCCCGGCTGAGGGTCGGCGCCAGCATGGCGCTGTCCTCGGCGCCGAGCACGACGTTTTCGAGGATGGAGAAATTGTCGACCAGCATGAAGTGCTGGTGCACCATGCCGATGCCGAGCGCGAGAGCGTGCTTGGAATCGACGATGTGGGCGGGCTGGCCGTTGACCAGGATCTCGCCGCTGTCGGCATTGTAGAAGCCGTAGAGGATCGACATCAGCGTCGACTTGCCAGCGCCGTTTTCGCCCACGATGCCGTGGATCGTGCCGCGCTGGACCTTGAGGTCGATGTCGCGGTTGGCGTGCACCGGCCCGAACCGCTTGTTGATCTTCCTCAGCTCGATCGCCAAAGGCGAAGCAGCGGTCCCGGGGGACCGCTGCGACTGGTTTGCGTCAGGCAAGGCTGTGGTCACGTGCCGCTATTGGTCGGGCAAGCGTTGTCGGCGGTGTAGTCGTGCACCTTGATGCCGCCCGAGATGATCTTGGCCTTGGCGTCGTCCACGGCCTTCAGCATGTCGTCGGTGATCAGCGGCTTGTTGAACTCGTCCATGGCAAGGCCGACGCCTTCCTTGTCGAGGCCCTGCACCGTGGTGCCGCCCTTGAACGAAGCATCGTTCTTGAAGGCGTCGTAGACGGTGACGTCGACGCGCTTCAGCACCGAGGTCAGCACGGCGCCGGGCTGCAGGTAGTTCTGGTCGCTGTCGACGCCGATGCCGAGCTTGCCGGCGTCCTTGGCGGCCTGCAGCACGCCGAGGCCCGAACCGCCGGCGGCGGCGTAGACGATGTCGGCGCCCTTGTCGAAGTCGGCCTTGGCCAACTCGCCAGCGCCGACCGGGTTGTTCCAGGCGTCAGGCGTGGTGCCGGTGTAGTTCTCGAACACTTCGGCCTTCGGATTGGTGTCCATCACGCCTTCGAGATAGCCGCAGTAGAAGGCGTGGATCAGCGGAATGTCCATGCCGCCGACGAACCCGACCTTGCCGGTCGCCGACTTCTTGGCCGCCAGCACGCCGGCGAGGTACGAGGCGTCGTTGGACTTGTAGACCACCGATTCCACGTTCGGCGCATCGACCACCGAGTCGATCAGCACGAAATGGATGTTGGGGAACTCGGCCGCGACCTTGGTCAGCGTGTCGCTCCAGGCAAAGCCCGGCAGCACGATCGGGCTGTAGCCGGCCGAGGCGAACTTGCGGATCGCTTCGGGACGCTGCGCATCGTTCTGCAGCTCGAGGTCGTGGAAGGTGCCGCCGGTTTCCTTGGCCCACTTGGTAGCGCCGTTGAAGCCCGCTTCGTTGAAGGATTTGTCGAACTTGCCGCCGAGGTCGTAGATGATGGCCGGATCGGCCATGGCGCTGCCGGCAAGGACAGCAGTGAGCGCCACGCCAGCGGCGAGAGCGGCCAGCTGCTTGGTGAGTTGGATGGTCATTACGTTCTCCCTGTTCCGGTCGGGCGAGCGGCAACGGACGGCCAGGCGATCCCGAGCGTTGCACTCGATACAACCGTGCAAACGCAGCCGCCGCAAGGGGGGCGGTCTCAAATTTTTCCGTTTGGTCAAATTACGGGGGAGCGGCTCAGCCGGCTGCCGCACCCACCGTAATTCGAACCTGCATGGCCGCCGCGAAGCGTTCGAAGAAGCCGTCGATGACGTACTGGGCGCGATTGCCGATCAGCGCCCTGCCGAGCTTCATGATCTGCCCGGAGGCGCCACCCGTCGCGGAAAAGCTGAGTTCGGTGCCCGCCTCGCAATCGGCGAGCACGATGTCGGCCGAGCCGTGCGCGAGGCCCAGCAGGCCCCCACGCCCACGACCGCTCAAGGTGTAACGTTCGGCGGGCACGATGCCGGACAGGGCCAGGTCGCCGGCAAACGTCGGATGGATGGGACCGAGCTCGACCTTGATTTCGAGTTCGAGGTCGGTGGGGCCGGTCCAGGCGATGCGCCGGCAACCGGGGATGGCGGCCTTCAGCATTTCCGTGTCGTTGAGGGCGGTCCAGACGGCCAGGCGCGGCGCTTCCAGCACGTAGCGTCCGCCGAACTCCATCCACCCGTCTCCCACCGCCAGCGTTTTGCGGCTTTTTCGCACCAATGCAGGCAAAATAGTTACCGGTCGGGCGCGGCGCAATTGTCATTGTCCGAAGAGCCGGTGAAAATGCCTGCTGAAGCGAGGTTGAGACGAAAATTCGCGCTGGTGCAGCACCTTGGCGGGGGCCGGCCAGAGCGGAGCGGGCCGCTGGTGCAGTGGCCCGGCGGATGATTTGGCAACAGCCGAGATGACGCCGTACGGCGGCGCGTACGACCCGAAACCGAGCTTTCATGACGATGCCCGAAGCCGCCCCGGCGGCATCCCTGAGCGACGAGATGCTGGTCATGGACGTAGCCAATACGCTCCGGCGCGGCGTCGACCTGCCACCGGGCGTTACCGGCGATACGCTGGCACAGCGGCTGCGCGCCATCTACCTGCAGGTCGGCATCGAGTTGCCCGACACGGTACTCGCCGACGGCATCGCGGCAGCGGCGGACGGGCGCTTCCTCTACCCCCGCGACAGGCGGGGTCCGGGCCACGCCATCGCCCTCGCCTATGTGACGCGCGCCAAATGGGGCCCGCCGGTCTTTGCGTTCCTCCTCGCCCTGGCTGTCGGCCTCGGGGCCTATTTCTTCGGCTACCGGCCCTATCGCGCCTCGCAGGTCGAACAATCCCGGCTGGAGCTCACCCAGGCGCTGCCCGCCCAGATGGATGCGCTCTACCAGACCATCTTCACCGAGACCAAGGTGCAGTCGGCGGCGGCCGACGCGGACGCGTTGCGCAGCGCCGGCAAGGATGCCGCCACCAGGGGCGACCGCACGGCGGCGGAACGGGCCATCGCCGATCTCACGGCGCTGCGCGACACGCTCGAGCAGGCGTACACCCTGCGGGTCGTCGACCAGCCGGACGTCAAGCCGGGGTTCTGGACCTTCCCGCCCAACAATTCGGAGGCGACCAACTATTACGTCGTGGTCGAGGCGGTCGATGCCGGCGGCCATGTATTGAGCCTGCCCATCACCAGCGAGGAAACCGGCCAGACCAAGACGGTCGCCCGCTGGGGCGTGCGCGTGCCGCAATCGATCTACGAAGCGGTGATGAGCGACAAGCAGGACGACAACGTCATCCAGCACGGGCTCGTTGGCTTCAAGCAGTTCGGCTTCACCGACGTCGACTATGTCATTCCGGTGCTCGGCGGGGCGGTGACGCAATGGTGAGGGGAGGCGCGCCCAGATGAGCCTTTCCGGGCCACAGGTCCTCAACGCGCTGGACGAGGCGCTGCGCGACATCCGGCGCGAGGAAGACGACATCATGCGCAAGCTCGGCCGCAGTGCCGAGCGGCTGGCCAAGATTCGCGACAGCGAGGCCGAACTGCTGGGCGAGATCGCCGTCGGCCGGCTTGAGGCCGAAGTGCTGGAGACGCTGCGGGCCGCCGGCCTCGCCGCCAGCCGCGCGGCGCGCCAGACGCTGCGGCAGCGCCACGCCGAAATGGCCACGGCAGCAGCCAGGCTCGCCGATTCCGACGCCGAGCAGGCCCGGCTCATCGACGAACGGGCGGAACTGCTCAACCTGATCGACGAACAGCAGGCGGCGTTGCGCGGCCTCTCGGCGCGCATCCAGGCAGCCGTCGAAAGCGATCCGGAATATGGCCGGCGGAAACAACTGGCGGCAAGTCTGAAGACCGTTGCGGAGGCCGCGCGCGCCAAGGGCCGCGAGGCGGACATCGATCGCGAGTTGCTGGGCCGGCCGTACCGCGCCGATCCGGTGTTCACCTATCTGCTCGGGCGGAATTACGGCACGCCGGACTATGCGGTGAGCGGGCCGATGGCGGCGCTCGACGGCTGGATCGCCCGCCTCACCGGCTTCGACGTGGCGAGGCACCGCTACGCCCTGCTCAACCAGTGGCCGGCCCAGATGCACGCCCACGCCGACCGCCAGGCAGCGAATGCGGCGCGGGCGGACGAGAGCATCGACGAACTGGAGCAGGCGGCGATCGATGCTGCGGGCGGCGGCGCCATCCGCGCCGAACTCGACGGCGCCTTGACCCGGATCGCCGCGATCGATCTCCGCATCACCGAGCTGCAGCGCGAGCGCAACGCCCTCACCGCCAGCCAGACGCTGCTGACCACCGTCGAGGACGTGGCCTCCGATCGCTCGATCGCCGCGCTCGCCCAGGCGCTGGGAGGGACGGACGTGCAGGCGCTGATCGCAATGGTGCGCCAGCAGCGCCCGGGGCCGGACGATCCGCTGATCGCCCAGCTCGACGACGCCCGCCTGCGGCTCAGCGAGGAGCGGGTCGACGCGCTCGACCAGCATGCCCGGCTCGCGACCCTCGCGGCGCGGCGCAGGGATCTCGAGGACATCGAGCAGGCGTTCAAGGACCGCCGTTTCGACGACCCACGTTCGCAGTTCCGCGACGACCACCTGGTCGGCGACCGGCTGAGCGATTTCCTCACCGGCATCATGAGCGCCCAGGGCTATTGGGGCCTGTTCGTCGAAAGCCAGGGCTGGGATCTGGGCACGGCGGCGTGGGGAGGTGGCGTCGGGCTGCCCCAGCGCGGGCGCGATACGGCACGCCGGCAGCCCGCCGACGACGAGATCGAGTTCGGGCGCCGCCGGCAACCGGCGGCGGACGCCGAGGCCTGAGCAGCCGGAGCAGCAGGGCATTCCGCAGCGGGCGAGTGGCTACCGCTCGATCACACCACCACGATGCCCGAATGCTTGGCCTTTTCCTCCGGCTCGACATGGATGGTGATCATGACGTCTTCGAGCGCCTCGCGGAGCTTGGCCTCGATGCGGTCGCAGATCTGATGCGCGGCCTCGACCGTCATCGAGCCGGGCACCACGAGGTGGAACTCGATGAACGTCGCCTTGCCGGCCTGCCGGGTGCGGATGTCGTGCGCTTCGATGGCGCCGTCGGCGCTGGCGGAAATCAGGTCCTTGATGCGGGTGAGCTTTTGCGGGTCGACCGCCACGTCCATGAGGCCCACGACGCTGTCGCGCATCACTTCCCACCCGGACCACAGCACCATGACGCCGACGAGACCGGCTAGGATGGCATCGAGCTTGTGATAGCCGGTGACGACGGCGAAGAGCACGCCGACGATGACGGCGCCCGTCGAGACGACATCGGTCCACAAATGCTTGCCGTCGGCGATCAGCGAGTTGGACCGTTCGCGCCGGCCATAGCGGGTCAGGACATACGCCCAGCCGGCGTTGATCAGGGTGGCGACGACGCTGATGGCGAGCCCGAGGGGATCGGCATCGAAGCGGTGTTCGCCGATGAAACCCTGGTAGGACTGCCAGAAGATCGCCAGCGCCGCCACGACGATGAAAACCCCGATGATCACCGCCGAAAAGTACTCGGCCTTGTGGTAGCCATAGGGCAGCGCGGCGCTGGCGGGGCGGTCGGCGAGGCGCACGGCGACCAGCGCCACGATGGCGGTCACCACGTTGACCACGCTTTCCAGCGCATCCGAATAAAGGGCGATCGAGCCGGTGAGCCAGGCGGCGACGCCCTTGAGCGCCAGTACCACCAGGGCGAGCCCGACGCTGGCCAGCGCCAGCCGTGCCGCCAGCGGAAACGAGGATTGTTCGGCCATGGTCGCCCGCAGGTTGGCGGGAGTCGCCCGCCGACGTCCCGAGCGAGGCCCTTTACCCGTGTCCGGCTGCCCTTGCAAGTCATTGGAAATCAACGTCAATTTAAGCCTTGTGCATAATGTTGGCGTGGCCGTGGCAAGCCATTGATTGACCAACAGGTTCCACCGCTCTAGAGGTTTCGGTCCCAGCAGCGTTCCCCGAGGAACTGAAACACACGCCGGTGCGGTCGACCCAAATCGGGGACCAAGTCCGGCGCTGCGCGAAGCCTTGACGAACCCTGCCTCTGCCGACCGGCACACCGGCGGCCCACGCAAGAGGCGCGGCATGACGACGACGATTTCCCTGCCCCGGGGCACCGGGGTGATGCTGTGCGGCCATGGCAGCCGCAACCAGCTGGCGGTGGGCGAATTCGCCAGGCTCGCCGATGCGCTGCGGGCGCGCCTGCCGGGCGTGCCGGTAGAATACGGCTACCTCGAATTCGCGAGCCCTGTGCTGCACGAGGGGCTCGAAAAACTGCGGGCGCAGGGGCTCAGCCGCATCCTCGCGGTGCCGGGCATGCTGTTCGCCGCCGGCCACGCCAAGAACGACATTCCCTCGGTGCTCAATACTTATGCCGCCGGCCATCCGGGGCTCGAGGTCACCTACGGCCGCGAGCTCGGCGTCGATCTCAAGATGCTCCGCGCGGCGGGCGACCGGATCGAGGAGGCGCTCGCCGCCGCCCCCGACCAGTCGATCGGCAGGCACGAGACGCTGCTGATGGTGGTGGGGCGTGGCGCCTCCGACCCCGACGCCAATTCGAACGTCGCCAAGGTGATGCGCATGCTCTGGGAGGGCATGGGGTTCGGCTGGGGCGAGGTCGCCTATTCGGGCGTTACCTTCCCGCTGGTCGCGCCGGGGCTCGAGCACGCGGTCCGGCTCGGCTACCGGCGGATCGTGGTGTTCCCGTATTTCCTGTTCACCGGTGTACTGGTCAACCGCATCTACGACGCCGTCGACGAAGCGGCGGCCGCCCATCCCAGCATCGAGTTCCTGAAGGCGCCCTATCTCGGCGACCACCCGCTGGTCGTCGACACCTTCGTCGACCGGCTGCAGGAGATGCTGGTCGGGCAGAATTTGATGAACTGCGCCATGTGCAAGTACCGCGAACAGGTGCTGGGCTTCGAAGCCGAGATCGGCCTCGCGCAGGAGAGCCACCACCACCACGTCGAAGGCATCGGTGGCGGGCTCGAGAACTGCCCGTGCCAGGGCGATTGCGACGGCTCCTGCCGCGACGAGGCGTTCTGCCGCCGCCATGGCTTGCCATGGACGCCCGTGGGCGAGAATCATACCCATGCTCCGGCGAGCGCGGCTCCCGCCGAGCACGCCCTGATCTACCGCAAGGCGCCGGCGGCGCTGCATATCCACGCCGATGGCACGGCGCACAGCCACGCGCCTGGTCACTCGCACGACCATGACCATGACCACGCCCACCATCCCTATCCGCATGCCGATCATCCGCTCGGCCCCAAGACCCTGCCCCGCGTGCCGGGCCGGCGGGCCCGCGAGGAGCAAGGCGAGTGACCGGCGACTATTTGCGCGCGCCGGACGAGATTTACGCGCAGAGTTTTGCCACCGTCCGGGCCGAGGCGGACCTGTCGGGCGTTCCGGCGCCGCTGCGGGACGTGGTGGTGCGGATGATCCATGCCTGCGGCATGGTCGACATCGTGCCCGACCTGCGGTGGGGTGGTGAGGTCGCCGACGCCGTGGGAGGCGCCTTGCGCGGCGGTGCGCCGGTCTTTTGCGATTGCGAGGCGGTGCGGGCCGGGATTTCGGCGCGGCACCTGCCGGCGGGCAACGACCTGGTGGTGACGCTGAACTATGCCGCCGTGCCGGCCCTCGCGGCGCAATTGACAACCACCCGCTCGGCGGCAGCGGTCGAGCTGTGGCGGCCACGGCTCGCTGGCGCCGTGGTGGTGATCGGCAACGCCCCCACCGCGCTGTTCCATCTGCTCGACCTGCTGGCCGCCGGCGCCGACCGACCCGCCGCCATCATCGCGACGCCGGTTGGGTTCGTCGGCGCGGCCGAGAGCAAGGCGTTCCTCGCCTCCGACGCCTATGACGTGCCGTTCCTCACCCTACTGGGTCGCCGTGGCGGGTCGGCGATGGCCGCTGCGGCGGTGAATGCGCTGGCGATGGGGGCGGGGGAGTGAGTGCCGGTCCGGGCTTCCGTCGGTTTGTACCGGTGGTTGCGGAAGAGAACCCCCACCCCATCCCTCCCCTCAAGGGGGAGAGAGAACCCGTGGCGTGGCACCGCCAAGCTCCCCTGCCCCTTGAGGAGAGGGGTTGGGGGTGGGGGTCAGGTCTGCCACGCCAGCGCCTGCGGCTGACCGCCACTTCCGAACCTCACTGCGAGTCCACATCATGACCCCCTGGCTCACCGTCATCGGTGCGGGCGAGGGGGCCCTCCCGGCGCTGCCTGCCGCCGAGGCCATCCTCGGACCGAGCCGCCTCAAGGCGAGCTTGCCGAACCTGAATGTCTGGCGGACGCCGACGTTGGAGGGCATGCTGGCGCAGATCGTCGAGCATCGCGGACGGCCGACCGTCGCCCTCGCCTCGGGCGATCCGATGTGGTTCGGCATCGGCGGGACCCTCGCCAAGCACCTCGATCCGGCCGAGTTCCGGGTCCACCCGGCGCCATCGTCCTTCCAGTTCGCCGCGGCGCGGATGCGCTGGCCGCTGCAGCACGTGACGGCGCTGTCGCTCCACGGCCGGCCGGTGGAGCTCATCCATCCGCATATCCTGCCCGGCAACCGCATTCTCGCCCTGACAACGGACGCAGCGACGGCATCGGCGGTGGCCCGGCTCTTGCTCGCCCGCGGCTATGGCGGCAGCCTGCTCACCGTGCTCGAACATCTCGGTGGGCCGAAGGAAGCGATGCAATCGGCCCCGGCGGCCGGCTTTGCGCTTGCCATCGGCGATTTTTACGTGCTGGCGATCGACTGCGTTGCAGATGCGGGCGCGCCGCTGTTGCCGCCGGTTGCGGGTCTGCCCGATGACGCCTTCCTGTCGGACGGCCAGCTCACCAAGCGCGAGGTGCGCGCGGCAACGCTCGGCAAGCTCGCCCCCTTCCCGGGCGCCCTGCTCTGGGATGTCGGGGCCGGGTGCGGTTCGGTCGGCATCGAATGGATGCGCGCGGCGCGCGACGCACGGGCGCTGGCCTTCGAGAGCGATCCCGAGCGCTGCGGCATGATCCGGCACAATGCCCTGCAGCTCGGGACGCCCGGGCTCACCATCATCGAGGGGCGGGCGCCGGCGAGCCTTATCGGCCAGCCCGCGCCGGACGCGGTGTTCCTCGGCGGCGATGTCGGCAACGAGGCGCTGTTCGAGGCCTGCTGGGGCGCCCTGCGCCCGGGCGGCCGGCTGGTCGGCAATGCCGTGACGCTCGACGGCGAGACCGCGCTCTATAGCCGGCAGGATCGCCTCGGCGGCGAGCTGACGCGGCTCGAGGTGTCGGTGCTCGACCGGGTCGGCGGCCACCGGGTGTTGCGGCCGCGCATGGCGGTGACGCAATGGGCGGTGACGAAGCCATGAGCGGCACGCTCTACCTCGTCGGGGTCGGGCCGGGCGATCCGGAACTGCTGACCCTCAAGGCCGTGCGGCTGTTGCGGCAGGTCGCGGTCGTGGCCTTTCCTGAAACCGGCGATGGCGGCGCGATGGCCTTCGACATCGCGCGCGAGCACCTCGATCCGAAGGCCGAGTTTCTTCCCATACGGCTGCCCATGAGCGTCGAGCGTGGCCCCGGGCAGGCGGCCTACGATGCGGCTGCCGCGGCGATCGTCGCGCACCTCGACGCCGGGCGCGACGTCGCCTGGCTGTGCGAAGGCGATCCGCTGTTCTACGGCTCGGCCATGTACATTACGGCGCGCGTCGGAGCCCGGGCGCCGGTGGTCGCGGTGCCCGGCGTCACGTCGCTCACCGCCGCGGCCGCCGCCATCGGCCGGCCGCTGGCGGCACGCAACGAACGGCTCAAGATCCTGCCGGCGCCGCTGCCGGACGATGTGCTGCGGGCCGAGCTGGTCGATGGCGAGGCCGTCGCCATCATCAAGGTCGGGCGGCATTTCGACCGCATCCGGGCCCTGCTCGCCGAGACCGGCCATGCTGCAGGCGCCATCGTAGTCGAACACGCGACCAGCGAGCGGCAGCGCATCACGCCGCTGGCCCAATTCGCCCATGACGAGCGGCCGTATTTTTCGACCATTCTCTGCTATCGCGGCGCGGAAGCGTGGGGGAAATGAGACCAGCCGTCCTGACATTCGCCCCGACGGGGTTCGACACCGCGCGCCGCATCGCGCGCATCCTGCACGGCCGCGAGCTGACGCCGGAGCAGTCACGCGAGCAACTGCCACGGCTGTTTCGCAGCGGCACGCCGATCATCGGCGTGTGCGCCGCCGGCATCCTGATCCGGCTGCTGGCCCCCCTGCTCGAGGACAAGCACGAAGAACCCCCGGTGCTCGCGGTGTCGCAGGACGGCGCCTACGTCGTGCCGCTGCTCGGCGGCCACCACGGGGCCAACCGCATGGCGCGCGAGCTCGCCGAGGCGCTGCGCGGCGAGGCGGCGCTGACCACCGCCTCCGACAGCCTATTCGGCTTCGGGCTCGACGATCCGCCCAAGGGCTGGAAGCTCGTGTACGACGACGACATCAAGCGCTCCATGTCCAACGTGCTGCAGGGGGCCAAGCTCGCCGTGGAGGGCGATGGTCGCTGGCTGCAGGCAGCTGGGTACGAGCTCGGCAACGGCGGCGCGGTGCAGATCGTCGCGAGCCCTTCGATCGAGCATTTCGCCCCGATCATCTACCGGCCGCAGACCCTGGTGGTCGGGGTCGGCTGCGAGCGCGGCACCAGCGCAGATGAACTCGTCGATCTGATCAAGGCATCCCTGGCCGAAGCCCGGCTCGGGTGGCAGAGCATTGCCGCCATCGCCAGCGTCGACCTCAAGGCCGACGAGAGAGCCATCCACGAGGCCGCCGCCCGGTTCGACACGGTTGCCCGGTTCTTTACCGTCGCCGAACTGGACGCCATGCGCGACCGGCTCGCCACGCCGTCGCAAGTGGTGGAGGCCGAAATCGGCACGCCGGGTGTCGCCGAGGCGGCGGCGCTGCTGGCGGGCGAACTGGTGTTGCCGAAGCGGAAATCTGCCCGCGCCACCTGCGCCATCGGCATGGCGCCCAACCCCATCGATCCGGACACGTTCGGCCGCCGGCAGGGGACGCTGCACATCGTCGGCATCGGCCCGGGGGATGCCGCGTCCCGCACCGGCTCGGCCGTGGCGGCGCTGGAAGCCAGCAGCGACTGGGTCGGCTACGAACTCTATCTCGACCTCATTGCGGACCTCCGAGACGACCAGCAGAAGCACGCCTTTCCGCTCGGCGACGAGGAACCCCGCGTGCGGCATGCGCTCGAACTGGCGGCCACCGGCAGGACGGTGGCGCTGGTCTGCTCGGGCGATGCGCAGATCTACGCCATGGCGGCACTCGCTTATGAACTGCTCGATGCGACCGGCGCGCGGGCGGTGACCGAGGCAGCGCGGCGCGTGGCGGTGGCATGCCACCCGGGTGTCTCGGCGTTCCAGGCGGCGTCCGCGGCGGCCGGTGCGCTGATCGGGCATGATTTCTGCTGCATCTCGCTTTCCGATCTGCTGACCCCCCGCGAGGCGATCCGGCAGCGGCTGCGCGGTGCGGCGGAGGGCGATTTCGTCACCGCGTTCTACAATCCGCGCTCCGGTCGCCGCCTCGATCTGCTGGGCGAGGCGAAGGACTTGTTCGCCCGGCACCGGCCGCCCGAAACGCCGGTGATCGTCGCGCGCAATCTCGGCCGGGCCGAACAGACGGTACTGGTCACGACGCTCGCCGCGTTCGATCCGACGACCGTCGACATGCTGACAATCGTGCTGATCGGCAGTTCCACCTCGCGCGCCTTCAAGCGTGGCGACGGGCGAACGGTCGCCTACACGCCGCGCGGGTACGAAGCGAAGGGAGCGGCGAAGTGAACGTGGTGTCGCATCAAGACCCCCCACCCCTGACCCCTCCCCTCAGGGGGGGAGCGGAGTTGGGCAGTGGCGTGCCACAAGCCCCCCTCCCCCTTGAGGGGAGGGTGGCGGCAGCCGGGTGGGGGTCGCCACAGGCGCTGTATCTGCGGCAAGCAACCCTCACCCCGACCCCTCCCCTCAGGGGGGAGGGGAGTTGGGCTGTGCCGTGCCAAAGGTCCCCCCTCCCCATTGCGGGGAATGGGGTGCGGGTCTCTTGCAATCCCCAGCCGTGGCAGACCGCCCGATGACCGTCTATTTCATCGGCGCCGGCCCCGGCGCGCCCGACCTCATCACCGTGCGCGGCCAGAAGCTGATCGAGCGCTGCCCGGTCTGCCTCTATGCCGGCTCGCTCGTGCCGGCCGAAATCGTCGCCGCGGCGCCGCCGGGGGCGCTGGTGCGCGACACGGCACCGATGCATCTCGATGCCATCGTCGCCGAGATGGCGGCGGCGCACGGGCGCGGCGAAGACGTGGCGCGCGTCCATTCCGGCGATCCCTCGATCTATGGCGCGGTGGCGGAGCAGATGCGGCGGCTGGCCGCGCTCGACATTCCCTACGAGGTGGTGCCGGGCGTGCCCGCCTTCGCCGGCGCGGCGGCGCGGCTCGCCACCGAACTGACGCTGCCCGAAATTTCACAGACCATCATCCTGACCCGCACCTCCGGCAAGGCCTCGCCCATGCCCGACAGCGAGCGGCTTGAAATCCTCGGCCAGAGCAAGGCGACGCTCGCCATCCACCTGTCGGTGCGCAACCTCGCCTATGTCGAGGAGGCGCTGACGCCCCACTACGGCGCCGATTGCCCGGCGATCATCGTCTACCGGGCCACATGGCCGGACGAGGAGATCATCGTCACCACGCTCGCCGGCATGCGGGCCCGGGTGCGCGAGGAAAAGCTCACCCGCACCGCGCTGATCTTCGTCGGAAAAGTGTTCGGCGAGACCCGCTTCGAGGATTCGCGCCTCTACGCCGCCGATTTCGCCCACGTGCTCCGCAATGCGGGGAAGAAGAAGGCGCGGGCCGATTGAGGGTGTGTGGCCCGGCCCCGCTCTTGCCCTAGTCGCCCAGCGCCGCCACGGCCTCTTCGACCGTCGCGACTTCCCGCGCCGGACCATAGAGCGGTCGCGCCAGCATGATCACCGGAAGCCCGAGCGCCAGCGCGGCATCGAGCTTGGCGCGGGTCTGCTCGCCGCCCGAATTCTTGGCGACGAGGTGGGTTACGGCCTCCCGCTCGAACAGCGCCCTTTCGCCGTCAAGGCTATAGGGCGGGCGCGACAGGATCAGTCGGGCGTGACGCGGCAACGGGCGGTCGGGTGGCTCGATCAGGCGGACGACCAGCGTGCAGTCGTCGCGTTCGAGCAGGACTTCGAGGCCTTCATGGCCGGTGGTGACGAATGCTGTTGCGCCGGCCGGCAGCGCGGCCGCGGCGGCGGCGATATCGGGCACGTGAATCCAGCCGGCCCCGGGGGGCTCGATCCAGGCGGGTCGCATGAGGCGGACAAGCGGGATGCCGGTGCGCTGCGCCGCGGCCACGGCGTTGACCGAGATCAGCCCGGCATAGGGGTGGGTGGCATCGACCAGCCGCTCGAAGCCGCCGGCCCTGAGGTAAGCCACCAGCCCCGGCACGCCGCCGAACTTGCCGACCCGCAGGGCACCGGCCGGCGGCCGCGGCTCGCTGGTGCGGCCGGCGAGCGAAGTGGTCACGTCATGTCTGCCGGCAACCAGTCGTGCCGCCAGTTCGCGTGCCTCTCCCGTGCCGCCCAGAATCAGAATGCGCATCGCCTGCCCGTTTCTTCAGCTGCGACGGTGGCAGAAGATTGCAAGCCACACACGGGGATTTTGAGATTGCACTGATGCAGCGCGCCCTCCCGCCTGCCGCCAAGATCGGGTTGTCGCAGCCGGATGCGCCCGGACAACAGCCAGCCATCACCCGCTTTCGCCGACGATCTTTCCCGCCCGGTCGACGACCATGACGTCGACCGCGATATTTGGCGCGCTCAGGATGCGCACGGACTGTCGCTGCGCGGCACGAGCCACGGCGTCGCCCAGCGGCAGACCGGCGGCGGTGGCGAGCGACAGCACCTCGTTGGCGGTGTTGGCGGTTCCGGCGCGCGCGACGACGTCCGGCGGCGCGCCGAGGTCGGCGAGCAACTGCGCCAATAGCCCGAAATCCACGCTGCCCCTGGCAGAATGAAGGTCGAGCGCACCCTGCGCCAGTTTCACCAGTTTGGCGAAGCCGCCGGCGATGGTGACCCGATCGACCGGGCGGCTGCGCAGGTATTTCAGCAGGCCGCCGACGAAATCGCCCATGTCGAGATAGGCTTCGAGGGGCAGCCCCAGCCGCGCCATGGCGGCCTTTTCCGACGTGTCGCCGGTCGACCCCACCACATGCGTGAGCCCCATGGCGCGGGCGACGTCGACACCACGCTGGATCGAGGCGATCCAGGCGGCGCAGGAATACGGCACGACGATGCCGGTGGTGCCAAGGATGGAGAGTCCGCCGACGATGCCGAGCCGCGGGTTCCAGGTCTTTTCGGCGAGCCTCGCGCCGTCGCGGACCGAAATCGTCAGCCGGAAATCAGCGGGGATGCCCCGCGCGGCGCAGAGCGATTCCACGACCTGGCGCATCATCTGCCGCGGCACCGGGTTGATCGCCGGCTCGCCCACTGGCAGCGGCAGGCCGGGCTTGGTCACCGTGCCGACGCCCTCGCCGGCATGGAAGCTGATGCCGGCGCCTGCTTCCCCAGGCTCGACGCGGGCCATCACCAGCGCCCCGTGCGTCACGTCGGGGTCGTCGCCGGCGTCCTTGATGATGCCGGCTTCGGCAAAGCCTGCGCCACGCCGCTCGTGTGCCAGCGCGAAGGCGGGCTGCTGCCCGCCGGGGAGAGTGATGGTGACCGGGTCCTCGAAGCCTGCGCCCAGCAGCGCCGAGAGCGCCGAGCGGGTGGCGGCGGTCGCGCAGGCGCCGGTTGTCCAGCCGCGCCGCAGCGGGCCTCCCTCGGGGGCGAGATCGGAGTTCTCGGCATCGTCCATGGCCTTGATCTCTAGCCGGCCCGCAGCGTAAGGCCAACTGCATGACCAAGGGCCTCGTCATCGCCGCCCCGCGCTCCGGCTCCGGCAAGACGCTGGTGACGCTGGGGCTGCTTGCGGCGTTGCGGGCGCGCGGCCTCGCCGTGGCACCGGCCAAGACCGGACCTGACTACATCGACGGCGCAATCCTGGCGCGCACAGCAGGCCGGCCGGCGATCAACCTCGACCCCTGGGCGATGTCGCCGGAGCGCCTGCGCGCCCTTGCCGCCGGCCAGGCGGCCGAGGCCGAGCTGCTGCTGGTCGAGGGCGTCATGGGGCTGTTCGACGGTGCGGCGGACGGGCGCGGCTCGACCGCCGACCTTGCCGAATCGCTCGGGCTGCCGGTGGTGCTGGTGGTCGATGCCGAAAGGCAGAGCCAGTCGATCGCAGCGCTGGTGCACGGCTTCGGCAGCTGGCGCCCGGCGGTCACGGTCGCGGGCGTGATCGTCAACCGGGTGGCGAGCCAGCGGCACGAGCGCATGCTCGCCACCGCCTTGGCGGGGACGGGCATTCCGGTCCTCGGCATGCTGCCGCGCCGCGACGCGCTGTTCATGCCCGAACGCCATCTCGGCCTCGTACTGCCCGGCGAGATGGCGGCCTTCGATGCCGTGGTGGCAGCGGCCGCCGCGGCGACCGAGGACTATCTCGACCTCGACGGCCTGCTGGGGCTCGCCGCCGCACCCGTCGGTCCTGCCGGAGAGCCGGTGCGCCTTCCGCCGCTCGGGCAGCGCATCGCCATCGCCCGCGACGACGCCTTCGCCTTTCTCTATCCGCACTGGCTCGACGATTGGCGGCAAGCCGGGGCGGAGCTCAGCTTCTTTTCGCCGTTCGCCGACGAGGCACCCGCCACAGAGGCCGACGCCGTGTTCCTGCCCGGCGGCTATCCCGAACTGCACGGTGCGCGGCTGGCTGCCGCCGGGCGGTTCAAGGCGGGGCTCGTGGCAGCGGCGCGGCGCGAGGCGCTGATCTACGGGGAGTGCGGCGGCTACATGGTGCTGGGGCGCGCGCTGACCGATGCGGCGGGCGCGGCGCATGCCATGGCCGACCTGCTGCCGGTCGAGACCTCGATCGGCAATCCCAAGCGGACGCTGGGCTATCGCCAGCTGGCCCACGCCTCGCCCCTCCCCTGGCCGGCGGCGCTGCGGGGGCACGAATTCCACTATTCGACCGGCAAGCCGGCGTCAGGCGCCCCTGCCCTGTTCGCCGCCGCCGACGCAATCGGCGACATCCTTCCGCCGCTCGGTATCCAGCTTGGCCGGGTCATGGGCTCGTACGCGCACGTGATCGACGTGGCGTGACATTTTCTGCCTTCCCCTCGGGAGGGCACTGTCTGAATTGCAGGCCGGAGAGCGCAAGTGCCAGCCAAATCCTTGATGTTCATGGGCACCGGCTCGGATGTGGGCAAGTCAGTAATCGTCGCCGGGCTGTGCCGGGCCTTCGCCAGGCGCGGCCTCCGCGTCGCGCCGTTCAAGCCACAGAACATGTCCAACAACGCCGCCGTGACGGTCGATGGCGGCGAAATCGGGCGAGCGCAGGCGTTGCAGGCGCGGGCGGCGCGACGGCAACCCGTGACCGCGATGAACCCGGTGCTGCTGAAACCCGAGCATGAGAGCGGAGCGCAGCTGATCGTTCGGGGCAGGCGCGTCGGCTCCTATCCGGCACGGGAGTACTGGAAGAAGCGCGGCGAGCTCCTGCCGGAAGTGCTGGCGGCAGTCGGCGAACTTGCCGCCGACGCCGACCTCGTATTGGTCGAAGGCGCCGGGAGCGCCAGCGAGGTCAATCTGCGGGTGGGCGACATCGCCAATTTCGGCTTCGCCCGGGCCGCCGAAGTACCAGTGGCACTGATCGGCGACATCCAGCGTGGCGGGGTGATCGCCTCGCTCGTCGGCACCTTCGCGGTGATCGATCCGGACGACGCGGCCCTGATCGCTGCAACGCTGGTCAACAAGTTCCAGGGCGATCCGACGCTGTTCGAGGACGGCCGACGCTTCATCGCCGACCGCACCCGGGTGCCATGCCTCGGCCCGGTTCCGATGTTCGCCGACGCCCGAAAATTGCCCGACGAGGATTCGCTCGGCCTCGAGGTGCCGAGCCGCGCCGGCACCGGCAATTATCTCGTCGCCGTGCCGCGTCTGCCGCGCATCGCCAATTTCGACGACCTCGATCCGCTGCGCGCCGAGCCGGGGGTGACGGTTTCGATCATCGAGCCGGGCGCTCCCATTCCCGCGGCCGCCGACCTGATCATCCTGCCGGGCAGCAAGGCGACGCGCGCCGACCTCGCGGCACTGCGGGCCGAAGGCTGGGACATCGACATCAAGGCGCATGCCCGCGCCGGCGGCAAGGTGCTGGGCATCTGCGGCGGCTACCAGATGCTGGGCAGGACGATCGCCGATCCGCTCGGACTCGAGGGCGCGCCCGGGGTGAGCGAAGGCCTCGGGCTGCTCGACGTCCACACCGTGCTCGAGCCGGAAAAACTGCTGCGGCTCGAACAGGCCGAGGACGCGGCGACCTTTGCGCCGATCAGCGGCTACCACATGCATCTAGGAGTGACCGAAGGCCCGGACCGGAGGAAGCCCTTCGCCTGGCTCGCCGGTGACCACACGCAGGCCGAAGGAGCGCGCAGCCCCGATTTCCGGGTGATGGGCACGTATCTCCACGGCCTGTTCGCCTCGGACGAATTTCGCCGCCGTTTTCTCGGCAGTGCGGCAGATGCCGCGACGCGCTACGAGGCGGGCGTCGAAGCCGCGCTCGACGGCCTCGCGGCCCATCTCGAGCGGCACCTCGACCTCGACGCGCTGCTGGCCCTGGCGCGCTGAGGCTGCCTCTCGGCAACCTGCAACCCACCCTCTCCCCGCCGATGGCGGAGCTTCGATGGGGCCAGCCGCCCGATATCCGCTGCTGTGAGGGAGCCACTGGCAAAAGGGTCGCGAGGCGCGATACATCCACTTCGGACCGGAGATTCTTCCCTGCACGCGCTCGCTGCCCTTCTCGCTTTGTTGCTCGAGCGCCTGCTCGGCTATCCCAAACCGCTTTTCGCGGCGATCGGCCATCCGGTCACCTGGATGGGCAAGCTCATCGATCAGCTCGACCGGCGCCTCAACCGACGCGAATTGAGCGGGCCGCGACGCCGGCAGAACGGGGTTCTTGCCCTCAGCCTGCTGATGCTGGCGGTGCTGGTGCCAACCGGCGCCATTTCGCTGGCGCTGCGCGAGCTGCCGATGGGGTTGGGCTGGGTGGTGGAGGCGATCCTCGCGACGACACTGCTGGCGCAAAAGGAACTCGGCCGCGCCGTGCGTTCGGTGGCCGACGCACTCGACTTCTCGCTCGAGCACGGCCGGCAGGCGGTGCGGGGCATCGTCGGACGCGATCCGGAGACGCTCGACGAGGCCGGCATCGCTCGCGCGGCGATCGAGAGTCTGGCGGAAAACGCCTCGGACGGGGTGATCGCGCCGCTGTTCTGGCTGCTGCTGCTCGGCCTGCCGGGCATCGCGCTCTACAAGGCGGTGAACACGGCGGACTCGATGATCGGCCACAAGACGGAGAAGTACCTCGACTTCGGCTGGGCGAGTGCTCGTTTCGACGACCTGGTGAACTGGGTGCCGGCGCGCGTGTGCGGCATGCTGTTCTGCGCCGCAGCGCTCTTTACCAACGGCGCGTCGGCGGCGGCCGGCTGGCGCACCATGCTGCTGGATGCCGGCAAGCACGATTCGCCCAATGCCGGCTGGCCCGAGGCTGCCACCGCCGGCGCCCTCGGCTTCGCGCTCGGCGGACCGCGAAGCTATGACGGCGAGGTGCACGAACTCCCCACCCTCGGCAGCGGCCGCGCCGACCTCGCCGCGGCCGATATCCGCAAGGCGCTCGAGCTCTACGCCAACCTGCTCAACCTGGCGCTCGGGATTTCCGTCGCACTTGCCGTGCTGGCCTGGGGCTAACCCAGCCGCTGCTCCCAGATTTCGCCCGTCATCGTAACGCCGAAATTGTCTTCGGCCATGGTCTCGACGATGGCAAAGCCCGCCGCGGCATAGACGCGCCGGGCGGAGGCCTGCACAGTGTGGGTCCAGAGCCGCATGCGCTCGAAGCGTTGCTCGCGCGCGAACGCCAGTGCCTGCGCCACCAGCGTCGAGCCGATGCCCTGGCCGCGCGCCTCGGGTTCGACGTAGAGCATGCGCAACTGCGCTGAGCCTTCGATCCCTTCGCTAGGGGCAACGAAGATGGAGCCGACGATCTTGCCGCTCTGCTCGGCCACCCAGAGCTGGCGTGGTTCCGGCAACTGGTCGTAGCCGCCGTAGATGCGGGCGATCAGCAGCTCGAAGTCGCCGTTCCAGCCGAACTGCTGATTGTAGAGCAGCCCCTGGCGATGAATCATCCAGCCGAAATCGCCGATGCGGTGCGGCCTCAGCACCACCGGTGCCACCGGCCGGTCGGGGTCGAGCAGAGCGCGGATGGTCGCCATCGCCCCGACCAGCCGAGCCCGCGACGGCGCGTCGAGGGGCGCGAGAACCTCGGCGACCGAGGCGTCGGAGCCGGCATTGAGCGAAAAGAACACCCGGTCGCCATCGTGTGAAAGGGCGAGCCCGTTGCTCCGCCGGTCGGTGGCGTCGGGCGTGACGATCAGCAGTTCCTCGCCGATCAGGCGCTGCAGGATGCGGCTGAGATAGGCCCGGTCGAGGCCCAGGGCACGGCCGAGTTCGGCAGCCGAGGAGCGGCCGCGGGCGCCGATTTCGTAAAGCACGCGCGCCTCGGCGAGCGAGTAGTCGGAGCGGACGATGTGCTCGTCCAGCGCACCGACGAGGCGGGTATAGAAACGGTTGAACGCCCTGATCTCGGCAATCTGGTCCATGCCCGGCTCCTCCTCGCAGCCGGGCTATTCACCCGCATCTTGTTGACTAAGTCAACTATATCGTTGCTTGAGCAAGCCATAGACGGCGCGAATACCCTGGTCGGTGCCGCCATAGGGCCGCCCCGGCCGCGAGTCCGGCGCCCAGGCGAAGATATCGAGATGGACCCACGCCTTCGCCGCCGTAACGAACCGCTTGAGGAACAGTGCGGCAGTGATTGAGCCGGCATAGCCGCCCGACGTGACGTGGTTGACGTCGGCGATGCGCGAGGCGAGCATCGCCTGGTAGGGCGCCCAGAGCGGCATCTGCCAGAGCGGGTCGTCGCTCGAAAGCCCCATCGCCATCAGCTCGCGCGCCAGCCCGTCGTCGGTCGAATAGAGCGCCGGCAGGTCGGGGCCGAGGGCAGTCCGCGCTGCGCCGGTCAGGGTCGCCATGTCGACCACCAATTCTGGCGACTCCTCGTCTGCAAGGGTCAGCGCATCGGCCAGGATCAGCCGCCCTTCGGCATCAGTGTTGCCGATCTCGACCGTCTGGCCGGAGCGGGAATGGAGGACGTCGCCGGGACGGAAGGCAGTTGCCGAGATCGAGTTCTCGACCACGGGGATGAGGACGCGCAGCCGCACCTTGAGCCGGGCATCCATGATGGCGTGGGCAAGGCCGAGGATGTTGGCGGCTCCGCCCATGTCCTTCTTCATCAGCAGCATCGAGGAAGCCGGCTTGATGTCGAGCCCACCGGTATCGAACGTCACCCCCTTGCCGACGAGCGTGATCCTGGGGTGGCCCTGCTGGCCCCAACCTAGATCGAGCAGGCGTGGCGCGGCCGGGCCGGCGCGGCCGACGGCGTGGATCATCGGAAAATTGCGTGTCAGCAGGTCATCGCCGACGATCGCCTCCACCTTCATGCGGTGGCGGGTGGCAAAGGCGCGGATCTCGGTTTCGAATTCGTCTGGACCCAGGTCGTTGGCGGGCGTGTTGACGAGATCGCGCGCTAGGAACGCGGCCTCGACCAGCCGTTCGACTTCGGCGGCGTCGGCCCCGTGCGGCAGCGCCAAAGCCGGGGAGGACTTGGGGGTGCGGTAGCGGTCGTAGCGATAGGCGCCGAGCCGGAAGCCAAGCGCCGCCAGGGTCGGATCGCCGAGGTCACCCGACAGTGCATAGTCGCCGGGCTCGAGCGCGGCGCCGGCCAGGCCGGTGACGAGCTTGGGCCGGTCGGGCCCACCGACCCCGAACAGGAACGCCGCCAGGCCGCCGTTGGCATCCGGCAAGGCCAGGATGCGGCCGCGCTGTCCGGCAAAACCGTTGGTTTCGGCCCAGCGCCGGTGCACCGGCGAAAGCTGGCCCGGCAGGTCACCCCCCTCGGCGACGCAGATGAGGGGCATGGGCGAGGGGCTGGGCATGGCAGGGCTCCGAGGGCAGGCGACGGAGCCGGTTTAGCTCGCCGCGCGGTCCGCCACAATGGCGCGAAGGCGGCTCTTAACGGGCCGTTAGGGTTAATGAATTATCAAGACGAAGCCGGCAGGACGTGGTGCTGCCGCACGAGTTTCCCGCTGATCGAGGATAGATCCGGTGCCCGGCGTTCGTCTTGCTTCATCCTTCCGGTCGCTCGCCCTGCTCGGCACCGTCGCTGCCCTGCTGTCGGGCTGCGCGATGAACGTCGCGAGCACCGCGCCGGTCCGCTCGCCCGATTTCTCCGGGCAGACGGCAGACCAGACGCAAACAACGCTCAGCGGCCTCACGGCGCGCTACAAATCCAACCCGAAAGACAAGCAGACCATCATCTATTACGCTGCGGCGCTCCGCGCTGCGGGCCAGCCGGACCAGGCGGTCGCGGTGATGCAGAACGGCACATCCGCCTTCCCGCAGGACAACGATATCAAGATCAACTACGCCAAGGCGCTGGCTGCGTCCGGAAGTTATGATCAGGCGCTGACCATCATCGGCGACGCCATCAGCCCCGATGCGCCGGACTGGAATGCGCTGCTGGTGAAGGGCGCGATCCTCGACCAGATGGGGAACAACGCCGACGCCCGAGCGGCCTATACCCAGGCGCTGCTGATCGCCCCGAACGAGCCCGCGCTGGAAGGCAATCTCGGGCTTTCCTACGCGATGACCAACGACCTGACGCAGGCCGAGCAACATCTGCGCAAAGCCGTGAGCATGCCCGGCGCGACCAGCAAGATCAGGCAGAACCTGGCGCTCGTCATCGGCCTCGAAGGCCGGTTCGACGAGGCCCGCACGATGCTCGCAGCCGAACTGCCGCCCGACCAGGTGGAGTCCAACATGGCCTACATCAAGGCGCTGCTCACCCAGCAGAACCGCTGGGCGGCGATCAAGGGCGCGGGGGTACAGTAGGGCAATCGGCAGGGCCGAGCCCGTGGCGGCCCTCCCCAACCCTCCCCACCGAGGGGGAGGGTGTTCGGCTGTGCATTTTGACTAAGGTCGTGCCCTATACTGAGACGGCACCCTCCCATTGATGGGGAGGGGAGGGGTGGTGCCACATACCGAGCGATACCAGCGGGCCTACCGCCGTCACATATGCACGCCGCTCGAGAACACCTTGATCAGCGCCGGGCTGATGATGACGATGAACAGCACCGGCAGGAAGAACAGGATCAGCGGCACGGTGAGCTTGGGCGGCAGCGACGCTGCCTTCTTTTCGGCTTCCATCATGCGCTGCTCGCGGCCTTCTTCGGCCATGACGCGGAGCGCCTGGCCGACCGAGGTGCCGTAACGGTCGGCCTGGATCAGCGCGGTCATCACCGACTTGACGCCATCGAGCCCGGTACGCTTACCCAGATTGTCGTAGGCACGCGAGCGATCCTCGAGGAAAGCCAGTTCGGCGGTGGTAAGCGTCAGCTCTTCGGCCAGTTGCGGGCTTTGCTGGCCGATCTCCTTGGACACGCGCTTGAACGCATGCTCCACCGACATGCCGGCCTCGACGCAGAGCAGCATCAGGTCGAGGCAATCCGGCCAGGCGCGGCGGATCGATTGCTGGCGCTTCTGGGTCTGGTTGCGCAGCAGCAGGATGGGCAGGTAGGAAGCCACGATGCCGCAGCCGATGCCGTAGGCGAGGTTGAGGTACACCGGCCGGTCGCCGGGTGCCAGCACCAGGAAATACAGCAGCGCAAACGCCGCCACGCCGATCGGGGTGGCAAAGCGCATGAACAGGAACGTCGTCAGCGGTCCCTGCCCGCGATAGCCGGCGCGCGCCAGCGAATCGATGGTGTTTTCGTCGACGAACGCCTTTTGCAGCGAGAACCGCTCGACGACCCGCTTCATGTAGTTGCGCGTGTCCTCGCGGCGTGCCGTGCCGCGGCCCTCCTGCGGGCCCCGCAGCCGCGCCATTTCCTCGGCGCGGAGCTTTTCGCGCTCGACCGCGACGCGCTTGATGCGGTCCTTGAGATCGGAACGGACGATCAGCTGGGCGCCGAAGGTGAAGACGATTGCCGCCACCGACACAGCCGCGAGCACAGCGATGAGGAAGTCGCGACTGGTGAGGAGTTTGGCGATCGAATCCATTGCTGCCTCAGAAGTCGAAGGAAACCATCTTGCGCATCACCATGACGCCCATGGTGAGCATGACGGCAGCAATACCGAGCCACATCTGCCCGGTGGTAGTCGAATAGAGCGGCACCAGGTAGGCGGGGCTGACGATCGAGACCAGCGTCGCCACCACGAACGGCAGCGAGCCGATGATGCCGGCGGAAGCCTTGGCTTCCGACGACATCGCCTTGATCTTCATCTTCATCGCCTTGCGGTTGCGCAGCACGCGCGCCAGGTTGCCAAGCGCTTCGGACAGATTGCCGCCGGCCTGCTGCTGCACCGTGATGACGACGATGAAGAAATTGACCTCGGGCACCGGCACGCGATCGAACAGGATCAGTACCGCCTCGCCCATCGACTTGCCCACCGACTGCTGGTCGAGCACGCGGGTGAACTCGGACTTGACCGGTTCCTTGGCTTCCTTGGCGACGAGGCGCACGGTGTCGTTGAGCGGCAGGCCCGACCTGACGCCGCGGACGATCGCTTCCACGGCGTTGGGCAGTTCGTCGAGGAACTTGCTCTGATAGCTCTTGCGGCGACGGCCGAGATACCAGCGCGGCAGCACGTAGCCGGCGGCGGCGCCAAAGATCAGCGCATAGAGCGCCGGCACCTGAATCATGAACAGCACGCCGAAGACCACCGCGCCGATGATGATCTGATTGCGGATGAAGTCGCGTGCCTTGATCTTCATGCCGGCCTGGAAGATCAGCGCCTGCAGCGGCACGCGCTTGTTGGTCTTGGCCATCAGGTCGGTCTGCTGCTTCAGCGCCGCCTGCACGTTCTTGCGCCGCGCCTCGCGGTCGCGGACGGCGTTGTTTTCCCGCCGGTTGGCCTGGATGTCCCCCTGCAGGGCCCGCTTGCGCTTTTCGGCCCGGTTGGACCCCACCAGCGCCGGCACGAAGGCGAAGCCCATGGCGCCGACGGCGATGACAGCAAGCAGGATGTAGATCAGGGGTGACATGGCAAACTCATGAATCGAGCAGCTCGCGCTGCTCGATGTTGGACTTTTCGAGCGCTTCCACGAGGTTGCGCTCCTCGTTGAAGTAGCGGGCGCGCTCGGCGAAGTTCGGCTTGGTGATGCCGGTGGAGCGGTGGCGGCCGACCAGCATGCCGTTCTGGTCCTCGCCGACGATGTCGTAGAGGAAGATGTCCTGCGTCACGATGACCTCGCCTTCCATCCCGAGCACCTCGGAGATGTGGGTGATGCGGCGCGACCCGTCGCGCAGGCGCGCCGCCTGGACGATGACGTCGATCGAAGACGTGATCATCTCGCGGATGGTTCGGCTGGGAAGCGAGTAGCCGCCCATGGTGATCATCGATTCGATACGGGCCAGCGCCTCGCGGGGGCTGTTGGCGTGGAGCGTCCCCATCGAGCCGTCGTGACCGGTGTTCATCGCCTGCAGCAGGTCGAAGGCCTCCGGTCCGCGCACTTCGCCCACGATGATGCGCTCGGGACGCATACGCAGGCAGTTCTTGACGAGGTCGCGCATGGTGATCTCGCCCTCGCCCTCGAGGTTGGGCGGGCGGGTTTCGAGCCGCACGACGTGCGGCTGCTGCAGTTGCAGTTCCGCCGAGTCCTCGCAGGTGATGACGCGCTCGTCCTTCTCGATGAAGGCGGTGAGGCAGTTGAGCAGCGTCGTCTTGCCCGAGCCCGTACCGCCCGAGATGAGGATGTTGGCGCGCACCCGGCCGAGGATGCGCAGCACCTCGGCGCCTTCGGGCGAAATCGAGTTGTACTTGACCAGCTGGCCGAGCGTCAGCTTGTCCTTCTTGAACTTGCGGATGGTGAGCGCGGCGCCGTCGATGGCGAGCGGCGGCGCGATCACGTTGACGCGGCTGCCGTCGGGCAGACGGGCGTCACAGATGGGCGAGCTCTCGTCGACGCGGCGACCGACCTGCGACACGATGCGCTGGCAGACGTTCATCAGGTGATTGTCGTCGCGGAAGCGCACATTGGTGAGCTTCACGCGGCCGCCGACTTCGATGTAGCACTTCTGGCTGCCGTTCACCATGATGTCGGCGATGTCGTCGCGCGCCAGCAGCGGTTCGAGCGGGCCATAGCCGAGCACGTCGTTGCAGATGTCCTCGAGCAGATCTTCCTGCTCGGAGATCGACATGATGATCGACTTGAGGGCGATGATTTCGGCGACGATGTCGCGGATTTCCTCGCGCGCCGCCACCTGGTCCATGGTCGCCAGCTGGCTGAGGTCGATCGAGTCGATCAGCGCATTGAAGATCGCCGACTTGGTCTGGTGGTATTCCTTGTCGCGCGCCACCGCTTCGGGCGTGCGGACGTCGACGACGTCGTCACCCCGCGGCTTGCCGACCTGGGTGTCGCCAGAGGGGCGCGGTGGTTCGACGCGCTGCGGCACCGCGATGGGTGCCGGCCGTGCGGCCTCGGCTACACCGGGAGTATTGCCGCCGAAAGTGGTACGCTTGCCAAACATGGTCGGTCAGGGCCTCGCCATCACGCTCGCTTGCGCTTGCTGAACAAGCCGGAGAGGCTGCGGCTGGACGCCTTGCCGGCCGCCTCCGGCGTCGCGCGACCGGTCACCTGCATGCCGACCTGCCGGAAAATGTCGTTGATGCGGTTGTTGGCCGCGACCTCGGCGATCATCTGGCCGTTGTTGGCGGCCGTGCCGAAGAGCGCTGCGTCGAACGGGATCTGCCCGAGCAGCTTGCATTCGACCGAAGACGCGAACTCGTTGGCGCTGATTTCCGGACGGCGCGGCAGGCCGAGCTTGTTGATCACCAGCAGTGGTTCGGCCTCGGTGGGACGGAGCGACTTGATGGTGTCGGCGAGGTTCTTGGCGTTGCGGAGATTGGCGAGGTCGGGCTCGGCGACGATGACGATCTCGTCGACGGTCGCCAGGGTGTGCCGCACCCAGGCGTCCCAGATGTGGGGTACGTCGAGGATGACGACGGGCATGGTCCGCTGGCCGAGCTCGATCACCTGCTCGAAGTCGCGCTCGCCGCGGTCGTAGGTCTGGTCGAGCGACACGGGCGCCGTCAGCAGGTTGATGTGGTTGGCGGCCTTCGACATCAGCCGGTCCAGCATCACCTGGTCCATCTTCTGGTTGGCGCCGACGGCGTCGTTGAGCCCGTGCGGCGGGTCCTGGTTGAAGTTGAGCCCGGCAGTCCCGAAGGCGAGGTCCATATCGAGGATCAGCACGTCCTGGCGGAGCGTCTGCGAAATGGCCCAGGAAACGTTGTGCGCGATGGTGGAACTACCCGCCCCGCCCTTGGCGGCGATGAAGCCGATGGTGCGGCCGATGGGGGCGGCGTTCTCGGCGGCAAACAGGTCGGTGATCGCCGACACGATCTGCTGTGCCGTCGCCGGCAGCACGATGTATTCGGAGACGCCCGAGCGGATCAGTTCGCGATACAGCACCACATCGTTGGTGTGGCCGAGGACGATCAGCCGCGTCGTCGCATCGCAAACCTCGGCGAGGCGCTGCAGCGCGGCCGGCACTTCGGCCGAAGGCAGGCTCGTCTCGATGATGATGAGGTTTGGCGTGGGGCTGGCGCGATAGGTTTCGATGGCGGCCTCGAGCCCGCCATTGTGCGTCGTCAGCGCGACCTTGGACATGCGCCGGTCGTGCACCGCCGACTCGACGAGTTGGGCGGTCTGGGAATGCTCGCAGAAGGCCTGGATGGTAATTCTGGGGATCAGGCGCGCGCCGGCAGCAACTTCGCCGGCCGGCTCGTCATCGCCCTTGGCATCCCGATTCAGAAACGTCATCACGCACTCCTTGTGGCGGTGTTTTCACCGACGCCCAGCGATTGTCGCCGGATTACGGTAAATTCCCCGCTAACCGGCCCGCACGGCTTTGAGGCAAAGCCTCGGTCCCGGATCAACGCTTGCGCCACTACTCGAGCGCGAAGCCGACCGACCCGTGATAGTCGCCCGAAGGCGCCGCCGGATTGCCGACGCCGTAGAGCTTTTGCATGTGCCCCAGGAACACCGCCTCGGCGTCGCCGGCCGCCACCACACCGTCGGTAGGCAGGTCCGGCATGGGGCCCGGGGTGTTGAAATAGGGCGTCACCAGGATCACCAGTTCGGTCTGGTCGCGCAGGAAATCGCGCGACCGGAACAGGGCGCCGATGATGGGCAGATTGCCGATGCCGGGCAGCGCGTTGATCTGCTGGCGGAGCTTGTCTTCGTAGAGGCCGGCGATCGACAGGGTCGATCCAGGCGGCAACTCCACCACCGTCTTGGCTTCGCGGTCGGTGGTCGCGGGAATGGTCAGCCCGCCGACGGTGACCGCGCCATCGGTGGTCGGGGCCGTAACGGAGGTGTCGACGACGAGGCCGATGACGCCGTTTGACTTGACGGTGGGGGTGAAGTCGAGCTTCACGCCGAACTGCTTGAAGGCGTAGCTCACCTGGCCGTTGCTATCGATCGAGGACGGCACCGGGAACTCGCCGCCGGCAAGGAACGAGGCGGCCTGGCCGGACATGGCGGTGAGCGTGGGCTGGTCGAGGGTGCGGCTCAGCCCCTTCTGTTCGAGCGCGTGCAGCGTCGCCTCGAGCGAAATCCCGCCCGAGTCGAATTTCGCCGTCAGGGCATTGCTGGTGACGACGTTCGATGCACCGCCCAGCGACTCGTTGTTGACGATGCCCGTCGTGAGGCTGCCGGCGGACAGCGAACCGGTGAGGTTGATGCCCAGCTGCTTGACCGCGGAGCGGGTAACTTCGGCCACCGTGACGCGGAGGCTCACCTGCTGCGGCCCCGACACGGTGATGAGATTGGCGATGGCATCGGCGCTGCCGCCCGAGAACTGGGCCGCGATTAGGTTGGCCTTGGCGAGGTCATCCTGCGAGCGGGCGGTACCGGAGAGGATGATGTGGTCGCCGAACGCCTGCACGGTGATGGCCGAGCCCGGCAGCAGCCGCGACAGGGCGCTGGTCAGGGTCGAGTCGTCGCGCACCACCGATACCTCCAGCGTCGCGATCTGAGCGCCGTTGGCATCGAGGAAGAACATGTTGGTATCGCCGATGCCGATCCCCTGCAGCACCGCGCGCCGCTTGGAGCGGATGCTGGCGGCGGCGATGGTCGGCGACGAGACGATCACCTCGTGCGCGTCGGCGGGCAGGTCGATGATCATCGACTTGTTGAGCCCCAGCGAGATCGATTGCGTCGCGGCGCTCGCCGAGGTCAGCGTCAGATGGGTGATCTGCGCGGCGGCGGCAGGTGCGGCCGGCAGGACCGCCAGCGCGAGGCAGACCGCGAGCGGGACCAGCGACGAGCGCAGGGCGGAAATCAGGGAGAGGTTGGTGATCATCTGGGGGTCCTCTCGTCTCACCGGATCGGCAGCAGCGGGGCGTTCTGCACCCCTCCGCTCTGCGCGGCGGCGGCCGGTGCCGCTGTCGTCGTCGTGGTGGTGGTCGTGCCCGGCGTCGCAGCAGCGGGTGCCGCCGGGTTCACCACGACTGGGGTGGTCGAATTCGTGGTGACGGTGGTCGTCGCCGGCGGGGTGTAGACGACCGGGTTCACCGTCGGCTGCTGCGGCGCGCCGGGGGTGACGCTGCTGGTCTTGCCGAAGCGGATGATCTTGATCTGGCTGTTGTCGTCGACCTTGGTGGTCGACTTGTCGTCGCCGGCCGTCGCGACCGCGCCGAAATCGACCACCGAGCGGAGGACCAGCGAAATCTTGCCCTGGGCAGTGGCGTTGATCATTGTGTCGGCCTGGCCGGGAGTCAGCTCGAGCGTCGCGATGGAGTCGGTGAAGATCTGCGACTTGGGATCCTGCGGATCGGCCGGCGCGCCTGTGGTACCGGTCTGGCCGAGCCGGGTGCCGATGGCCAGTACCTTGACGTTCGCCAGCAGCACCCGCGACACCGACTGGCCGGCAGCCGTCTCGGTGAGCACCACGTCGACGCGGTCGTTGGGGATGATGAAGCCGCCCGAGCCCGACGCGGCGCTGATCGGCACCGAGACGCCGCGCATGCCGGGCGCCAGCACCGCCGAGAGATAGCCCTGGTTGGTGTGGACCAGCTTGGCGTCAAGGATCGGCTCGCCCTGGAAGATCTCGAAGCGGGCGACGGCGCCCGAAATTTCCTTCTGCGCGTCGGGCGACTTGGCGCTGGTGATGTACTCACCGCGCACGTCGCCATTGGGCCAGGACTGCCACTCGACCTTGTCGGCGTTCAGCCGCTCGCCGACGCCGATCGGCTGCTTGGCGACCAGCACCTGCGCCTGCGGTGCGCTGGGGGCGGCAACCTGCTCGACGACGGTCTGTTGCCCCGGGCCTCGGGTCGCCAGGTAGGCAGCAAGGCCGCCCGCGATCAGGGCGATCAGCAACAGCACGATACGCGCCGGTCTCATTGACGACACTCCGCTAAGCGGATCGGCAAAACGCGGCACGATCCCACTTCGGGCGACTATGCTGTCAAAGGGTCAAGTTTTGGTTAATCGAAGCTTTGCGCGCAGGGTTAACCGGCGGTTAGCGCCGGGACTTCAACCAACCAGCCGCTGGAATACGGTGGTGTCCGAGTAGGCGAAGATGCCGGCGATCGCGAGCGCGATGCCATAGGGGATGCGCGTCTTGCTGTCGTGCAGCCGATCGATCCAGTCGACCCTGGCGAGGAAATTGGGCAGCGGGAACCGTCGCGCTGCGAGGATCATCAGGGTCAGCATGCCGCCGATCAGGGACGCGTCCACGAGGTAGGGCAGCGTCGCGCCGAAGCCGAGCCAGAAGGTGGTCGCTGCCGCCAGCTTGGCGTCGCCGCCGCCGACCTGGCCCATGGCGAACAGGATGAACGCCACCACCAGCACCGCCGTCGCACAGGCGACGTGGAGGCCGAACTCTTCGAGCGGCATATGGATGCCTACCGCCACCGCGCAAAAGATCGCCACGAGCAGCAGGACGACCCGATTGGAGATGCGCATGGTGAACAGGTCCGAGCAGGCCGTGAAGGCCATGATCAGCGGAAACAGCAGCAGCACCAGGGACGACAGGCTCGGCATGGGCAGGGTCCATTCGGCGGAGGGCGCCCGGACGGGCGCACGCTGGTCGGAAAATCGAACAGGCCGGGGGCTTGACGCCGCCCGGCCTTTTCTTGGCCTTACGGCACCACGGATTACGTGGCGCTGTTGAGCTTGGTGCTGATCCGGTTGAACAGACCAGAGAGCGAGCCGCCCAGAGTGGTGGCCGCAACGATGATGCCGACGGCGATGAGGGCGGCAATCAGGCCGTACTCGATCGCGGTCGCGCCGGATTCGTCGTTCGCAAACTGCGCGATAGTCTTCATTGTTTTGCTCCTAATTACCAGCCATCAGGGTGACGGGACATCGCTCGATACGTCACATATCGAACTTGCGACAAACCTAGCCGTGGATTCTTGAAAATGCGTTAAACCACCTGACGTTGCGGCTCTCTACATGCGCCAATAATGCTATGATAATCAGACGGTTAATGGATTGCGTCGCATTGGACACAATAGGGCCGCAAGTAGTTGCAAGTTGATCTATCCGGACCCGGCCTGTAGGACTTCCGGCAGCAGGCCCTTTACCTCTCGGGCAGGTATCCAAGGCGGATCGGGAGCAAATGCCGGCAGGTCCGAGCGATCTGCCCGCCGGTGTTTGCCAAATATAAACCATTCCGGCCGATGCTGGCGCCGTTGTTCAGCGTAAGAGTTCGGGTCGGTCCATGCGTTTCAAGTACCGCTCACTGCCTATGGCGCTCGTCCTCCTGGCGGGCGCCCTGCTCGGCTCGGGCCCGGCCCTCGCCGACGAAAGCGCCACCCCCATCAACGTCAAGGTCAACATGGCGCGGATCCTGAAGATCAGCGCCCCGGCAGCCACGGTCATCATCGGCAATCCGGGCGTGGCGGACGTTACCATCCAGGACCCGCAGACGCTGATCCTCACCGGCAAGAGCTACGGCCAGACCAACATGATTGCCCTCGACGCCAAGGGCAATCCGATTGCCGATACGCTGGTCGAGGTCATCCAGGACCAGGCTGATACGGTCGCCGTGTACAATGGCGGCGCCCGCAGCACATTCGCCTGCGCGCCTCGTTGCCAGCCCATGGTGATGCTGGGCGACGACGCCAACTACGCCAACGGCGCCGCCGGCATGATCAGCACCATCTCCGGAATGGCGCAGTAGGACCTGGACAGCCGGCATCCTGCGTCGTCCCCGGCCGGCCGCAGCGCGGCGGGCAGACCCGGCCGGCGGGCGCAATTTGGCGGCGCCCGTCAACCGGGGGTTAGCCAAGAGGCGCTATGCTGACCGCGCTTTGCAATCGGTGTCGCCCGTGATCCGCCCGCCCTTCAATGCCAGATTTCTGCGGTTCGCCTCGCTGCGCCGGTTTGCGCGCGACGAGCAGGGCGCCACGGCAATCGAGCTGGCCATCCTGGCCATCCCGTTCTTCGCGCTGATCGGGGCGATCATCGAGACGGCGCTGATGTTCCTCGCCGCACAGGTGCTCGACGCCGCCGTTCAGGATGCGAGCCGGCTGGTGCGCACCGGACAGGCGCAAGCCCAGAGCTACGACATCACCGCCTTCCGCACCGCCGTGTGCAACGAGCTGTTCGGCCTGTTCAGCTGCGCGAACCTCCAGATCAAGGTCAACACGGTCACCAATTTCGCCTCCGCCACGACCCCCGCCTCGCCGCTCAATCCCACCGATCCGACGCAATGGACGCTGACGCCGGGGTTCGATCCGGGTGTCGGCAACAGCGTCGTGATGGTGCAGGTCTACTACAAGTGGCCGGTGACGCTGCGGCTCGGCGGCCTCAACCTCGCGACGAGTTCGGACGGCACGCGCCTGATGAGCTCGGTCCGCGTCTTCGCCAACGAGCCGTTCTGATGCGCACGCTCGCACATGTCATCGGCCGGTTCCGCCAGGCGGCAGCGCGCTTCGGGTCGGCACAGGAAGCTGTCGCGGCGGTCGAATTCGCCCTCGTCCTGCCGATCATGCTGATGATGTACCTGGGCTCGCTCGAACTCAGCTCGGCCATCACCATCGACCAGCGCGTGACCAATGTCGCCGGGGCGGTCGGGGACCTCGTGGCGCGCGAAAAGGGCGAGATCACCGCCTCCGAGCTCACCGATTATTTCACCGCCGCCACGGCGATCATGCAGCCGTTTTCCACCACCTCGCTCAAGCAGGTGGTGACGGTGGTTTCGGTCAGCAGTACCGGCGCCACCACGGTCAAGTGGAGCCAGGGCTACAATGGCGGCGTCGCCAAGACGGCCGGCTCGGCCTACCCCAACGTCAATCCCATCCCGACGGCGATGATCAACATCTCCAAGAGCAACTACGTCATCGTCTCGGAAGCGAGCTACACCTACAAGCCGCTGCTCGGCTGGTTCTTCAAGACCAGTTTCAACCTCTACCACCAGAACTTCTACCTGCCGCGCTACGCCGCCGTGATCTGCTACAACGCCACCACCTGCTGATCGCGCCACCGTCTTGCGGGCGCTTGCCAGCCCCCTGCCGGCGTGGCAGAAGCCGGCCATTCCCTCCCCCACCGCCGGAATCTCGCTCATGTCAGAAGAAACCATCGTGCCGGTCTTCGACCTCGGCGGCGTGTTCGTCGACTGGAACCCGATGTACCTGTTCCGCAAGCTCTTCGAGACCGAGGAGGAGGCGCAGTGGTTCCACGAGAACGTCTGCACGCTCGAATGGAACCTCGAGTTCGATGCGGGCGACATCTATGCCGAGGGCGTGGCGCGGCTGATCACCCGCTTCCCGAAGTACTGGCGCGAGATTCAGGCCTATGACACCCGCTGGAAGGAAACCTTCACCGGGTTCATCGAAGGCACCATCGCCATCCACGACGAACTGATCGCCAACGACGTTCCGACCTTCGCCATCACCAATTTCTCCTGGGAGAAATGGGTTTCCTGCCTCGGGGAATGGCCGTTCCTCGAAAAGTTCGATGGCGTCGTGGTTTCCGGCCTCGAACGCTTCGTGAAACCCGATCCGCGCATCTTCCGGGTGTTCTGCGAGCGCTATGGCCTGGCGCCGCAGAGCTGCGTGTTCATCGACGACAACGAGCCGAACGTCGTCTCGGCGCGCAAGTACGGCATGGGCGGAATCCACTTCACCTCGCCCGCGGCGCTCCGGGCGGAACTGATCAGCTACGGCTTGCCGCTCAAGGCCTGAGAGTGGGCATCTAGGCGGCAACCGTCTTGCCAGCGGCTGGGAGTGCTGTGGCCCGGCACACCCTCAGCAGTGCGACCGACTGATCCCCGTTTGAGGTGAGGCCCCGCGTCGGCAGCAAAGCAAGTGTGCTGCAGTTGCCGGCACTATCTCGCCAGGCCTGCCACATGGGCGATAACGTCCGCTGCGGCCTCGCTTGCCGACAGGCTCCCAACCTCGATTTCCAGCAGGTTGCGGTGCGAGATCGGCAACAACGGCTTGGTCGAGCGGCGACCCAGCGAGATCGCAAGATCGGTCTGCTTCAGTTTTGCGACGCGAGCGGGGTCGGTGACGCGAAGCGCGTATTCCGTGTCTTCGGTGCACCGCAGGATCACGGGGACGAAGGAGGCCTCACGCGCGGCGGCGGCGGTTTCGACGTCGGCATATCGCACCTCGCTGCTGGCATCGTCGAGGAGCACGTCGGTCAGCACGAAACTGGCAGCGGGGGCTGCATCTTCGACCATCGCCGCCAGCACGGCGCGACGTACGATGGCAACCTTCTGCTTCACCGACGGGGGCAAGGCGCCGCCTCGATCGATCGCTGCAGCGGCAAATACCGGATTGGCGATAAGGTGGTTGTCGATCAGCCCGGCGCCGGTCTCACGGCAGATCGCCTCGCCGATCGTCAGCTTGCCCACGCCCTGGTAGCCGATCAGATAGAGAATCGTGTTCCGCATCGCCGTTCCCCTGGAGCCGGGCCTGCACCGAATTCGAACGTGGGGTCCAGAAGCCGCGGCGCCGCGCCTCCTCGAACTTTTGCAGCAATTCGTCGTAGCCGTGCCGATTGTTGTCGATGAGGAAGCGCCGCGTCGCATCGTCTTCGACGAAGGCCTCGAAGGCGAGGTCGAAATGGTGCGTCTTGACTGCGCCGGTGGTCGCGGCAAAAGCGAACATATAGTCGACCGTGGCGATGATCTCGAAGGCGCCCTTGTAGCCATGGCGCTTCACCCCATCGATCCATTTGGGGTTGACCACGCGCGAGCGGATGACCTTCGACACTTCCTCGGCAAGCGTGCGGGTCACCGGCCGCTCGGGTCGCGAGTGGTCGTTGTGGTAAGCGGCTGGCCGGTGGCCGGCGAGCATCTCGGCCGTCACCACCAGGCCACCCTCGAACTGGTAGTAATCGTCGGAGTCGAGCAGGTCGTGCTCGCGATTGTCCTGGTTGTGGACCACTGCCTCGACTGTCGAGAGCCGCGCCGCGAAGCGCGCCCGCTCCGGCACGCCGGCATCCCTCGCGCCATAGGCGTACTGGCCCCAGTCGAGGAAAGCGGCGCCGAGATCGGCTTTGTCGGTCCAGCGTCCCGAATCCATCGGCCCCTGCAAGCCCGCGCCATAGGCGCCCGGCTTGGAACCGAAGATGCGATAGCCCGCCTGCCGCGCCGCCTCGGCCTCGCTCGCGCCGGCCGCCATCAGCCCCAGCGCTTCGGTACGCATGCGCGCGGCGATCGGGTTTTCGTCCTCCGGTTCGTCGAGGGCGCCGACGGCGCGCACGGCTCGATCGAAAAGCGCGATCTGGGCCGGAAAGGCATCGCGGAAGAAGCCGGAAATCTTCAGCGTCACGTCGACGCGCGGCCGGCCTAGCTTCGCGAGCGGGATGATCTCGTAGCCCGACACCCGGAGCGAGCCCGGGTCCCACACCGGCTTCGCACCGATGAAAGCCAGCGCCTGCGCGATGTCGTCGCCGCCGGTGCGCATGTTCGCCGTGCCCCAGGCCGAGAGCGCCAGCGCCCGGAGCGGCGCGCCGTGATCCTGGAGGTGCCGGACGAGTACGTTTTCAGCCGATTTCCGGCCCAGCTCCCAGGCTGTCGGGGTCGGTACGGCACGATTGTCGACTGAGTAGAAATTGCGCCCGGTCGGCAGCACGTCGAGCCGGCCGCGCGAGGGGGCACCGGACGGGCCGGGTGGGACGAACCTGCCAGCGAGCCCGTCGAGCAGCGCCCGCATCTCGGCGGGGCCCGAGGCACGGAGACGCGGGCGGATGACTGTCTCCACCGTCGCAAGGACGGCGCGCGTCGCCGGCCAGCCTGGCTGACAGCGGCCGGGGTCGTCGACGAGATCGGCGGCAAGGGATTCGAGCCATTCGACGACGTCGCCGAGGGTGCGGAGCGAGGGGCTTGCCTCGGCAACGGGCGCACGCGCCGGCCCGGGATCTGCGATGGCATGCATGCCCGGCCCGGTCCACGCCTCCCCCAGCAACGCCGTCAGCGGGTCGAAGCCCAGCCTCAGGTCGTCGGCGAGGGCGCGGATCAGCGAAGCGTCGCCGCCCTGGCCTTCGCCGCGCGGCACGCGGGCGAGCGCGACGATGAGGTCGCGCTCGAGCCGGCCCTCGGGGGACCGGCCGAAGACGTGCAGCCCGTCGCGGATCTGCGCCTCCTTGAGGTCGCAGAGGAAATTGTCGAGTGCCTGCAATGCGGCGTTGGGGTCCTCGGGCAGCGCGATATCCCGGTCCAGCCGCGCATCGCGCGAGAAGGCCAGGATGCGCCGGCTCAGATCGGCGAGGCGGCGGCGATCCATCCCAGCGGCGGCGTAGTATTCGTCGAGCAGCGCCTCGAGGTCCTTGAGCGGCCCGTAGCTTTCGGCGCGGGTCAGCGGCGGCACCAGATGATCGAGGATCACCGCGCCGGTCCGGCGCTTGGCCTGCGTGCCCTCGCCCGGATCGTTGACGATGAACGGGTAAAGCTGCGGCAGCGCGCCCCACAACGCCGCCGGATAGCTCGCGGCATCGAGCGCCACCGCCTTGCCGGGCAGCCACTCGAGATTGCCGTGCTTGCCGTTGTGGATCAGCGCGTCGGCGGCAAACGCATGCTTCAGCCAGAGATAGGCGGCGAGGTAGCCGTGCGGCGGTACGAGGTCCGGATCGTGAAAGCTCGCCGCCTCGTCGACATGGTAGCCGCGCGACGGCTGCAGCAGCACGACGACGTTACCGAACCGCAGCGCGGGGAGGTGGAAGGCTCCGTCCCGTACGAAGGGATCGGCCTCGGGCGCGCCCCAGCGGGCGGTCACCTCGACCTGGATTTTTGCCGGCAGGCTGGCGAACAACTCGCCGTAGCGCGCGATGGCGAACGGGATGCCGCCCGGCCGCTCCGGATGGGCGTTGGTCGGGCCGGCTTGCAGCAACTCGATCAGCGCGTTGCCGTCGGGGAGCACATCCCTCTCCCCTTGCGGAACAAGGTGGCGCGCAGCGCCGGATGAGGGGTGGGCCGCAAACTCTAAGCCTTCCGCTCCCCCCTCACCCCCTGCCGGACCCTCTCCCGCAAGGGGAGAGGGAAGATGGCTCCCCTCGCCGAGATCATACCCCGCCCCCTGCAGCCTCAGCAAAATCTCGATCGTGGAGGCAGGGGCGTCGTAGCCGACGCCGTTGGCGAGGCGGCCATCGCGGATGGGATAATTGGCGAGGACGATGGCGACGCGGCGCTCGGCGGGCGGTTTGTGGCGCAGCCGAGCCCAGTTGGCGGCGAGTTCGGCGGCGCGCGCCACCCCGTCGCCATCCGCGACGTAGCTCGTCAGCGGGCATTGCGTGCGGGCGTGCCAGACGCTGTCGGCCTTGTGGCCGACGAGGATGCCGCCAATGCGGCCGTCGAGTTCGGGCATCACGACCTGCATGGCGAGGTCCTTGGCGCCGAGGCCCTGGCTGTCGGCGGCCCACTGGGCTTCGGGCCGCCCGCCCTGGATCAGCTGGATCACCGGTGCATCGGTACCCGCGAAGGGATTTTGCGCCGGCGGCAATCCGTCGAGGCCTAGCGCGAAGCCGGTAAGATTGAGGATGGTGGCAGGCGGCTCGGCTGCGAATGTCGCCCGAACGAAATCGACGGCCGCGGCCTCCTTGAGGGAGGAGACGAAAATCGGCCGGGGCGTGAGGCCATGACCGAGAAGCGCCATGGCGAGGGCTTCGATCACCGCCGTGCCGGCGCCCTCGAGCAGCGCGCGGTAGAAAATGATCGGGACGAAACGGGCGGCTTGCCGGCCACCGGCCTCGCCATCCTTCGTGTCGCCTGCGGCGGAAGGCGGCTGCCACGCCCCGAACCGCGCCAGCTCGACCGGCACCGCGCCGGCCGTCCCCTGCCCCACCGCGACGCTGCGCATCGCTTCCAGTTCTGCATCGGCATTGCCCGGACCACCGGCGACGAAGAGCGCGAACAGGTTGTCCCAGTCCTCGCCCGAAACCGTCGAGCGCTGCCGCAGGAACGGGTCGGGCGTGGCGTCGCCCGGCAGGAAGGCGACGCGCAGGCCTCCGGCCGCGATGGCGGTCAGTTCATCGACGCCATAGGGCCAGTAGGCGGCGCCGCCGAGCAGCCGGACGACGACGAGGCGGGCGTGCCGTACCGTCTGCTCCAGCCACAGGTCGACCGAAAGGTGGTGCGGCAGGCGCAGCAGATTGGCGAGGCGCAGGCCGTCATAGCCGGCCCGATCGGCGGCGCCGGCGAGCAGCGCCAGTTCGCTGTCGGCGGACGAGGCGAAGACGATATCGCCCGGCGTCTGGCCGAGATCGATCGCCTCGCCTTCCTGTTGAATCGCCCCGGCCTGTGCGGCAAGCAGATGCATCAGCCAGCCGCCGCGATGACGCGCCGCACGCTCTGGAAAAGCGGCGGCAACTGAAAGGCAATTTCGATCGCGAGGTCGGCGGCGGTCATCTCAGCGGTTCCGGGCCGGCACCAGCCGCTCGAACAGCGCGTAGACGAGCAGCGAATCCAGCGCGCCAAGCACCGTTGCGAGAATGGTGAAGGTGGTCGGCGGCGCAACCGTGGTGTCGCCGGCCGATACCACCGCGCCGATGATCAGCCCGCTCCACAGCGCGCCGCTGGCGAGCGCCGCAACGATCCGCACCGGCACCGACTTCGTCCGGCGGCTGACGAGGCTCGTCACGACGCCATTGAGCAGCGCCGGCAGGGCCGAGACCAGATAGACAAAGCCCACGAGCCACGGCAGGCTGGCCGGCTGGAAATTGCCCAATACCTGCGGTGGCGCCTTGAGCACCACGACCTCGAAGATCGCCACGACGACGAAGAACATCACCCCGCCCAGCAGGGGTCCCAAAGCCAGATTGAAGACGATGCGCAGGATGTCGCGCG
>Ga0209233_1000377_pt1 | contig 39032 bp, 33 predicted proteins | sample AraplaCL_Cvi_mCL_FD_184269 | JGI IMG/M metagenome (GOLD analysis project Ga0209233, IMG submission 184269) | Arabidopsis root microbial communities from the University of North Carolina, USA - plate scrape CL_Cvi_mCL (SPAdes) (version 2) | ecosystem: Host-associated > Plants > Roots > Endosphere...
TTCCGGATCTCATAGCCTGTGGCTTCGCCCTCATAGAGGATGGCGAGACAGACGGTTCTCACATTCATCGACTGCTTCCGCTACGCATATGCCGAACCAGCATATGCTTGCCCTATATATGCCGGCTTGGAGCATTGCAAGTCTGTAAGGATGGTAAGGTGGGCGGGTTAACGCGGGCCTGCCATGCATCCTTGGAATGGATGAGTCAGGCGAGTAGTCGGCGCATTTCAGCCGCCGCGGCCTCGGCCAGCGGCAGGCTCGCCGCAGCGGAGAAATAGGGATTTAGGAAGTGCCGATCGGCATTTCCATAACGCAACGGCGTGCCATCGATGGCAACCACGGCGCCGCCCGCCGCCTCGAGCACCGCCTGGCCGGCCGCCGTATCCCACTCCGAGGTGGGGGTGAAGCGCGGGTAGAGCTGGGCCTCGCCCTTGGCGAGGAGGCAGAATTTCAACGACGAGCCGACCGACACGTCTTCATCGACGTCGAAGGTGCGGCACAGGGCGGTGAGGGCGTCGTGCCCGTGCGAGCGGCTGGCGACGATGCGGATCGGATGGCCTTGCCGGACGGCGATATCGTGCCGTTCGACCAGCCGGCCGTCCACGATACGGCCCGCATGGGCGCCGTCGGGGCCACCCCAGAAGACGAGCCCGGTCGCCGGCGCGAGCACCACACCGTGGGTGGCGCGCCCGTCCTCGACGAGCGCGATGTTGACCGTGAACTCGCCGTTGCGCTTGAGAAATTCCTTGGTGCCGTCGAGAGGGTCGACGACGAAGAAGCGGCGCGCCAGTTCGGGAATTCGCCCCGCGGCGACGCTCTCTTCGGCCAGCACGGGAATGCCGGTCGCCTTCAGATGCTCGAGGATGATCTCCTCGGCGGCGTGGTCGGCTTCGGTGACGGGCGAACCGTCGCTCTTGTGCACCGCGGCGAAATCGCTGCCGTAGATCCGCATGATGGCGGCGGAAGCGGCGATCGAGGCATCGAGCATCTGGTCGAGAAGGTCGGGCACGGGTCAGGTCCTGATGTCGATGTCGAGGCCGAGGTCGATCGGCGGGGCGGCGGCGGTGATCTGGCTGGTCGAGATGAAGTCGACGCCCGTTTCGGCGATCGAGCGAACGCGCTCGAGCCGCACCCGGCCCGAGGCCTCGAGCACGGCGCGCCCCGCGTTGAGGGCGACGGCGCGGCGCAGCGTGTCGTTGTCCATGTTGTCGAGCAGCACGATCCGCGCCCCGGCAGCGAGCGCCTCCTCGAGCTGGGCGAGGGTGTCGACCTCGATCTCGACGGCGACGAGGTGGCCGAGATTGGCGCGTGCCGCATCCAGCGCGGCGGTGACGCCGCCGGCGACGGCAATATGGTTGTCCTTGATCAGCACCGCATCGGAGAGGCCATAGCGGTGGTTCGACCCGCCGCCGCAACGCACGGCGTATTTTTGGATGGCGCGCAGCCCCGGCAGGGTCTTGCGGGTGTCGCAGATACGAGCGCCGGTGCCGTCGACGGCCTCGACGAAGCGCCGTGTGAGCGTCGCGATGCCGCTCAGATGGGTGAGGAAGTTGAGGGCCACCCGCTCCGCCGAAAGCACCAGCCGGGCGGGGCCGGCGATCGTGGCGATGCGGTCTCCCGGCGCGAAGCTGCTGCCATCGGCGAGCGCGGCTTCGAAGCGGACTCCAGGGCCGACCAGCCGGAACGCGGCCTCGGCCAGCGGCAGCCCGGCAATGCATCCGGGTTCACGCGCAATAATGACGCATTCCGCCACGGCCTCGGCAGGCAGCGTTGCCTGGCTGGTCAGGTCGCCGACGAGACCCAGGTCTTCCGCCAGCGCCATCCCGACCATTTGGTCGACGACGTGCCGCGGCAGGTCAGGCAGGTTTGTGGCGGGGTGTGGCACGGCCGATGTTCCGTATCGTTCGGCCCGCGATGTACGCGCTGCGGCGTTGTAGCGCAATCCGGCTTGGGTTGCGGATCCGCCTCAGGCGTTGCCCCACCAGGGCTCGTCCGCGAAGCGATGGCCTTTGAGCCAGTCCTCGTCGAGGTCGACGCCGAGGCCGGGCGCGGTCGAGATCGCCATGCGGCCGTTGGCGATGCGTAACGGATTGGTTGCGGCCCAATCGAGGCCGGTGGCGCGGCGGGTGCACTCGATGCGCGGGCAGTCGAAGATCGAGGCGGCGAGCTGCTGGCTCGCCATGTTGAGCAGCAGCCCCGAGACGTTGTGGAGCGTGATGGGCGTCCGATAGAGCGCCGCGAGGTCGGCGATCATCCTGGTGCCGGTGATGCCGCCCGAATTGACGATGTCGGGCTGGAGGCAATCGACCGCCTGGTGCTGCAGGAAGGGCAGGGCGCCCTCGGCCAGCTCGAGGTTTTCCCCGGTGAGGATCGGCAGGCGGGTCGAGCGCCGCAGCGCCAGCCAGTTTTCGCCGAAGCCGGGCTGTAGCGGATCCTCGTAGTAGAGCGGGGAGATCGCCTCGACCACCTGGGCGACGGCGATGGCGCTCGGGGTATCGAGTTCGTTGTGGCAGTGGACGATGATGTCGATGTCCTCGCCCAGATGCTCGCGCGCCAGCTCGTACGAGCGGCGGACCTTGCGGATGTCGGCCGGCGACAGGCTGGGCACGTATTCCTGCATGTTGAGGGCGAGCGCCGAGTGGATATCGACCTTGAAGGCGGTGAAGCCGTGCGGGTCGGCCTTGAGCTCGGCGGCGCGGTCGCGCCAGGCGACGGGGTCGGTGAAATCGCCCTGCGGGCAATGCGAATAGAGCGCGATGTCGTTGCGGAAGGCGCCGCCGAGCAGGCTCGCCACGGACTGGCCCAGCAGCTTGCCGGCGAGGTCCCAGAGCGCCATGTCGACGCCGGAGAGCACCTGCATTTCGCGCCGCCGCTGCGGAAAAGCTGCGAACATGTTGTGATGATGCACGCGGATGGCGAGCGGGTCCTTGCCCACCAACTTCAGGTGCGGGAGACGCCCGGCGCCCTTGGCGTGGGTGTCGATCAGCGCCCGCACCAGGTCGCCGTCATTGTCGCCGCACTCGCCATAACCGGAGACACCGGCGTCGGTATCCACGCGGACGAGGCAGAAGCCGCTGTCGAGCCGCATCGCGCGGATGTCGGTTATGGTGGCCTGGCCCCGATCGGCTCTGGCGGCGGCGTCGAGCACGGCAAATCCGGTCATTTTCCCAGGCTTTCGCGCAGCGGGGCGGCAGGGGGCGGCTTGGGCCGCGATTTCCGCAGTTCGTCGCCGGCAGTGCTGGCGACGCCGAGCGTGTCGATCACGCCCAAGAGGGCGATCACGGCGATGCCGAGGAAGGCGAAATGGAACTGCGGCAACGTCAGCACGCCATTGGCCGACGGGAAGAGCAGGCCGCCGAGCCGCAGGCCCAGGGCAGCGACCGCGATGCCGAAGGCGAAGCCCATCTGGCCGGTGATGTTGGAGAGCGTGTTGGCGCCCGACATGCGCTCCGGCGGCACGTCGGCGAAGGCGATGGTCGCGATGGTGGTGAACTGCATCGAGCGCGTCAGGCCGGAGAGGAACAGCAGCCCCACGATCACCGGCACCGGGGTTTCGGGCGCGATGAACGAGCAGGCGAACAGCGTTGCGGCGTTGAGGAGGCCATTGACGATCAGGACGCGCCGGAAGCCGAAGCGGTTGAGCACGGCGGTGGTGAAGATCTTCATGACGATATTGCCGGCGAACACCGACAGCACCAGCAGGCCCGAGCGGAACGGGTCGAGCCCGAAGCCGATCTGGAACAGCAGCGGCAGCAGGAACGGCACGGCCCCGATCGAGGCGCGGAACAGGCTGCCGCCCCAGACGGTGACCGAGAAGGTCTTGAAGCGCAGCGCATAGAGATCGATCAGCGGGTGCTCGGCGCGCCGGGCATGCTGCACTGCGAGGTAGCCCGAGACGAGGCTCAGGGCGAGCAGCAGATAGGTCCAGATTTCGCGCGGCGCATCGGCCAGCAACTGCACGCCCAGCATCAGGGCGAAGCTCGAAATGCCCGTCAGCACGAAGCCGAGCCAGTCGAACGGCTTATCCTCGCCGTCGCTGCGCGGAATGAGCCGCAACGTGAAGGCGAGGGCCACCACGCCGAGCGGCACGTTGAGGAAGAAGATCCAATGCCAGGAGAAATAAGTGGTGATGAACCCCCCGATCGGCGGCCCCACCACCGGGGCAGCGAGCCCGGGCCAGACGATGAGGCCGATGGCGCTGATGATTTCGGACTTGCTGGCCGTCTTGAGCACGACGAGCCGGCCGACCGGCACCATCATGGCGCCGCCGACGCCCTGCAGCACCCGCGCCAGCACGAACACCCAGAGATTGGCCGACAGGCCGCAGAAGACCGATGCCACGGTGAAGACGACGATTGCGGCGGCGAAGATGTTGCGCGAGCCGAACCGGTCGGCCAGCCACCCGCTCGCCGGAATGAGCACCGCGAGCGCCAGGATATAGGCCGAGACGCCGATCGACAGCTGCACCGGCTCGACCCCGAACGATTTGGCCATTTGCGGGATCGCCGTGACGATCACCGTGCCATCGAGGTTTTCCATGAAGAAGGCCCCTGCGACGAGCAGGGAGATCGCGGTGGCGCGGGACAAGGGCATGGCAAATGGGGATTGGTCGAAAGCAGAGCGGGTTAGGCGCAGTCTGACACGGGCCGGGCCGGCGGACAATCGCGGCGGCCCATCATTCCTCCCTTTGCGGGAAAGAGTGATGGGGGAGCGGGGTCGACGTGGTGATTGCGGTGCGCTGATGGTGCGCTTCAGGGCGGGCCGGCACCAAGTCAGTGCCTGTGGCTTCCCCCCACCCATCCTCCCCCACAATGGGGGGAGGTGGACCGTAGGATAGGCACCGCCTCTCCGACACCCTCCCCTTGATGGGGAGGGCTGGGGAGGGGTGGGGCCCCGAGCTGCCGCGCCTCGATTCTAGTCGATGCCCGCAACGGCCAGCAGCTGCCGCATGCGGGCGGTGGCGAGGTCGGGATCGCGCAGCACGCGGGCGCTGTCGGCGAGGCGGAACAATTCGGAAAAGTGCTGGATCGAGCGGGCGCTCTGCTGGCCGCCGAGCATCAGGAAATGATCCTGGAAGCCGTTGAGCCAGGCGAGGAAGACGATTCCGGTCTTGTAGTAGCGGGTGGGCGCCCGGAAGATGTGGCGGGAGAGCGGTACGGTCGGCGCCAGCAGCGTGTCGTAGCGCCGGCGGTTGCCTTCGGCGAGCGCCCCCAGAGCGGCCGCGGCAACGGGGGCGATGGCGTCGAAGATGCCGAGCAGGGCATCGGAATAGCCCTGCTCGTCGCCGGCGATGAGTTCGGGATAGTTGAAGTCATCGCCCGTATACATCCGGACCCCAGGCGCCAGGCGGCGACGCATCGCTATCTCCTTGCCCTGGTCGAGCAGCGAGATCTTGACCCCGTCGATCTTGCTCGCGTGGCTGTTGATGACGTCGATGGCGGTTTCCATGGCCGCGAGGTGGTCGGCGTTGCCCCAATAGCCGGCAAGCGCCGGATCGAACATCTCGCCCAGCCAGTGGATGATCACCGGCTGGCGGACCCCGGAGAGGATGCGATCGTAGACACGGGCATAATCGTCCGGTGACCGGGCGGCGTGCGCCAGTGCTCGGCTCGCCATCAGGATCACGCGCCCCCCGAGGCCTTCGACGAAGCCCACCTGCTGCTCATAGGCGGCGATGACCTGATCGACCGTGACCTCCGGCCCCGGCGCCAGATGATCCGTGCCCGCGCCGCAGGCGATCGGCGCGTCCCAGCGCCCGCCCGCCGCCGCAAGGCTCTGCCGGATCAATTGCTGCGCGCCGGCCCAGTCGAGCCCCATGCCGCGCTGGGCCGTGTCCATCGCCTCGGCCACCCCGAGCCCCAGCCCCCACAGATATTCGCGAAAGGCAACGGTGCGATCCCAATCGATTGCCCGCCCCTCCCACGGATCGACGTTGGCGAGCGGATCGACGACGACATGGGCCGCCGCATAGGCAACGCGGTTCAGCGGCAGGGCGGGCGGGGAAGGGCTGATCGGAGGCTGTGCGGCGGTGTAGTCGGCAATGCCGCCGACAATCGGTAGTCTGAGCGTCCTGCCGCCCATAATCCCCTCCCAGGAAATAACTGTTCGGTTACTTATGCGAAGCATGCAAACCGGGTGTCAAGCCGAGCTTTTGCGGCCATGCGCAGGTATCACCTCTCCCTTCTCCCCCTGCGGGAGAAGGTGGCGCGGAGCGCCGGATGAGGGGGGAGCAAAAGTGCTTGCCGCCACCCCCTCACCCCCTGCCGGACCCTCTCCCGCAAGGGGAGAGGGAAGTCTGCGGCGAGGCAGCCGGCACCCGAAGCCACCGGCGTGGCCGTCGCAAGTCGCGCAGAGGGGAGAGGGACGGTTGAGCGGCGAACGGGGGGAAAGCGCTAAGGCCGCAGGAAAGCCAGCACCATGTCGACGATGTGGCTGCCCCAGGCGGCAATCTCGTCTTCGGAGAACAGGTCGCGGCGGAAGATGGTCGACAGCGTCCAGCTGTTGGAGAGGTAGAACGAGCCGAGGGAGGCGATCGAGATATAGAGTTGCACGGCATCGACGCCGGGCTTGAACCGACCGGCGGCGGCGCCGCGGGCCAACACTTCGCGCAGCGCGTCGATGAGCGGCGAATTGAGCTGCACGACGCGGTCGGACTGCTTGAGGAAACGCGCCTTCTGCTGGTTCTCGACGGCGAGGATGGCGAGGAATTCGGGGTGGTCGAGGAAGTAGGTCCAGGTGAATTCGACCAGGCTCCGCATCGCCTCGACCGGCTCCCGGTGGGTCAGGTCGAGCAGCCGTTCGGCCGAGCGGATGGCGGCGTAGCGCCCCTCCAGCACGGCGAGGTAGAGCCCGGCCTTGCCGCCGAAATAATGGTAGAGCATGCGCTTGTTGATGCGCGCCCGCCGGGCGATGGCGTCGACCCGCGCGCCGTCATAGCCCTTTTGCGAAAACTCGTGCACGGCGGCAGCGAGGATCGTCGCCGCCGTGCGTTCGGGATCGCGCTTGCGTTCGCCGCCGGCCTTGGTGAGCCGCGCCGCGACCGGCTTGTCGTCCATCTAGAGCAGCGTCTCCAGCTTTACCGCCGCGCCGCCGGCCTTGGCGGATTCGAGCGCCGCCTCGATCGTCGCCAGCGTACCGAGGTTGGCCTTGCCCGAGGGAAAGAACGGCGGCTCGACGCCGGTGCGGATGGTTTCGGCGAAGGCATGCAGCACCCCGGCCCGGTCGTGCAGCGGATAGGGCTCGAGCGGAACATCGGCCAGTTCTTCATGCGGCCACCTGATCTGCACCCGGTCGCGCGCCAGTTGCAGCGGTTCGGCGCCGCGGCCGGTCCACACCACCGAGGCGCGCTCGAAATCGAGCTGCCACTCGCCCGACCACGGGGTCTGCGGCCCGGGATCGACCCAGCTGCCGCGGTAGCTGAGATGGGCGCCGCCCGGAAAGCCGAGCGTCATGGTGGTGCAGGGGTCCTGCGCATAGGGTGAACCCGGCGGGTTCCACGACCGCGCGCTGACGTCGACCGGATCGGCATCGGCGATCATGCGCATCAGGTCGTAGTGGTGGACGGCCATGTCGGCGACCATCGGGTCGGGCCAGTTGGTGTTGCCGGTGCCGCTCTTGGCCTGTGTGTTGTTGCGGCGGAAATCGAGCTTGCCGCCGATCAGCTTGCCGAAGATCTGGCCCCGCGCGAAGTGCGCCACCTGCTGTGCGGCCGGGTAATAGCGGTAGTTCTGGCTCACGGCCAGCACGAGGCCCTTCTGCTCAGCCAACGCCACCAGGCCCTGCGCCTCTTCGATGGTGCGGGTGAAGGGCTTTTCGACGATCACGTGCTTGCCCGCCTCGAGCGCATGGCGGGCGACCGGCTCATGCATGGCGATCGGCACGGCGATGGTGACGGCATCGACCGGCCCGGCCTTGAGCGCCGCATCGAGGTCCTGATGGAACATTGCGAGCGGCTGGTTCAGCCGCTGCGCGAAGGCCTGCCGCTTCTCGCCCACCAGTTCGACATAGCCCACCGGCTCGATGTCGGGATGGAAGGGCAGCACATGCGTTGCCCAGTTCCCACCCCAGCCACCGAGGCCCACGTGAACGATGCGCAGCTTCGCCATGCCGTCTCTCCCGTTTTTTGATTGCGACCGGTGGTTTAGGCTGCCCGCCGCGGTTTGACGAGGGAGAAGTGGGGAGCTTCGCTGGTCCTGCTCCGGCGTTCGCGAGCGGCCAAGGATCCGGCCTGTGGCCCATGGCTCGACAAGCTCACCATGAGGCGGCAGGTCGGTGAGGTCCGACAGGGTCGGATTGCCTCGCGGGGACCTCATTGTCGAACCGCGAGGGCAGGCACAACCTCGAGAGGCTGCCGTGTGCGGCGTCCCCCTCCCCAACCCTCCCCACAAAGGGGGAGGGTGTGCGACGGAGATTGCGTCAAGAGCCGGTGCCTCGCCTCAAATGCTGACGAGCACCCTCCCCCTTTGTGGGGAGGGTTGGGGAGGGGGTAGCGGCGACCTCCACGCGCCAGGCCCCGCCCGGCCGTGGCGGAGGCCCGATCAGCCTACTGGAACGCCGTCTCGGCAAAACTGCGGAGCTTGCGCGAGTGCAGGCGCTCCGGCGGCTGGTCGCGGAGGATTTCCATGGCCCTGAGGCCGATCAGCAGATGCTGGTTGACCTGCGTCTGGTAGAATTCGGACGCCATGCCGGGGAGCTTCAACTCGCCGTGCAGCGGCTTGTCGGAGACGCAGAGCAGGGTGCCGTAGGGGACGCGGAAGCGGAAGCCGTTGGCGGCGATCGTCGCCGATTCCATGTCGAGCGCCACGGCGCGCGACTGGCTCAGCCGCTGCGTGATCTCGCGCTGGTCGCGCAATTCCCAGTTGCGGTTGTCGAAGCTCGCAACGGTACCGGTACGCATGATCCGCTTGGTTTCGAGGCCGTGCAGTTGCGTCACGTCCGCCACGGCCTGCTCCAGCGCCACCTGGATTTCCGCCAGCGCCGGGATCGGTACCGACAGCGGCAGGTCGGCATCGAGCACGTGGTCCTCGCGCACATAGGCGTGGGCCAGCACGTAGTCGCCCAGTTCCTGCGAATTGCGCAGCCCCGCGCAGTGGCCCAGCATCAGCCAGGCATGCGGCCGCAGCACCGCGATGTGGTCGGTGATGGTCTTGGCGTTGGAGGGACCGACGCCGATGTTGACCATGGTGATGCCGCGGCTGTTGGGCATCGTGAGATGGTAGGCCGGCATCTGCGGCAGGCGGGGAGGCTCGGTGCCGGTGCGTCCGCCGCCCAGCCGAACGTTGCGGGTGACGACGTTGCCCGGCTCGACGAACGAATCGTATTCGGGATGCCCCTGCGCCATGTGCTCGTGGGCGACGCGGCGGAACTCGTCGATATAGAAGTGGTAATTGGTGAAGATGACGAAGTTCTGGAAATGCTCGGCGTCGGTGCCCGAGTAGTGGCTGAGGCGGAACAGCGAGTAATCGATGCGCGGCGCCGTGAAGGCCGCCAGCGGGTAGGGGCCGCCCTGCGGCGGAATGAAGGTGCCGTTGGCGATCTCGTCATCGGTGAAGGCGAGGTCGGGCGTATCGAACAGGTCGCGTAGCGGCACGTTGAGCGCGTTGATGGCTGCACCGTCGAGCCGCTCGTTCGGCGTCACCGCGAAGTGCACCGGAATGGGCGTCGCCGATTCCTTGATCTCGATCGTGCCGCCATGGTTGCGCAGGATGATGGCGAAGTTCTCGAGCAGGTACTTGCGGAACAGCACCGGCGCGGTGAGCGTCGTGCGGTAGATGCCGGGGGTGTGGAGATAGCCGTAGGGCAGGGTGGAATCGGTGCGCCCGTAGCTGGTCGAGGTGACCTCCGCCTGCGGGTAGAAGGCGCGCACGCGACCGGGCGGCACGACCCCCTGGCCGAGCCTGTTGAGGTGGCTGCGGATGAAGCCGGTGCTGCGATCGTAGATTTCGGCGACATAGTCGACCGCGGCCGCGGGGTCGGTGAATGCCTTTGGCGGCAGCGGTTCCGGGCTGAAGATTTCCATCGGTGCGATTGTCCTCGCGGCGGCCTGCCTGCTTGGCGTCGGCTTGTTGTCGTTCACTGTAGGCGCGGCCAATCACCTTTCGGTGAGTGGGTCTTTTCCTGCCGCATTGAGGAGCCATCTTCAATAGCGTTCGCTGGAATTCGCAAACGACCCATGCACCCGGTGAACCGCGAGATCGATTGCCCGCTGTCCCCCAAGCCCTCAACAGTGCGGTTGACGATCTCCCAGGGCTGCAGTGCTGCGACGCGCTGCAGCCCTCCTTTTTTCCTTAGCGCCTCAGGTGCGGCGCGCGCGGATCTGCACCGGCTTGTAGCCGGCGACTGCCGGCGTATAGGTGCAGCGCAGGTCGCCGAAGCCGGGCAGGCCCGGGCGATCGGGCACGATGACCCGCGGCAGCACGCTTCCGAGGAAGCCGACGACGGTGCAACGCATCGAATCCGCGCTCCACGCCTTGCCGTGCCCGCACGAGGTGCGGCGAAGCCGGATGTCGATGTTGCGGCCCGAGGTGGTTGAACTCAGCTGGCCGCTGCAGTTGAGGCCACCGCCCGTCACCTTGTAGCTGCCGCGCCCGCCGAGGCAGAAGCTCATCGAATAGGGACCATAGAGCCTTTCCGCCACCTGGTAGCAGCCGTTGAGGCTGATGCCGCCGCCAGTGCCCGGCCGATCTGGCACCACCACGCGGGTGCTGGGCGACTCGGCGGCGAGGACCGGGGCGGAGAGACCGCCAAGGCCGATCGCGGCGGCGATGGCGAATTGCTGTACTGTTTTGACGAAGCTCGACATATTTCCTCCTGCGAGCGCCCCCCGCGGATGATTGTCGCCAATCGACGAGGCGAGAATAGCATCGGCGCGGGCGCCTGGCAGAGTTTCCTTCCGACGGACGACGCGATCGTGAACTGAATGTGCGCCGCGTTCGGGAGGCGCCTCTGCGATCGAGCAACTATATAAGCGGCAACCCCGGCGGCGCCCGCCCCACCGGGCCCAATGTGATTTCAGGACTGGAGGCTAAGCGAATGGACGCCAAGATGTACAAAGTGACCCACACCGATGCCGAGTGGCGCAAGCTGCTGACGCCCGAGCAGTACCAGGTGATGCGCGACCACGGCACGGAACGCCCCGGCAGTTGCGCGCTGCTCTACGAGAAGCGCGCCGGCACGTTTTCCTGCGTCGGCTGCGGGCAGCCGCTGTTCAAGTCGACGCTGAAGTTCGAGAGCGGCACGGGCTGGCCGAGCTTCAACGATCCGGTGCCGGGTTCGGTCGAGACCAGTACCGATCGAAGCTACGGCATGGTGCGCACCGAGGTGCATTGCGCTACCTGCGGCAGCCATCTGGGGCACGTCTTCGAGGATGGTCCGGCCCCGACCTTCCTGCGCTACTGCATCAATGGCGTGGCGCTCGACTTCAAGCCCGACGCCGCCCAGTGATCACGACCTGAGGAAGAGGCTTGCCAGACTCCGCGGCGCCGGGCGACAACCCGGCGCCGCGGTTCTCGCGCCACTACCTTCAGGGTCCGATCATGACATTTTCGATTTATTCGGCGACCGTGCCGATGCTGACGCGTCAACTCAACAGCCTGCTGCGTATTCTCGACAAGGCAGAGGCTTATGCCGCCGAGCGAAAGTTCGACGTCAACAATTTCGTCGAGCTGCGACTGGCGCCCGACATGCACCCGCTGAAGTTCCAGGTGCAGAGCGCCAGCGACCACTCCAAGTTCATCGTCGCCCGCATCACCGGCAAGACGCCGCCGTCGTGGCCGGACGAGGAAAAGACCTTCGCCGACCTCAAGGCCCGCGTCGGCAAGGCGCTCGATTATCTCAAGACCTTCACCGAGGCCGATTTTGCCGGTGCCGAGGATCGCGACGTGACGCAGCGCATCGCCGGCCAGGACCGGGTGATGAAGGCCGACGACTATTTCCTCAATCGCGGCCTGCCGAACTTCTATTTCCACGTGACGACCGCCTACGACATCCTGCGCAGCGGTGGCGTGCCGGTCGGCAAGAGCGATTTCCTCGCCTGAGGCCCGGCCAAGGGACGTTGACAGCGAACTCGACGGGGCCCATTCAGGTCGCCCGTCGAGTTCGTGACAGGTGAATGCATTGCCGCGGCTGTCTTTCGTCATTCCCGCCTACAACGAAGAAGCGCTGGTGGGCCAGTGCATCGAGTCGGTGCTGAAGGAGATCGCGCGGTCCGGGGTCGATACCGAAGTGGTGGTGGTCAACAACGCCTCGGTCGACCGGACGGGAGAGATCGCGCGGGGCTTCGCCGGGGTGAAAGTGGTGGACGAGCCCAAGAAGGGCCTCGTCAATGCCCGCCACGCCGGCTTCGAAGCATCGACCGCCGAAATCGTCGCCAACATCGACAGCGACACCATGGTGCCCGAGGGCTGGATCACCACGGTGATGCGGGAATTCTCCGCCGACCCCAAGCTCGTGGGCCTCAGCGGCCCGTTCATCTACCATGACCTCTCGGCGTGGAACCAGTTCCTGGTGCGCATCTTCTACGGCGTCACCTGGCTCGTTTATGTGCTGATCCACTACGTGCTGCGGCGCGGCTCGGTGATCCAGGGCGGCAACTTCGTCTTCATACGGACCGCCTGGCTGGCCGCCGGCGGCTATGACCGCACGATCGCCTTCTACGGCGAGGACACCGACGTCGCCGTGCGGCTGAGCCGGGTCGGCAAGGTCAAATGGACCTTCGCCCTCCCCATGCTGACCTCCGGCCGCCGCCTCGCCAAGGAAGGCGTGATCCGGACCGGTTCGACCTACGTCCTCAACTATTTTTGGGTGACGTTCCGCGGCAAGCCGGCGACCAAGGAATATACCGACATCCGGCCGAACTAGTAATCGGCCAGCGGCCGACAGCCTCGGCACGTCGGCTTGGCCCGGAGTCAGAACGGCCACATATTGCCGACGTCCGACTTGCGAAATAACCTAGCAACGCTCTCAAGTTGGCGAAGGCATCTTTTCTGGCGGCCGACCATCGAAACGAATTCGGAATCTGTCGGGAGAGATAAGTTCGCCCTGATGGACGACTTCTCCTGCATATATATGGGCATCGTGAACGATGCCCCCCACCTCGACAACCGCCGATTCTTCAACAACCGCCGCTTCTGATATGCGCCCCCCCGTCGAGCCGTCGGGGTTTATGTACGTTCTCCAACGATCTTTGTTGGTTTTGGCCAATCTGAAAGACATAGGCTACCTCACGGGTGTTTGAATTGTTGGAACATGTAAACAACAAACGCACCGACATCGGAAACGCAGATAGAAAATACCAAGATTCCGAATATTATCGGAAAAATCGATTGTAAGGTTGACGCAGCTATAGAGGCCGCCGTCACAAACGGACGCAAGGTCTCAATGGCCTCAGCCGTCGTATCGGTTGGGCTATCAGATGCAACCGACACACCATCGAATACTCGTAAATCGTTAATTTTTCCTCGAAGGATGACTGCCGCAACAGTTGCGCTCGTGACGAGCACCCAATAGAGAGTCGCGACAGCTAACATGCCAACAGCCACACTTCGCTGCGGCAGGCCCAGATTAACTTCTGCTATTGTAATCGACTCGAGTGGCAATACCTTAAGCGCAAAGGTAATGCCTGAGAAGACGAATAGGTTTCTCCCGACCTCTTCCGCCCTCCTATCGTCGCTCATATGTCACGGCCGTTGCTCCGAGAGATCACGTTGACGCGACCTCCAAAACTACCGTCCTCCCGAATGCGATAGGCGCGCATCTTGAGCCTGCGGCGGCCGCCCCGATCAAGGTAAGCCTCAATTTTGTACAGGAACTCGCCGCTGCGCTTAGACTGACGGTGCGGGAAGGAATGGATGACGGCGGCGTCCACCTCCTCATGCTTTTGACGTTGATCAAGGAATACCTGAGGCGTGGCGGGAATCGCGACATCAGTCACAACACCAGTATCAAAATACGTCACGTGAATTACAGAGTCCCCAACTGCATGCGGCATTTCGGCCGTACCCCTTACGACGTTGATTGTTGGCCGCCCGTCAAATCCTTCTGTCCCGAACGGCGTTGATATTGTTATCTGACTCGCAAAGCGGCGCAAGCGTGGCTTTGCGTAGTGCGAAGGACTTCGACCGCCGGATGTTGTCGCTGATGTGGCCTTGAACCATCCGGTATTTGTTGTGTTCTGGAGGATATGCGGCGCATCTGCTCTGCTCTTTCGGAACGCAAGCGCTCTCGTGCTCGACCCGAAGGTTGTCCGGTAGGAGGTGCTAAGGTATGCCCGGTGACGTAGCTCTGGTTGCGATCAGCTCGAGCCCGCGGGTGGCCGGATGCCGGACGCCCTACGTCGCCGCCTGGTTCGTTGCCTGTTCGATCAGCTGCTCGGGGATGTCGTCGAACGAGGCGTAGTTCAGCGAGTAGAGGCGGAAGTAGAGCCCGCGGGCGGCCATCAGCTGGTCGTGGTTGCCCTGCTCGATCACCTTGCCGTTCTGCAGCACGATGATGCGATCGGCGCCGCGGATGGTGGCGAGGCGGTGGGCGATGACGATGCCGGTGCGGCCCTCGAGCAGTTTTGCCAGGGCCTTCTGAATCAGCATTTCGGTGTAGCTGTCGATCGAGGCGGTGGCTTCGTCGAGCACCAGAATCTTGCTGTCGGCAACGATGGCGCGGGCAAAGCTCAGCAATTGCCGCTGGCCGAGCGACAGGTTGGCGCCACGCTGCTCGAGCTTGGCGTCGTAGCCCCCGGGAAGCCGCATGATGAATTCGTGCGCGCCCACTGCCTGACATGCCCGGATGACATCTTCGCGGGTCGCCTCGGCCTTGTGGTAGCGGATGTTTTCCATCACTGAGCCGGTGAACAGGAACGGCTCCTGCAACACCATCGACACCTCGCGGCCAAGCGAATCCTGGGTGACGTCGCGGACGTCGCGGCCGCCGACCAGCACCTGGCCCTCCCAGACATCGTAGAAGCGGTGGACGAGCGCGGTCGAGCTGGTCTTGCCCGAGCCGGTGGGGCCGACGAGGGCGACCGTCTCGCCGGGGTTCACCTTGAAGCTCACGTCCTTGAGGATGGGCTGGCCAGGGACGTAGCCGAAGGTCACGTTCTTGAACTCGACCGAGCCGTCCATGTCGGCTGGCAGCACTTCGGCGTCCGGCTTGTCCTTGATCTGCACCGGCACGTCGAGCACTTCGATGATGCGCTCGCCGGAGGCCATAGCGCGCTGCATGACCGAATATTGCAGCGTCAGCGAGCGGATCGGGTCGAAGAAGCGCTGGATGTAGAACAGGAACGCCACCATGACGCCGAGGTCGAGGCTCTTGCCCAGCACCATCGAGCCGCCGACGATGATCACCACCGCCATGGCGATGCCGGTGAGGGTATCGACGATCGGCACCATGATCTGCGCGTAGCGGCTGGCGCGCAGATTGGCGACGAGGTTGTCGTGCGCCTTGTCGTCGTAGAGACGGTAGTTGACGTCCTGCCGGCCCATGGCCTGCACCGTGCGGACGCCGTGAATGCCCTCGGCCATGGCGCCATTCGCGATCGAGGAGGTTTCACGCACCTCGACGAAGCTCTCGCGCGCCTTGGGCATCCAGAACAGCCGCACGATGAAGAGGGCGGGCATGACGGCCAGCGTCATCAGGCCGAGGCGCCAGTCGAGCCAGAGCAGCACCACGATGATGCCGATCAGCAGCACGAAGTCGCCGACCGAAAACACTGTGGTTTCCATGAACTCCTGCATGGAGTTCACGTCGCCCTGGAGGCGCGACATCAGCCGGCCGGCCTCGGTCTTGTCCATGAACGACAGCGAGACCTGCTGCAGGTGCCCGAACATGTCGCGGCGGAGGTCGGAGAGCACCCGCTCGGCGGCGCGGCCGATAACGATCTCCTGCAGCCAGCTCGCCCCATAGTTCACCAGCGCGATGAAGGCGAAGGCGAGCGACATGACGATCAGCACGGTGCGGTTCGTCTGGCCGGGCTGCATGCCGTGGTCGATGGCGTAGCGAATGACCAGCGGGATGGCGAGCTGGGTGAGGGTGAAAGCGAGCACCGCGCCGACGGCCAGCGCGATCTGGCCCCGGTAGGGCGAGACGAACTTCCACAGCCGGCGCACGATCGACTGGTCGAAGACCTTGCCGAAGATCTCGTCCTCGTGGCTGACCTGCGAGCCGACGACGGCCTTGGGCGGCCGGTTGCCGATGCCCTCGCGTGCCTCGCGGCGGCTGCGCGGCACGTTGATCGGGATGACCCGGGCCTGGGTGGTATCGAGGGGCATCAGGCGGCTCCGGCGGTCGGCATGGCAACGGCTTCGGTCGGCCGCACCTGGAGGTCATAGAGGGCGCGATAGCGGCCGCCGAGCTTGAGCAGTTCGGCGTGGCTGCCCTGCTCGACGACGTGGCCGTTCTCGATGAACAGGATCCGGTCGGCGTGCATCAGCGAGTTCAGCCGGTGCGCGATGATGATCGTCACGCGGTCCTTGGAGGTGCGGGAAATGGCGGCCTGGATTTTCTGTTCGGTCGCCGCATCGATTGCCGCGACCGAGTCGTCGAACACCATGACGTTGGTCTTGAGGATGAGGCTGCGGGCGATCGAGAGGCGCTGCCGCTGGCCACCCGACAACGACACGCCGCGCTCGCCGACGAGCGTGTCATAGGCGGCCGGCAGCCCGACGACGTAGTTGTGCAGCTGCGCCGACTCGGCAGCGCGCGAGATGCGCTGCTCGGGCGCCCAGGGGTCGCCATAGGCGACGTTGTTCTCGATCGAGGCGGTGAAGAGGTAGGAATCCTGCTGCACCACAGCCACCGCCTGGCGCAGCGACCTGACCGTCACGTCGCGGATGTCCTGCCCGTCGATGGTGATCCGACCGCCGCTCACGTCGTAGAAGCGCGGGATCAGGTGGGCGATCGTCGATTTTCCGCTGCCCGGCGGGCCGATCAGCGCGATCGTATCGCCCGGACGTGCCTCGAAGCTGACGTCGTTGATCACCTTCTTCGTGTCGCCGGCGTAGCGGAAGTCGACATGCTCGAAGCGAAGCACGCCCTCGGTGATCTCCAGGTCCTTCGCCCCGGGCTTGTCGGCGATCTCGGGCTCGAGGTCGAGCACGGCAAAGAGCCGCTTGCCGCAGGTGGCGGCGCGCGCGAACGAATTGACCATCAGGCCGAGCTGGCGGACCGGCATCTGCAGGATCGTCATATAGGTGAGGAACGCGGTGAGCGTGCCGACGCTGATGCGGCCGTCGATCACCTGGTTGCCGCCGATCCAGAGCACGAGGCCCATCGAGGCGAGGAACGAGAAGTTCATCGCGGCCGTGTTGTTGACGCGGATGCCGACGCGCTCGAAGGCCAGTTCGAGGGCGTGGATCGAGGCCTTGCGAAACTTCTCCAGCTCGTACTGCTGGGCGGCGAAGGCGCGCACGACGCGGATGCCCGCGAGATTTTCCTCCATCACCCGGGTCAGCACCTGGAGGCGCTCCTGCATGACCGTCCAGGTGGTGCGCAGCAGAATCTGGCAGACCGAGGAGCGCCAGGCGACGAACGGCACAAAGCTCAGCGCCAGCACCGCGAGCAGCGGGTCGGTGGTGAGCAGCTGATAGGCGCCGACGCCGATCAGGACGCCGAGGAACACGACGCGCAGGGCGCCGGTGCCGGGAAACATCCGGACGCCTTCGAGATCGAGCAGCCCCAGCGTGATCAGGTCGCCGGTATGGACGTGATCGTGGAAGGAGAAGCTCAGCTCCTGCAGCTTCTTGTAGTACTGCAGGCGCAATTCGTAGCCGATGTGGTGGCCGACCGACTCGCCGAAATAGTTCTGGAACAGCGTGAAGATGCCGCGCGCCACGCTGGCGATCAGCAGGGTGATGCCGATCGTCCAGAGTTGTGCCTCCGCCGCGCCGGCGGCGCCGTTGGCGGACAGGATGCCCTGCGCCTGATCGACGGCGTTGCCCAGCAGCCGGGGAATGGCGAGCTGGAAGACGCAGGCGATCACCGTCGACACCACCGCAAAGACGCACTGCCATGGATGGGCAATGGTCATCTTGGTGATGCGCCACAGGATGCTTAGGCTGCGGTTGGGTTGGGGCGTGTGGGTGCTAGACGCTGGCCGATGGAAATCGGACGCACTCGTTGCGGCGCTACTCGTCACTCTCGTAACCTGAATGTCGTTAACGGGCTCAGGTCGGAGCGGGCGAATAACTGTCCGGGCGGCTTGAGTCGATTGGAAGAATTGTAGGATGAGCGCTTTTGATCAAATCATCAAGCGCCCGCAAACATCCAAGTCGCTCGAAAATGGCCCTATTTTGTCAATGGGCTGGGTTTCGCGAGGGGCGTTGCACGCTTGCAGCACTGGGGGTCGGTTTTGCCTGCCGCTTGCCGGCCATTCGGTTGTCGGTGGCGACCGGCCGAATGGCCCAGGCGAGCAGCAATACCAGCATCGCGAGGACGGCCGGACCGAGCGCCAACAGCCATGAGCCGCCCGCCCAAACAGCCGCCGACGCCGCCCAGAGAATGGAGGCGAATGCCTCCGAAAGCGTCGCAGCCCGCGAGGAGACCTGCCGGCGGCGGAACATCGAGCGGCGCGCCTGGGCGCGGAACCACATCTGGATGGCGGTGGCCGAAGCGGCCGAGAGGGCGATTCCGACCGCCGTGATCAGCGCATCCTCGACCGACAGCAGCGCCGTCAGCGCCAGCAGCGGCGCCACGATGACGGCGATGACGACGATGATCGCCTCGATCTTGGCGACCAGCACGGTCGAGGGCTTGAGCGGGGCGGTCTGGACGAGGTCGTAGGCATCTTCACCCGACAGCGCCAGCCAGGCGAGGCCGCCGGCCAGTTGCCCGGCGGCCATGACGAGGACCGGCACGACGACGATGGCGGCGCCGGCACTGCGGCCGAAATTGACCCACAGCAGCAGCGCGGGCGGCAGCAGGTAGAGCACCTGCATCAGGGTCTGCGACAGCAGCCACGGGTCGCGCCGGAGCAGCAGCCATTCCTTCTGCCGCAGCACCTGCTTCTGGCTCATCGGTCGGAAGGGCGCCGGGGCCGAACGCTGGCGGACGCGGGTGCGCGAAATGTCGGCGGTGGCGATGGCAAAGTGCGAAAAGCTCGAGGCCGATCCGACGATGGCGAGAAAAAGCGCGCCCAGCCCGACGACCATCACGATGGCCAGGGCGATGGGGTCGCCGGTCGCCGCGCGGGCAGGCAGCCACAGCGGGCTCGACGGATCGGGGGCGTGGGCGATGAAATCGGGCGACTGGAAGACGGCGAAGCGGTTGAGCGTGCCGTAGGAAAGGATGGCGCCGGCCTGGAGGCCGATGATGAACCCGGCGCCGATGATCGCCGCCACGATCTGCGAGATCAGCCGGGTGCGCTTGGCGCCGACGAAGTGGAAGAGGAGGATCGTGATGGCGACGCCGATCGCCGTCGCCAGGGCGGCAAAGGCGACCAGGACGCCATAGATCGCGAACCATTTGGGACCATCGTGCCAGACGAGGACGTCGACCACGGGTGCCGCGAGGAGGCCCGACAGCAAGACGTTGGTGATGGCGATGGCGCCGGTGCGGACGGCAAAGAGCCGTCGGGCGGAGGCGGGCGAGGACAGGATGAGATCGAGGTCGGAGCGAGCGTAGTAGGCGCGGGTCACGGATTCGAGCGCCTGCGACAGCATCACCGTCCAGAACAGCAGTCCGCCGCCCGTCAGGGTCACCAGGGTCGATTTGTCGAGCACGACGCCGGCGGCGAGCCAGGGGCCGATGAAGGCATTGGCGATGAGGTGCAGCAGCGCCGCGGCGACCAGCAGCACGATGGCCAGCACGACGCCGCGGGTGTGGCGGCCAGCCGTCATCATGCCGATCCAGTCGCGCCAGAACAGGCCGAGCTCATGCCGGGCGAACCAGGGCAGGGAGGCGGGACGGAGGTTCATGCCGCGACCGAGCCCGCGTCGTCGGCGTTTTCCGCCACGAGGTCGAGGAAGATGTCCTCGAGGCTGGTGCCGCCGTGCCGGGCCTGGGCGCGCAACTCATCGAGCGTCCCCTCGGCGATCAGCCGGCCCTGGGCGATGACGCCGATCCGCTCGGCCATGCGTTCGGCGACCTCGAGGATGTGGGTGGTCATGATCACCGTGACCCCATGGGCCACCTTGTCGAGCAGCACGTTCTTGACCTGCCGGGCGGAACCGGCGTCGAGGCCGGTCAGCGGCTCGTCGAGAATGATCAGCTGTGGCTCGTGCACCAGTGCGCCGGCCAGCGCCACTTTTTGCAGCATGCCCTTGGAGAAGCCGCCGCAGCGCTCGTCGGCGTGCGGGGCAAGGCCGAGCCAGTCGAGCAGTGACCGGGCGTTGCTTTCGGCCTGGGCGGCCGGCATCTCCCAGAGCCCGGCGATGAACTGCAGATATTCGAGCGGCGTCAGCCGGTCATAGACCATCGGTTCGTCGGATACCCAGGCGATGACGCGCTTGGCGGCCACCGGGTCGCGCCGGGCATCGACGCCGAAGACCGAGATCGAGCCAGCATCGGGCTGCAGCAGCCCGGCGATCATCCGGAGCAGGGTGGTCTTGCCCGCCCCGTTCGGACCGAGCAGAGCGTAGAACTCGCCGCCACGCACCGTGAGGTCGAGGCCGTTTACCGCCGGACGGTCGAAGCTCTTGGAGAGGCCCCGGACCTCGAGCGCGGGAAGAACGTCGGCCATCAGCTGCTCCGAAAAGGCGTGCTTCCTCGGACACTAGCGACGATCCCTTGCGGCAAGGTGAATCGCGCCGGACGCAGTTTAGGGGCCGCTTCCGGGCCAGCGACCTACCAGACTTCGTAGAAGGCGTTGCCGCCCGCCTCGAGCACGTAGTGCATGTTGGTATAGGGGAAGGTGAGGCCGGCCGTATGGAAGTGCGTCGTGTAGGGCAGGGCCGGGTGGCGCGCCCCGGCCAGCACGCGGTCGGCGACCCGCGACGCAAGCGCGACACCGGCGCCGCGCATCGGCTGCATCAGGCAGCCGGGCGCGAACTGGTTGGGCTGGCCCACGACGCCACAGACATTATCGGCGTAGCCGGGTGCGCCGACGCGGTTCATCACCACCGTGCCGACGGCCAGCATGCCCTCTTCGCTGGAGCGATTGGATTCGAAATACATCGCCCGCATCAGGCATTCCTTGGCGCTCAGATGGCGGCCGAAGAATCCGGTCGTCGCGCAGCCGGATACCGACAGTAGTGATGCAATGGCGACAAGCGCCATGAGGCATCTGATGGCTCCAGACATTGGGGCTCCACGAGAGGCAAGCGACGCCCTCGCAGTTATGCGCTTTTGATCTTAATTTTCGGTCTGCGGTTAGCGTTAATATTTCGTGAGCGCTGCCGCCGGGGCCTCAAACGGTGGTCAGCGTTCCCTCCGCGACGGCGCGTTCCAGCAGGTCGACGGCGGCAGCCAGGCGCTCGTCGACGATGTGGAGGTAGCGGGTCCAGTCGCTCACTTCGCGCAACTCCTCGGCACCATCCGAAATGCCTCTGAGCGCCACCAGCGGCAGGGTGAAGCGCTGGCAGGCCCTGAGCACCGCGTAGGTCTCCATGTCGACCATGTCGGCATCGATCGTATCGTAGGCGCGTCCCGAGACGATGCTTGCGCCGGTCGCAAGGCTTGCCTGCGGGATGCCCGGCACGACGAGGCCGGGCGACAGCTCCGCCGGCAGGTGGAGGAACGGCGTCTCCCCTTTGGCGAAGCCGAGCGCCGAGGCATCCATGTCGCGGTAGGCGATCCGGGTGGCCTGGAAGACGGCCAGCTGCGGGAGCCGGCGCGACCCGGCCGAGCCGAGCGAGACCACCATCTGCGGCAGCTGATCGGCCGCCTCGAGCCGCGCCAATTCATGCGTGACGGCGACCGCGGCTTCCACAGGCCCGACCCCGGTCATCAGGGGCCTGATTCGGGATTTGAGGTTGGGGCCGAATTCGTTGGCGACGGCCATGACGTAAAGGATGTCCGCAACGCCCGGGCGGCGGTGAGCAAAGGGCAAGGTGGGAGCACTCCGTAAGGGTCGCCGATGCTAGCGTCCGGCCGCTCGCGGGGCCAGCGCGGGGTGGTCGAGCAGCGCATCGAGAAACGGCGCCTGCCCCGGCAGCAGTTTCTGCCGCGCGAGGTCGATGCCGAACCATGCGGCCCGATCGACCTCCGGGAAATCCTGCTTCCGGCCGGAGCGCGGCGGCCACTCGAGGGTGAAGCTGTTCGACCGGATGGCGGCGGCGTCGAGGTCGCCCTCGAGGCCGAACACCACCACGATCTTGTTGCCGGGTTGGCGCAGGGCGCCGAGCGGGATGAGCGGGCCGATGGCAGGAAAGCCGGTCTCCTCGGCGAATTCCCGCCGAGCTCCTGCTTCCTCCGCCTCGGTTTCTTCCAGCAGCCCTTTGGGGATCGACCAGGCGCCGAGGTCCTTCTTGGTCCAGAACGGGCCGCCGGGGTGAACGAGCAGGACTTCGAGACCTGCCGGCGCGAACCGGTAAAGCAAAATGCCGACTGATTTGACGGGCATGGCCAACGATCCCTTACGCAACAAGTCTTGATGCCGGCGGCGGTCTCAACTGTTTCTGAAGCATCGGCCAAATGATCGGAAGCCGGCCGATGACCGCAAAACTGTGCTGTTGCGACATTGCAACGCCGGCAGAGATCGCGCAAACACCGCTGGCGCAAGGGTTTTCGGCGATTTAATTTGACCCCTGCCCGGGCGATAAATACGGTAAACAACATATGGTCTTTCGCCCGGCCGGAAGGGCGAATTGTCGGCAGGTCCCGGGGGCGGGCAGGCCGGGTACGGCAGGCACGGACGCGACGCGCTAGCTGTAAATTTACCCGCGCCTGACTAAGAACCCGCGATGCGTTTTTGTGCGTTTTGAGTACCGGCGGGGGTCGGGTTCGAAATGAATTTTTTCGATAGCGAGTTTGCTCGATACGCACGCGCCACGGTGAAACGCCGGAGAGGCTGGGCCTTGCTGGCTGTGGTGATCGTGTGCTGGGCCATCGTGGTGAGCTTCGGTTACGCCCTGTTTATCGCCGTCCGGCACCTGATCGGCGGCTGACGGGTCCCGGTTTCCGGGGCGCTCCCGGCTTTATGGCAAATGGATGGCTGCAACTGGCTCGGGTCCGCCAAGAGGCGAGCCGTCGGCGGGTCGTGCGCGGCCCAATTTTCGACCTCGACAAGCTGCGGGCAGGGGGGATTCAGCACGCCCGCCGTTGCCGCGAGACCCCCGCGAGATGGGGTGTTTCGGCGTCGAGCGCGGCTCCGTTCGTGGCACGCGGCAGGGCCGTTCGTGACGCATTTTCGACGCCGATTGGGGGTGCTGTCCGGGCTCTCGACTTCGCCATGCGCCTCCTTCATGATGGCTATGCGGCATTAAGGTGGAGATCGGCATCGGACGCTGGGCTAACGTTCGCATGTTGGCGTAAAGCGTGCGGCGGACAGCCAACAATAGTGCGACAGTTGTCGCCGGACCCGTTCCTAAACGGAGATCAGTAATCATTTCGCCCGGGCGGATTCGTATCTGCGCCGCTTTCCGTCCAAGCTTTGAGGATTGCTTCCAATGCGTATCGCGATGATTGGATCTGGCTATGTGGGTCTCGTAAGCGGGGCGTGCTTTGCCGATTTCGGCCACTTCGTCACATGCGTCGATCTGAACCAGAAAAAGATCGATTCCCTGCAGAGGGGCGAGATTCCCATCTTCGAGCCCGGGCTCGGCGAACTGGTGGCGGAGAACGCCGCGGCGGGGCGGCTGACCTTCACGGTCGACCTGCCGTCGGCGGTGGCCGAGGCCGATGTCGTGTTCATCGCCGTCGGAACGCCGTCGCGACGCGGTGATGGCCACGCCGATCTGAGCTACGTCTATGCCGCTGCCGCCTCGATCGCCGAGGCGGTGAAGGGGTTCACGGTCGTCGTCAACAAATCGACGGTGCCGGTCGGGACGGGCGACGAGGTCGAGCGCATCATCCGCGCCACCAACCCGCAGGCGGACGTGGTCGTCGCCTCCAATCCCGAATTCCTGCGCGAAGGCGCGGCGATCGACGATTTCAAGCACCCCGACCGGATCGTCATCGGCACCGACGACGAGCGCGGCCGGAGCGTGATGGCCGAAGTCTACCGGCCGCTCTATCTCAATCAGGCGCCGATCCAGTTCACCGACCGCCGCAGTGCCGAAATCATCAAATACTCGGCCAATGCGTTCCTCGCGATGAAGATCACCTTCATCAACGAGATCGCCGACCTCTGCGAGAAGGCCGGTGGCAACGTCCAGGACGTGGCCCGCGGCATGGGGCTCGACAACCGCATCGGCGGCAAGTTCCTCAATGCCGGTCCCGGCTTCGGCGGCTCGTGCTTCCCCAAGGACACGTTGGCGCTGAGCAAGATCGGCCAGGATTTCGGCGCGCCGCTACGGCTGGTGGAAACGACGGTGGCCGTCAACGACCAGCGCAAGCGCGGCATGGCGCGCAAAGTCATCGCGGCCTGCGGCGGCAGCGTGCGCGGCAAGACGATCGGCGTGCTCGGCCTCACTTTCAAACCCAATACCGACGACATGCGCGAGGCGCCGTCGCTATCGATCATTCAGGCGCTTATCGATGCCGGCGCCAGGATCAAGGCCTTCGACCCGGAGGGCATGAAGGCGGCGCAGGAAATGCTGCCGGAGGTGGAATTCGCCGCGGGCGCCTACGAGGCCGCGACGGGTGTCAATGCGCTGGTTCTGGTCACCGAGTGGAATGCCTTCCGGTCGCTCGACTTTCCCCGCCTCAAGACCTTGATGGCCGACCCGGTGCTGGTCGATCTGCGTAATGTCTACCGGCGGGCCGAAGTCGAGCCGCATGGGTTCATCTACGAGAGCGTCGGCCGCGCGATCGACGTTCCCGTCGAGGCGGATTTGCCGGCAGCCGCCGAATAGCCATCCCGGCGCGCGGCGGCGCCGAACGAACGAATACTCCCCGCAAGCGCCGCCCTGGAAACTCGGCGCCTGCAGCGGAAAAGGGGTGATAGCGCCCGAACCTTCTGGCCGCCGGTGGCGGTCCGCGACGATGGGTCCGACGGTCGAAGCTCGAGCCGCCGGACGGATAATCCTGCACCCGAATTGCGGCGGACAAGATGCAGAAGATTTTGGCGATCTCCTCTGGCGGCGGCCATTGGGAGCAATTGATGATCATCAGCCAGGCGTTCGATACGGCCGATGTCATCTACGCAAATACCATTCCCGGACTGGCGGAACGGTCAGGCAAGGCGGCCACCGTCGTTGCCGACTGCAACCGGAATCGACCCATCGCCAGCCTCAGATGCATGTGGCAGGTGCTCGAACTGGTGGTACGAAATCGCCCCGACGTGGTGATTTCGACGGGCGCGGCGCCGGGGCTCATCGCGTTGTTTTTCGGCAAGCTTTCCGGCGCGCACACGATCTGGATCGATAGCGTGGCCAATTCCGAGCAACTGTCGATGAGCGGCAAGATCGCGGGACGGCTTGCCGATTTGTGGCTCACGCAGTGGAAGCATCTCGCCGGTGGCGAGGGGCCGCAGTATATCGGGAGCGTGCTATGATCTTCCTGACGATCGGCACCCAGCTGCCGTTCGAGCGGCTGGTCCGGGCGGTCGACGACGCGGCGCCGCGGCTGCAGGGCGAGGCGTTCGCCCAGATCGGGGCCTCGGCCTACACGCCGGTCAACATCGAGTGGTCCGCCTTCCTGCGGCCGCCCGAGTTCGAAAAGCATTTCCGCTCGGCGTCGGTGATCGTCTCGCACGCCGGCATCGGGACCATCCTTTCGGCGCAGAAGCATCGGAAGCCGCTCGTCATCGTGCCGCGGCTGGCGCGTTTCGGCGAACACCGCAACGACCATCAGGTCGCGACTGCGGTGCAGGTGCGCGACAAGCGCGGCATCTACATCGTCGACGACATCGACATGCTCCCCGAAATTCTGGGCCGGTCCGATCTCGAGCCGGCGGGCGAAGACGCCGAAATCGCCGGACGCGCCGCCTTCGTCAGCAATTTGCGCGATCGCCTGGGCGCCTGGCGCTAGGTCATTCGGGCCTGGGGTGCCGGCTGTCGTAGTCGAGAAACCATTCGACGAAGCTGCCGATGCCGGTCTCGATCGCGGTCTTCGGCACATAGCCGGTGAGGGCGGCGAGCAAACCAACATCGGCAAAGGTGTCGGCGACGTCGCCGGCCTGCGTCGGCAGGGTGATGCGCTTCGCCGGAGCCCCGAGCGCCGCTTCGATCGCGCCGATGAAGGCATTGAGTGGAATGGCGCGGCCGCTGCCGATATTGACGACCCGCCAGGGTGCCACCGGCGAGAGCGAATCCGGGGCCAGCCCGGCTTCGAGCGGTTTGCCGGCCTCCGGGATGACGCCGATCAGGCGCGCCATCGCCTCGACGAGATCGTCGACATAGGTGAAGTCGCGCGTCGCATCACCGGTGCCATAGACGCTGATCGGGGTGTTCCGCCGGATCGCCTCGGCGAAGCGGAACAGCGCCATGTCCGGTCGCCCCCAAGGGCCATAGACCGTGAAAAAGCGCATCACTGTGGTGGGGATGCCGAACAGGTGGGCATAGGAATGCGAGATCGCCTCCACCGACTTCTTCGTCGCCGCGTAGAGGGAGATCGGGAAATCGGTCCGATCGGTTTCGCTGAACGGGATCTTGATGTTGCCCCCATAGACCGAACTGGTGGACGCCACCAGCAGGTGCGCCGGCTTCGTGGCGCGCGCCGCCTCGAGCAGATTGAAAGTGCCGACGAGGTTGGCGCTGACGTAACTGGTGGGGTTCTCGAGGGAGTAGCGCACGCCGGCCTGCGCCGCGAGGTGGACGATGACGTCCGGGCGCTGCGCTCCGACCGCATCGCCGAGGTGCGCGCGATCCTCGAGCAGGCCGTCGACGCGCGTGAAGCCGGGGAGCTGCTCGAGGCCGGCGAGCCGCGCCCGTTTCAGGGCAGGGTCGTAATAGTCGGTGATGCCATCATAGCCGACGACGGCGTGGCCGTTCATCACCAGCCGGCGGGCGAGGTGGTAGCCGATGAATCCGGCCGTTCCGGTGACGAAGAATTTCATGCCCGATCCCCCAGATCGAGTGCGGCTCACGTGGTCGCTTGGCCTGCGCCAGATTTGATGAAAATTGCTTTAAGCCAGGATTCACGGGGGCGTCCGCGTTCCCAGGCCGGAGCAGAATTACCAAGCGTAGCAAGTATTTCGGTCTGAATCACCAAATTGCATCAAATCGCTTAAGTGCTTTGCAAGCGGCGGCCGGCATAGTCCGAGACATCCAGTTTCAGGGGGCTGCCGTGCGTTCGATGGATCGGCGAATGACGTTTGACTATGCCCGGCCGAGAGGCCGTGCGGTGCCGACCCTGGTCCTCGCAATGCTCGCCTGGGCGGGCATCTTCGCGTTGACCCTGGGAGCGTGGTCGGTGGTCGAACTGCTGCGCTGAGCCGCGCCGATCGGCATTTTCCCGGTCCGGCACGTGCAATCCCGCTTTTGGGGCGGGTGAGCAAGAACCGGATCGGTCTTGATTAAAAGCGTCACATAATTCGTGGAAGCCATCTGATGCCAGATGCGTTGACCACATAGCTGGCATTTCAACAGGATAGCGGAAAATGACCACATATTATGTCGACGCAATTGCCGGTAGCGACAGCAATACAGGAACGTCAACCGACACACCGCTGGCCTCGATTGCGGCCGTGAACAAACTGCATCTATCGGCAGGTGACACCGTATTGTTCGCGCGGGGCGAAAGCTTCAGCGGCGAACTGATGGTGACCAGTTCCGGTACTGCCACCAACCCCATCACCTACGGCGCCTACGGCGTCGGCGACGACCCGACGATCGGCGGCGGCGCTGCCGGCATCCACGGCTCCAAGACGAGCAACATCGTCATCCACGACATGACGATCGCCAACACCACCGGCAACGCCATCTTCGCCGGCAGTGCCTCGAACTGGACGGTCGAGAACGTCCACGTCGTCGGCACCGGCTCGCCCACCACGTCCGGCGCGATCAGCTTCGAGAATTCGAGCAACATGACGGTGCGCGACAGCACCATTACCGGCGTGACCGGCGACGGCATCTGGGTATCGGGCGGCAACAACATCCTGCTGCAGAACAACCACGTCGGGACCGTGCAGGGATCGGTAGCCGACGCGGTGCAGATCACCTCGGCGACCAATGTCAGCGTCATCGGCAATACGCTCGACATGAGCGGGGTCACAAATTCGACCAAGGGCGACCTCGTGGTCAACCACTCGACCGGGGTGGTCATCGAAAACAACACGATGATCGGCGGCAGCTACGGCGCCAGCGTCAACTCCGACAACGTCACCATCGCCTATAACGAGATCTACGGCCAGACGGGCTACACCTGGACCTTCGGCATCGGCATCGGCGAGACCTGGGCGGTCAAGAACTACAACATCTACGACAACTACATCCACGACGTGCTGTACGGGGTGGCGGTAACCGGCAAGGGCACGGCCGTCGGCGCCCGGACCGACATCGAGGTGCACGACAACACCTTCGACAACATTGCGGGAGCGGCGCTCAAGGTCGACCGCGCGGCGACAGGCGAGTTCGACAACAACAATGTGGGCTCGGACAGCGCGATGACGCGCATCTCGAGCGACGTCGCGGCGTCGGGTACGTTTGCGGTCGACCACAACACGGTGTTCCTGTCGACCGGCCCGCAGGCCGTGGCCGATGCCATCTCGGTTGCCCGGCTGTCGTCGACGGTGCATGGCGACCTGTTGGCCAACGACGTCGGGCACGACCTGAGCGTCGTCGGTTTCGCCAGCGAGGCCGTGAACAGCGGCCTCTCCTATGCCGGCAAGTACGGCACCGTGACGATCAATCCGGACGGCACTTTCTCCTACGCCGTCAACGACGCCGCCCATGATCTCACCAAGGCCGCGAAGGACGTCTTCTCCTATCTGGTCACCGACGGGAGCAACGAGAGCGTTGCGCACCTGACCGTCAATCTGGCGCCGCGGGTCAATGTCGCCCCGGTGGCGAGCGACGACGCGACCCACGTCGACAGTGCGGGGATCGGGACGGGCAACGTGCTGGCCAACGACAAGGACGCCAACCTCGATACCCTCTATGTGCGCACCGTCGCGGGCGAGCACGTATCGGGGAATACCCCGACGACGGTCGAGGGAAATTACGGCACTCTGACGATCACCGCGAACGGCCAATACACCTACACCGTCGATCCGGGGAAAGTCGGCTCGGCCGATACGATCCTGTCCGACCACTTCTTTTACAAGATCTCCGACAGCTCGCTGCAGGACACCGGCAATCTCGGCATCTATATCGATCCGCACACACTGACGACGCACATGAGTTGACCGGTGTTTAGGGCAGGGCGGCTGACCTAGACTTCATATTAAAGCCAAGTTTGACGCGATCCGGCTCAGGGAAATCCCGCGGAAAAGCGCCAACAATTTCGCTAAGTCTTTGATATTCAACATTCCGGTGAATGAGATCGGCGGCGCCCGAATGGGGGCGCCGAGCTATGCTTTTGCGGATGTGAGGGGTTGCGGGAATGCGGGTTACTGACCCCAACCCGCCCCGCTAGCCTGACCTCGGTTCGCAGACTTGCGGCGTCTGGCGCGACTGACATAGGCACCCTTCTGCCTCACTGCGACCTTTCGAGGCCTGCTTAACGACATGTCGGCTTTCGGCATGGAGTGGCGGCTGCTCCGCCCTTCGGGGTTCAAAACAAGGTCGCAGGATGCTCCGTCGTAATCCGAATTCAGAGCCGTTCCCGCACGATTCGTTCGACGCCGAACCCGGCGAGAACGACCTCATCGATCTCGACCGCATTGCGGGAATGATCCGCCGGCAGTGGAAGCTGGTGCTGACGATCACCCTGATCGGCGCAGCGCTCGGCATGACCTACCTCTGGTTTGCGACCCCGTTCTACAACGCCAGCGCCGAAGTCTTGATCGACCAGGGCGACGCCGGGCTCAACGCCCAGGTTACCGGCAACACCGATACCTCGCAAAGCGACACCACGATCCTCAGCCAGGTCGAACTCATCACCTCGCCCAATGTGGCGGGCGAGGCGGTCGACAAGCTGCAGCTCGACAAAAATGCGGCGTTTCTCGCCTCCGGCAAGACGCTCAAGAGCCAGCTGATGGGCCTGCTGAAGCCGTTCGTCAGCGTGTTCCAGAAGAAGAAGCCGATCACCGCCTCCGAGCAGGCGTCGGTGCCGCAGACCACCCCGCGCGATATCGCGATCGATATCGTGCAGGGCGCGACCAACGTACAGCGCGTGCGCGGCACCTTCCTGCTGCAGATCACCTATTCGAATCCCGATCCGGTGCTCGCGACCGACATCGCCAATGCGATCGCCGAGGGGTATCTCGCCGACCAGCTGAACTCGAAATACGATGCCGCGCGGCGCGCCTCCGACTGGCTGCAGCAGCGCATCGCCGAACTCAGCAAGGAATCGATGGCCGCCGACGTCGCGGTGCAGAATTTCCGGGCCCAGAACAATCTCGAGACGGCCAACGGCCAGCTGATCACCGACCAGCAGGTCGCCCAGCTCAACACCAATCTGGTGTCCGCGCAGAACGCCACGGCCGCGGCCAAGGCCAAGGTCGACCAGATCAACACGATCCTCGCGGCCAACGATCCCAACGCGCTGGTGACCGCGGCGCTCGACAGCCCGCTGATCAATTCGCTTCGCCAGCATTATCTCGACAGCGCCAAGCGCGAGGCCGACTTCGCCAATCTGGTGGGCGACGACCACATCCAGACGCAGAAGCTCAAGCAGGAGATGGCCGAGTACCAGCGGGAAATCCGCGAGGAACTCACCCGTATCGCCGCCGGGGACCAGAGCGACTACCAGGTCGCGCAGGCGCACGAGCAGGCGGCCCGCGATGCCCTCACCCAGGCGACGCAGGGCGGCGCGGCATCCGACCAGACGGTCGCCAAGCTGAACGGACTCGAGTCGCAGGCGGCCTCGCTCAAGAGCCTCTACTCGCTGTTCCTGCAGAACTACCAAGCGACCTCGCAGCAATCGTCCTTCCCGATCGCCAATGCCCGGATCGTCGCGCCGGCCACCGTGCCGAGCTCGCCGAGTTCGCCCGTCGCGTTCCTGGTCATCGCCGCCGGTACGTTCCTCGGCGGGCTGATCGGCGTGGGCGCCGCGGGCCTGAGGGAGTTCAGCGACCGCTTCGTGCGGACCGTCGAGCACCTGCGGGGCGAAATCGGGCTCGAATATCTCGGCCTCGTGCCGCTGCTACACATCAAGGACAAGCATCGGCGCAACAAGGGCGCGCTGCTGCCCAACCAGGTCGCGCCGCTGAAGGAATCGATGTTCCGCTACGCGGCGGAACACCGGCGCAGCCAGTTCGCCGAGTCGCTGCGCAGCGCCAAGGTCGCCGCCGATTTGGCGTTGGCGGACGAAAAATCGAAGGTGCTGGGCTCGATCTCGATGCTGCCCGACGAGGGCAAGACGACGCTCTGCTACAACCTCGCGAGCCTCATCGCGACGAGCGGCGCCAGGACCCTGGTGATCGATGCCGACCTGCGGCGGCCGACCCTCTCCAAGACCGTGGCCCCGCACTGCAAGGCGGGCCTCGTCGAAGTGGTGCTGCGGCAGGTCAGCTTCGAGGAAGCGATCTTCCGCGATGCAGAGATCGGGCTCGACGTACTGCCGATCGCCCTGAGCTCGGCCGCCCTCAGTTCAGCCGACCTGCTGGGCTCGGCGGCGTTTGCCGCGCTGTTGCAGGAAGCCCGGCGGCACTACGACTATGTCATTCTCGATCTGCCGCCGGTCGCCGCCGTAGTCGATGCCCGGGCTGTCTCGCCGCAGGTCGATGCCTTCATCCTGGTGGTGCAGTGGGGCTCGACCTCACGGCAGTTCCTCCAGAACACCCTCGCCGCCGAGCCGCGCATTGCCGAAAAATGCGTCGGAGCGATCCTCAACAAGGCGGACATCAAGAAGCTTCAGCTCTACCGGACCCCTGGTTCATCCGAGTCCTACATGACTGAATATTCGGCCTATTTCCAGGACAGCGTCTGAGGGACGCCTAACCGGGCAGGCCATCGTTCGAACTGAAACATCGACCGTCGCGGGTTTGCCCGCGCCGGAATGAGGAGGCGTCGCCCCAATTTGCGGCGCCGAAGCGAGCGAGGAATAATGGCGCGGAACAAGTCCGAAGTCCGTGAGGTGTTCGACCGTTTGCGGCGGTCGTTCATGGGCATTGGCGTCATCAGTGGCGTCGTCAACCTGCTCACCCTGACCGGTCCATTGTTCATGATCGCGGTCTACGACCAGGTCATTCCCACGCGAAATACCGACACCCTCATCGGCCTGATGGGTCTGGGACTGCTCGCGTACCTGCTTTACGGGGTCGCCGACAATTTGCGGTCGCGGGTGATGACCCGCTTTGCCGCCAGCTTTTCGGAGGCGCTGTCGGTCCGGGTGCTCGATGCCGTGCTGCGGCAGCCGCTGAGCGTCGGATTTCAGGCCGATACCGTCCGGCCGATGCGGGACCTCGAGGAGATGCGGGCCTATATCGCCGGGCCCGGCATGCTGGCGTGGTTCGACGTGCCGTGGATTCCGATCTACCTGGCCCTCTGCTTCGCCTTCCACCCCCTGATCGGGCTCGCGGTTTCGGGCGGCGCGCTGGTCCTCATGCTGCTCGCTGCGGTGACTGAACTCAGGACCCGCTGGCTCAGCCGCCGGGCCGCCGAAACCAACAGCGCCAAGAACTCGATCGTCGAGGTGTCGATCCGCAGCGCCGAGGCGATGATGGCGATGGGGATGCTGATCGGCATCCGCGACCGCTGGCGCAGCATGTCCGAGCAATCGACGCGCCATTCGCTGCGGCTGTCGGATCGCAGCACCGCGTTGTTCGAGCTATCCAAAATCTCGCGCATGGTGCTGCAGTCGGGCGTGCTGGCGCTCGGGGCCTATCTCGTCATCAACGGCGAGGCGTCGGGCGGCGTGATCATCGCCAGCTCTATTCTATCATCCCGCGCGCTGGCGCCGGTCGACCACCTGATCGGCACCTGGCGTTCGCTGGTCAGCGCCCGCGAGGGCTGGAAGCGCGTCGCGCTGCTGCTCGAGCGCATGCCGGCGATGCCCAATGCGCTCGCCCTGCCACCGCCCACCAATGCGCTGACGGTCGAGGATGTCGCCGTGGTGCCGCCGGGCGGCGCTGCGCAGACGCTGAGCGGGGTCAGCTTCGCGGTTCCGGCAGGATCGGCGGTAGCGGTGCTGGGGCCGAGCGGCGCCGGCAAGTCGAGCCTCGTCCGGACCCTCGTCGGCGTCTGGCGGCCGCACCAGGGAACGGTGCGGCTCGACGGCGCCGACATCCAGTATCTGAGCCTCGAGCAGCGGCGCGCCCATGTCGGCTATCTGCCGCAGGACGTGCAATTGCTCGAGGGGACGGTGGCGCAGAACATCTCCCGCTTCGACGACGACGCGACGCCCGACCAGGTGATCGCGGCGGCGGTGGCGGCGCGCGTGCACGAGCTCATCCTGCGGCTGCCCAACGGCTACGACTCGATCATCGGACCGGGCGGGGGATTGCTGTCGGCCGGACAGCGGCAGCGTGTCGCGCTCGCCCGCGCCCTCTATGGCGATCCTTTCCTCGTGGTGCTCGACGAGCCAAACAGCAATCTAGATGCCGAGGGTGAGGCGGCGCTGTCGCGGGCGATCGTCGGCGTCAGGCAGCGCGGCGGCATCGTCATGATCGTCGCCCATCGCGAGTCGGCGCTCGCGGCATGCGACCGCATCCTGGTGATCCAGGAGGGCGAGATGCGCGCCTATGGCAACAAGGAGGACATCCTCCGCCCGCGGCCGACCAATGTGGAAATCCGCGAGGCCCACATTTCGGCCCGCCGGACCGGCGAGGGGGCGGGCGCATGAGGCGAGATCACGCCATCATCAAAGCAGGAGTGCTGCGATGAGCCGGAGAAGCAAGATGCAGCCGCTGGCAGCCGTCGGCTTCGGCAGCCGTCCGATCGGCGGGCCACCGCCGCGCGCCGTGGATATGCTGCGAACGCTCGGGCCATTTCGCTCGCTGCGCCGCATGCTCGGGGTCGGGCTGCTGTTCTCGGTGGTGCCGTTCGTGGCGCTGATGGGGGCGATCAGCCTGCTGCCGATCCCTGGCGCGACCATCGCCAGCGGCTACCTCACTTCGGAATCATCGCCCAAGGAGATCCAGAGCCCGGTCACGGCGGTGGTCCGCTCGATCCTGGTTGCCGACGGCAGCGAGGTGAAGGCGGGGCAAAAGCTCATCGAACTCGACGATACGGCGGCCAAAGCCGAACTCGCCATTGCAACGCGGACCCGTGACCAGTCCGCGGCGCGGATCGCGCGGCTCAACGCCGAGGCCCTCAACCAGCCTTCCGTGACCTTCCCGCCCGACCTCGTGCAGCGCGCCGGCGATCCGGACATCGCGGCGATGATGAAGGCCGAGACCGAACTGTTCGACGTGCGGCTCCAGGCCTATCAGAGCCAGCTCGACCAGATGCGGGAGCAGGCGACCCAGATCGACGCGCAGGTAGGGGGCGTCACCGGCCAGCTGGCGGCGGCGAACCAGCAGTACGACCTGTTGACCAAGCAGGTGGCGAGCTTCCAGAAGCTCAGGCTGCAGGGCCTGGTGTCGCAGAGCGACCTGACGCAGGCGCAGCAGAACCTCGCCATCATCGATGGCCAGCGCGCCCAGTACAATTCGACCATCGCCACCGCCCGCGCCAAGCAGGCCGAGCTCAAGGGCGAGATCTCGGAACTCGTCGCCAAGCGGATGAGCGACGCCGCCGAATCACAGCGGGAAACGCAGGGGCAGTACGACGAGGCCAGCCAGAAGGCCATCGCCGGGGCCATGACCGCCCAGCAATACGTGCTCACGGCGCCACAGGACGGCGTCGTCACCGACCTGCGGATCCGCACCGTGGGGGGCGTCGTCAACACCTCCGAGACGCTGATGACGGTGGTGCCGCGCAACGACGCGCTGATCGCCGAACTCGCGGTGTCGCCGCGGGATGCCCCCAAGATCCATGTCGGGCAGTCGGCGGAGCTGCATTTCAGCGCCATCAGCGGCACCACGGCCCCGCAATTCGCCGGTGAGGTGACGTTCGTCGCCCCCGATCTCGTCTACGACCAGCGCACCGGGGTGCCGCATTTCGTCGTGCGCGTGGCGATCAAGAATCCGCTCAACGATGCGGCCCGGGGGCTGAAGCAGCTCGGGTCGGGCATGCCCGTCGACGTCTACGTGCTGTCGGCTGCCCAGCCCATCATTTCCTACATCAGCAAGCCGATCGTCGAGCAGGCGCAGCGGGCGTTCCGCTAGCCATTTGGAGGACAGGTGAAACCGGCATCAGGACGACAGGCCAGCCAGGGTCGACTGCACGGCATCGAATGTCGGCAGCGGCTGCAGGGCGTCGTCGAACAGGTTGATGCGGTAACGGCACGTGGCATCGTGCCCGCTTTCGTTCGGCTGCAGGCCGTAGGGGCTAAGCCCCCAGAAGATCACCGCGCCGAGCTTGCCGCTGCCGGCGGCGATCGAGATCAGCTCGGCCAGCGGCGGCGCGTAGCCCGCGTCGGTGAAGCCGGGCAGGCGGTGGCTGAATTTGCACGAGCCGTCGAGTTCGGTCAGCAGGATGGCGAGCTTGCGCGCCTTGAGCTCGCTGCAGAAGCTCGCAAAGCCGTCCTTGTCGACGACGTCGAGGCCGGGCCGCACATGGCCCTGGACGCCTACGGCGTCGATCGGCACGCCCCGCGATTGCAGGCGGTCGACGAGGGCCAGGACTTCCTTGCGCTTGGCGGCGTAGACGTCGCCCTGCTTATAGAGATGGGTCTCGTTCAGCACCAGCTGGGCGGCCGGATCGATACTCTTGGCGGTCTTGAAGGAGAGGTCGATGTAGGCCTCGCCCAGCTGCTTCATGAAGACCGACTGGCGAAGCTTGGCCGCGTCGTACTCGAAGGGCTCGTTGACGACGTCCCAGGAGGCGATTCTGCCCTTGTAGCGGCCCATGAGCGTGGAGATGTGGCGGACGACGGCGTCGGTGACCGCCTGCGCCCCGTCAAGCTTTTTCACCCAGTCGGGAACGTTGTGCCAGACGAGGGTGTGGCCGCGGACGCCGATCTGATGCTGGGCGGCGAAAGCGACGGCCGCGTCGGCCTCGCCGAACTCGAAGTCGCCGGGTCGCTTTTCCGTGCTCGACCATTTGAGCGAGTTGCGAGGTACGACCGTATTGCATTGCTCGACGACCAGCGCGGCGAAGTCCGGCTTCTTCAGCAGGCTCGGATCGATCGCCGACCCGAAGGTCAGGTGCTTGCTGTCCGCCAGCTTCCGCAGCGACGGCGGCACATCGGCCTCGGCGCGGGAAGTCTTTGGAATCATGGACATTGCGGCGACGCCGGCGGCGCCGACGAGCAGTTGTCTGCGTGTCAGGGCGGTCATGGCTTGCTCCAATTTCCGCGATTGCCGGCAGGGCGTCAGCCCTCCAGGGCGGGCAGCAGGGCCGCCAATCTGAGTGACAATGAGGCAAGTCATGCCAAAATCACGGCATGGCAGTCATGCGAAATACGCATGGCGAGCCGCATGCCCCGGAAACACTGGTTAAGAGTTGGTTTGGGAGGTGCCAACAGAAGGCGCTGAATAATATGCCTACCAGCGACGCGTTGACACACGCGGTGCCCGATGGGAAGGTCCATGGCTCGGGAATACTGGAATACACTTCCTGCTTACTGGTGGGTAGGTGTGACGGATGCAGTTTTTCTTGCGGGGAATTAGCGTCGCTTCACGAAGAAGCGTCCGGGCCGAGCGAATATCGAGATATCCGGTGTGGTTCTGTTAATTCGAACGGAGGTGGAAGTGACTAGACCCCATGCAACTGACGACCTCGCCAAGATCAGCGTCCTTGATTCGGACGGCAAGATCGCTGGCAACCTGCTGACCAACGACACAGATGCCGATGGCGATCACCTCTTCCTGAGGTTCGTCGACGGGATCCGTGTCGGCGACAAGGGTGTCAACACGATCCAGGGCACCTACGGGACGTTCACGTTCAATGCGGACGGCTCGTTCGTCTACACGCTCAACACCAGCGATCCTGCAGTACAGGCCCTGCAGCACAACCAGACGCTGACCGAGAGCCTCAACTACAAGATTTCGGATGGCCATGGCGGCACCGATTTCGGCCTGTTTACCCTGGTGATCGACGGCCCCAATGCGAAGCCAACGGCGGTCGATGATCACTACGCCCTCGACGTGGCAGGCGGGACGAACCTTTCCAACAACGTCCTGACCAACGACACGGACCCCGACCACGACCCCCTGCAGACGTCGTTCATCGGCAGCGGTTCGCCGCTGACCTACATTCCCAATGACGGCAGCGACGTCACCTACCAGGGCAAGTACGGCAGCATCACCATCGGTCGCGACGGCAGCTTCGTCTACACCGCCGACGAGACCAAGGTGGATGCGGCTTTGTCCAGCAGCAGCCACGTGGTCGAGCACTTCGTCTACAAGATCTACGATGGCCAGCTGACCCATTCGGCCGACCAGGGCGACATCTATATCGACCTGACGCACTCGACCTGACGTTTCCCTGACGAAGAGCGGGACCCAGGAGTTTTTCAGGCGGACACAGGAGTTTTCCCGGGTGCAGGCGTGATTTGACCGATGTTTCGGTCAGCCCCCGGGGTTCCAACCACGGAGAATTGTCGATGAGCACTCCGGGAAGCGGCGCCCGGGACAGGCGCATCCTCTATTACGTCGACCGGTATCTACCGGCCTCGCAGTCATTCGTAGCGCAGCAGGCGAAAGCCCTGAACCGCTACGTTCCCGAAGTGCTGGCCGGCCGGCTGGTCGATTCCCCGAGCCGGGGCATCGCCACCTTGCCGTTGCACGACATCTCGGGCTCCTACGCCATGCGGGCCGGGGAGTTGGCGGTGAAGCTAGCGCGGCTGCCGGTGCCATCTGCCTTTCCGGCGGTGCGCGCGGCGAGCCTCGTCCACGCCCATTTCGGCAAGAACGGCTATGTCATCGGGCCACTGGCGCTGGCCGCCGGCAAGCCGCTGGTGACCACCTTCCACGGCTTCGACGCCACCTATCGCGGCGAGCCACGAGCCGCCGGCGGCTTCAACCAGGCGCGGTTCTTCGGACGCGGCCGGCGTGAAATGGCGCGCTGGAACAGCTGGAATATCGCGGTCTCCGACTTCATCGCGGCAAGATTGATCGAGCTCGGATTTCCGCAGGACCGGGTGTTCCGGCACTATATCGGCATCGACACGGCGCTGTTCGCGCCCCGCCACCTGGACCGGAAGCCGGGCAGGGTGGTCTCGGTCGCCCGCTTCGTCGAATACAAGGGCCACCGCTACATGATCGATGCGCTTGCCGAAGTTGCGGCGGGTGGCGTGCCGGTCGAGTTCGTGATGGTCGGGCAGGGACCGCTGCGGGAGGAGATGGAGCGCTATGCGCGGCAACGCCTCCCCGAGGTGACGGTGCATGAACGCCTGTCGCAGGACGAGATCGCGGAGCTTCTCGCCACCGCCCAAATCTACCTCCATGGCAGCGTTGCGCTCGCCAGCGGGCAGGCCGAAGCCTTCGGGCTTGCCAATCTCGAGGCGCAGGCGATGGGGACGCCGGTCGTGGCGTTCCGGTCGGGGGGAGTGGCCGAGGCGATCGTCGACGGGCACTCCGGCGATGCCGTGGCGGAGCGCGACGTGCACGCCATGGCGGGCTCGATCGCCGCGCTGCTGACCGATGCCGCCAAATGGCAGGGCTATTCGCGCGCGGCGGCAGAGATGGCCGTCCGGCGCTTCGATATCCGCGTCCAGGGGCGGCTGCTTGAGGAATTCTACGATTCGGTGCTCGAGGCGCACGGCGCGGCCGAGCCTAGCCGTAAGGTGGGCTGAAAGATGTGGAGCCTCAATCGCTTCCAGTTCATTCGCCGCGCCATCGTGCGCGCCAAATGGCTCTACTACACCCGCTTCTGGGGCATGGATATCGATCCCACGGCCAGCTACTCGCTGAGCGTGCGCTTCGACAAGACGTTCCCCAAGGGCGTGCATATCGGCCCGGAAACCTATGTGGC
>Ga0209233_1000378_pt1 | contig 38979 bp, 51 predicted proteins | sample AraplaCL_Cvi_mCL_FD_184269 | JGI IMG/M metagenome (GOLD analysis project Ga0209233, IMG submission 184269) | Arabidopsis root microbial communities from the University of North Carolina, USA - plate scrape CL_Cvi_mCL (SPAdes) (version 2) | ecosystem: Host-associated > Plants > Roots > Endosphere...
ACCCCGAAGACAGCTTGATGCTGGGCAGGTCGAGCACGTAGCAGGGGCTGTTGACGTCGGCGCCGCCAATCCGGCAGTCGAACGAGGTCAGCGTGTTGGCGATCAACTTGTCGAGCCCGGTCTTGTCACCGAAGTAGGTGGTGAGCGTGCCGGTGACGGTGAACTCGCCATTGCCGATGCCAACCGCCTCGACATGACCGACCGCCTGCTGGCGCCGCAGGTTGTTGGCAATGTCGAGCGTCGCCTGCTGCACGAAATTGGGACCGATGACGTTGGCACCGCTGAAGCCAATGCGGCCGATGTCGGTCGAGGAATTGAGCACGTCGTTGGTCGGCGCCGCGATGTCGGTCGCGCCGGCGACGCGCGAATTGGCAATGGTGCCGCCCGCGCCCAGCCAATCCTCGCTGAACGTCACGATATTGGCGATCGGGATGGTGAGGCTCAGTTTGTCGAGCGTCTGCCCGGTCAGCAGTTCGTAGCCAACCGGGCTCTGGTCGAGATACTGCCGCTCGAAGGTGTTGGAGCGCTTGGTCGAGCCATTGACCAGGAAGTCGCCGCCATAAGCCGAGATCACCACACTGGTGCCTGCGTCGTTCATCCAGTTCGCCGGCGTGCGGTCGAAGGTCAGCGTGTGCGCAGCGATCGAGGCGATGCGCACGAATTCGTTGTCGGCAGTCGTGGCAAAGCCCGCGAGCTTGATCCACATGCCGGGAACGAGGCCCAACGTGGTGAAATCGAGCGTGCTCGACGTCAAAGTCGAGCCAGAGATCGCAAGGTCGCCACTGGCACCCTGGAACCCCACCACCTTCATCCGGGCGTTCGCCGCCGGGGCAGCCTCGTCGGCGAGCGTTGCGCCGGCATAGATCGAGGTAGTCGTGCCACCGGTGGTGCACTTGAAGACGCCGTTGTTGGCGGCCTGACCAAAGCCCGAGCACAGCACTAGCTGGCCCGCGACAAATGCGACGCCGGTCAGGTGCGTAAAAGTGTGCGAGGCCGCCGTCACCTGTGTGATGACGGAATCGGCGGTGCCGGCGTTGTCTCGGCTCGGGGTCGCCGACCAGGTGCCCTGCACTGCTTCCTCGAGGTCGTCGTCCATGACGTGGAACGACGCCTCACCGCCCGAAGTGCCGCCCGACTGGAAGGCGACCAAGATCAGGTCCGGCACCTGGCGATCGGCGCGGATCTCATTCGAGGTCACCGTCTGCGGGTTGATGCCGAGCCCGTGCGAGGTGGCGCGGCGGGTCTTGAACGCCGGACTCGCCGGCGTGACGCCGAAGGTGCTCTCGCGCACCTTGCTCAGCTTGACGCGGTTCGTTGACTGGAGGTCAACCATGGGAGGCTCCCGGAAAAGGCCTGATCTGTTGGGGAAGCGGGCTGTCAGCCCAGCATGTCGAAATAGTACGGCACCACGGCCGTCAGCCGCCAATAACCGGCGCGAGCGTTGCCGTCATCGAGGACGGGCGAGGTCGGCGCCCAGGTGTTGACGCCGTCGAACTTCTTGGCCCGGAAGCCGTCGGTCAGCACCTCGAGCTTAAGCTGCCAGTCGCGTGTGCCGACGCCGCGCGGAATGCTCAGCACGAAGCGGATACCGCCCTCTTCGCGAAAGACTTGGGCTCCGGGCGAGCCGATCGACATCTGCTGCGCATTGGCCAGCGGATACTGCACCTCGAGGAAGGCGCTGAGATCGGCCGGCGCCTCGCCCTCTTCGTTGAGTCCAAAGTACGGCGTCGCCGTCCACAGGCTTGCGATGCGCGCGTCCACGGCATCCATAACGGCAACCGAGGCCATCAGGCGCTCTCGGAGCGAAGCACTGCCAGCTCAAGACGCCCGTCGTGAACGAGCACCTTGCGGTCGCCAGCGACGCTCCGAACTTGCTCTTTGAGACGGGCGGTAGCTTCCCGCGTCAGAGGGCCCCCGTTGAAGCCGACGACCAGGATGTCGCTCGGTCCAAGGTGCAGCGCGGCTACCCGTACATCGGGTGATTCCTGTGCCACGCCACGCGCGACAAACCCCGCGAGGCCACAATGGGTACCCTCGGCGCTTTCCTCCCTGACGAAGGTAGCATCGACGTCGATGAGCTCGCGATCGCATTGCTCCGGCAAGAGGTCGGAGGCGATCCACAGCCGCAGATCGTCCGAAAACGGGTTGCTTCGACCTGAAGCGACCACCTTGACGCCGGCGCCTTTCAGCGCCGCGAAGACCTCAGCGTCGCCGAGAAGCTCAGGGGCAAGCCGCAGATAAGCATGACGCATTCTCTCACCTCACCGTGACGATGATCGCCGGCTGCCGGGTCAGCCAGTCATGCCTGGCAGCAGCACTGCCGCGCCGAAGCCCGGCCAGCAGCCTGGCGCTCGCGGAATTGGCCCACTCGGTCAGCGCGCCGGCATTCTGCAGCGGCCGCCAGCTGAATCGGATGCGGGCGACGTTGCCGAACTGCCGGTTGGCGAGCGCCGCCACCACCTCATAGACGCCGTCCGGGGCCTGCTCGGATTCAGGGGCCCGGTTGTCGTCGCCCTCGATCTTGCGGGCATAGGGCACGAGCGACGAAAACACGTATTCCGACGCCATCGGGATGCCCGCCGCCGGATCGATCTCGACGCCATCGGCGAGCAGGATGTGCGAGGCGGCGTAGCGACCGCTTCGCCGCGGCGAATGCAGCACCAGCTGCTCGCCGATCCACGCCAGCGTCTCCTCGACTAGCTGGAACTCGTAGACGATCCGGCCGGCTGGCCTGACCGTATCCTCGGACGCGCCTTCCCGACCGTCCACGAAGGTGTCATGCGGCGCTGTATGGCCCAGTGCGGCCGCGTTCGCCGAATCGACCTCCGTCAACGTCTGTCGCGCGAACGCCGCCAGGGTCGCGCTCTGCGCCTCGGGTGACAGGTCTTGCGCGATCAGCAGCTCGATATCGCGCGCGAGCGGCTCGACCTTGATCGACAGCATCAGCCCGACACCTGTAGTTCGATCCTGACCAGCTCGTCGCCGACGTAGAATGGCCGAACGGCAGCGATGTTGCGGGCCCGGCCGGCTATCACGACCTTGTCGTTGATGCGTGGCAGCGCTGGATCTGGGGGGCCCGTCTCCCCGTCACCAGGCCAGCCTGCTACCGCAATCTGCGTCGGGCTGATGATCACCTGGCTATCGGTCGCCGAGACGCCCCCGACGATCTCCTCCGGCCGATAGCTGCGCACCGCGGCCCGCACCGTGACGTCGTAGTTCGTCAGAGTCGGCGCCGTGCCACGCACCCGCCGCAGCACGATGTCCGAGCCGTCGTCCGCGAGCCGCCCATCGGTGAGCGCGCGCCAGCGACCCATCAGGCGACCACCGGAACGCGGTAGTTGTCGAGCAGGTCGGCGACGTCGGGGGTCAGATTGCCGGCATCGGCGCCGGTCGGTACCCAGTAGCTAACGTCGCCGACGCCCGGCACACTCTCCGAGCGCGTGTAGGGGTCTCGGCCGCGGGCAAACCACCTGGCGCGGATCATGCGTGTCACCGCATCCTGCACGTCCCACGGGATGTCGGCAAAGCCGCCCTCATAAGTCGCGACGACCGGCAGGGCATCCCAACGACAAACTGCGCCATCGTAGGCATTGAGTCGGAAAAGCTGACCGGTGCCGGCGTTGAGCCGATAGCCCTGGTCGGCGACCAGGGGCGCGGCGTTCTGCCCGACAAGGATCGATATCACGTTGGCGACGGGGTAACGCGACAGGTTGAGGGCGTCGGAGCCCCCTGGCACCTGCCAGCGATAGGGATCCTGCTCGATATCGATGACGTCCTTGACGGTCTCGCGCACGAATACCCGATTGCAGTATTGGGCGGCCGCGGCCGACGCCGCGCTGATGTAGCGGCCGAGCTGGGCATCGGAATCGACCCCTGTGACCGAGAGCTCGGCCTTCACGTCGTCGAGGGTGACCAGGTCGTAGTCGCTCGCCGCGACCAGCACGGTGGTGACAATCTGCAGCATGGCTACCTCAGATCGACGCCCCAGACGATGACGCTCGAAGCGCCGTCGCCGGCATAGCCGTTGACGCCGCTTCCGTCCGCCATGTCGAGGATGACATAGGGGTTGGTCAGGGTGCCCGAGAGGGTGAAACTCACCACCAGCTTGAAGAAGTCGTCGAACGTCGTGACGGCACCCGACAGCGCAGTGAACAAGGCGTTCGTGCCCGTCGTGAAGAGTACGGCGCCGGCGCCCAGATCGAACGATACGATACCGTTGACGCTGAAGTCGGATTTGTAGGTTTCAAGCCGCAGGTTCCTCGCCCCCGCGCCGCGCTTGGCGAAGGCGGTAAGGGTGTGGGCGCCGGCGCCGAGCCCCAGCGTGGGCTGTTTGAATACCTGATGATTGGCAGTAGTAGCGGCCTCGACGAGCGTGCCGGCGGTGAGCTTGTGCTCGGGCGAATAGACGTTGTTCGGTGTCCAAACCCCGTCGCTCGCCGACCAACTATCGGCGAGGGCAAGCGACTGGTAGGACGCCCCGCTGGCATACTGGAACCCAAAATTGACTGTTCCGGGGGCTCCGAAATTGCCGGCGACATCATAGCCCGCGAGCCCGCTCCGGACGTCTTCATTGCCCGTCGCGTTCTGGTGGAAGCCGTCTGCCATGTCGGCCAACGTGTTGACCGTACCGGGTGTGCCGCTGCTTTCCAGCACCGAGGCTGGATCAATGACGCCTGCGACTGCGCGCCGCGCGGCGTTCAAAGCGATACGGTTGGGGTCGTTCGAGGGGCTGTAGACGGTATTGTGAGTGGCATCCGTGACGACCGGACTCACCGTCGCGGGGATCGATTTCAGCCGAAGGCGCGCCTGGCGCGTTGCCTCGTCCGCGATGACCAGCGCCGCAGAGCGGCCACTGGCGATCGTGTCGTTGACGCCGAGCGCGGCAATCCGAGTCGCCTTGGGACCGGATCGGTTGTTGATCAGCCAGTCCCGCATCGGCGTCTTGGTCGGGTCGGCCATTTCCTGCGCCGTCGACCCGGGGACCGAAATGTCCATGCCGGCCATCCACGGGATCAGCAGGCGGTTGATGGTGCCGTGGCCGCCAGAAAGCTTGTTTGGGACGTCACAGACGAGGGTGGTCAGGACGCCTGCGTCGCGGCTGTCGCTATCCGGGATGAACGTGGCGCGCTTGACGTTGCCGCCGATGAAGACCGGGCCATAGTGGTCGCCGAAAGCGGTCGACGTGTTGCCGTAGGACCCAAAATCGCCGGTGTGATCGGTGACCGTCGCGCCGTAGACCAGTTCCTCCCCGTTCGCATAGTCGGCTTTTGCGTGGCTGTAGTAGCCACCATTGCCGAAGCTGCCCCAGAACTTCACCAGTGCATGGCTGCCAACGAGCCCCCGGATCGACGGCCCGAAGAAGCGCAGCAACTGGCCATCGGCAGCGACCGCCGTTGTGGAGAGCAGGTCGGCAGCGACCAGCTGGGTAATATGCTGGACCTTGTTCTGGTCGATCCAGAGCACCGAGCACTTGCCGCTGGCGGAGGCGCCGGCCGACCACTCCCCGTTGCCGGCGTGGGCACTGCCGTTCCAGAAGTCGACCTCGAAGCTGCCGTCGGCGAGGTCTTCGTAAAAGCAGAAGTGGGTGGTCGAGCCGACCTGCTTGTTGGCCGCCCCGAGACTGCCCGCGCTGCCCGGCGTGCCGTACTCGTTCGGGATTCCGGACGTCCAGGCAATCGGTCCCAGCAGCGAACCAGCGCGTTCGAGCAACGCCAGGCGAGCGCCGAAAGGATCGGTCATCAGCCCTGCGCCCGTCGTCGGCATGACCTGTTCCAGGGCGCCAAGGCGGGCGCCGGCCGGGTCGACCATGATGATCGGTGCTGCTGGCTTGAATGACGCCTCGAGGGCGCCGAGGCGATCGCCGGCCGGGTCAGTACCACCCATGACCTAAAGCACCTCGTCGCAGGCGACGTCGATCGTCAACTTCGTCGTCCCGGCATAGGTGCCGGTGGTGGCGTACTTCACCTGGTAGAGCGGCCCGAGAATGCCATCGACGACCGTGTTCGAGCCCAGCGCGCCATCGGTCGGCGTCACTTGCGTCGTCTTAGGCGTCGCCGCCGAGAGGTTGACCAGCGCGCGTGCTGCCGCGGTCGCCAGGTGGAAATTGGCGATGTCCGTCCAGGTCTGGCCGCCATCGACGCTGGTTTGCAGGTAGGCGTCGACCGACGTGCCGCCGCTGCCGTAGGCGAAATTGGCCTGCACCAGCAGGTTGCGCGGCGCGACCAGCAGCGCCAGGCGGTCGCCGACGCCGCTGACCGCGGCGCCGATCGTCAGGTTGAGCAGCCTCATGATGCGGCACCCTTGGTGATGTAGGTTTGCCGGGGAAGGCTCGGCTCGGCACCGTGCGGATTGGCGGGAAAGCGGTACTTTTCGGCCTCGCCGGCGGCGATGAGGCGCTCAGCGACGTCGTCAGGCAGAAGTGCCGTGTCGCCGGCGCTGTAGGGCGACATGGCCCGGTTGAACCTGACGCCCTTCATTTGGACTTCACCGCTTTTTCTGCAGCGACCGGGACGGCGGCGGCCGTTTCGGCTTCTCCCCCGGCAGCGGCGCCAGTGGGCGCGCCGCCCTCACCAGGCGCAACCGCGGGAGCGGGCATCACGACTGCTAACTCCGGCGCCGCCTCCGTGCCGCCTTCGGTCGCCGCCGTCGCGTTGCCAGCAGGGGCCGGATCGTCCGGCTTCGCGGTGTCGGCAGTCTCGGTCCCGGCTCCGCCCCCAGAGGGACCAGTCGACTCGCCGCCGTCGCCGGGTTCAACGGCAGGCGCGGGTTCCGGCGTCGTGACCGCTGGCGCGGGTTGCACCGACCCACCGGCGTCGCTTTCAGCCGCTGGCGTCACTGCACCCCCAGGGGCCGGATCGTCCGGCTTCGCGGTGTCGCCCGTTTCGGTCTCGGCTTCCTCCTCAGACGTGCCAGTCGACGCGCCATCATCGGATTCAGCCGCAGGCGCGGGCTCGGGAACCCTTACCGCTGAGGCGGGCAGCGTCTTCCTTACCGGATCGGGGTCGCCAGCAATCTCGACGGTGACGTACGTGCCGTGGAACTCGAGCACCGTGGCCGGGTTGGCGGGATCGGCGCCGACTTCAACCGTGTCGCCGATGTCGAGCGGCAGCGAAGGAGGCGACATCAGCGTATCCCGCAGCTGCCCGGCCATGAGGATCAAATTGTTGGTGGCGGCGAAGATGTGGATGGGTGCGGTCGGAACGCCATCGGCAGCCGCCAGATTGGCGGCTGAATCGACGATGAGGCCGGCCAGGGCGAGATGGATGTCCATCGGAAACTCCGATCAGGTTGAAGCGGTGAGGATCTCGGCGACGGCGCCGGCGTAGGTGAAGGCGCCGACGTGGCCCAGCCGAACTTCGGGGTCGACCCAGACGTCGCCGCCCAATTCGCGCCAACGCTTGCAGAAGACGAGGTCCTCGCTCATCTCGCCGCTCTCGCTGGCTTCCTGGGCGAAGAACTCGAAATAGTTGTCCCGCTGCGCCTGCGGCCAATCCTTGGGACCGGGTCGCTTCCAGTCGGCATGTGCTGTTGCCAGGTCACGGAATACGCTGCGGTTGATCAGCATGAAGGCGGCGCCGAAGCCATCGACCTTCACGGCGCCCATATCGTCCTGCACGAGCTCGCCGTCGCGCGGGAGCTGCCAGCACCAGACGGCCGGGTCACTATTGGGCTTCTCGACGCGCATGCGGCCGACACCACCGATGAGCGGCTTGTCGGAGCCGAGCAGGCGCAGCACGCTGTTGGGCGACCACTCCATGTCGTCGTCGACGAACAGCATGTCGCTGAACGGCGACATCAGGAAGCGCGCCACCAGTTCGTTGCGGGCGCGGTGCACCACCGAGCCCCCGACCGTGAAGGCAAAGCCCCATTCGATCCCCTGCTCTTGCAGGAACTGCGACGTGGCGAGGACGCTGGCGGTATATTGCCAGACGGGATTGCGAGCGATCGGCGTGCAGATGAGGACGGAGCGGGCGCGAGCCCGCTCCATGCGTTCGGCGATGATGGCCTCGGCCATCACTGCGGCAGCCGATCGAAGCCGCCGAAGAAGCCGACTGCGCGGCTCACCGCGGTGTCGGTCTGGGTGGCGGAGAGATCGATAGCGGAGTTGAAGCGGACGTACCGCTTGGCGGCCCGCAGGTTGACCCCGACCTCGAGCTGGCCGCCCACGACGGAGGCGGCAGTCGAGCCGGTGGCGACGACGGCATAGGTCGCCGTCTGGTAGTCGGTCCAGTTGGACGCGTCGTCGGAATGCTGGACGGCCGTGCCTACCGATAGCGTCTTGCCAGTGGCAAGCGTTGCATCCCAGACGACTGCCATGACGACCGAGTCCGGCAGGCTCGCGCCGAAAGCGGAAGCTCGATCGATGGTGAGACCGGTGGTGGTGGTCGAATCCCCGGTGGAGGCGGCGACTGCCGCAGCGGCGAGGGAAAGGCGCACAAGCGAGCCAAGGGACCCGACATCGCGCTTGTAGACAATTGTGCTCATTGCAGGATGTTCCTGATGCGGAAGCGGATGGATGCCCGGCGCGAACGCCAGGCGGCGCGCTTAGCTGATGGCCGGGGCCCAGCGGACGCCCTGAATGACCGCGACCGCCTCATCATGGCGGAGCTGGAAGTCATGCTCCTCGATGGCGCGGATCAGCGTCTGGTCGTTCTGGACGGCGGAAATCGTGTTCGAGTTGGCATCGATGTAGGTGCCTTCGCGCGACACGAAGAGTTCCATCTGCATGGAGTCGAGGATGATGGTTTCAGTCATCTCGGCGAGGATGACGAAGCTCAGGTCCTTGTTGCTGCCGGCCGCGTCCCAGATGTTGTTGGGGATCTGGGTGGTGGTCTTGTAGGGATAGCCGAGCAGCGTGCCCTGGTTGAGCTCGTCGCGGTAGACGTAGACGCCGAGCGAGTTCTGGACGTTGTAGAGATAGTTCTTGGAGCGCGGATGCATGAACCAAACGCGCTTGCGATTCTTGACGTTGGCGGTGTCGAGCCTGTTGACGGCGCCGCCGAGTTCCGCAGCCACCGTCGCCAGCGTGTAGTTGGCGGTCGAGGTGATGAAGTTGCCGCCGACGGCGAGCGTGCTGTTGGCGCTGTTCAGGAACACGCCGATGCTGCCGCCCTGAACGGCAGCATAGCTGTTGGCGAAAGACAGGTAGCCGCGCGGGCTGTCCTGCGTTCCGTCGCCGAGCAGGAACGCCAGGTCCTCACGCAGGCCCACCACCTGCACCAGGTCGTCGCGGACGAAGGCGTCGGTTGCCGGGTCGGAATAGCGCATCATATCGTTCGACACCGGCACCAGCGCGGTCAACTTCTTGTAGCTGGCAACGATCTGGCGCAACGAGGGCTGGCTGGGCGCAATGCGCGCTGCCTCGCCGCCATAGCCGGCCGTTGCCGCCGATGCCTGCCCGGGCAGCGTCATGGTGCCGCGCGGCATCGGCATGTTGCGCGGACCGGCGGCGCGGACCACGGTTTCGGCACGTAGCAGTTCGATGACTTCGGTCATCTGGTCGGGTGGGATGATGAAGCCGCCGGCCGAGCCCTGCGACACGATCAGCGCCTTGGTGACCGGGTGGGCCTCGCCATAGAGCTCTTCGGAGTAGCGCCGGGCGCTGAAGGTGTCGCCGTGACCGCGCGCCAGCATCTTGACCACGCCGCCGATGATCAGCGACGGAGTCTTGATGTAGGGGTCGTTCTCGGCCGCAGCCTTGACCGCGGGCTCCTGCCCGGCCGTCGGCACGGCGCTGGCTGCCATCCGCGCATCGTACGCCTTCTTGCGTTCGATCTCGGCGTCGACATCCTTGATTTCCGACTGCAGCTTGTCGTCTTGGGTGAGAAAGCCGGAAAAGTCCGTGCGGTCCTGCTCGGTCATGGACTTTTCGTCCTTGTCCGCCACGACCTTGATCTGGGCCAAAAGGCCCTTGCGCTTCTCGACGAGCGCGTTGCGCTCGACCAGAAGCTGGCCAACCGTCTTCATGTGATGTTCCTGGGATGATGCGCCGATAATGGCGCCGGGTTGCGTGGGACGGCCTGTCGCCGTGAGGGACTAGACGGCCTGTCGCCGCAGAAATTCGAATTGGCGCTGCCGCTGGTTCAGCGGCGCCGCCTTGGCGCCGGCGTCGTCATCGCCGGGAGAGGCATCAGTGCCGTCCGCCGAGTCGAGCAGATCGCCGAGGGCCTTCTGCGCCGCCTTGAGCTTGTCGACGCCCTGCCCGTGGAGGCCGATGGCCTCGCCGCAGGTGTCGAGGGCATCCTTGATGCAGGCGGCCGATGCCGCCGAGAGCTTGCGTCCGGCCTTCGATCGGGCAGCAGCGTAGGCCTTCGCCATCGACCCGGCGTCCTTCGTCACCAGGCCCTTGGCAACCGCAGCGGAGCCCTCGGCCGTCTCGGTGCCAAGCAACTCGGCTACCTCTTCCTGCGTCATGGCAACCAGCGCCGCTCCGAGCTGCTGCATGGCGGCGCCGAGCATGGCGGGCACCTGTGAGCCGTCGCCTTCCATTTCGGCTTCCCACGTTGCGCTGTCCTCGATGTAGCCGAGGTTCGCGAGGGCATAGGCCAGGCTGGCGACCCCGTAGAGGTCCTTCGCCTTGAAAAGCTTCACGTCCTTCGTGACGATGCCCGCAGCACCCTTGTCCTTCATCCGAGCCTCATAGTGATCGATGACGGCGCGCGCCTTGGTCGCCACATCGTCGGGGAGATCGGCCTGGTCGAGGCGCGAGGCAGCGGCGCGAATGCCCGCCGCGACCGCCGTGAGGCGCCCGTCGATGACCTTGGCGAAGGGCAGTTTGTAGGCGCCCTTGAGATCGGCACCGGCGGAGTCGTAGGCGAGGAAACCCTTGCGGGCGAAAGTGGTGTCCGGGTCGTCATCGTCGAACTCGGCTTTGTCGAAGATGCTCTTCTCGGCGGCCGAGCCGTCCCACTCGGATTCGGTATCGAGCGGCAGGTTGCGCGACGCCCCGACCTTCCAGGCCGGGTCGGCGCTCTTGTTCGAGCGCGCGGTAATCGCGGCGCCAGGATTGGCGGGGACGGAAACGAAGCTGAACTCCATCAGCCCGCACTTGAGATAGCGCTGCGGGCCGCGCGGCTGCGCGGCGTTCATCGGCTCGGCATCGATCGGCTCGAAGCCGACCGACGTCGAGTTGACGACGCCGGCCTTGATCAGGCCGTAGACCTCATCGGCCTTGGCGCTGACGCCCTCATCCGGGAACTGCACCGTGGCCTGCAGCTTGCCGGCGACGACACCGATTTCGATTGCCCGCGCGATCGGCTGCATCGGATCGTGCTGCCAGAGCACTACCGGATTGGCCTGATAGTCGCCGAGCTGGATCCCGGCCTGGACGATCACTTCGCCGGCGCGATCGACGGCGTCGGTCGAACAGATCACCCGTACTTGCCGCTGTTCGGCAAGGGTCTCGGTGCTCGCGGTCAGAAATTTGCGATTCATGACGCCTCGCTTTCCGCATTCGCTGCTCCAGGAGCAGGCAGTGTTCCGGCTGTCGGCCGCCCTGCCCCATCGGGCGCCGTGCCGGTCATGTCCGAGCCGGACGACGCAAGGTTGACCGGCCGAAGCAGTACGTCGCCGCCGTCCATGGGCGGATCGCCGTTTTCGGCGCGGCACTCGTTCTGGGTCGAGATACCCGACATGATCTTGAGCCGCTGGTTGTTGATGCGCGTTGCCTCATCGGCGCGCAGCAGCCGCCGCTCATCGAAGTCGGCCGTTAGCGGCGCCTTCTCCAGGTCGAGACCGAACACCTGGTTGAACTTCTGCTCCCACATCTCGAGATCGGGGAGGATGGTGTCGTTGACGTAGGACTGGTCGAGCTGCCCGATCGGAATACCGCGGGGCGGATCGGCAGCTGCGATCTTGTAAAGCGGCACGCCGAAGAACCGCGCGATCTCGGCGATCGACAGGTTGCGCTGCGCCATGAACTCCATGTCCACGGACGTCAGCTGCATCTCCTTCCACTCGAGTCCTTCCTCGAGGATTGCCGTGCGACCGACGTTCTGGATGCCCGCCCGAAACGAATCCCACTGCTCGCGGAGCCGGGCCGCCGCTTCGTTCGAGATGGTCTTGGGCGTCTGCAGCACACCGCTCGGGCGGGCGCCGTTAGCCATCCAGCGAGCGCTCTGCTGCTCAAGCCCCATGGCGACGCCAATGGCCTCGCGCGCTGAGCCGATGGCCGAGAGCCCGACCAGCATGTTGAAGCTGACGCCGCGCAGGTGAAAGACGTCCTCGGCGGGGATGGCGACAGGCAGGCTGCGCAGCGCGAACATCTGGAACAGGCCAATGCGGTTGACCTGGTAGAATATTTGCCCGTCGACCGCCTCGAGGACCTGGACGGCATCCGGATTGATCGGAATCAGGGACTGAGGCGTCCCCGCCGAGTTGCGCAGGATAGCAGCGTACGCATTGCGCTTGAGGAGATAGGCGGCCTCCATCTGCACGCAGAACTCGAACCAGGTCTGGACCGGGTTGGGCCGCAGGAACAGGCTCGCTACCGGATGATCGACAATCGGCGCTGCGCTCCTGGCAGAGCGTCGGCCGCGAATGCTGCCGGTCGTCGACAACGGCATCAGTTGCGGAGCGCAGCGCGCCACGTCCTCGGACCGGCGCAACACGCACGCCCAGACCGCCGAAACTGTCATCGCCGAGGCCTGGCTGACAGTGAGGCCAGTGGCTGACGGCATACCGCCCAGCGCAGGCAACATCCCCTGCGCGGGCACGCCGGCGAGACTTTTGGTGGCGACTGCCTCGCTCGATCGGACGACCGAACTCAGGCCCCTCACCGCTTCACCCCGAATAAGACGATGTAGGCGAAGAAGACACCGGGAACGATCGTTGCGCCCGGCCACCAGATCTGCGCCAGTCCGCAGCCAACGAGCGCAGCGGCCGCGAACATCAGGATCTCTTCGAAGCCCACCGTCGCATGCACCGAGCGACCGATCGACCGGAAGCACGCCCCGACGGCTTCTTGGCCGCGATGCAGCCACCTCCATTTCGCGCGGCTGAGACTGAGAGCTTCCTCAGCCGAGAGCGCACCAACTCCCACCATCTCGAGGTAGTGAGCGGAGAGTTTCAGTCGCACCCCGGCGCGAATCTGATCGCGGACGTGCTCGAACGCCGCCTCGGAGGGGACCCTTTCAAGGATCGCCTGCACTTGTTTGGCACGTGCTTTCACAGGTCACACCATCAGCATGGGGCGAGTTTCATAGATGGACGGACCGCCGGCGGTCGGCTCAGGGTTCATGGCCATCAGCGCGGCCGCGTTGAACAGGGCCATTAGCGGATCGATTTTGCCGAAACCCGCTTCGTCCCGGGCAATGCGGGATGCAGTCGCTGTGGCGATGACCTTGGCATTGCTCGCGCACCAGGCCATGAGCCGCTGGCCGCCATGCCGGAACGTCCGGTCCGCCAGTTTGCGCTCGAGGGTCTTGAACGCCCCCATCAGCGCGATGCCTTGCCGCACCGCGCCGAGCGTTTCCTCGTCCTGCGTGACACCGATCGTCGCCAATCCGTCGACAATGCCGCCGATGCCCGCCGCGTCAACGCCGACCTGCGCCAGCAACCCTGCATCGCGGATCCGGGCCACCAGGCGAACCACCCAGGCGACGTCCGGCGCAAGATCGGTTTGGGCGTCGACATCGAGCATTCCCGCGAGGAACTCGGCGGGAAGATCGGCTTCCATCGCGAAAGTTCCGTCCTCACGCCGTTCGAATTCGAGCTGCTGGCCTTGGCCGTCCTGCGTTGCGCCGGTTCCGAAGCGAAACACATCGAGATCGCCGTCGGCCTTGAACTGCAGGTAATCCACCCAGTTGGCCTTGCGGCGATCGAGGCCGATTGTCGATATCAGCGCGTGTCCCCAGCCCAGCCAACGCTTGCTGCCCTTCTCGCGTCCGATCAGCCCCACGCCGAGGAGGTCGTCGAGCCCGCCGCCGTCGATCCCGACAGTCACCACCTCGCTACGCCGCAGCAGCTCGTCGAGCGTCAGCGTCGGAACGATCCCGTTCGACCAGAGCGCCGCGCCGGCCCAGCCGTCAGAGCTCTGGGCCTGGCCGATTTCGACGTTGAGATGCTTGGCGTAGAAGTCGGCGAGCTCGGCTTTGCCGTCACGCCGAGCTGATGCTTGGCGCTTTTCCAGGAACGGCACATCGACCGAAAGGCCGAGATTGGGGTTGGTGACGTACCAGTTGGCCGGCAGCTCGTAGGCCTTGGATTTGACCATCGCCGCTGGAAACTCATAGAGCAGCGGCAGCTTATCCGGGGCGACGATGTCGCCGTCGCGGATGGAGCGGTATTCCTCAAGGCGTTTCTTGAAGACGCCGCGCGGCGGTTTCGACGACTGGGTCGAGATGTTGATCTCGAAGCCTTCGGGCCGCGCAGCCAGGCCGCCGCGGATTTCGAGCAGCATCGCATCGGCATCGGACCGAGCGCCAAACTCGTGCAACTCCTCGACCAGGAAGCCGATTGTCTTCTTTCCGGTCACCGCCTGGCTGTCGGCGGCAACGACACGCAGCGTGGCGCCGGTCTTGCGATGCGTCAGCGTCCGCTGCGACGACTGGGTGTGGATCAGCGCGGTGAGGTCCTCGTCGGCCTTCACCATCGTTTCGGCCGGACCAAAGGAGTTGTCGGCCAGCTCCTTGGTCGGCGCGATGATGTAGAATTCGCCCTCTTCGCGCCAGTTGCGGATCAGCGCGGTTAGCATGATGCCCGGCGCAATGGTCGACTTGCCGTTCTTCTTGCTGACCAGCATGAAATATTCGCTGATCAGCCGGCGGCCAGTCGTCGCGTCGAGGGCGCCGAAAAGCACGGTCGGCAGGTCGAACACCCAGGGGCGGCTCGCCTCGCCAAAAGTCGGGCGGCCTGGCACGTCCGTGATGCGCAAATTACGGAAGACGTCGAGGCCAGCTTCGGCCTGGTCCGGAAAGAGCGCACCGACCGGCAGCAGCGAGCGGCCGGCAACAATGCGCTCCTCCCAATCCAGGCAGGCCGTCGTCCAGTCAGCCATTCAGGCGTCGAACTCCAGGCGCGTCTGGCACGGCGTAGCGGCCGGTGGCGGCGGCGGTCGCCGCGCGCTGCAGCTCCTCCTTCTTGCCCATGGCGCGCTGCGCGTTGAGTTCGGTCGGCAGCTTCGCCGGCGCCACACTGCCAACACCGCGCAGCATCAGCGACTTTGATGCGCTCACCCGAGCCGCCTCGCTCTCGCTGCCGTCGGCGATGCGGCGCAGCGACTCGATGGCCAGGTTGGCGTATTTCCGCGCTTCGGTGCGCAACACCATGCTTACGTCGTCGACCGGCGCTGGCCGCGCCGCGAACGGCAGGATCGGATCACCGCCGATGTCCACGGCCGGCTTGCCGTAACCGCGATCGAGGATCTCGTTCGCGGCGTTCACCTTCGACGCGTCGCTGGCCCCGTGCATGAGCTGCTTCACCAAGGCAGAGAGCGCAACGCCCCAGTGCGACTGGGCTGCGATCGTGATGTCAGCCGGGACCGGCGCACTCATCGCCGCTGCGACGTCGATGTCGCCGAGCGACGTCTTGACGACCGCCCCCTTCTTCTTGCGACCAGCACCGGCCCGCGCGCCACCGCGGCGGGACTTGGGCTTGTCCGGGGTTTCATCGGCCATGTTTGAATTCCATCCAAATCAAAGCCGAATTCAAACCATCCAGCCCGCCAGAGATTTTTTCACGCGTGACGACCCGTGCGGTGGCGCCCCCTCGGCTGGGGCGGCAATTAACCCCCCCACCGCCGGGCAGCGCGAGCGGCAATGCCTTTGCCGGTGTTGTGCGAATTGCAGAGGCAGCGGCCGTTGGCCGGGTCAGTCAGCGCGCCGCCGTCCGCACGCTCGACGATGTGGTCGGCATACATCCGGTCGCCGTTGGCGCGGCTGCGCTCGCAGCGCTTGCCCGCCGCATCGACATGCTCGCAGCGATAGCCCGCCCGGCTCAACACCAGGTCACGCCAGGCGCGATGCTCCGAGGTCTGTAACTCGTCATCGGCCCGCTTGGGCGCAGGCTTGGCAACGCGGAGATCGAACGACCTGACCTTGCCGCCCAGGGTGCGAAGCGCCATCGTCGCGTTCCTCCCGGGCAATGCCGGAAAAGCAAAACGCGCCGCCGGTTGGCCGGGGCGCGTCGATTCCCTATTGGGATGCGTCTCACATGCCGCAAATCGCGCGCCCAAGTCAAGCGCGACCGTGTTTCGAGCCACCGTCGTCCACAGGGCGAGTCGGCGCGGGCTTGATCCGAGGCCGCCGTCTGGGCTTCGGCTTGGCCGGGGCCGACCAATCTGAGGCCTGCGCCATGATCGGTGCGTTCGCCGCCTCACGTCGCTCGGCCGCCGTCATCTGTCGCGCTTCGGCTTCCTCCCCCGACACGAAGCCGAGCTCGACCGGCGCATCCCCCGCCACGGCGATCGCCTCGCCTTCCGGCCGCAGCACCGTCCTTTCGGCGACCAGCCACGGCTCGGCTGCAGCCTCTGGGCCGGTGCAAGCATGCGTTGCCATCCGCCGGTTCAATGGGCCGACGAGGGCAGCAAGCGCCTCGCGCCAAAGCGTCCATTGCGCCCGGGCAAACTCGACCAGCTCTTTCTCGCGGCTCCATTCCGCCCAGTCGAGTTTCGGTCCGGTGATCTCGGGTGCGACGTGTCGAGCTCGGTCGGTGCGCTCGAGGCCGTCCGCATACTCCCACATCAACTGCCCGTTCTTGGCGCGCAGCTGCCGAGGCACCGGCATCGGCTCGTCTGCGCCTTCTGGCCGCGTGCCCGAGCGGCCGTACATGAGCACCAAGCCGCGCGCTTCGGCCGGCAACGCATCGATCGCCGCCTTGACGACGAGCGCATCCTCATCGTCGAGCAGCGAGATCGAGGGCGAGGCCACGACGCTGCCACCGTCGATTCGCGTCCCCAGCGCGTAGCGGTCGGAGGTTGGCCGGTCGTTCGACCAGCCAAGACCCTGCTCCGCCAGTGCCCAATGCACCAGCCGCTCGACATCCATCGTCCGTTCGACGACTAGCTCCACCACCGACATCCTGTCATCCCGCCTTGAGCCAAGCCTGCAGAGCGGCGACGCCGCCGCCGGGCCAATCCATTTCCGCCAATGTCGCCCGTTCGAGGAGCTCGCTATCCCCGAGCACGAGCTTGAACAGCCGATCGCGCTCTGTGGCGTCGCCGTGCGCCTTGAGGTTGCGCCAGAGTCGGTCGCCTGCCTGGCCATAGGCCGGGTCGCCCTTTGAGAGCCCGCCGGAAATAGGCAGAAACATCGCCACTTGCCGCGGATCGGGCGGCCGCACTCGCTGCGGCGCTTTTGCCTGCCGTGCCACATCCTCAGCCGAAGAAGCTGGAATCCTACTCTGATATCGGGGGCCACTTCTGTCCCCACTCTGAGGCCGCTTCTGGCCCCGGTCGACACCATGGGTGGCCCCGGTCTGAGACGGAGCGGACGGCATCATCCGGGCGAGGTCCCAGTCGCCTGCAACCTCGGCGAGCGCTGACCAGACCGGGATATAGATCGTGCGCCGACCGCGCCGCGCCTGCCGCCGGATCAGTCCCGCGGCATCTAGCGCTGCCGTCGCTCGCTTCACCGAACGCATTGAAATCTTGAGCAGATCGGCTAGCCGCTCGACGCTTGGCCAGGCGACGCCGCTGCCGGCATTGCAGTATTCGAGCAGCGCCACGCCCACCTGCCGTGCGGTCCCGGAAAGCCCACTCGCGAGCCCCAATCCCTTGCGCCCGCGTGCCCTCGTCAGCCCTCCCGAGCCGATGACGCGCGCTGGCGCAACGATCTCGACTGGGGCCAGCGGTGGGGCCGAAACCGGGGCCACATCCGGCAAAACCGGGGCCACCAAACCGGGGCCGGCGACGCTCGACCGGGCCACCTCGCGGCGCCATGCCCGTTCGCGCCGGCGCCGCTCGCGGTCGGCCGCCTCGGCTCGCGCCGCCGCGAGGATCTGCGCCGCCGTGCAACCGGAATCGGCCATGGCCTCGATAATCGCCAGTGAGAGCACTAGAGCAGGCTCCCCTGCTTTGGCGCCGGAGCCGCATCGGCCACGAATAGATCGGGCTGACTTAAGGCTGCCGCGACGCGCCAACAGGCAATGTCGAAATACTTCGCGTCGATCTCTATCCCGATGAAACGTCGGCCGAGCCGCGTCGCCGCAACGCCGGTCGTGCCCGATCCCATGAAGGGATCGACAATCGTTTGCGACTTGGTGCGCTGGATGCACCATGACATCAGCCCGACGGGCTTTTGAGTGGGGTGGGGCGGCGATCGGCCGTCGTGCTCAGCTATGCGCGAGGGCGGCGGGAACTGCTCGAAGTGCATATAGACGCCATGCCCGCCTTTTTGAAACGCGACCTCGGCATCTGAGAGGAAGGTTCCGAACAACTGCGGCGGCTTCTTCATCCAAACGAGCGTCGTGCCCACCGGTAGCCTCTCGGCGTAATGGTTGCTCCCCCAGACGATGCACTCATCGAATTCGAGCCATGGCGCCGGATCGAACGGGCGATCATCGCCGGTGATTTCTCCCCAGTCGCGCCGGCCGTCACCCCGCTTCCGCCCGCCGCCCGTGAATCTTGTCGAATCCGCATCCCAGGCCATCCCGTAGGGAACGTCGCTAACGACGGCGCAGCTGCGCGCCAAGGCTGGCAGGATCTCGAAGCAATCCCCAAGATATAGCTCGACGCCGTCAGCGAGCACTTCGCGACGGGGGTTCATCGCCTCGCCCCCCCGTCCGCGTTGACCACTAGCCGGTTGATCGCCCGCGTCAGCTGCTCGACGTGCCAGGCATTGGCCATGCAGGCGTGTCGCGCACGCGACAGCTTCAGCCGCAGGATTTCGCGCCCGAGCCAGCTCATTCGGCCGCCACCATCAGTTCTGGGCGGACATTGGCCGCGGCCAGCAGTTCGATCATCCGTGGCGGTACCGAATTGCCGACGAGGTGATATTTTTCCGTCTTGGTGAGCCGCCGCGCCGTGCCGTCAATCGTGATGGTATCGGGCAAGGCATTGCGGCCGAATCCGTGCGCCGCCGCGCCCTCTTCCGGCTCGAGCATGCGCGTGCCGATATCGTCGATCACGTAGGACCGGCGACGGACCTGGACCGTTACCAGCCCGTGCCGCACCTTGCCGGTCAGCGCGCCGAGCGGGGAGCGCACATCGTCGTCGGTTTTGCCCGAGCTGAAATAGTGCTGCAGGAAGCCGAGGATCAGGTGGGCGTGGCTCTTGCCGGTCAGCGCCGCCAGCGGCTCGGTCGGCGACCGGCCGCCGCGGGTGCGCCCGCGGGCTTCGGTCAGCGTTGCGGTAACGATGCCGGTCTTGGTCTGACCTTCGACCATCACCGTCGGTGCCGGATCGCGCACGTCGACCGCTGTGCTGGTGCCGAACTGGCGCGTCAGGCTCACGGCAACGACGCCCTGCGTCGAGCCGAGCGTTACCACGGTCGATAGCGGATCGCGGCTGTCGCGGCCGGGCTCGCCGGTGTTGTGCTGGGCCAGGAATGCGGCAACGAGCGCTGCCTTGCTGCCCCCGGCCACCGGCGTTCCCAACGGCTCGCCGATATCGAGTACGCGCGGCGCCTGTCCGTCACGCTCGCCGAATCCGGATTGCACCAACGTCGGCACCACCAGCGAGAATTCGCCGCGATGCGCCGTGGTCAGCGTCCGCAGCGGCTCATCGACCGCCGCCGCGCGGTTGCCGCCGTCGCGATGCGTGATCGGCACGATGTAGGGCTTCGCCGCCAGCACCACATGCCGCATCACGCCATGCGCAATGCGCCGGTGGCTGGCATCGGCGAGCGCCTTGGCCCGGTCGAAGATCGATTTGACCGGCAGCGACCAATTGATGATCGTGTCAGCGCCCACCCACGGCTTGAGCCCTAGCGCCGTGGCCTTGTCGCGCGGGGCGTGGCTGCGCTGGGGCCACGCGATCGGCTCGCCGTCGCAGCGGGCGACGCCGAAGAACCGCTTGCGGATTGTCGGCACGCCGAAGTCGGCGCAGACCAGCACGCGCCAGTCGAACACATAGCCGAGCCCGCGCAGGTGCCGCGCAAAGGCGCGCCAGACGCGACCGCCGTGCCGCCGGTCGGGCACCAGCCACTGCTCGCGCACCGGTACGCGCTCGCCCTTGGCCGCCACCGAGCCATCGAGCTTCAGCACGCGTCCCGTTGCCGGGTCCCGTTTGGCGACGAGCGGGCCCCATGTCAGGATCTCTGCGACATTCTCCATGGTGATGACCTCGGGGCGGACGGTGCCGGCCCAGCGGCAGATGACCCAGGCCAGCGAGCGCCGCCGCTTGCTGACCGGCTTGCTGCCTTTAGCCACCGAGAAGTGGGTGCAGTCGGGCGAGGCGTGCAGCACGCGCACGCCGCGGCCCCGACAGGCCTCGCGCGGATCGACCTCGAACACGTCGCAGCGCAGGTGCCGCACATGCGGGTGGCGCTGCTCGTGCACCGCGACCGCCACGGGGTCGTGGTTGATCGCGAGGTGCACGTGAAAACCGGCGGCTTCCAGCCCGTCGCAGCCGCCGCCCATGCCGGCGAACAGCACCACCGTCATGCGGTTGTCGAGGCTCCAGGCAGCGTTCAAAGCAATCTCCCCTGCCCCGCGCCGACATCGGCGTTGAGGCGTTTCTGCCGGGCCAGCCAGCCCGGCACTGTCACTTCGATGGCGATGCGCGGCAGCCGACCGGTCACCACGCCGCCCGCCACCGGCATGCCCTCGCGAATGTCGACCTGGGCGCGCGGCAGCCACGCCGTGACGCCAGTCGCCAGCTCCAGCACCAGGATTGCCGCCTCGCTCGAGCCGATCCGCTCGCCCACCAGTCGCACCCGGCCATCCGCCAGCGTTTCGATCATCGATCGATCTCCCGCTGTGCCCGGGCAGCGCTGGCGGCGCGGCTCCAGTTGGCGAGCCTCTGCGCGTCGCCCCCGAGCGGCCACTGCCCGCCGGCCGGGCTGCGCGCCAGCAAGGCGGGCCCGCGTTCGAGCGCTGGCCGCCCCCGCTTCGGCGAGCGGTAAGTCACGAACCAGTCGAGCAGGTCCGCGACCGTCAGGCCGAGCTCGGCCGCGATCGCCTCCCAGCCAAGCGCTGGCTTCACATTGGCGCGGGCGCGGATGTGCTCGAACAAGGCACGGTCATCGGCAAAAGTGCCGCGCGCCGGCAGCGATGCGCGGCTGATCATCGCTTCGCCTCCGGCTCGCCCAGGGCGAGCAGTTTCACGGCCGAGATCAGCCCCTCGGCGAGCGTCAGGTTGTGAAGCGGCGGTGTCAGCGCGCGGCGCCGGGCGGCATCGCGGATGGCGCCATCGCCATCGACGTGCAGCGACCGCACCTCGAGATCGAGGTCCGCCAGCATCCGGGCAAAGCGGCGCCGATGCAGCGCCTCGGTGTCAGGCAACATCATGCGCGCCGCTCCCGGGCCGCCAGGGCGCGCGCAAGTTGCCGCTCTCCTGCCTCGCGCCGGGCCGCATCGCCCGAGGCAATCAGCAGTCGCGCGACATGGATAACCGGCCCGAATCGGTCGCATTCGATCGCGCCAGCCTTGACCGCGAGGGCGCGCTTGCTCTTGGCGATGTCGAAATGAACCCAGCTCGCTTTGGGCGGCTGCTGCAGCCATCTCCGCGCCACGCCGATGCGATCGGCCATGGCCAGCAACTCATCGTGGGAATCCGCCCACATATGGCACATCACCATGCGGCCGAAGGGATGCGCCGACGGATCGACATAGACGCTCATGGCCCCACCGGCATGCCGTTGTGCTCAACGTCATCGAGCAGCCGGCCGGCCGCATGTTTGCCGATCTCGAACATGGTCATCGCGGCCGTCCCAGCCAGAAATGCGCCCGGCTCGACGGGGCTGTGCGCCCAGCTGTCGGCGTGCAGGACCAGACTCCGGATCCTCTGGCGCCGCGTCGCCTCCGGATCGCTCGCAGGCGCGGGAAGATAGCAGCTATCAACCTGCGCCTCGGACATGTGAGACACAGGCGCCCACCCGCCCCATTGCTTGAAAAAGAACGGCACGGCGGCGGCAGCGCACTGGTCCCGCAGCGACCGCGCCCAATTCGGGTGCATTGCCCGTGCGCCGGCTCCGCTCTCGCCGCCGACGATCACCCAGTCGACGCGCAGGCGCCTTTCCGGAGGCAACCCTTCAAGCAGGTCGGGATCATTGTTGTCGGGCTCGCGCCCCCAAACGCCGTGGAGGGCGTTCAGGAACTCGAAACCGAACAGTCGCGCCTCTGGAGCGGGTCGCAACACCGTCAGGTCCATCGGTCCAAGCAGTGGCTCGGCGCTGACGAACCGAACCGCTGCGGGAGTCTGCAGCAGGTGCGGAATGCGCTCATCAGCGCGTCGCTGATCCTCGACGCTGGTACCGAGCCAGACGTTGGGCAATGGCCAAAGATCGAGGTAGATGCGTCGGCCCGGCGGCGCCCGGTGCTCAAGCTCCCGGTCGTGGATCAGGACGACGCGCAACTGCTGGTCGAGCACCATGTCGCAGGCGAGCCCGTGGATCCGGCGATCGGCGACTGGGTCGTCGAGATAGGTCCGCATCCGCTCCGGTCGCTTGGTCAGCACTTGAAACGTGTGCTGCGGGCAGAGCGCCATGACGGCGAAAACCCGGTCGATCCATTCGTCGGGTACCGACTCATGGAACAGGTCGCCGTGCGCGCAGACGAAGATCATGCGCGGGCGCGCCCAGCGCAGCGGCTCGAGCAGCTGGGTTTCGTTGAACCGCACCTGGCCGTTCCACACCGGGCCAGCCTTGGTTTCGACCGTCAGCCCTGTCCGCGTGGGGTGATGCCGAAGGCGCCCGCCGGCGAGCTTCATGGCGTAGCAGTTCGTGCAACCGGGCGAGACCACCGAGCAGCCCGTCACCGGGTTCCACGTCGCGTCCGTCCATTCGATCAGCGAGTTGTCAGCCATTGGCGGCCTTCGCGGAAAGCTGGCGCCATTCGTCGGGCGACAGGCAGCAGAAGGCGATCTGTTCGCCGTCGGCGTCGTGCAGCATCAGGTAGACGTTGGGGCAGCTGCAGACGCCGGCGCGGATTTGCTCCGCCTGCTCACCTTCAAGTCCGGGATGTTCGTCGCTTTGCGCCATGTCGGGCTCCTTGGGGTTTGAGGGTCAGCGGCGTCCGGCCAGCGCCACCAGGTTGGGCGCTTCCGGTGTCGCATCAGGGGGCGGCTCGACGATCTCGCCAGCTTGCGGCAGCGGCCAGGGCAGCGCGGCGATCGCAAGATCGCGCGCGCGGTCCGCGTCGGCGGTGGCCCACATCGGCGGCTTGCCAAGCTCGGGGTGAGGCTGAACGCTCGCGACGAGGCGGTCGAACACCGCGCCCTTGCGCATGTCGAGATTGAGCTTGGGCCCAATGATGATCGCCCGCTTCAGCTGCTCGCAGAACTGCCGCATCAGCGCGGGAGAAGCGGTCTCGAACCCTTCGGCAAGCAGCTTGAGTGCCGCCCTTGGGAGCCCGAACGGGGCAAGGTAGCGCTTGAGAATCTGCTCGCGCTCGAACTGGCCCGGCAGCTCGAGCGTCAGGTGCATGTCGAAGCGGCGCCAGATCGCCGGGTCGATCGACTCGCCGAAATTGGTGGCGGCGATGACAAAGCCGTCGTGCTGCTCGAGCCGCTGCAGGAGCACGTTGACGGACGCGTTGCGTTCGTCTTCGGCACCGTTCTCGGTACCAGTGCGGCGCTTCAGCCCCAGGGCATCGAACTCGTCGAGGAACAGGACGATCGGCGTCGGCTCGTTGGCATCCTCGTCCTGAAACCCCCGGGCGGCGGCCTCGAACAGAGCACCGATATTGGCGCCGGTGCCGCCGAGGTACTTGTTGATGATCGCTTCGGGTCGAACGGCCAGCATCGGCAACCCCAGCCGGGCGCTGAGGTGGTGCGCCAGCGTAGTCTTGCCGACGCCCGGCGGGCCGTCGAAGATCGCCCGCTTGCGCGGCCCGATACCGACCTCGCGTAGTTCGGCCTCGGCAAAAATCTCGGTCAGCCAGGCGAGCAGCGCACCACGCACCGGCTTGCTGAGGATCGGCTCGGCCGCCTCGCTTGGCATCGACAGCGTGCCAAAAGTGGATAGGGACGCCATCAGTTGTCGCCCCTGTCGTCGGGGCCCATGCCGTCGCCGCCGGCGCCGTTGCGCCAGCCTTCGTCGAACCTGGCGCGGCGGCTGTCGCCATAGGGGAACGGGTTGTCGATCACCGGCCGGTTGCTCAACGCATATTCCCGGCCGAGCTCGTAGGCGCCGGCATCGTCGACATCGGGCACCGGGGCACGATCGGGGCGAGACGCAGGCTTTTCGGCTGGCTTGCGCTCCGGCGCGGTCGCCGTGACCTCGGTCTTGGTGACGACGCCGAATAGGTCGCGGATCAACCGCCAGGTGCGGCCGCCGACATTGATGTCGACATGACCGCCGCCGGCCGGCGGCACCGCCGGCTCCATGTAGGCGACAACCGAATCGAGCGAGGCGCGGTCGACGGCGGCGTTCTTGACGAAACGCGCCAGCGGCGGCTCGACGCTCATGCCGAGCGCGTGGAGATAGGTTTCGAGCAGCGCCGCGGCTTCCTGTACGTCGTGCGGCTTCGCCTTGCGGATCTTGAGCACGGCGTTGAAGGTCTTGACGTCGAAGCCCGTCGCGGCGAGCTCGGCGCTGATCACCTTGATGTCGTCGGCGATGTCTTTCTTCTGCGTTTCGAGCCGCTCCCGGCGCTCGATGAACGCCATCAGTTCCTGCGCCGACCCGGTGTTTTGCCCCAGCGTCATCGTCACACCCCCGCGAACACGCGGCCCTGCCGGCTCGGGCGCGTCTTTTCGGGGACCCGGAGGGTGGGCAGCTGGGGCGAATAGGCGCGCCTCTGATGGATGCCGCAGTAGCTGCGGCCGTCCTCGGTCCGCATCCCGCAGAACCCGAACCCGGGCTGCCCGGGATCGCCATGCGGCCAGCGGCACTGGCGCGGCCCGAGGTCGAGCAGCTTGACCGTCGTGGTGGCGGAAGCAGCAAGCGCGGGCGCGTCCGCCACCAGATCGAGCCGCGGCGCGCGCTCTTCCGGCGACACCTGCCCGAATACCAGCGAGGCCATTCGCCCGCTCGGCTTGATCCTCGCGGGTGCGGCCCGCCGAATCTGGGTCAGCTGGGGATAGAGACGTTTGCCATCGTCCCCGCGCTGGTCGGCCAGGCGATGCAGCCGCCCGATCACCGAGCTATGGCTGCGGCCAAGTTGCTTGCCGACCTGCCTGCTGCTTTGCCCTTCGGCGTGCAGCTTGAGCAGCAACTCGGTTTCATCCTCGGTCCAAGCGACATCGGGGCTGTACCTGTTCACGGCAGTCTCTCCTCCGGGAAATCGGCAAAGTCGAACGGCGCCAGGCCCAGGAAGGCGGGCAGCGGTTCGGCTGGCGGTTCAGTGGGATGGGGCTTCGGTGGGGCGACAGCGCCGGCAAACGGCAGCACGGGGTGCGCGGTGAAGCGGTCCACGTCGTCGGGCCGGCTCAAGGCCTCGCGGCGCCCGGGCGGAATCCAGCGATAGGCCGTTTCGAGCCCCGGCGGCTTGCCGGCAAGCCAACCGCGCTGCCACAGCAACCAGCAATACATCGTCAGCGTGTCGCCCTCGGGCTCCCAGCGGCCCTTGTGCAGCGGCACGCGCTCGACGAACTGCATCACCGCGGTTGGTGGCCGGACGGCATAGAGCTGCGTGTAGCGCTCGACAGTTTCGAGGCTCTGCGCGCGCACGAACATGGCGACGCCGTCACGCGCGCGGTCGAGCGCCTTGAGCATGAACGGCAGCAGCTTGTCGCCGAACGGCGGGTTGGTGATGATCCAGTCGGCCTTGGCCGCATCGCTAATCGCGCCCAGGAAATCCACCGGCCGATCCCAACCCGGCGGTGAGCGCCCATCCACCGAATAGTCGAACACGTCGGTCGAGAGGACGAGCGCGCCATATTCCTGCAGTACGCCGGCGATGTGCCCCTCGCCGCAGGCCGGTTCCCATACCCGGGCGCCATGCAGCACGATCGCGGGCGCCGCCTCGAGCAGCGCCCGCGTTGCCCAAGGCGGCGTCGGAAAATAGTCGAGCGAGTCGTCGGGCTCTTTCCGCGTCGCCTGCAGGGCGCGGGCGGCACCGGCCTCATCCCGCTTTTCCCGCGCCACCCGGGCGAAGGCGCGCGGGTCGGCTGAGCGCAGGATCGCGAGCTGTTCGGAAACCGGCAGCTTGGCGACTTCGGCCGCTGCCGACACAGCGACATCCCCACGTCGGACCGCGTCGACCAATTCGGGCGCGCCGGTCTCGGTTACCGCGCGAGCCGTGCGCACAGAGCGCTCGGAAACGCCGAGCAGGCCGGCGGCCTCGGCCTGGGTGGGCGCCGGACGTTCCACGGGCGACAAATCCGGCAAACTTGCCGGATTATCTGCTGGCTCACGGTGCCATTCCACCGGGCGCCCCGCGGGCAGCCGCGCGATGTCTGCCGCGATCAACGCCCGCTGGCTGTCGCTGAGATGCCGCCGGTGCAGGTTCTTGCTCAGCACCCAGGCCAACGGCTCGCCGTCGGCCCGGTGGTCGAACTGCCGCCAGCCGAAGCTCGTGAGGTTCTTCGCCGAGGGCTTCGGCAGGGTGTCGAGGCCCATCCATTCGGCGATGAGTCCGGCGGCGAGCGCGGCGCGATAACGATTGCGGCCATCGAGGACCTTGCCGTCGAGGATCACGATGCGCTCGCGGACGCCATTGGCCCGAACATCGGCGACGAGTTCATCGAACGCCGCGCCTTCGATCAGTGGAAAGAGATTGGCGAGCGGGTGGAATTGGAGGCCCATCGTCACGCCTCCAGCGGCTTGACGGCGCGGTGCGAGCGCGCCTCGCCGCGGCGATCTTCGAAGGCCATCTCCTCGGCGAACGCATGCACGGCGCGGCGCAGGAACTGCACGTCGTCGAGTCCCTGAAGAGCAGGCAGCAGCGGCGAGAGCAGCGACAGCACCAACTCGTCATCGGTGGCGGCGAGCCCTTCTGCGAGTCGCTGAGCGTGATCCCGGCTCAGGGCGAAATCGAACACACCGAGGCTGAGATTGAGCACGTGCCCGCCATTCGGCATCAGCGCCACACTGGCACGCCGCCCCGGCACGGCAGCGGCAGCACGCCTCTGTGCCCGCACATGGGCGAGCACCGCGCCCCCGGAAATACCGCGCGGGCTCATGGCTCGATCGCCTCCCAGAAGAGCCGGGAGGCTTCGAGGGCACGGGCCGCGCAATCGTAGTGGTGCAGCACGTCGCGCTTTTCTTCGGCGGTGATCTTTCCGTCCTTGCGCGCCTCCAAGTCTGCCGCGATCGCCCTGGCGCTGGTCTCGACGCATTGCAACAGCGCGCCGACATCGCTCGCCGCGGGCGCCGTGTCGGGCGCCTTGACCAGCACGTAGCCGAGCCGCCGCGCCATCCAACCGACGAGCGCCGCGTCGCCATTGGCGCGATCGACTTCGATCACCACGTCGAAGGCTGGCTGCCGGTCGTCGCGATCGGGCAGACCGTACTCGCGAAAGCTCTCGCTTCGGCCGACCCGGCCGCTGATGTAGGGCGCTTTCTCAGGGCCGCCGGCAAGCTTGAGCGCCAGCCGAAAGACTCCCTTGAATTCGAGCCGGTCGAGCAGGGTCAGCATGGGGATTTCTCCCCGTTTCCCCGCATGACGACGCCTCGGCGGTCTGCGATATCGACCGCATGCACCTGCCCCCGATCATGACCCCTGCCCTCGCCCGCGCGCTCGCTGCCTACCACAGGGCCGCTGAACAGCTGTGCCGGCAGAAAGGCCCGGCGATGCGCCCGAAGGCACGCCGCCGGGAAAGTGGGGCCGGCGCGCCGCGGGAGGAGGAAACAGCGCGCCGGGCAGGCACGGACGACGGAAGAGGTCAAACCGTCGCCCGATCGGAAAATTCCACGAACGCCGAGGGCCATGTCACCGCACCCCCGACAGGCCGGTCACGGCAACCATAACGATGCACACCACGGCGAACGCCAGCATCAGCGCCAGCACCGTGATGACCCGCCAGTCATTGGTAGGGCGACGCCGCTGCGTCGCCGCGCTCTCGGCAAAATCATCGGGATCGAAGATGTGGCGATCGTCACGCATTCAATTTGACCCTCCGTCCGACAGGGTTGGCCTGCTCCCATGCGAGGCGGGTCTCATGCATATCGGAGGGCGTCACTTCCCCCCGAGTGGCCACACAGATCGCTTCGATCTGAATGGCGGTTGGGCCTCGCTCGCCCGTTTCCCAGCGCTGATAGACTCGAGCCGGATTGTTGCCGCCGATCCCGACAAGGGCCGCGACTTCCGACAGGGTCTTTCCTTGAGCTCGTCGCCACTCATAAAGCTTCATGGCCAACGAAGTAGCCATATCGGCTACATTACTGTCAACCCAAAAGTAGCCGACTTGGCTACAACACTCGTAGCCATTTTGGCTATATTTTCGTAATGGCAAACCGTATCAAAGAGTTGATGAAGCAGCGGGGCCTGTCGAGGGACGCTGTAGCCGATGCCCTCGACACCCACCCCGTAACCGTTAGCAAGCTGATCTCTGGCAGGATGAAATTGACCACCGAGTGGATGGAGCGCTTTGCCGCGGTTCTGAAGGTCCAACCCGCTGACCTCCTTAGCGATGCCCCTACAAACATGCGCCGTGTCAAAGTCCGTGGCCGGGTGGAAGCGGGCGCGTGGGAAGAGGCGTTTGAGTGGCCTGAGGACGATTGGTACGAGGTCGCCATTCCGGACGACCCTGCGCTGCGGGGGGAAGATCTCTTCGGCGGCGTCACCCATGGGCCGTCCATGAACAGGCGCTACCCGGAAGGGTCGGTGCTCATCTTCGTATCGACCCAACGGCGAGGAGAGCAGTTGAGAGTAGGAAAGCGGTACCTGGTCGAAAGAGAGCGGGCAGACGGGTTGCGCGAGGCGACTGTCAAAAGAGTTTGGCGGGATGACGCCGGCGCCTTGTGGCTTATTCCGGAGTCGGACGACCCTCGATACCAGGAGCCGATTTCGATCGGGGGGGTAACCGAGGATCAGACAGTTAGGATCGTCGGCCGAGTGGTCTATTCGGTGCAGCGCGAGGACTAGGTTGTGAACCCGTAAATGGGGCGCCGGAGAGCGCCGGCTAACCGTTGTCCGTTCGGTCCTCGTTCTTAACCCAAGGGAATTCGGCGGAAGCCTCCCGCTTTGCGGTCGAGGCGGTGTCGTAGATACCCCACACGTAAGCCGTCGCCCAGTATTCCAGGTGATGGTCGTATTCCGGCAGATCGTCTATGTAAAACTTGTCGAGCGAACATTCGAAGCGACCGTCCGGGCGTTGACGGATGGTAACTCGCGTACGACTGTCGGGGCTAAGAATGTGCTCGACCGCTTCGCTCATGCCGAAAGGCTACTGTCTCTTGTTCGCACCGGCAACTGGCGCCGTAAAGCGGCGGGGTAACGCGGAATAGACCTTGCGGCCGGGTAGCTCTGCTGGTGCAACTTCGGCGCCCTCACTCGCCGTCTGTTGACGCACCGACAGCGGAGCGTCACGGCAGCGTAAGTAGCCACATTGGCTATTTCGAGATTGACGGCATGTAGCCGATATGGCTACTTCTTCTCCAGTTCCACCGCTGGAGGACACCATGCAGATCGCCCCTCTCAAGACACTCGACGCGGCCGACCGCCGCATTCGTGCGCTTGGTCACACCATGTTCAACCTGCTTGCCGAGCGCGGCGAGTGCACCGACCAGCTGCTGATTGCAGAGGGCTACTCGCGCCACGAACTTGAGCAGCTCGGCCACGCCGCACGCGACTACGCCAACGGGCTGTTCATCCGCCGAGACGACATCGAGGCGATCGCCCGCGTGCCGCTCAAGACGGATGACGAGCTGCTCACCATCGCACTCGACCGCTGCGGCGGCCTCGTCGGCGAGGCGCAGATCGTTGCGGCGCTGCGTCAGTCTGATTTCACCATCGAATCGATCGACCGGCTGTGGGACCGGCTGATGCCTCGCCTCGCCACGCGAATCGGCAAGCGCGTCGCCGTGCTGCCGCGCCCTGCGCCCGCAGCAGGAGCGGTTCAATGACCGCCCGCCAGGCTATGGCGGCCGTCTCGCTCCTTGCAGCCACCCTCGACGCTCGCCGCGGTCACCGGCCTATCCGCCTGCGCCTCCGCGTCCGTCGTTGGCGAAATCGGCCCGCGGCGCAGGCGAAGGCCGACGTGGCTACCTGGTATGGCTGGGGTGATAGCAAGTGAACATTTCGGCGCGCATCGATACACCAACCCTCGCCGGCCTCGTCGACCTCAGCGCGCCGGCGCCGGCATCGATTACGCCCTCCGCCATTGCCCATGGGCTGGGCCAGATCGCCCGCTGGGTCGGTGCGACGGAGATCCCATTCTCCGTTGCCCAGCACTCGCTCCTGGTGCACGACCTGCTGCGTGAGCTGTTCCCCGGCCTGCGCCGGCAGGCCATCCACGCCCTGCTCCACGACGCGCACGAATATCTCATCGGCGATATCAGCCAGCCGGCAGAGCGCGCACTGACGGCGGCCGTCCCTGAATTCGGCCCTGCCCTCGCCGCGCTCAAGGGCCGGCTCGATAATGCCATCCGCGGCGCCCTGCGGGTATCGGCGCCGGCGCCCGAAATCGTCGCGGCGGTCAAGACAGCCGAGGAGGTCGCCGCCCACATCGAATGGCTGCGCCGGCTGCCGGCCATCAATGGCGCCAGCCCCTTCGGTGCCGAACCGGCGACCCGCCGCGCCAAGAGCCGCCTGCTCAAGCCTATGACCTGGGCCGCCGCTGCCGACGCCTACCGCGACGCCCTCGAGCGCGAACTCGCCGAGCGAGCGTGGGAGAAGCCCTGATGGGACTCACGGGCGCAGGGCTGGTCGATGCCACGGACTCGCAACTCGCGGCGCTAAAGTGGCTGCTAAACCGAAATGGCGACGGCGCCTTCGCCGAGAAGAGCAACAAGTCGGTGCTGATTGCCGGCGGCGACCGGGCGCCGATCATGCGCGGAACATGGTTGCGTCTCGAAGAGCTTGGCCTTGTCGAGCGATACATGGACGGCAAGCGGCTGCGGGTCACTGGCGCTGGACGAGCCACTCGGCTTCACCACATCGACGAGAGCCGGTAGGTCATGCGCTTCCATGTGACCCCACGCGACGTCCCGCCGGCCATTGCTGCCCGCCGCATGGGGCTAACTCAGCGTGACTTCGAAGAGCGCGTGGCCGACCTGATCGGGCACGGATTCCCGAAGCCCGACCCAGTTACCGGCCACTTCGACCTGGTGGCGATTGACCACTATTGCGATCGGCGCAATCCTGCCCTCTTCGGCGTCGAGGAACCGAGCGGCGCCATCACCGACGAAGCCGTGGTGATGAAGCGTCTTGCGGAGATGGCGGGTGGGTAAGGGCACGCCCCGGCACTACAAGGTCAAGCGCAACAGCCGGGCCTTCTGGGAGCCCACGGCGGCGATGAAGAAGTTGGGCTTCGTCTCGATCCCGCTCGGTCCGGACGGCCCCGATGCCTTTCGGCTTGCCGAAGAATGGAACAAGCGATGGGACGAGGCGCGCCGGCCGAGCGCCACACCCGCCCTTCCCGCCAACCTGTCGCCGGCGGAAGCCGAAGAGCGCACGAACTATCCACGCGGCTCGCTGGGCGCCGCCTTCAAGGAATACCGCCGGACCGACGAGTGGGCCCGCAAGGCCATCAAGACCCGCTACGAATGGGAGCGGGCATGGCGCCGGCTGAAGCCGATCTTTGGCGACGTCGCACCGTCGAGCGTGTCGCTGGCGTCGCTCAGCCTTTTCCGCTCGAACCTCGAGCGCGCGGTCAGCCTGCGGGAAGCGCATCGCACCATCAAGATCTGGCGCGCCCTGTGGAAGGTCGCGGCCGCGCTTCGCTATTGCGAGCGCGATTCGGACCCCTCCCTCGGCGTGCGCAATCGCGCGGCGAAGGGGCGTACCCAGACTTGGTCCGAGGGCGAAGTGGTGCGGCTGGCAAAGCGCGCCTGGCGCATGGGCTTCCGCGGGCTCTCGGCCTTCATTGCCGTGGCTTGGGATACGCAGCTCAGCCCAGGGGACATTCGCCCGCTGACGGCCTCACAAGTGGCCACGGAAGGCTCTGGACGGCTGTTCTTCACCCAGCGGGGCAAGACCGGCGTTCCAGTCGGCGGCCTGCTCAGCGCCCGGGCCGTGGCGCTGCTCGCAGCCTACATCGAATCCCTCGGTGTCGAGCTGCATGACGATGCCCCGATCTTCCGGAATCGGTCGGGTGCGCCCTACAGCTCCGATACCCTTGGCGACGACTTCAGGGACATCCGGGCCGCCGAGTTCGGCCCCGACGAACGCCGCATGCTCGGCCACGACTTTCGTCGCTCGGGTGCCGTCGAGGCGATCGTCGGCAAGGCGCAGCCTGCCGAGCTCGCCCACGCGATGGGCAACACCCTGTCGGCCTCGAACTTCCTCTTTGCGACCTACGTGCCAGTCAACGCGCAGACGATCCGCGCGGTGTCCGAAGCGCGCAAGAAGGGCCGTCGCGAACTGCGCTGAGCGTGAGCTCCAAGCGCCCGGTCAGGAACAAAAACCGCTCAAAAGTGGGAACGCTCGCCTTGGTCGTCCGCCACAAAAGTGGGAACGCAAAACGCGCCAACTCAACTATCTCATTTCTTTCAATGAGTTGAGTGGCGCGAGAGACGGGGCTCGAACCCGCGACCTTCGGCGTGACAGGCCGACGCTCTAACCAACTGAGCTACTCCCGCATCGTCTCGGGCCGCAGCCCGGTCAACGCAGGCGCTCGTTTAGCGGCGGGCCCCTGGCAAGTCAAGCGCCGATGCCCGCCTATTTTGTATAAGCTGTGACAACAGCATCGGAATCGTCCTTGGGCCCGATCTGCGGGCCGCTGCGGCGCGACAGCGCGCGCTTGCCCAGGGCAATTCCCGGCCGCTCGATGAAGCGGTGCAGCAGGTAGGCAACGAGATAGACCGGTGGAATGGCAATCGCCGCCGACAGCAGGACGCGCGTCGAACCGTGCAGCGCGGCAAACCCGGGTACTGTGAACAACAGCCCCACGACAGGAATGACGATCAACAGGTGAAGCAGGTAGACGCTGTAGGAAGTATCGCCCAGCCAGCGCATGAAGCGGCTGTCGAAGGCGGCGATGACGGCCCGCATGACCGCCGCCGCCAAGGCGAACCGCTGGGCCTGCCGGTGGAAGACCAGGCAGGCGAACAGGCCAATGAGAATCGTCTGGATCGCCGCCGAGCGGAAATTATCGATGTGGGCGAAACCTGCGACAAGCGGCAGTACGATCGCCGTCGCAACGAGCATCGTGACTTTGCGTACCCCTCCCCCGCGTAACGCGGCAGCGAGCAACATGCCGGCGACGAAGACATGCAACTTCATCGTCAGCATCGAGGGCATGACGAAGGCGGCGACGTAGCTCGGGAAGAAATGGCGGACAAGCAGGCTCGCGACTAGGCCAGAAGCCGCCAGGCCCAGTGGCCCGACTCGCTTCCAGAGCAGCATGAGGAACGGCAGCGCGATGTAGAACTGCATCTCTAGCCCGATGCTCCAGTCGGGGAGCGCGTCCTCATAGCTGTAGCGCGGCAGGAAGCCGAAGGTGAAGCTGACGTGGCTGAGTAAGTTGAGTAGGGACTGGTCGGTATAGCGATCCACCAGCCGAACGGCCTGCCACTGGTCGGTGCCGATGAGGTTTCGGGCCTCGCTGATCCATGGCCCCGTGATGAGGGCAACCGCCAGCAGCAAGTAGTAGACCGGGGCGATCCGAAAGAATCGGCGGATCCAGAATTGCTTCCAGGTAGCGGACGACTGCCAAGGCTCGCGCCCCTCCCGCTCGAGGTAGTGGAACGCCATGAGGAAGCCCGACAGGACCATGAACAGGTCCACGGCCGATGGGCCTTCCTTGAGGACCGGATACTGGACCGCGTTCAGCAGTGCGATGTGATAGAGCAGAACCCAGGCCGAAGCAGTTCCGCGCAAACCGTCGAGATACGGCAAGTGGGCCGAACGGCCCGATGCTGCCTCTCCTGTCATAGAGAAGCCCTCCGTTGCGGTACGGAGAGGGTAGACCCCGCTACGGGAGGGGACAAGCCAAGCCACGCATGGCAGGGGTTCCACGACAGAGCGACCCAGGCCTTGACCCGGCCGCCGGGTAGGGACCAAGTCGCTGGCGTTGGGGGACTATTCGGTCAAGTAGACTTTGGTGGGCGATGACGGACTCGAACCGCCGACATCCTCGGTGTAAACGAGGCGCTCTACCAACTGAGCTAATCGCCCGCCGCTGTTCACGGGCCCTCGACACACGACGGGACGAGCTTCGTCGCCGCCGTGGCCTGCGGGTTGTCGCCAAATAGCGGCACTCCCAGAGAGCGGCCCTGATTAGGGCCCCCCGCTGTGTCCGTCAACCTGCCAAGAGCGAATTCTGTCGCGTTGGAAAGCGTGGTCGAACCGCGCCAGGCGATCCGCTCCGGGGTCGTGTGTCGCGCCTGCCGCCCGCAGGTGGACACCGGACCGTCCGATCAATCCGGCTACTGCCGGGCAGGCTGGGCGCCTGGATACGGAAACGGGAAGAACACACGAAGCGGTGCCGAGGACCGGCACGGCGGTACTTAGTTGATGGAATCCTTCAGGCCCTTGCCGGGCTTGAACTTGGCCTGGTTAGAGGCCGGAATCTTGATTTCGGCGCCGGTAGCAGGATTGCGGCCGGTGCTGGCCTTGCGCTTGGACACCGAGAAGGTGCCGAAGCCGACGAGCCGGACGTCGTCGCCCTGCTTGAGTGCAGCCGTAATCGCGTCGAACACCGCATCCACAGCCTCTCCGGCCTGCGCTTTGGTTACCTTGGCCTGATCGGCCACTACGCCTACTAGATCGTTTTTGTTCATTGGGTTTCCTCACGGTGAAAAACGCCCGCCGTAGATGGCGAACCAAAACGGCGCCAACCTTTTACGATTCTGAGCCAAAGGCAAGGATTTCCGGGCAGTTTGCGCGTTTGAGGCCGCCATTTCTGTTAACGAAATGGAAATGTTGCTGGAAAGCCTACAACATACCTTGCGTTTGAGCTCATTTAGAGCACTTGCCGCCGATTCGGCCGGCGTCGCGCCCATTAGTTATACGATTTATCCGGCCGTTGCCGGGCTTCGCGCTCTGCGTTGCCGAAGGCTCAACACCGCTGAACCTGCGTCCATAGGCCCCTGCCCAATCAGAGCAGCCGACGACCGGCGGCCCAGATGCCCCGCACCACCGGCAATCCATCGACCACGCCGACCGCGACGACGTCGGCGCGGAGGCCGGGCCGGATGCGCCCGCGATCGGCGAAGCCCATCAGCGCCGCCGGATTTGCCGTGACGGTGGCGATACCTGCCGAGAGGTCGCCGAGGCGATTGCCGAGGATGAACGCCGCCGGGAGCAGGCTGGCCGGTACATAGTCGGACGTCAGGACGTCGAGCAGCCCCTGCTCGGCCAGTTGCGTTGCGCCGACATTGCCCGAATGCGAGCCACCGAGCACGACGTTGGGCGCCCCCATGACGATCTGCTGGCCGAGTTCGCGGGCCCGTCTGGCCGCTGCCAGCGTGGTGGGAAACTCGCTGATGGTGATGCCATCGCCTGCCGACTGCTCGACATCCTCGATGGTGGTGTCGTCGTGGCTGGCGATGCGGATATCGCGTTCCCGGCCATGGGCCGAAATCAGGCTGCGGGCGGCGGGCGCAAAGCTTTTCTGGTTCTCCCGGCGTTCGGCGAGGTAGACCTCGAACTGCTCGTCGGTCCAGACGTGGTTGTTCTTCTTGCGGCGGAACTCGCGATAGAGCGCCACGTCGTGCCACTGCCGCTGGCCGGGGGTGTGGTCCATCATCGACAGCAGATGGAGGCGCGGATTGTCGATGCGCCTCTCGACGATCGGCAGCAGCCCGGCATCCGACAATTCACAGCGGAAATGGAAATAGTGGTCGGCGCGCAGCAGGCCTGCAGCGCGGGCCTGGTCGAGTCCTTCGATGGCGAGGTTCAGCATGCGGGTCCGGGCGCCCGCGCTGTCGTAGTCACCGAGCGACAGCGAATCGAGCACCGTCGTGATACCGGCGGCCAGCATTTGCGCATCGTGCGCCAAGGCAGCGGCGACCGCGGAAGGCCAAGTGACTCCCGGCCGCGGGGTGAAATGGTGCTCGAGATTGTCGGTATGCAGGTCGATGAGCCCGGGAATGAGGTAGGCGCCCTCGCAGTCGATCGCCTCCGCGGTCGAGGGGACGCTCTGGACGATCAGGCCGTCGGCGAGCGCAACTTCGGTCTGCCCGGTGAGGTCCGGCGCCAGCACCTGCGCGTTGAAGAGGCGCACCGGACGACTCTGCTGGGACTCTAGGATCATCTGGCATCTCCGTTTGACCCGGGGCGCTTAGTCGGCATCTGCGACGGTTGTGCGACAGATGCCGACCAGTTGCTCAGGTAGCGGGAATCGCCGCTGCACCGCGTTTGAATACGCGGGACAGCACCGGAACCGAGAGCAGGTAGAGCGCGGCAGCGACCAGCCATACGGCGCCTGGATAGCCAGGCGTAAGGGCGAAGATCGTGGTGCCGATCAGCGGCCCGAGAATCGAGGTGAGGCTCTGCGCGCTGGCGAGCACGCCCTGCAGTTCGCCCTGCCGGTCCTCGCCCACCTGCGCCGACATCAGCGACTGCAGGGCCGGGAGACCGACGCCGCCGATGGCGGAGAGCGGCGAGAGCGCGAACGCCATCCAACCCTGGGTGGCGAGGCCGAAACCGAGGAAGGCGAACGTGTCGGCGACGATACCGACCACCAGCGTCCACCGTTCCCCGAGCCGCTGGCTCAACGGCCCGGTAACGAAAGCCTGTGCCAGTGCGTGGAAGGCGCCGAACGCCGCCAGCCAGAGGCCGACCGTGACGCCGTTCCAGTGGAACCTCGCCGTGCCGTAGAGCACGGAGATCGTGCCGGGAATGTCGCCGTTGATGGCAAAGATGAGAAACATTGCGAGCAGCGGCGCCAACGCGGCAAAGCCGAATGCCCATCTGAGCGGCGCGAACGGATTGAGCGACTTCAGGTCGAGCGGTTCACCGCTGGGCACCCGGCTCTCCTTCAGCACGGTCAGCGCCAGCACCAGATTGGCGGCATTGAGGCCGGCTGCGGCAAGGAACGGCGCCCGCAGGAAATACTGGCTCAGCAGACCGCCGAGCACCGGCCCTACGATGAAGCCGACACCGAACGCGGCGCTCATCCAGCTGAAGCGCTGCGCCCGCTCCTTCTCGGCGGAAATGTCGGCGATGTAGGCGCCGGCAACCGACATGTTCGCGCCGGTGATGCCGGCGATGAGGCGGCCCACAACCAGCACGCCGAGGGCGGGTGTAAAGGCCATGATGAGGTAGTCGACGGCGGCCCCGGCCAGCGAAACGATCAGCACCGGCCGTCGGCCGATGCGGTCGGAGACGAGGCCGAGGATCGGCGCAAAGACGAACTGCATCGCGGCGTAGGCGGCAACGATCAAGCCATAGGTGCTCGAGACCTCGGCGTGGCCCGTGAGTTCCTGCAGCAGCGATGGCAGAATGGGGAAAATCAGCCCGATGCCGATGGCATCGAGCGCCACGACCAGGATGATGACGACGAGCGAGCGGTTCATGACCTCTCCTTATCAACGATAAATTCAAGTTATCGGTGATAAAGTGCTTTATCGGTGATAAGTCAAGGACACGATGGCTATCGAACGCGAAAAAATCATCGATGCGGCGTTCGCCGTGCTCAATGAGGTTGGGCTCGACGCGTTCAGCACGCGGCGACTAGCGGACCGGCTGGGCGTTCAGCAGCCGGCGCTCTACTGGCACTTCCGCAGCAAGTCGGCGCTGCTCGATGCGCTGAACGGCGAGATGCTGGCGCGTTATCATCGCGACCGGCTGCCGCGGCACGGCGAGCGCTGGGACGATTTTACCTTGGCCAATGCCCGCAGTTTCAGGCGGGCGCTCCTGGCGGTGCGCAACGGCGCCCGCCTCAATGCCGGCACGAGGCCGACGGTGCGCGAGTTTGCGGATGCGGAGCGGCAGTTGCGAGTCTACGTCGATGCCGGCTTCACCGCCGGACAGGCCTTCGACATCGCCGTTAGCGTCAGCCGCTACGTGGTCGGGTTCGTGCTCGAGGAACAGGACGAGCGCGAGCGTGACAAGGCCGGCGACTCCGAATGGGGCGACGGCGACCCGATGGCTGAGGTGGCCCCGTTCCCGCTGCTCTCGGCGGCGCTGAAACCCTTGCTCAGCGTCGGCACGATCAACACCGAAGCGGTGTTCGAGGCAGGCCTGGCCTACATGGTGACAGGCATGCGCGCGAGCCTGTCGTCAGGCTCCGGGGGCGAGCGTCGCGGCGATTGAGCGGAGCGGGCGTCGCCGGCGCCTTTCCGAGACGGCAACGCCGCCTGCCCAGGGCAGACGGCGATATGCCGGCAAGCTATTGCAGCCAGGTGCTGTCGGCGTTGGGGAACAGCACGTTGAGATCGAGGATGCCGATCAGCTTGTCGCCCTGCTTGACCAGGTTCGGCACCTTGCCGCCGCCGCGTGGCGAGGGGCGGAAGTCGTCCTGGGTCGCAAAGATGATGTCGGAGACCGAGTCGACCTGGAGGCCGTAATTGGTGCTGTTGAGCGACACCACCAGCACGACGCTGCCCGGCCCGCCCTCGCTCGACATACCGCCGAGCAGTGCCGAAAGATCGAACACCTCGACCACGCTGCCGCGGATATCGAGCACGCCGCAAGAGCCAAAGCCACCATCGGGCAACGGTGTTGTCGGCGTGCGGCTACGGATTTCCCGCACCTGCATGATGTCGATGCCGTAGGCCGTGCCCCCGGCATTGAACGTCACGTATTGCTGCGGTGCGCTGGCCCCGGCGAGGGCCACGCTCTCGTCGTGGTGGCTGGTGATAGGTGCATCGACTTCCATCAGAATTCGCTCCAATCTTCCTTCAGCGCAGCGTTCCCCTTGCTCAGATACGAGCGCGCTGCGGCTTTGACCTT
>Ga0209233_1000382_pt1 | contig 38319 bp, 33 predicted proteins | sample AraplaCL_Cvi_mCL_FD_184269 | JGI IMG/M metagenome (GOLD analysis project Ga0209233, IMG submission 184269) | Arabidopsis root microbial communities from the University of North Carolina, USA - plate scrape CL_Cvi_mCL (SPAdes) (version 2) | ecosystem: Host-associated > Plants > Roots > Endosphere...
GCGCGCATGTCCTCACCCTCGCCTCCGACGAAGGGCTGATCGATGCCGGCCTCAAGCTGCGCACATTGCGCCTGCCCGACATCTTCCAGGACCAGGACAAACCCGAACGCCAATATGCCCAGGCCGGCCTCGATGCCGACGGCATCCTCGCCGCCGTCCTCACCGCCCTGCGGCATAATCACATCGCCGCCCTGCGCGATGTGGTCTAAAACCGCGCTGGCCGCGCTGCTCGGCGGCATCGCCGCCCCGGCCATCGCCGCCACGCTCACGATCGAGGTGGACAATGTCCGCAACGCGCACGGGCATATCCATGTCGACGTCTGCCCGCAGGATCACTTCCTGAAGGAGGATTGCCCTCATTCGGGGGAAGCCCCGGCACGGACGGGGGTCACTTTGGTCCACATAGGCGGTGTGCCGCCGGGGCAATATGCGATCCAGGCTTTCCATGACGAGAATGACAATCACCGCGTCGACCGCGCTTTGTTCGGCATTCCCAAGGAAGGGATCGGCTTCTCGAACGACGCGCCGGTCGGCCTCGGGCCACCCAAATGGGATGCGGCCCGGTTCACAGTCGGCGACGACGCGAAACTGCGGTTGAAGATGCGCTATTTCCTGGGTGCCTCGGGACCGGCGTCAAAGTGAGGTCGCCCATCCCGCGCATCGTCGGCGCGAGCATCGCGCGCCCCTGGATCACGCTTGGTATTGCGCTCCTGCTTGGGCTGATCGCCCTTCTGGTTGCCGCCGACCGGTTCGAGATGACGACCGATACGGCGGCCCTGATTTCCCCCGACGTCCCCTGGCGACAACAGGAACGCGCGATGGAGAGCGCCTTTCCGCAGCTCGCCGATGCGATGCTTGTCGTGATCGACGGCAAGACGCCCGAGCTTGCCGAAGATGCCGCCGCCCGGCTCTCCGCGCGGATGGCGGCGGACAAGGCGCATTTCCGCCGGGTCAGTCGCCCCGACGGCGGCGACTTCTTCGCGCGCGAAGGCCTGCTGTTCCAATCCCGCGCGGACGTGCAGCAAAGCACCGGCGACCTGATCAAGGCCCAGCCGTTGTTGGGCCAGCTCGCGACCGATCCGTCGCTGCGCGGCGTGGCCAACAGCGTTTCGACCATGCTCGACGGCGTACAAGCGGGCGCGACCAGCCTCAGCCAGATCGATGCGCCGATGCGCGCGATCGGCACGCTCACCGAGCAGAGCCTCGCGGGCAAACCGGGTTTCTTTTCCTGGCAGACGCTGTTTGCCGGCGATGGTCCCGCCCCGCCGACCCGCCGATTGATCCTGGCACAGCCGGTGCTTGATCACGGTGCCCTGATGCCGGGCGAAGCGGCGAGCGAGGCCGTACGCGGCGATGCGGCCGCCCTGCAGCTCGACCCCGCGCATGGCGTGCAGGCCCAGCTCACCGGCGAGGTCCCGCTTGCCGACGAGGAATTCGCGACCTTGCAGGACAATATCGCATTGGTGGCCGTGGTGATGCTCGTGGCTATGCTCGGCACGCTCTGGCTCGCGACACGGTCGGCACGCCTGGTCGGCGCGATCATGGCGACCATCCTCGTCGGGCTGGTCGTCACCACCGCGATCGGCTTGCTCGTGATCGGCAGACTCAACCTGATCTCGGTCGCGTTCATCCCGCTCTTTGTCGGCCTGGGCATCGATTTCGGCATCCAGATCTGCGTGCGGTTCAATGCCGAGCGCGCGGAAGGCGCTCCCGCTCCCGCGGCGATGGCACGGGCCGCCGATGCGTTGGGTGCGTCGTTGCTGCTCGCAGCGGGCGCGATCTTCCTCGGCTTCGGCGCCTTCCTTCCCACCGCCTATATCGGCATCGCCGAATTGGGCATGATCGCCGGCATCGGCATGGTGGTCGCGCTCGCCTTCAGCGTCACCCTGTTGCCGGCCCTGGTGTTATTGCTGCGGCCGGGCGCACCGGTCCGAGAGGTCGGCCTGGCCCGGCTGGCGTCGGCCGAAGGGCTGCTCGAACGCCGCCGCGGCTGGGTACTGGGCCTGTTCGGCCTTTCCATGGTCGCGAGCATCCTCTCGCTGCCTTGGGTGATATTCGACTTCAATCCGCTCCACCTGCGCGATCCGCATGCGCCGGCGATGCGCGCCTTGCTCGACCTCACGCGCGATCCAGACCGCACCCCCGATACGATCGACGTGCTCGCGCCCGACGCGGCGCATGCCGCCTCGCTCGCGGAGCGCCTGGAGGCGCTGCCCGAGGTCAAGCAAATCGTGTCGATCGACAGCTTCGTGCCGGAGGATCAGCCGGCCAAGCTCGCGGCGATCCAGGACGCGTCCACCTTGCTCGACCTCACGCTCGACCCATTCGATCTCCTGCCCGCTCCGTCCGATCCTGAGCTGGTTTCGGCCTTGCAGGCCGCCGCCGCCAAGCTGCATCTGGCGGCAAGGCAGGATCGATCCGTCGCGGGAAGGGACGCGGAGGCGCTCGCCAAGGCGTTCGATCGGCTTGCCGGGGCTAGGCCGGCCGATCGGGCCTTGGTGCAGACCCGCCTGATCCAACCGCTCAGGGTTATGCTGGATCAGGTCCGACTGGCGCTCCAGGCCCAGCCCGTCACGCGCGCGACGCTGCCCAACGATATGAGGCGCGATTGGGTCACGCCTGACGGACGCGTCAGGCTTCAGGTCTTTCCGGCGGGCGATGCCAATGACAATGCCACGATCCACCGCTTCCGCGACGCGGTCGCCAAGGTCACGCCTGCAATTTCCGGTCTGCCGGTTGCGACCCAGGCCGCGGCATCGACGGTAGCGGGGGCTTTCATCCAGGCCGGCATTATCGCCTTCGCCGCGGTGAGCCTGTTGCTGCTGGCGGTGCTTCGGAACGTGCGCGAAGTCGCGTTCACGCTGGCACCGGTTATCCTTTCGATCTTCCTGACGCTCGGCACCTGCGTCCTGATCGGTCAGCCGATCAACTTCGCCAACATCATCGCCTTTCCGCTCCTGTTCGGGGTCGGCGTGGCTTTCCACATCTATTTCGTGATGGCGTGGCGCGGCGGAACCACCCGCCTTCTGTCCTCCAGCCTCGCCCGGGCGATCCTTTTCAGCGCATGCGCGACGGGAACCGCATTCGGCAGCCTCTGGCTTTCGCACCACCCCGGCACCGCCAGCATGGGCAAGATATTGATGATCTCGCTGGTCTGGACCTTGATCTGCGCGCTTATCTTCGAACCGGCGCTTTTGGGTCCGCCGCGGGCGGCGTCGCCGAAGGATCCTGCGCCGGATCGCTAAGAGGGTCCTGCAATTCGGGCGCGGTTGATTTCTTGGTCTCGGTCGTGACGGGCGGCACCGGCTTTGCGGCGGGATCGGAAAGCGGATCCTGTAGCTCCGAACTGGGGGACTTCGGGCCGATCTTCGCGCCTCCGTCCGCATCCCCCGGCATCGAAACGTCGAGCGCCTTGCCCTTGAGCCCCGCAATCTCGCCCGCGCGATCCTGAAGATAGACCGAGCGCATCGTCGCATAGGGATCCAGCGCGTCGTCGAGCAATGCATGCAGTTCGCCGTCGAGCTCGGCGCGTTGGTCGAGGCCCGTTATCACCGCCTTGGGAATCGCATATTCCAGCCGATCGAAGGGCTTGTCGACGATGATCGGCAACACCAGCCCGTCCGCCTGCCCCCCCAGAAAGTCGCGAAAATCGCTGGGGCCGAGCAGCGGCAGGAAAAGATAGGGGCCGGCTTTCACCCCATAATAGCCGAGCGTGTCGCCGAAACCGTTGGGCTGGTGCGGCAGCTCGAACGCCTTTCCCTTCGCCACGTCGACCAGTCCGCCGACCCCGATCGTGGAATTTATGATGAACCGGACCGCGGTCTTGGCCGCGCTATGCGGCTTGAACTGCAGGACGAAGTTCAGGAAAACGACGGGCTCGCCCAGATTGCTGAAGAAATTGCGCAAGCCGCTGCGCACGGGCCGCGGCATGGCATGCTTGTAGCCCATCGCCGCAGGCCGGATGACTGCCCGATCCAGCGTCTGGTGGATCGCGAACATGCGGCGGTTGAATTTCTCCAGCGGATCACCCGGCGCATGCCAATGCGTCCCGGTCTTCGCTGGCGAGGCGGCGGCGGCATTTGCCGGCAACGGCACCACCGCCACCGGGATCGGCGGCGGCGCCTGGATCACCGGCGGAAGGTCGGCGATCAACCGCCCGACTTTTGCGCGAGCTGATCGAGATGGGCAATCAGGGCCTTGGGGCCGCCTGACGCCAGGATCGCCCCGAAATCGGCGCGCCGCGTCGCGAGCTGGCTGATCGCATTCTTGTAGAAGACATCGATGATCTTCCACTGGCCGCCGCTCTGCCGCAGCCGATAGCTGATCGCGACCGGCGCACCCGATCCGCTGAGCGTGGTGCGGACCAATTTGTCCCCACCTCTCTCCTCCACCTGCGGCGCGACGGTGAAGGTCTCGCCCGACCAGGTATCGAAGTTGCGGGCATATTGGCCGATCGTCATCCGTCGGAACGCCGCGATCAGTGCCGTCTGGTCCGCAGGCGGCATCGCGTTCCAGGACGGACCCACGACCAGCCGGGTCATCAGCGGCAGGTCGAACGCCCGGTCCACCACCGGACCGATCCTGGCGGAGCGGCCAGCGACCCCGGCGGCCTTGCCGCTCTTCATGATGGAGAGCAGGCCCTCGTCCAGCGCCTGTACCGTGGCACGCGCTGGATCTTCGGATTGCGCCACGACCGCGGTTGGGGCAACGAGCAGTGCCGCTGCGAGGAAAGCTTTAAGCAAGACCGGACCTCCCATTGGGCGCGATGGCCCTTAGTCGACGCCGCATCTGTGGTCCACTTGCGACGAACCGAGCCTGAACGGCGGAGATTGCACTTTCGTTTCGCCAATGCGATTTGCATATGGACCAAACGGTATGTAATCGGCCCGCTGAAGCGTAGCTGGGAGGTATAGGTTTTGCCCGAGCACCAGCATCCCTTGAAAGTCCTCCTCGCAAGCCCACGCGGCTTCTGCGCGGGCGTTGTGCGCGCGATCGATATCGTCGAGCGCGCGCTCGATCTGTACGGGCCGCCCGTCTATGTGCGGCACGAGATCGTCCATAATCGGCATGTCGTGGACAAGTTGCGGCGCAAGGGCGCGATCTTCGTCGAGGATCTGTCCGAAATTCCAGAAGGCGCCCACACGGTTTTCAGCGCCCATGGGGTGGCACGTTCGGTCCAGGACGACGCCAAGGTGCGAAACCTTCCGGTTCTCGACGCCACCTGCCCGCTCGTCACCAAGGTTCATGTCCAAGGCCGGCGCTATGCGCGCGCCGGACGCACGATCGTGCTTATCGGCCATGCCGGCCATGCCGAGGTGGTCGGCACGATGGGGCAGATCGACGCGCCGATTCATCTGGTTTCCACTTCCGAAGACGTGGCGGACCTGCCGCTGCCGGCACGGACGCCGATCGCCTACGTCACCCAGACCACGCTCAGCGTCGACGACACGCGCAGCGTGATCGCCGCGCTCAAGGCCCGGTTCGACGACGTCGTGGGCCCGGATGTTGCCGACATCTGTTATGCTACCCAGAACCGGCAGACCGCCGTGCGCGATCTTGCCAAGGCGAGCGACGTGGTGATCGTGGTAGGTGCGCAGAACAGTTCCAATTCAAGCCGGCTGCGCGAAATCGGTGAAGAAATGGGTGTGCCCTCTTATCTGGTCGACGATGGTGACGGCATCGACCAGGCATGGCTGGACGGCGCGAACGCGGTCGGCATCACCGCCGGCGCGTCGGCGCCGGACGAACTGGTGGAAAGCGTGATCGCGGCGATTGCGCGCATCCGGCCGGTTGCCGTATCGAACCTTGACGGGGTCGAGGAAAACCTCACCTTCAGCATGCCGCCCGCATTACGGCGGCCGCGTGCCAGCATCGCCGCAGCGTAGGAAACGAATTTATGGGGTTGCCCCTCAGCCAGCTCGCGCGGATCGGCGCATATACGCTCAAGCAGCATCTCAAGGGCGGCCGCTATCCGCTCGTGCTGATGCTGGAGCCGCTCTTCCGCTGCAATCTCGCCTGCAAGGGCTGCGGCAAGATCGACTATCCAGATCCGATCCTCAATCAGCGCCTGAGTTACGAACAATGCATGGAGGCGATCGACGAATGCGGCGCCCCGGCGGTTTCGATCGCGGGCGGCGAACCCCTGCTTCATCGCGAAATGCCCCAGATCGTGCGCGGCTATGTCGCGAAGAAGAAATTCGTGATCCTGTGCACCAACGCGCTGCTGCTGAAGAAGAAGATCGACGATTACGAACCGTCACCTTTCTTTACCTGGTCGGTCCACCTCGACGGCGACCGGCAGATGCACGACGAAGCGGTGAGCCAGGACGGCACCTACGACATCGCCTATGAGGCGATCGAACTCGCCAAGGCGCGTGGATTCCGTGTGCAGATAAATTGCACCATCTTCGACGGCGCCAATCCGGAACGGCTCGCTGCCTTCTTCGACAAGATGGAAGCGTTGGGCGTCGAGATCACGATCTCCCCTGGCTACGCCTACGAACGCGCGCCCGATCAGCAACATTTCCTCAATCGCGAGCGGACCAAGCAATTCTTCCGCGACGTTTTCCGCCGCGGCGATGGCGGCAAGGCCTGGACCTTCACCAATTCGCCCTTGTTCCTCGATTTCCTGGCCGGCAATCAAAGCTACGAATGCACGCCCTGGTCGATGCCGCTCCGCACCATCTTCGGCTGGCAGAAGCCCTGCTACCTGGTCGGCGAAGGTTATGTCGCGACCTTCAAGGAGCTGATGGAGGGCACCGATTGGGACCTTTATGGCGTCGGAAAATATGAAAAATGCTCCGACTGCATGGTCCATTGCGGTTTCGAAGGCACCGCCGCGACGGATTCGATCCGGCATCCGCTCAAGATGATGCAGATCGCGCGCAAGGGCGTGCGCACCGAGGGCCCGATGGCCAAGGATATCGATCTCAGCCGGGCGCGCCCCGCCGAGGATGTCTATTCAAGCCATGTCGAACGCGAGCTCGCGCGGATCAAGGCGGCCAATCCCGGCGCTTCGAAGCACGTCGTGAACGCGGCCTAACGCCCTGAAGGCGGCCTCCGCCTCGCGCGCGGTGCGCAGCAAGGCGGGCAATTGCAGCGGGTGGCGCAGCAGTGATCCGATCACCGCTCCGACCGCGATCGCGCCGTCGGCCCGCATTCCGACAAGGGCCGCAGGCGGAAGGCTGTCGCCGGCACGGTCCGATATCACCCGCAATGCCGCGAAGGGCAGCTTGTGCCGCGCCGCCACCCGAGCGGCAACATGCGACTCCATATCCACGGCAAGCGCACCTGTACGGGCGTGCAGCGCCGCTTTCGCGGCAGCATCGGCAACCGGGCGATCGTTCGCCGCGATCAGGCCGACGCGCGCATCGGGAAGCTTCCGGACCAGCCAGTCGGCCAGTCGCGAAGCCATCGGCGGCTGATCGACAAGGCCGGTGCCGATCACGATGTCGCCCGCCGCCAGCAAAGGCGAAAGCGCGCCCGCCAGCCCGCTCGACAATATCGCGACCGCGGAGCCCGCCAGCGCCTCGATCTGTGCTTCCAGGCGCGCGGCATCGCCACCCCCGGCAATCGCGACCACGCCCGCACTGGCGATGCGCCGCGCTTCGCGGCGAAGTCCGGTCGCGACCAGCAGGGTCACATGCCCCACCCGACCTGGGTCGTATTGCCCCGCTTCAGATTGCGGTAGCGCGCCACCGCCCATAGCGGGAAATATTTGGGATAGCCGTGATAGCGCAGGTAGAAGACGCGCGGGAAACCGCCGCCCGTATAATGTTCCTGCCCCCACAGCCCATCCGCGGCCTGATGCGCGATCAGCCAGGCGACGCCACGCTCGACGGCCGGGGTGTCGACCCGCCCCGCCGCCATCAGGCCGAGCAGGGCCCAGGCCGTTTGCGACGCGTTGGACGGCGCGGGGCAATGGGCCTTGCGCGCAAGATCGTAGCTATCGCAGCTTTCACCCCAGCCGCCATCGGCATTCTGGATCCGCTCCAGCCAGCCTGCCGCCTTGGCGATCATCGGGTGATCGCCGCTTAGGCCGGCGGCATTGAGCGCGCACAGCACCGACCAGGTCCCGTAGATATAGTTCACGCCCCACCGGCCGAACCAGCTTCCCTCCGGTTCCTGCTCGGCAGCCAGATAGCCGAGCGCGGCGGTCATGCGCGGGCTGTCGAGCGGCTCGCCGAGCTGCGCCAGCATCGAGACGCAGCGCGCGCTCACGTCCGCTGTCGGCGGATCGAGCAGCGCGCCATGATCGGCGAACGGCAGGTTGTTCAGATAATGATAACTATTGTCCGCGTCGAACGCGCCCCACCCGCCGTCGCTGCTCTGCAGGCCTTCGACCCACTCGGTTCCGCGCGCGATCGCCTGATCGAAATCGGCGCCGCCACGGCCGCGCGCGCGATCCATCGCCATCACCACCACCGCGGTATCGTCGAGGTCGGGATAATGGTCGTTTCGATATTGGAACGCCCACCCGCCGGGGCGAACATCGGGCTTCACCCCAGCCCAATCCCCCTTGACGTCGAGCACCTGCAGCGGGCCGAGCCAGGCCAATGCGGCCTCCGCACGCCGTTCGGCATCGTCTCCGCCGGCTTCCAGCATCGCGTGCGCCGCAAGCGCGGTGTCCCACACGGGCGAGACGCAAGGCTGGCAATAGGTTTCGTCCTCCGCCTCGCGATGCACCAGCAGCCGTTCGACCGACTCGCGCGCCACGGCACGAAGTGGGTGATCGGCCGGATAGCCCAGCGCGTCGAACATCATCACGCTGTTGGCCATGGCCGGATAGATGGCACCCAGCCCGTCGACCCCGTTCAGCCGTTCGATCACCCATTGTTCGCACGCCTTGATCGCACGCGCCCGAGACGCCTTGGGCCATATCCAGGGCACCGCGCGCAGCAGGTGGTCGAGGCCGATGAATCCCGCCCGCCACCACCATTTGATGTTGGCGGCTTTCGAGCCGACCGGCGAGGGCGTGCCGCTGAACAATTCGTCGACCCGGATGCCCTTGGGATTGCGCGCGATCGGCTTCAGCGCCGCCAGCACCAGCAAGGGCACGACCACCGTCCGCGCCCAATAGCTCGTCTTGGACAGATGGATCGGGAACCAGCGCGGCGCGAAGATCAGCTCGGGCGGCATGACCGGCACCGCATCCCACGAGCCCGCGCCGAACAAGGCAAGCTGGATACGGGTGAAGACGTTGACCGTCTCGGCCCCGCCGGCGGCAAGAATGGCGCCGCGCGCGCGCCGCATATGCGGCGCATCTACATCGTCGCCGATCATCTTCAGCGCGAAATAGGCCTTCACCGTCGCACTGACGTCGAAAGCGCCGTCATGGTAAAGCGGCCAGCCATCGTGATCCGACGATTGAATGCGGCGCAGATAGCAGCCGATCCTGGCCTCGAGCGCGGCATCCACCGGCTCCCCCAGATAATGGCGCAGCAATATATATTCGGCGGGAATGGTGGCATCGGCCTCCAGCTCGAACACCCAATGACCGTCCGCGCGCTGTGCCTTGCCAAGCGCGGTCGCGGCATTGTCGATCACGCGATCCAGCAAAGCGAGGGAGGGTGCGGCCGGAACCTGCATAAGCCGTGCGTTAGCCTGCGCGCGCCGCGACGACCAGCCGCGCCGCGGTCTCGCCCGATCGGAGCGCACCCTCGATCGTCGCGGGCAGCCCGGTCTGCGTCCAGTCGCCCGCCAGAAACAGATTGTCCCAAGAGGTTGCGGCACCCGGCCGGCGGGCATCCTGCTCGGGCGTGGCGGCGAAGGTCGCGCGCTTCTCCTTCACGATCTGCCAGCGTGGCATCCTGGCCTTGATGCCATAGGCAGCCTGAATATCCGCCCAGAACCTCCTCGCGAGCGCCTCGCGATCCTTGCTCACCAGATGGTCCGCGGCGCTGACCGTCACCGAGACGCGGTCCGGGAAAGCGAACAGCCATTGCGCGGCGCCCCCGATCAGGCCGAGCATGGGCGGCGTGCCCGCGGGCGGCGCGAACGCGAAATGCGCGTTGACGATGGCGCGATGCTCGTTGGGCGCATCCAGGCCGGGAACCAGGCTGGTTGCCACCCAGGGCGGGACCGCCAGGATCACCGCCGTGTCCGATCCGATCGGCTCAGGCCCCTGCCCCCAATCCAGCGTGGCGCATTCACCGGCGGGAAAACCGATCGTCTGCAGCCGCCGGCCGAACATGACCGGGCTGCCGCGCGATTCCAGCCAGCGCAGCGCGGGATCGATGAAGGCCGCGGCCAATGTCGGCTCGGCAATGCGCGGACGCATGGCCAGGCCTCCCTTGCCGATCGTTTCCTGCAGAAGATGCGCGGCAAGCCGTGCCGAAGCTTCCGCCGGCACGGTATTGAGCGCCGCGAGCAGGACCGGATCGAGCAGGCAGTCCCAGGCACGCCCGGCGGGATCGACATGTTGGTCGATCCGCCCGCCCCGCGCCCGCGCCAGGGAAAGAAAGGCCAGATAGTCGAACGCTTTCGTGCCCGGCACGCGCCGCCGCGGCGAAAGCGCCCACCAGGGCAGACGCCCGTCATTGAAGCGCACGGTCCAGCTGTTGCCGTCGCGCAGGTCGTGGAAAGCGAAGGCGGCCTCGTCCGGCCCGGCCAGCTTTTCGGTCGCACCGATCGATTCCCGAAAGCGCGCGACCGCCCGATTGCCCGACAGCACCAGGTGATTGCCATTGTCGATGACCCGGTCGAGCTGCGGATCATGATAGGACCGGCAACGCCCCCCCGCCTGCGCGGCCGCCTCGAAGATCGACACGGGCACGCCGACGCGGCGCAGCGCGACCGCCGCGGACAAGCCGGCCAATCCCGCCCCGACAATGATCGCGCGGCGAAACCTCAACGCAACAGGCTCAGCCAAAGGACGGTCCATAGCAGGCCGATCTTGGAAACGCGCACGCGCCTGCGCGGCGGCTTCCAGCCGGCCGCTTCCATCTTCGAAAGCACCTTTCCATAGACGGCCGCCATAAGCCTTGGCGCGATCATATGGCCGCTTGGGCGCTCGCGCAGAACCGCACGGGCCGCCGCGTAATGGTCATGCGCCTGGCGGGCGAGCGCGCGCGCGACGCCGTCGATGCGCGGATCCGCGACGATTTGCGCCGGTGTGCCGAGCGGAATTCCCGCTGCTTCGATCAACTCGCACGGCAGATAGACGCGCCCGATCGCCGCATCCTCGTCGATGTCGCGCAGGATATTGGTCAGCTGGAGCGCACGCCCGAGATGGCGGGCAAGCACTTCCCCGCGCGGGCGGTCCATGCCGAAGATCCGAACCGACAGGCGCCCCACCGCCGAAGCGACGCGATCGCAATAAAGGTCGAGCTCGTCCGCCGACGGGCAGCAGATGTCGCGCTCGACGTCCATTTCCATGCCATCGATCACGGCATGGAAATCGGCGCGGTCGAGATCGAAGCGCTGCCGCGCTTCGGCGATCAGTGCCGCCTGCCCGGGATCGCGCCCGGTGTAGAGAGCGTCGATGTCAGCGCGCCACTGATCGAGCGCGGCCGCACGCTCCGCACGGGTTCCACCCTGGTCGTCGGCGATGTCGTCGACCGCGCGGCAGAAAGCGTAGACGGCATACATCGCCTCCCGCTCCGCCTTGGGCAGGATGCGCATGCCCGCGTAAAACGAGCTGCCCGAAACCTGCGATTGCAGGGCGGCAGGAGTGGTTTTCGGGTTCACCTCGTGCGCCTCGCGAACATCTGTCCGAGCATTGCCCGCATCGCGAGCCACGCCGCCTCGGCGGTAGAATGATGCACGCGCTCGCTCAAGGGATCGCGGGTCTTCAGGCGGCGGGTGAGATCCTCTGCCAACCGCTGGATGATCGCCACCTCTATCCCAAGCCGCCGATCGCGGATCGCCAGCGCAAAGGGAGCGCTGGTCCGCAGCAACGCCTCGGTTTGCGCCGCCATCAGCCGGATCGTGCCGAGCAGCGCCGGCGCCGCATGATCTGCGGCGAGATCGCCGATGCCGGCTCCCGTCGCCGCCAACGCCTCGGCGGTGAGGTACACGCGATCGAGTTCGCGATAGTCCTTCGCGCAATCCTGCAGGTGGTTGATGACCTGCAACGCCGCGCACAAGGCATCCGAAAGCGGCCAGATTGCGCGGTCCTCGCCATGCACGTCGAGCACGAAACGGCCGACCGGCATCGCCGAAAGCCGGCAATAGCCGATCAGGTCGTCCCAATCGGCATATCGGTTGACGGTCACATCGCGCACGAAGGCATCGAGCAATTCGTGCGCATGAACGGGATCCAGCCCGCGCTCCTGCATCACGCGCGCCAGCGTCATAGCTTCGGCAGCGCCCTCGCCCTCCAGCCCGCGGCGGAGATCGGCGAGGCGATCCAGTTTCTCTTGCGGGCTGGCCGCGGGATGGTCCGCGACATCGTCGGCGGCGCGGGCGAAGCGATAGAAGGCCATGATCGGCGCGCGATGCTCGCGCTTGAGCAACGCCGAGGCGACCGGGAAATTCTCGTCCTTATGCCCCTTGCCCGAGGCGAGACCCGCGACGTCGCTGCTCATTGGCCTACCGCCGCCTGCGCGCGCCCCTTCCACATCCCGCCCCGGCCATGCTTATGCTGCCACGCCGACAGGATCGTGCAGCCCGCATAAAAAGCCGCGATGGCGGGCAATGCCAGCCCCCACAAAGGCGAGCGCCGATAGAAATGCAGCATCGGCTGGAAGCTCGCCGCCATCAGGAGCCAGGCCGCCAGCCCGAACCAGCGGGCGACGCCGGTCCCGGCCAGAACCAGCAGCGGCGGCGAAAAATAGACGAGCGCGAGGCCCAGGATGGTGCCGACCAGCTTGACCGGCGAATAATCGAGCTGGGCATAAGCCGAACGCGCGATCATCGCCGCGATCGGCGCCGTCGTGTCGTAGGGCCTGATGCTGCGCGACCGATCGGTGAGGCCGAGCCAGATCGGCCCCTGCCGCTTGAGCAAGGCGCCCAGCGTGCAATCGTCGATCAGCGCATCGCGAATCGCCGCGATCCCGCCCGCCGCTTCGAGCGCGGTGCGCCGCACCAGCATGCAACCGCCCGCCGCCGCCCCTTGCCCCTGCGGCCGGTTCACGCGGGCGAATGGATAGAGCATCTGGAAGAAGAATATGAAGGCGGGGATCAACGCGCGCTCGGCCGGCGTATCGCAACGAAGCTTGGCCATGAACGAGACGAGCTGCCGGTCGCCCGCGGCGGCGATGCCGACCAGGACGCGCAGAGTATCGGGCGCATGTTCGATGTCGGCATCGGTAAACCACAGATAATCGGGCGCTCCCGCCGCCGCTACGCCTTGGGATACCGCCCACAATTTGCCCGTCCAACCCGGGGCCAGCGGGGCGGCCGGCAGGATATGGAGGCGGTCGGAGCCGAGGCCGCGCGCAACGTCGGCCGTACCGTCGCTGCTGTCGTCATCGACCAGCAGGGTCGAGAAATTGCCCGGATAATCCTGTGCGACGAGGCTGCCGATCGAACGCGCGATCACGTCCGCCTCGTTGCGGGCGGGCACGATCGCCACCACCGTCGGCCAGCTTTCGGGGACGTTCCGGACGGCGGACCGGTCATTGATGTCGGTGCGCCAGAAACCGCTGCTCACGAGCACGATCCAGATCAGCAGCGAGGCGGAAGCGATGCCGAGCGCGATCATCGGATCATGCCCGTTTCGCGAAACCAGGCGATGGCGTCGGCAATGGCGGCTTCATAGGGCCGCGCGCTGTAGCCCAGTTCGCGCTCGGCTTTGGCGGAGGAATAGAACATGTGATGGCCCGCCATGCGCAGTCCATCCAAAGTCAGGAAGGGCTCATAGCCCAGCAATGCCGCGAACCGTTCATTGGCCCAGGCGAGCGGCATCAGCGGCAGCCGGGGAATGCGGATCGTCGGCGGCTTGCGGCCGACCTGGCGCGCGATCGCGGCCAGCATTTCCCCCAGCGCCACGTCTTGTCCGCCCAGGATATAGCCCTCGCCGATCCGGCCATGCTCCAACGCCAGCAAATGCCCGCGCGCGACATCGTCGACATGCACGAGATTGAGGCCGCTATCGACGAAGGCCGGCATCTTTCCATTGGCCGCCTCGACAAGGATCCGTCCCGTCGGCGTCGGCTTCACGTCGCCCGGACCAATCGGGGTTGAGGGATGCACGATCACCGCCGGCAAGCCGCGATCGGCAATCGCAAGGCGTATCAGATTCTCCGCCACAACCTTGCTGCGCTTATAAGCCCCGACCACCTGCTCCGGCCGCGCCGCCCGGCCCTCGTCCGCGGCGCCAGCGGGATCGGGCAGCAAGGTCGCGACGCTGCTCGTATAGACCATCCGCTCAATGCCGGCGCCCAGCGCGGCATCGATCACATTCTGCGTTGTCGCGCGATTGTTGCGGACGATCTCCTCGGGATCGCGGGCCCAGATCCGATAGTCCGCCGCGACGTGGAAGACGTGCCGCACGCCCGCCATCGCCCGGTTCACGGATGCCGCGTCGCGCAGATCGCCCTCGACAAGCTCACCCGGGAAATCCGCAAGATTTGCGCCGGGGCTGGTCGAACGAACCAACCCGCGCACGCGCCGACCGGACGCGGCGAGCGTCCGTGCCACGGCCGCCCCCACGAAGCCGGACACGCCGGTTACCAGCGTCAGCTCTTGCGTCACGCGCCACCGCCTAGCCGCTCCGCTTCCGATCGTCACCATCTGTGCGCTAGGTTGCGAAACGATTTTCCGCGCGCCGCAAATCCCGTAGGGCGACATGGGTGACGATCCTGTCGACGATTGGCTGGCTTTTGCTCGCGCTCGCCGCGGTCGGATGCGGCTACGCGCTCGCCGCTTCGGTTATCGTCCTACGCTTTTTCGCTGGAAAGCCGGAGGCCACGCCCTCCGGTACTGGGGTCACGATCCTCAAGCCGCTCCACGGTACGGAACCGCACCTCGCCGGCAATCTCGCGACCTTCCTCGAACAGGATCATCGGGGGCCGATCCAGCTCCTGTGCGGCGTGCAGCGCGCCGACGATCCCGCCATCGCCGCGGTCGAGGCGCTGCGGACGCGCTTTCCCGCGGCACGGATCGACCTGATCGTCGATCCTGCCACGCATGGTGGCAATCGCAAGATCGCCAATCTGATCAATATGGAGCGCGCGATCGCGCACGATATCGTCGTCCTGAGCGACAGCGACATGGTCGTGCCGCGTGACTATCTCACGACCTTGCTCGGGGCACTCGACCAACCCCGGGTCGGCGTGGTCACCTGCCTTTATCGCGGGCGCGGCGATGCGGGTTTCTGGTCCCGGCTTGGCGCGATGGGGCTCAGCTACCGCTTCCTGCCCGACGCGACCTTCGCGACCATGGTCGGGCAGCTCGGCGGCGCCTGCATGGGCTCGACCATCGCCATGCGCCGCAAGACCCTCGCCGAAATCGGCGGATTCGCCCGGTTCGCGGACGTGCTGGCGGACGATCATGCCATCGGCCAGGCTGTGCGCGCGCACGGGCTGGCCACCGCGGTGCCGCCTCTGCTCCTGACCCACGCCTCGGACGAAGTCGATTTCAGGAGCCTTTGGCGCCACGAGCTGCGCTGGGCCGCGACTGTGCGCGGTGTGACGCCAAGTCTGGCTTATGCCGGATCGGTCGTCACCCTGCCCTTCCCGCTCGCGCTGCTCGGCGCGCTGATCCACCCCGCCGCCGGCATAGCGATGGCGCTGATAGCGCTCGTGGTGCGGATCGTCGCGGCATCGATCGTCGATACGGTCGCCGACGCGGTGACAGGACCAAAATGGCTGCTTCCGGCCCGCGATTTCCTCTCTTTGGCGATTTTCGTCGCAAGTTATGGTGCGCGCTCGGTTGATTGGCGGGGCATGCGTCTTACAATGGAGGAAGACGGGCGGATCGCCGCCGAAACGGAGTCGTCGCGCCGATGATGCGTACCCTTTTTCTCCAGGCCCCTTCTTTCGACGGCTATGACGGCGGGGCCGGCGCGCGCTATCAGATGAAGCGCGAAGTCCGGAGTTTCTGGTATCCCACCTGGCTCGCCCAGCCGGCCGCTATGGTCGAAGGATCCAAGCTCATCGACGCCCCCGCGCACGATCAGAGCTGGGACGACATCAAGCACGAGGTGGACGATCGCGATCTTGTCATCCTCCACACCTCCACGCCAAGCTTCGGACAGGACATCCGGACGGCCAGGCTGATCAAGGAGCGCAATCCGAACATCCTGATCGGCTTCGTCGGTGCCAAGGTCGCGGTCCAACCCGAGGAGAGCCTCGCGGCCAGCGCGGATATCGATTTCGTCGCCCGCGAAGAATATGATTTCACGATCCTGGAGATAGCCGAAGGCAAGCCGCTGGCGGAGGTCGACGGAATCACCTGGCGCGCGCCCGACGGCAGCTTCGTGCGCAACAAGAACCGCGCGACGATCGAGAACATGGACGTGCTGCCCATGGTCTCGCCCGTCTACAAGCGCGACCTCACCATCGAGAAATATTTCGGCGGCTATCTGCGCCACCCTTATGTCAGCTTCTATACGGGGCGCGGCTGCAAGAGCCGCTGCACCTTCTGCCTCTGGCCGCAGACGATCGCGGGTCACAATTATCGCTTCCGCTCGATCCCCAAGGTGATCGAGGAGGTCGAATATATCCTGCGCGAAATGCCGGAGGTGAAGGAGATCTTCTTCGACGACGATACGCTGACCGACGTCCACGACCGTGTCGAGGATCTGGCACGCGCATTGGGCGAGCTCGGCTTCGGCAAGCCCGGCTTCAAGGTTTCCTGGAGCTGCAACGCCAAGGCCAACGTGCCGCGCAAGACGCTGGAAGTTCTCAAGGCAAACGGCCTGCGCCTGCTGCTGGTCGGCTATGAGAGCGGCAACCAGAAGATCCTGCACAACATCAAGAAAGGCGTGCTGGTCAACGTCGCGCGCCAGTTCACCAAGGATTGCCACGAGCTCGGCATCGTCATCCACGGAACCTTCATCCTCGGCCTTCCCGGCGAGACGCTGGAAACGATCGAAGAGACGATCCGCTACGCGATCGAGATCAACCCGCACACGATGCAGGTCAGCCTGGCCGCACCCTACCCCGGTACCTTCCTCTATAATCAGGCGGTCGAGAATGGCTGGTTCGACGGCTCCGACCATCTGCTGACTGATGGCGGCACCCAGATCGCGCAGCTTTCCTACCCGCACCTGTCGTCGGAGGTGATCTTCGACAAGGTGGAAGAGATGTACAAGCGCTTCTACTTCCGCCCGCGCAAGATCGGCGCGATCGTCGGCGAGATGGTGCGCGACTTCGACATGATGAAGCGGCGGCTGCGCGAAGGCGTCGAATTCTTCAACTTCCTGCGCGCGCGGAAGGAAGCGGCGTAAGCGGGCGCGATCAGAGACTTGCTCGCCCCGAGCGCAATCGAGGGGCGCTGCCGAGCGCAGCCGAGGCATTCTCGCTCCGCTCGAACATGTGTCTCGACTTCGCTCGACACGAACGGGTTTGAGCTTGGCCACGATCGGTTCCCGGCAGAAACGTCTCATCGTCACCGCCGACGATTTCGGTGCCGCGGTGGAGGTCAACGATGCAGTCGAGCAGGCCCATCGTGACGGCATCCTCACTGCCGCCAGCCTGATGGTGACGGGCAATGCCGCGGACGATGCGGTCGCGCGGGCCAAGGCGACCCCGACCCTCGGCGTCGGTCTGCACGTCCTGTTGGTCGAAGGCCGCCCCGCGCTCCCACCCGAACGTCTTCCCGACCTGGTCGACAGTTCGGGCCGCTTCAGAACCGATATGGTTCGAACTGCCATAGGCATTTTTACCAGATCCGCCGCACGCGAGCAGCTTCACGCCGAGGTCGAAGCGCAGTTCGCGCGTTTCGCCGCGACCGGGCTGGCGCTCGACCATGTCAATGCGCACAAGCATTTCCACCTGCACCCGACCATCGCCGCGACCATCCTCGCGGTCGGCCGCCGTTACGGCATGACCGCGATCCGCGCCCCGATCGAACCCCGGCATGTGCTCCACCGGGTCGAGCCCGGTAGCGCCGGTTTCGACGTTGCGCGCCCCTGGGCCGCGCTCGTCCGCCGCCGCATGCGGCGCGCCGGCTTGCTGGTACCGGATCAGGTGTTCGGCCTCGCCTGGTCGGGCGCGCTCGACACGAAACGGTTGCGCGGGCTGATCAACCATCTTCCCGACGGCATTACCGAAATCTATGCGCACCCCGCGACCGGCATCTATCCCGGCAGCGCACCGGGCTATGCCTATGCCGGGGAACTGGCGGCCCTTACTGACAGGCTTGCCAGAAAGCAGGTGCTGCAGAATGGCATAGCACTCGGACGTTTTGCTGATTTCGCGTAAGGCCTTGTTCCATGAAACACGTGCCCGATTGGGGCGATTATGATGCCTCGGCCCCGCTTCCTGCCGGCCCCGTCAGATGGGGCAGCCGCGAGCATCTGACCCTGCTCAGCCGTACTTTGCTCGACACGCACGATCCCTATCGTCCGGCGGTGATCGACTGGCCCGAGCTGGACGACGAAACGCGCAGCCGCATCACGTCGCTGCCGATCTGGGACATTGCGGTCGCGACCGAAGGCCGCGCCGGCATGAACGTGAAGACCTATGCCGAACAGGTGCGCGATCGCCTGCTGCGTGCCGCTGTCGAGATGAACGCGTTCGAGGAAAGCCGCCACAAGCTGGTGCTTTCCAACATGGTCCAGGCCTATGGCATCGCGCTTGGCCCGGAGCCCGAATATAAGCGCCCGCGCGACCCCGAATTCGCCTTCATGCGCACCGGCTATTCGGAATGCATCGACAGCTTCTTCGGCTTCGGCCTGTTCAAGCTCGCCAAGGATTCGGGTTTCTTCCCCAAGGAATTGGTCGAGACATTCGAACCGGTGATGCGCGAGGAGGGGCGCCATATCCTCTTCTTCGTGAATTGGGTCGCCTGGTGGCGGCGCAACATGCCGTGGTGGCGCCGCCCCTTGTTCGAGGCGAAGGTGCTGATCGTTTGGCTGTTCCTGATCGGCGAACGGATCAGCCTTGCCCGCGGCATGGGCGATAAAAGCAAGGCGCAGGAAAACAACTTCACGCTCAACGGTTCGAAGGAATTGGGCGTGGAGGTCAGCTTCCCCGAACTGGCGCACATCTGCCTTGCCGAAAATGATCGCCGCCTTTCGGTCTATGATCCGCGGCTGAAGCGGCCTAGGTTCGTGCCCGCGATGATCCGTCTGGCGCTCAAATTCGCGGGCAAGCCGCAACCGGCCAGGGCAAGCTGAGGAAAAGCGCCCATATTGGCCTGCTCGCCGCGACGATCATCGGGCTTGCGGTTGCGCTCTGGATCTTCCGCTCGACCGGGCTCGGCGGTGTGGCCGACGCCGCGCGCCGGATCGGCTGGGGCGGCGCGATCCTTTACTGGCTCTATTCGCTCGGCGTATTCGTCCTGCTCGGCGGAGCCTGGCTCACCGCCGCGCCCGGCGAACCGCCGCGCCGCATCGCCGCCTTCACCTGGGCGCGGCTGATCCGCGAGGCGGTCGCCGACCTGCTGCCCTTCTCGCAGATCGGCGGCATCATCGTCGGCACGCGCACCTTGATCGCGCAGGGCGTGGCACGCCCGCGCGTCTACGCCTCGATGATCGCCGACATGACCACCGAGATGGCGAGCCAGTTGCTGTTCACCCTTTTCGGCCTGACCGCGATGGCGTCCGTGCTGCTCGGCGCGCACGGTGCGGCCCTCCGCCCGGCCCTGCTGGGCGCAACCGCGGCGCTGATCGCGATCATAATCCTGGTCGTATTCGGACAACGGCCCCTGCTGGCGCTCGCATCGCGGCTGGCGCACCGGCTCGTGCCCGCCGCGGCGGTGGCACTCCAAGCGGTCGATGCCGAGCTCAGCCGTATCTATTCGCACCGCCGGCATATCGCCTTGTCCTTCCTGTTCAACCTTGCCGGCTGGGCCGCGAGCGCGGCCGGGGCCTGGATTCTGTTGCAATTGATCGGGGTGCCGCTTCCTCTGTTGTGGGTGCTCGCGATCGAAAGCCTGATCTTCACCGTGCGCAGCGTCGCTTTCGCGGTGCCGGGCGCTATCGGTTTCCAGGAGGCGGCCTACGTCCTTGTCGGCCCCATGTTCGGTCTCCCGCCCGAAACCGCGCTGGCATTGTCCATCGCCAAGCGCGCACGCGACGTGGCGATTGGTGCACCCGCACTCCTGGCCTGGCAGGTAATCGAGGTGCGCCTCACACTCTCCCGTCGAGGGGCCTAATGCTAAAGGCAGGCCTTCAATACGCTCGATGAGATCGAGTAAACGACTGCAAATCAGCGCTTAACAGTGTCTTCGCGCAATATGGGGCTTTCCGCCAACCCATATTCGCGCGGCCAGCCGGACTTCGGCAAGTAAAGCGTGCCGAACAGGCGGTCCATCAGCGGCAGCATCGAGGCGAAGTTTCTGTCGAGCGGTTCGAGACGCGTATGATGCCAATGGTGGAAGCGAGGCGATGCCACCACATTCTCCAAGGGGCCAAGCGAGAAACGCACGTTTGCGTGCAGGAAAAAGCCCCACAAAGTCCCGAGGATCACCAGCAATATTGCGGCCAGATTTCCCTCCGCCGCCTGCCGGCCTGCAAGCCCCAACGCATAGAGCGGCACCAGGCCGCATAACCGCGTGAAGATGATGTCGACCGGATGCGCGCGTGTGTTGATCAGCCAGTCCAACCGGCCGGGTGCATGATGCACGGCATGGAACCGCCACAAGAGCGGCCAGGCGTGGGTGAGCCGGTGGCCCCAGTAAAAGCCGGCCTCTCCGATCAGGAAGGCGGCGGCAAGCTGCAGCCCGATCGGAAGCGCCGCGATCCAGGCGAAATATCCGGTCGGCAGTAATTTGTGCGTTACGGTGACGACCAATGCCATCGGCGCACCGAGCAACAACCCAGGCAGCAGGCTGTTCAGGAAATAAAGACCCAGATCCTGCGCGAGACCGGAACGCCGAGCCCGACTTTGAAGCGCGAAGAAGCGCTCCAGCGGCACGAATATTCCCGCCAGCAAAGCGAGCCAGATGGCCAGCCGGACGGTATCCACGGCGATGTTGAGGATCAGGTGTGCCATCACGCCTGCTTACTGGATCTTCGTAAACGAGCGATGGGCAGCCACCTTGCGGCGGCCGCCCATCCCCCTTCCCCGCTTCCTATCGAAGCCAGGGGCAAGACAGCTTGGTTATCCGGCGAGGCCGAAGCTGATCTTCCGGCGGCGCATGGCGACGCCGCTCGCTCCGAAACCAAGGATCATGAGCGCCCAGCTCGCGGGTTCGGGCACGGCGCCTTGCGCTTCCAGCGAAACCCCATCCAGCAGCGAGAAGGGCGGGACCCCTTCGGGCGTGCCGTGGGCGAGGAAGGAGAGGACCTGGCTGCTGTTGGTGGCGGTGAAGGTGAAGGTCTCCTGCCGCCAACCGGTGAAGCCATGGTCGGCATTGCTGAGCACGCCGGTGGACTGGCTCTCGTTGCCGAAGCTCACCTGCCATTGCTCCGTATTGGCGCCGTTAAAGCCATATTGCTGGGCCCCGGCCCACCAGAAGCTGACATCATATTTATGGCCGGCAATCAGGCCATTGATGGTCTGTGAGATTGCGCCGACACCGAAGGCTCCATCGGCACCGACATAATTGCCGCCGGTCGGGCTGCTGGCGGGCAGGCCATTATTGGCGCCGTTGCCCGGGCCCCAGAGCTGCAAATCATTATATTCGCCGGCCGCGCCGGTGCCGTCATCGGCCGCGCCCGACGCGAACACGAAATTATAGCCGTCAGTCGTCCAGCCGGTAAGCTGATTGCTCGGATAACGCGCGCCGAACTCCGCAGAGCCCGCCAACGTCGTCAGTTCGAAATCGCCATTGGTGACGAGATTGGTAGCCCCAGCAGCGGTTCCGACCGCCATCGCGGCAAGCACCGCCGCGGCATTAAGCATAATCTTCATGTGGACTCAGCCCCCCAGTAAACAAACAGTTGAGGCTTCCCTGTTAGCCTTGATTTTCTACCGTGCAAGCACGCAGCCGCAATATCATGGTTAACGCGCCGAGATTTTACATTGATGTACAAATTGTGACAAAGATTATGCGTGTTCTGGCCGCCTCATGTCCGATTTTACATTTGGCAAAGCTTGACAATGCGCTGAGAGCGGACCGCCAACACCCCTATATTTCAGGCAGTGGCGCCTGGCCTCAGAGCTGCAAAAGGACCGCGCGCCGTCCGGATCCGATCGACGAAAGACCCTTCCGTTGCGATGCGTCCTTGTTCAGGACGGCAGCCGCGACCTCCGTCGCGCACCGACAGAAAGGGCCTGCGCATGTCTTTGGATGCCGATCTTTCCCGCCGCCAGCTATTGGGCGTCGCCGCGGCCGGCGCGGCCGTTTCGACCACGCGCGCCGCGGCCGCGGTCGCCAGCCCCACGCCGCCGGGCTTCCCGCCGCTCCGCCGGGTGAAGACCGATCTGGTCGAGATCGAATATGCCGAGCTTGGCCCGGCATCGGGCAGCCCGGTGATCCTGCTCCATGGCTGGCCCTATGACATCTATGCCTTCGCGGAGGTCGCGCCTCTGCTGGCGGCGAAAGGCCATCGCGTGATCGTACCCTATCTCCGCGGCTATGGCGGCACGCATTTCCTGTCGCCGGATACGAAACGCAACGGCCAGCCGACCGCGGTCGCGCTCGACACGATTGCGATGATGGATGCGCTGCACATCCAGAGCGCGATCCTCGCCGGCTTCGATTGGGGCGCGCGCAGCTGCGACATCATCGCGGCGCTGTGGCCCGAGCGCTGCAAGGGGCTGGTCTCGGTCAGCGGCTATCTGATCGGCAGCCAGGCTGCGGGCCGGATTCCGTTGCCGCCCGCCGCGGAGTTCCAATGGTGGTATCAATTCTACTTCGCGACCGAACGCGGCCGCGCGGGCTATGACAAATATCGCCGCGATTTCGCCAGGCTGATCTGGAAACTCGCCTCGCCCAAATGGAATTTCGACGATGCGACCTTCGATCGCTCAGCCGCCGCCTTCGACAATCCCGACCATGTCGAGATCGTGATCCACAATTACCGCTGGCGCCAGGGCTTGGCCGAGGGCGAAGCGCGCTACGACGCGCTCGAGCAGAAGCTTGCCGCCGCCCCGACGATCGCGGTGCCGACAATCACGATGGAAGGCGACGCCAATGGCGCCCCGCACCCCGACCCGTCAGCCTATGCCGGGAAGTTCATCGGGCCTTATTCGCACCGCCTGATCAGCGGTGGCATCGGCCACAATCTGCCGCAAGAAGCTCCACAGGCCTTCGCCCAGGCGGTGCTCGATCTGGCGAAAGACCAGGCGGATCATCCACGTTAGGCTCGCTGGTCCATCGCAATGATCCGAAAAGACGCGATGTCTATCGGCCGAGGCTTTTGCCGGAATCGAAAAAGCGCGTCGCCCTACAGCGGCACGCGCAAGGTGCAGATGCGGCCACGATCTTCGCCGGTCGCGAAGCTGGCCCGGATCGAGCGGGCGAGTGTCGCGATCAGCGTGGAGCCGATCCCGCTCGCGCCCTCGCCTCCGGTCACGCCCACGCCATCGTCCCGGACCTCGATCAGGATCGCTTGGTCCTCGCGCCGGACCGACACCGCGATCGCGCCCAGCCCGCGCGGGAAGGCGTGTTTGGCGGCGTTGGTGAGGCATTCGTTGACGATCAGCCCGATCGTGGTCGCGGCTTGCGCGGGCACCTCGACCGGTTCGCTCTCGAACGCGAGCGACACGGTCGGCGGCAGCATCGTCTCGCTGAAGCGGATGCATAACTCGCGCAGATATTCGTGCAGCACGACGGTCGAAAGGCCCGCGCTGCTGAGCGCCAGATCGGCATAGACGCCTGCGATCGATGTCAGCCGGCTTGCGGCGTTGCGCAATTCCTGGGCCAGCGCCGGATCGCTCTGGGCTGCCGCTTGCGACTGGAGCAATGAGGCCGCGATCTGGAAATTATTCTTGGTGCGGTGATCGACCTCGCGCAGCGCGAACGAGAGCAGATCGACCCGCTCCTTCGCCTCCTGTCGCAGCCTGGCCTGGACCGCGCGGTAACGCCCGACGAGCCAGACGGTCAGGCCGAGCGAGAATGTCGAGAAGATCAAGCTCGTCGCCTGCCCCGATGTCAGTACGAAGCTGCCGGGTGGCGGAAAGACGAAATACCAGACCAGCAGCTGGCAGATGATCACCGCGGCCGCGCCCGAACGCGTGCCCGCGATCAGGCTGGCGAAGATCACCGCGGGGAAGGTCAGCGCGAACGGCAGGGTACCGGGCGCGATCATGTCGAGCATGGTCCGGCCGAGCACGGCGAAGCCCACTGCGGCCAGCGCCACGACCACCTCGTTCAGCCACGTCGTCTTGTCCGGATCGCGGATCAGACTCACGCTCTACCCTCCCATCCGGCGCCGTTGGGCTCCCAGGGATCGTACCTGTCAATGATCTGGGTGATAAGGCCTCCGAAATGCGGCGCCTTCTCACCCCGACATGTGAACGCGCGAAGATCGAAGCCCAGCTAGGCGAGCCCCGCGCCGTCCAGTCGGAGCACCGGCACGAACTGTCCGGGCTTTGCCGGGGGCAGCGTGAACACCGCCGCGTCGGCTTCCTGACGCACCTCCGCCGGCCCGCCGCCGAGCAGGGTCGCACGCGCGATCTTCGCGCCCTTGAGCGGGCCCAGGCCAAGCGAAGGCACGCGCACCGGCCCTTCCGGCCATTGCAGCATCGCCATGTGGAGCACGCCCTGTTTGACCGTGAAGCGTACGTCCTCCGGCTGGAAACCCTTGAACTTGGCTTCGCCGAACATGCCGTCGCCGAGCTTGGTCGGCCCCTCGCCATAGATATGCCAGGGCCGCGATCCGTGGATCGCCTCGCCGTTCACCGCCATCCAGGCAGTAATTTCGGCGACGATCTTCTCTTCCTCGCTGTCGATCGTGCCATTGCCGCGCACCGGAATGGAAAGCAGCAGATTGCCATTCTTGGAAACCACGTCGCACAGCCGCTGGATCACTTGATCGGCGGGGACATAGCTTTTGTCGAGGAAGCGCTGGCGGTTGTAATGCCAGTCGCCAATGCAAGTGCACGTCTGCCACGGCTCGGGCCGCAGGTGATCGCTATAGCCGCGCTCGATATCCTCCATCACCGCACGGCGCTGCAGGTCGGTCAGCTTCTTGCCGGTAACGACGACATCGACCTTGCCGTGCCATTGGACCGACTTTTCGTAATAATGCGCGACAGCCTCCAGCCCCGTCCTGCCGAACGGAATGCCGGTATCGTCGAAATAGACGATGTCGGGACGATATTTGTCCACCAGCTCGTTCTGCCGGGCGAGCCAGCTGGCGGCGAAGCCGGCCGGCGCGGGCGGCGAATCCTCCAGCCACTGGCCGTCATGCGCGTCGTGCCAGGCATCCATCGCCTTGATCGAGGTGATGCCGTCCGGCGCCGGATACCAGGCGCCTGTATAAAGCTCCTGCGGGTCGAGCCCTTCCCACCATTTGCCCTTGCCGTCGGCCTTGGTGAGCTTGAACGCGTCATAGCGTTCGCCACGACGCGGCCCCTCGGCATCATAGCCATAAGCGGTCTGCCACCAATGCCACGCGTGCGAACTGTGGTTGCTGACGCCGAAACGCAGACCCGCCTCGCGCACCAGCTTTTCCCATGTACCGACGATGTCGCGCTTTGGCCCTACCTTGGTCGCGTTCCACGCATGGTGGCTGCTCGCCCAGGTATCGAGATTGTCGTGGTGGCAAGCGAGCGCCATGAAATATTTGGCACCCGCTTTCTTGTAGAGCGCGATCAGCGCCTCGGGCTCCCACGCCTCCGCCTTCCACGCCCCTTCGATCTCGAGGAAACCGTGGTCTGCCGGGTGGCCATAATGTTTGAGATGATGGTCGTAGGTCGGTTGGCCCTGGACGTACATCAGCCGTCCGTACCAGTCCCCCGCTTCGGGCACGCATTGCGCGCTCCAATGCGCCCAGATGCCGAACTTGGCGTCGCGGAACCAATCGGGCGCATTGTAGACCTGGCCGAGCGAAGCCCAGTCCGGCGCGATCCCGGCGGCCCGGGCGGCGACCCCAGCCGCCGCGCTGGCGGCGAGAAAGCCTCTGCGACCAATCTTCATGCTGCCGTCGCCTTTTCGGGATCGTGGAGATAGCGCGTCAGCGTCACCGGCTTCATCTCGATCGAGAAGCCTGGCGCGGTCGGTGCCTGATATGCCGCGTTCGCCACCACGCAGGGGTGAACGAAATGCTCGTGCAGATGATCGACATATTCGGCGACGCGGCCCTCGGTCGTTCCAGCGAAGCAGAGGTAGTCGATCATCGACAGATGCTGGACATATTCGCAAAGTCCGACCCCGCCGGCATGCGGGCAAACCGACAGGCCGGCCTTGGCCGCCATCAGCAGCACCGCCAGGACCTCGTTCACGCCGCCGAGCCGGCAGGCGTCGATCTGGACGATATCGATCGCGCCACGCGCGATGAACTGTTTGAACAGGATGCGGTTCTGGCACATTTCGCCCGTCGCGACCTGGATCGGTGCGACCGCGCGGCGAATCTCGCGATGCGCCTCCACATCGTCGGGGCTGGTCGGCTCTTCGATGAACCACGGGCGGGCGAAAGCCAGGTCGCGGACCCGGTCGATCGCCTCGCCGGTCTCCCACACCTGGTTGGCGTCGATCATGACCTTGATGTCGGGACCGACGACCTCCCGGACGATCGCGAGGCGGCGGCGGTCGTCGGCGGGATTGGCGCCCACCTTGATCTTGATATGACGGAACCCCTGCGCGACCGCCTCCGCGCAGAGCATGCGCAATTTGTCGTCCGAATAACCGAGCCAGCCCGCCGACGTCGTATAGCAGGGATAGCCTTCGGCCCTGAGCGCCGCGATCCGCTTTTCCTTGGTCACGGCGCGCTGCTGAAGCAGCGCCAGCGCTTCTTCCGGCGTGATGAAATCGGTCATGTAGCGGAAGTCGATCTGCGCCACGAGTTCCTCGGGGCTCATCTCCGCGACATATTGCCAGAGCGGCTTGCCCGCCGCCTTGGCCAGCAAATCCCAAACCGCATTGACCACCGCACCGGTGGCAAGATGGATCACGCCCTTTTCCGGGCCGATCCACCGAAGCTGGCTGTCGCCCGTAATGTGCCGCCAGAAGCGCGCGCCGTCCGCGCGGATCCAATCGAGGTCGAGGCCCCGGACCAACGGCTCCAGAGCGCGGATCGCCTCGCAGCAAATGTCGTTGCCGCGGCCGATGGTGAAAGTCAGGCCATGGCCTTCCAGCCCGCTATCCGTGTCAAGGATGCAATAAGCCGCCGAATAATCGGGATCGGGATTCATCGCATCCGACCCGTCGCGCGCCAGCGCGGTCGGGAAGCGAAGGTCGAACACCCTTATGCCGGTGATTTTCGTCACGCGCGGCCTTGCCCCGCATCTTGCCTGCCAGTCACCTTACTCTCCCCTGGCGGAGCTCGGCCGCTCCGCTTCCTATGGCCGCCCCCCCGAGAAAGACTCTTTCGCAGGTGATCATCGTTTTCATATATGTAAACACCGAGGGTCGCAAGCTTCCCCCGCTAGATACGGCTATCGCTTTCGATCAGTTGGTCTGCGATCGACAGCGCCGCCTCGCGGACCCGGCGCCCCGCCTCTTCCTTCGAAACCTGCGGACCCAATTTCTCCAGGAAAGGAACCGTAAGCGCCGCCGCCGCGACGCCGCCGCGCATTACCGGCGCGGAGATATCGGTCACGCCCGCGACGAAATGGCTGGGTGTCAGCTCGATCTCGCGCTGGCGGATCTCGTCGGCACGCGCTCGCCAGGCGGCGAGCGCCTTCTCGTCGAGCTGCGGATTGAACATCTCTTCCCAGCGGCGGCGGATATCGTCCGGCTGGAAGGCGTAGAGCACTGCGCCCGACGCGGATTTCACCAGCGGCCGCCGATACCCGACCCGAACGGAGAAACCGAGCTGCTCGCTCGATTCCATCCGCGCCACCACCACCATGTCGCCCAGCGTATGCAGGACGAGATGACAGGACTGGTCGAGGTCCTTGGCAAGCTGGCGCATTACCGGCAGCGCGACCTCGACCAGGCTGTGCGTCTTGGGCCGCTGCATGCCGAGCGAGAAGAGCCGGTCGCTGAGCAGATAGCCGTCGGCGGAAGAATCCTGTTCGATATAGCCCCGGAATTCGAGCACCTGGATCATGCGGAACAGCTCGCCATGCGAGCGCCCGAGCTGGTTGACGATCTGAGTGAGCGTCATCGGCGAGGATGTCGTCGCGAGCAGTTCGAGAATATCCAGCCCTTTTTCGAGCGCCGGGGCCTTGTAGCGGCGATCGTCACCGTCTTCGTTCATGTCTTCCCGCCCCATTGTGATACCGGAGCGTTAGCACTGATAAAAAGCATGTTCAATTGTGCAAAACGACAATCCAATCCATAAACAGGATTTTTCGCACAGTGAAACGGACTGACAGCCTGCGAGGCGGTATAGCCGTTAAGGACTAGCGCCGCGCAAGCGCGCGGTCGATTGCGGCTTGGGCGATCGGCGCCATCAGGCGGTAACCGTCGGCGATCGGATGCAGCCCGTCATGCGTCAGCTCGGCCTTCAGCAGGCCGTTGCGATCGACCGCAGCCGCATAATAATCGGCATATTGGAAGCCGCGGCGCTTGCAGAAGGCGGCAAGCCACGCATTGAGCGCGCGAATGCGCCCGGGATCGCGATCGATCAGCATGTCGCGTGCATTGTCGGTATAATTATTGACCGGCATGACCGAGGCGAAGACGACCTTGATATGGTGCGCCTGCGCCATATCGGCCATCGCCTGCCAATTGGCTTCGATACCCTGGTCGCTCTCGCGTTGCAGCGCGCCATGCAGGTCGTTGATGCCCGACAGGATCACCACCGCGGAAGGCCTGAGGCCGACCACGTCCTGCTCGAAGCGCAGCACCATCTGCGCCGTCACCTGCCCGCCGATGCCGCGATTGACATAGGGCTTGCCGGGAAAGAACTTCGCCAGATCCCACAGATCGGTGATGGAATCGCCGAGGAAGACCACGCGCTTTTCACCCGGCCCAGGTGGAGGAAGCGCATGATTGGCGGGGGCGTATAGATATTTCTCGCCGAAATCGCGGTGCATCGCCGACCATAGCTTGGCCAGATAGTCGGCCTCCCAATGGTTATACTGGCGGTCCTCGACGAAAGCCTGCCGCTCGGGCGAGCTTTGATAATGATCGGGTATCGCCGCGGCGAGCAGGAGCGCGATCACACCGCACCAGCCGGTAAAAGGCCTTTGCGCGCGGCGAAGCGCGCGAACAGATGCGGCCATTCCGAGCCCGGCATGTCGGCCGGCAATCGCGTGCCGAAGCCATGTCCGCCCTGGTCGAACAGGTGCATTTCAACCGGTCGCTTATGGTCGAGCATCGCCTTGTAGAGATCGAGGCTGTTTTCGACCGGTACCGTGCCGTCGTCCTCGGCATGGATCAGGAACAAGGGAGGCGTATCGGCATCGACGCGCTGGTCGACCGAATGGCTGCGGCGAAGCGTCTCGGGTGCATCCTTGCCCAGAAGGTTGTCGCGAGAGCCAATGTGCGTGGCGGGGCTATCCAGCGTCACCACCGGATAGATCATCGCCGAGACGTCGGGCCGCGCCGACAGCTGATCCGCCGCGTCCACCGGAGCATAGGTCTGCTCGGCATGGCGGGTCGTGAGCGATCCGCACAGATGGCCGCCGGCGGAGAAGCCGAGCGCCCCGACGCGCTTGGGATCGATCCCATATTTCGCGGCATCGCGCCGGATCACGCGCATCGCGCGCTGCGCATCCTGCAGCGGTACATCCTGGCGCTGCCCCCAACCTTCGGCGGGAAGCCGATATTTGAGCACGAAGACGGTCACGCCACGCGCGTTGAGCCAGCGCGCCTGCTCCGCGCCCTCATTGTCGAACGCGAGGAATTCGTAGCTGCCGCCGGGCATGCACAAAACCGCCGCGCCGTTGGGATTGGCCGGACGGAACAGGACCAGCTCGGGCCGCGCCACACCATAGATCCAGCGATCCGGACGCGCATCATCGCCCGAACGATTATCGATCCGGCTGACGATCTTCGTACCTATGTCGCCGGGGATTTTACCGGGCCAGAGCGGTATATGTTCCTGCGCATCCATCAGCTCGGCCGCCCGCGCCGCCACCGGCGCCAGCGCCAAAGCCGAGCCTGCACCCAACAAGGTCCGCCGCGTAAGCCCGATCATCCTCTCATCCCCTTCCAGTTGTCAGCGCCCCTATTCCCTTAATTATGCACCCATGAAAACCACTTTTATATTTCACAAGTGCGGATCGCGACGTTATCGTAGGGTCCGCGGGCCGCGAAAGACGGCAATACATAAAGGGGAGAAATATGGTTGAGCGCGCGGCAAGCCCACGGGCCCTGATACTCGTCACCGGGCTGTTCTTCCTGTGGGGCGTGGCCAACAATTTGAACGACGTGCTGATCGCGCATTTCCGGCATGCCTTCACGCTCACCGATTTCCAGTCGGGCCTGGTCCAGTCGGCTTTCTATCTCGGCTATTTCTGCTTCGCGATCCCCGCCGCGCTGACGATGACGCGGTTTGGCTACAAAGCCGGCGTGATCACCGGGCTGATCCTGTTCGGCACCGGCGCGCTCCTGTTCTGGCCGGCGGCACTGAGCCTGAGCTATCCGATGTTCCTGTTCGCCTTGTTCGTGATCGCGAGCGGGCTCGCTTTCCTTGAAACCGCCGCCAATCCGATGGTCGCCACGCTGGGTCCGCCCGAAGGCGCGGAACGCCGGCTCAATTTCGCACAGAGCTTCAATCCGGCGGGGTCGATCACCGGCGTCTTCCTGGGCGCGACCCTGATCCTGCCCGCCACCGCCGCCGAGGGCACGGAGACGGTCAAGAATGTCCTGCTGCCCTACAGCCTGATCGCGGGCGTGGTGCTGTTCTGGGCCTTGCTGCTCGCGCGGACGCCCTTCCCCGCCGTCGCGACCGAGGAGCGCACCGCGCACCCGCTCGCCGATTTCGGCGCGCTGCTCCGCCGCCCCCGCTATCTTGCAGGCGTATTCGCGCAATTCGCTTATGTCGGCGCGCAGGTGGGCGTCTGGTCCTATCTGATCCGCTATGTCGGTGTGGCGCTGCCGGACATGAGCCAGCGCCATGCCGCCTTCCTTCTCACCTTCTCGCTCGGCCTGTTCCTGCTCGGCCGATTCACCGGCACCGCGCTTTTGACGCGTGTGCGCGGCGCGCAGTTGATGCTGTGGTTCGCGGGCATCGACGCCTTGCTATGCCTGATCGGCGCGTTCGCCGGGCACGGCATCGGCGTGGCGGCTCTGGTCGCGACCAGCTTCTTCATGTCGATCCAGTTCCCGACGATCTTCGTTCTGTCGCTGCGCGATCTGGGGCCGCTCACCAAGAGCGGGTCGGCGATGCTGGTGATGGCGATCATCGGCGGCGCGGCCTTCACCGCCTTGATGGGCTATATTTCCGACGCCAGCCATTCGATCCTGACTGCGATGCTGGTGCCCGCGGTCTGCTTCGTGATCGTCGGCTTCTTCTCGACGCTTCATCTGCGTGATTGACGCGCACGTTCATATCTGGCGGCTGGGGCGAAATGGCTGCACCTGGCCGACGGCGGACCTGACTGCGATCCATCGCGATTTCGGCCTGACCGATGTCGCGGCGACGCTGTCGGGTACCGGCGTCGGCCGGGTCGTTCTGGTGCAGAGCCAGGAGAGCGAGGACGACACCGCCTGGCTGCTCGCCGAGGCCGCCGCTTCGCCACTGGTGGCGGGCGTGGTCGGCTGGATCGAAGGTGGCGCGATCGACCCGGCCGCCCGCCTCGCGCGACTGCAACGGCAGGGGCCGCTGGTCGGCCTGCGCGTGATGGCGCAGGACCGCCCGCCCGCCTGGCTCACCGATCCTGCCTTGCACGGGCAGTTGCGCGCGCTGGCCGATCTGGGGCTGTCGCTCGACCTGCTGGTGCGTCCGCAGCATCTGCCCGGCTGCGTGGACCTCGCGGACGCGTTTCCTGGCCTTGCCATGATCATCGATCATTGCGCCAAGCCGCTGATCGCACGCGGCGGATTCGCCGCGTGGCGGAAAGCCATGGCGCCTGTTGCGGAGCGACCAAATCTGATGTGCAAACTGTCGGGGCTGATCACCGAGGCCGTGCCCGGCGCGGCGATGGAGACGCTCACGCCTTATATCGAGGTGGCGTTGGATATGTTCGGGCCCGAACGGCTGGTTTGGGGCAGCGACTGGCCGGTGATCAATCTCAACGGCCGATATCGCAACTGGCTCGATGTGGCGCGCGCCGTCATTCCCGCCCGGCACCATGCCAGCATATTCGGCGGCAATGCGCGCGCTTTCTATCGGCTGGCCGCATGAGCAAGCTAGTGCTTCCGCCGCTCGGGGTCGGCTCGGCCGCGATCGGCAATCTCTATGCGAAGGTTTCGGATGCGGAGGCCGAGGTCACGGTGCGCACCGCGCTCGACGCGGGAATCACCTATTTCGACACCGCGCCGCATTATGGTTTCGGTCTGGCCGAGCGGCGGCTGGGCGCGGCACTGGGCAATGCGCCGGTCCTGCTGTCGACCAAGGTCGGGCGGCTGCTCGAACCGACCGAGGCGGGTGGGGAACGCCACGCGTTCGTCGATGCCGATCCGTTCGAGCCGCGCTTCGACTATAGCGCCGACGGGATCCGCCGGTCCTATGAGAGCAGTCTCGGCCGGCTGAAACGCGACCGCGTCGATATCCTGCTGGCGCACGATATCGGACGGCTGACGCATGGTCCGGAGCATGAGCGCCATCTCGGCATCTTCCTCGACAGCGGCTATCGCGCGATGCGCGACCTCAAGGATGCCGGCGCGATCGATGCGATCGGGATCGGGGTCAACGAGATCGCGATCTGCCTGGAACTGATCGAGCGGGTCGAGCTGGACGTGATCCTGCTCGCCGGGCGCTACACCTTGCTCGACCGCAGCGCGGCGGAGGTGCTGATCCCCGAATGCGACCGGCGCGGCATCCGCCTGATCATCGGCGGCCCCTATAATAGCGGCATCCTCGCGCGGGACGACCTGACCGACACGGCCGGGCTTCACTACGACTATGCGCAGGCCCCCGCCGCGACGATCGCGCGGGCGCGGCGTCTCGCGGCGATCTGCGCGCACCATGGCGTGGCGCTGCCCGCCGCCGCGCTGCAATTCCCGCTGCGCGACCGTCGCGTCGCCAGCGTGATCGCGGGCGTGGCCGGAGCCAAGGAGACGCGCGAGCTGATCGCGCGCGCCGCGGCGGAAATCCCCGAAGATGTGTGGGCCGCATTGGCGGCCGAGGAGACGAGTGAATGAGTGGACGGCTTTCGGGCAAGACAGCGCTGGTGACGGGTGCGGGCCAGGGTATCGGCCGAGCCTCGGCGGCGCTGTTCGCGGCTGAGGGCGCGCGCGTGATCGCGACCGACCGGGCGTCCGGCCTGCTCGAGGGCCTGACGGGATGCGCGCATCACGCGCTCGACGTAACCGACGCCGACGCTATCATCACGCTGGCCGAAAAGGTCGGGCCGATCGATGTGTTGTTCAACGTCGTCGGTTATGTCCATGCGGGTACGATCCTCGACTGCGACGAGGCGGCGTGGGCGGGTTCGGTCGAGCTCAATTTCACGGCGATGTACCGCACGATCCGCGCCTTCCTGCCGGGCATGCTCGCCAAGGGCGGAGGCTCGATCGTCAACATGTCGTCGATCGCCAGCTCGGTGAAGGGCATTCCCAACCGCTTTGCCTATGGCGCGACCAAGGCGGGGGTGATCGGGCTGACCAAGGCGGTGGCGGCGGATTTCGTCGGCCAGGGCGTGCGCTGCAACGCGATCTGTCCCGGCACGGTCGACACGCCCTCGCTTCAGCAAAGGCTGCACGACACGGGCGACTATGAAGCGGCACGCGTCGCCTTCGTCGCGCGCCAGCCGATGGGACGGCTGGGTACGGCGGAGGAGATCGCGCAGCTCGCGCTCTATCTCGCCAGCGACGAATCCGCTTTCACCACCGGTGCGATCCACGTCATCGATGGCGGCTGGATCAATTAACGGACGCTCGTAGAAAAGGGTTATCGATGTCTACCCAACGCCATGTGCTGCTGCTCGATCTGGTCGACGAGGCCGATGCGATCGCGCGTTACGAGGCCTGGCATGCGGCCGGCGCCGTCCCGCCGGCGGTAACCGCCAGCATCCGCGATGCAGGGATCAGCGCGATGGAAATCTACCGCACGGGCAACCGGCTGGTGATGGTCATGGAGACCGATGCCAGCTTCGATCCCGCACGCAAGACCGCGAACGACGCGTCCAACCCCGCGGTGATCGCATGGGAAACGCAGATGAACCTGGTCCAGCGCCCCCTTCCCTGGGCCGATCCGTCCGCAAAATGGACCGAGGCGTCGCGCATCTACGCGCTGTCGGAACAATAAGCGGGGGCTGACGTCTCCAAAGCGGCGGCAAACGGCGGCTTGCGCCTTACGCATATCTCCGGCAATCCGCGCCCGCTTGATGTAACGAGAGGCGAAGGGGTGTCGGGTTAAGGCATGGAAGCGCCTGTCTTCTACGATCCAAGCGGCCGACGCCGTCGCTGGTCCAAGCGCATCCTGCTCGGCCTCATCATCGTGCTGGTGGGGGTCGCGTTCGGCTTCGGCGCGACGATCCTCAATATTCCCGCACCCGATCCGCTCAAGCTTGGTATCGAACGGCAACAGCCGCGTGCGCTGCCGAGCCAGGTGGGCCATCTCGGCCGCACCGTCCGCCGCCAGGCACGCGCGCTGGCGGCATGGCTGCCGGGCATCAACCGCAAGTCGGTGCCGGTCGACCAGGTCGTGCTCGGCTTCTACGTGCCGTGGGACGATGGCAGCCGCGTCAGCCTGATCCGTCACATCAACGATCTCGACTGGCTGGCCCCCTCGCTCGGCAGCGTGGTCGGCCCCAACCATGACTTCCAATGGTTCCACGACCGGCCGCTGCACGCGATCCTCGCGGCATCGGCGCATCATCCGTCGGTCCTGCCGGTGATCCAGAACGTCCGCAACGGCACCTGGGACGGCGAGAATATGGGGCGCTTGCTGCGCGACAAGGCGGCGCGCGAGAAGCTGCTAGCGCAGGTCCAGCAGTTGCTCGACGGCGAGCATGCTTATGGTGTGGTGTTCGACTTCGAGGACCTGCCCGCCAATTCGCTCAAGGCCTATCAAAGCTTCATCGCCGAGGCGAACAAGCGCTTCGATCCGCGGGTGGTGACGCTCGCGGTGCCGGTCGACAACGAAGATTGGGACCTCCGCGCTTTCGCACGCGCCGCGGACAAGGTCATCCTGATGGATTATGACGAGCATTATTCGGGCGGCGAGGCGGGCCCGATCGCGTCGCAGCCATGGTTCGTCCAGCACCTGCGTTCGGCGATGGCGGCGGTTGGCCGCGACAAGGCGATCGTGGCGGTCGCGAGTTATGCCTATGACTGGCCCGACGGAAAGACCGATGCGGATATCCTGACGCTGCAGGAAGCCTGGCTGATCGCGCACGACAACGGCTCGCCGACGATATTCGATCCCGCCAGCGGCAATGCGCATTTCGATTACAAGGACGATGACGGCACGCTGCGGCACGTCTGGCAGCTGGACGCCGCAAGTGTCTGGAACCAGCTGCGCGCGGTCAAGATATCGAACGCGTCGGGCGTGGCCCTGTGGCGGCTGGGGAGCGAGGATCCCGGGGTCTGGCGGGACTTCAAGGCGATCAAGCAGGGCATCACCCCGCCGGTGTTCGGGGTGCTCAATTCGATCGGCAAGAATGACGTCCAGGGCGATGGCGAGATATTGCGCATTACCGACACGCCGACCACGGGCATGCGCACCGTCACCGCGGACAAGAACGGCCTGATCCGCGACGAGAAGTTCGAGAGCTACCCGACCCCGTTCGTGGTCACACGCACCGGCTACAAGCCCAAGCAGCTTGCGCTGACTTTCGACGACGGCCCGGACGGACAGTGGACGCCCAAAATCCTTGAGATCCTCAAGGAAAAGCATGTGCCGGCTACCTTCTTCGTGATCGGAGAGAATGCGCTGGCGCATCCGCTGCTGCTCAAGCGCATCCTCGCGCAGGGCAGCGAGATCGGGAATCACAGCTACACGCACCCCAATCTGGCGCTGGTTTCGACGCGCGGCGCGCATATCGAAATCAACGCCACGCAGCGGCTGGTCGAAGCCTATACCGGGCGGTCGATGCGGCTGTTCCGCGCGCCTTATTTCGGGGACGCCGAACCGACCACGACCGACGAACTCGCGCCCGCTTTGCTCGCGCAGCAATCGGGTTATGCGATCGTCGGCCTGCACATCGACAGCGAGGACTGGCAGCGCCCGGGCGTGCAGGCGATCATCGACAATACGATCCGCCAGGTTCAGGATTTCGATCCTGCGGAGAACGGCACCGACCAGGACGAGCCGGGCAAGCGCAAGACCGGCAACATCATCCTGCTCCACGATTCAGGCGGTGACCGATCCGAGACGGTACAGGCACTGCCGATCCTGATCGATCGGCTGCGCGCGATGGGCTACACCTTCGTGCCCGTATCGCAACTCGCCGGCCTGACGCCGGCGCAGGTCAATCCCGAGATCAGCGGATCGGACCTGCTCGCGGTGCGCTTCGACGTGTCGATCTTCCTGGTGCTGGCGGCGCTCGACGCGACACTCAAGTTCCTGTTCTTCACGGCGATCTTCATCGGCACGGCGCGCGCGGTGCTGCTGGCGATCCTGGCAGTGCGGTCCAACCTCAAGCGCAACCGGCCGATCCCGCCCGAGATCGATCCGGGCCGCTTCGTGTCGGTGCTGATTCCGGCCTACAACGAGGCGCGCGTGATCGAGGAATCGGTCAAGCGCGTGCTGGCCAGCGAATGCGTCCAGCTGGAAGTGATCGTGATCGACGACGGATCGAAGGACGAGACTTCGGCGATCGTCAAAGCCGCGTTCGAGGGCGAACCGCGCGTCCAGCTGCTCACGCTGGAGAATGGCGGCAAGGCGCGCGCGCTCAATCGCGGGTTGGAGATCGCGAAGGGCGACGTGATCGTGGCACTCGACGCGGACACGCAGTTCGAGCCGATGACGATCGCGCGGCTGGCGCGCTGGTTCGCCGACCCCGAGATCGGCGCGGTCGCGGGCAATGCCAAGGTCGGCAACCGGATCAACATCGTCACCAAATGGCAGGCGGTGGAATATGTGACCGCGCAGAATCTGGAACGGCGCGCGCTCGACCGGTTCGACGCGATCACGGTGGTGCCGGGTGCGGTCGGCGCATGGCGGCGCGCGGCGCTCGACATGGTCGGCGGCTATCCCCACGACACGCTGGCCGAGGATCAGGACCTGACGATCGCGATCCAGCGCAAGGGTTGGCTGGTCGAATATGACGTCGATGCGGTCGCCTGGACCGAAGCGCCCGAAAGCTTCGGCTCGCTTGCCAAGCAACGCTTCCGCTGGGCGTTCGGGACGCTGCAATGCCTGTGGAAGCATCGCCGCATCCTGCGCGAGCGGCATCCCGCCGGCCTGGCCCTGGTCGGCATCCCGCAGGCCTGGCTGTTCCAAATCGGCTTCGCCCTGATCTCGCCCCTGATCGACCTCGCGCTCGCGGTGAGCATCATCTCGACCTTCGTGCGCGTGCAGCAGCATGGCTGGGCGCAGACCCAGTCGGACGTGATCCGGATGTTGTTTTACTGGATCGCCTTCACCGGCATCGACGCGATCTGCGGCTGGATCGCGTACAAATTGGAGCCGCGCGAGAAGCGCTTCCCGGTCTTCCTGCTGCTCGCGCAGCGCTTCGTCTATCGCCAGATCATGTATTCGGTGGTGGTGCGCGCGGTCGCGGCCGCGGTGCGTGGGCCGTGGGTGGGCTGGGGCAAATTGGAGCGGTCGGGCCGGGTGGCGACGCCGCAGGGGTAATCCTAGCCTCTTCGGCCGTCGTCGCGGGGAGCGTTGGCGACGTGGCGATGCGGGCCCCTTTTCGGACACATCGTCATGCCGGACTCGTCCCGGCATCCACCGGAAGGTTGCGGCCAAGCCGCTGAATGGATCCCGGATCAGGTCCGGGATGACGGTGTAGGGATGTGAGGTGGTCTTTCCTCTCCTGAGATCCCAGCTTTCGCTGGGATGACGGATTGGGTGAAGGAATTTGGACGCACCTCTCCCCTGGCATTCGACAGAAGCGTGAGTGACCGGCGCGGTTCCGCCGCCTCGTCGGCTGCGGGGAGGCTGCAAGCATGACCCTGGACAGCGAAGTCCTCGGAAAATAGCGCCTGCAGGCCTGCCAATGCGCGCTATCCGGTCAAAGGGTGGCCGCGGGATTTGGTCCGGGTGGC
>Ga0209233_1000383_pt1 | contig 38253 bp, 52 predicted proteins | sample AraplaCL_Cvi_mCL_FD_184269 | JGI IMG/M metagenome (GOLD analysis project Ga0209233, IMG submission 184269) | Arabidopsis root microbial communities from the University of North Carolina, USA - plate scrape CL_Cvi_mCL (SPAdes) (version 2) | ecosystem: Host-associated > Plants > Roots > Endosphere...
ACCCCGAAGACAGCTTGATGCTGGGCAGGTCGAGCACGTAGCAGGGGCTGTTGACGTCGGCGCCGCCAATCCGGCAGTCGAACGAGGTCAGCGTGTTGGCGATCAACTTGTCGAGCCCGGTCTTGTCGCCGAAATAGGTGGTGAGCGTGCCGGTGACGGTGAACTCGCCATTGCCGATGCCGACCGCCTCGACATGACCGACCGCCTGCTGGCGCCGCAGGTTGTTGGCAATGTCGAGTGTCGCCTGCTGCACGAAATTGGGACCGATGACGTTGGCACCGCTGAAGCCAATGCGGCCGATGTCGGTCGAAGAGTTGAGCACGTCGTTGGTCGGCGCCGCGATGTCGGTCGCGCCGGCGACGCGCGAATTGGCAATGCTGCCGCCCGAGCCCAGCCAGTCTTCGCTGAAGGTCACGATATTGGCGGTCGGAATTGTGAGGCTCAGCTTGTCGAGCGTCTGCCCGGTCAGAAGTTCGTAGCCGACCGGGCTCTGATCGAGATACTGCCGCTCGAAGGTGTTGGAGCGCTTGGTCGAGCCATTGACCAGGAAGTCGCCGCTGTAGGCCGAGACCACGACGCTGGTGCCGGCATCGTTCGCCCAGCTCGCTGGGACGCGGTCGAAGGTGAGCGTGTGCGCCGCGATCGACGCGATGCGCACGAAGTCATTGTCGGCCGCCGTGGCAAAGCCGGCGAGCTTGACCCACATGCCGGGCGACAGGCCCAGCGTCGTGAAATCGAGCGTGGTCGAGGTCAGCGTCGAGCCAGAGATGGCAAGGTCGCCGCTGGCACCCTGGAAGCCCACCGCCTTCATCCGGGCATTCGCCGCCGGGGCAGCCTCATCGGCAAGCGTCGCGCCGGCATAAATCGACGTGGTGGTGCCACCGGTCGTGCACTTGAAGACGCCGTTATTGGCCGCCTGCCCGAAGCCCGAGCAAAGCACCAACTGGCCGGCCACGAACGCCGCGCCGGTGAGGTGCGTGAAGGTGTGCGAGGCCGCGGTCACCTGGGTGATGACCGAGTCGGCGGTGCCGGCGTTGTCGCGGCTCGGCGTTGCCGACCAGGTGCCCTGCACCGCCTCCTCGAGGTCGTCGTCCATGACGTGGAACGAGGCTTCGCCGCCCGAGGTGCCCCCGGACTGGTAGGAGACGAGGATCAGGTCCGGCACCTGGCGATCGGCGCGGATTTCGTTCGAAGTCACCGTCTGCGGGTTGATGCCGAGGCCGTGCGAAGTGGCGCGGCGGGTCTTGAACGCCGGGTTCGCCGGCGTGACGCCAAAGGTGCTCTCGCGCACCTTGCTCAGCTTGACGCGGTTCGTCGACTGGAGGTCAACCATAAGGGAGGCTCCCGAAAAGGCCTGATCTGTTGGGGTATGCGGGCCGTCAGCCCAGCATGTCGAAGTAGTACGGCACCACGGCCGTCAGCCGCCAATACCCGGCGCGAGCGTTACCGTCGTCGAGCACCGGCGAGGTCGGTGCCCAGGTATTGACGCCGTCGAACCGCTTTGCTCGGAAGCCGTCCACCAGCGCCTCGAGCTTGAGCTGCCAGTCGCGCGTGCCGACGCCGCGCGGAATACTCAACACGAAGCGGATACCGCCCTCCTCACGAAAGACCTGGGCTCCGGGCGAGCCGATAGACATCTGCTGCGCATTGGCCAGCGGATACTGCACCTCGAGGAAGGCGCTGAGATCGGCCGGCGCCTCGCCCTCTTCGTTGAGTCCGAAGTACGACGTTGCCGTCCACAGGCTCGCGATGCGCGCGTCCACGGCATCCATAACGGCAACCGAGGCCATGCTACTTCACCGTGACGATGATCGCCGGCTGCCGGGTCAGCCAGTCGTGCTTGGCGGCGGCATTGCCGCGCCGGTTCGCGGTGAGCAGCCCGGCGCTCGCGGAATTGGCCCACTCGGTGAGCGCGCCGGCATTCTGCAGCGGCCGCCAGCTGAAGCGAATGCGGGCGACGTTGCCGAACTGCCGGTTGGCGAGCGCCGCCACCACCTCATAGACGCCGTCCGGCGCCTGCTCGGATTCAGGGGCCCGATTGTCGTCACCCTCGATCTTGCGGGCATAGGGCACGACCGACGAAAACACGTATTCCGACGCCATCGGGATCGGTGCCGCGGGATCGACCTCGAGGCCATCGGCGAGCAGGATGTGTGAGGCGGCATAATGGCCCGTTCGACGCGGAGAATGCAGCACCAGTTGCTGCCCGATCCACGCCAGCGTTTCCTCGACCAGCTGGAACTCGTAGACGATCTGGCCGGCGGGCTTGACCGTATCCTCGGACGCGCCTTCCCGGCCGTCGACGAAGGTTTCGTGCGGCGAGGCATGGCCCAGGGCGGCTTCGTTTGTCGCCTCGGCCTCCGCAAGCGTTTCCCTCGCAAATGCGGCCAGCGTCGCGCTTTGCGCCTCGGGCGACAGGTCCTGCGCGATCAGCAGTTCGATATCACGCGCAAGCGGCTCGACCTTGATCGAGAGCATCAGCCCGACACCTGCAGTTCGATCCTGACCAGCTCGTCGCCGACATAGAATGGCCGCACGGCGGCGATGTTGCGGGTCCGCCCGGCGATGAGGACCTTGTCGTTGATGCGCGGCAGCGCCGGATCGGGCGAACCTGTTTCCCCGTCGCCCGGCCAGCCTGCTGCCGCGATCTGCGTCGGGCTGATGACCACCTGACTGTCGGTCGCAGAGACGCCCCCGACGATCTCCTCCGGCCGATAGCTGCGCACTGCGGCCCGCACGGTGACATCGTAATTCGTGAGGCTCGGCGCAGTGCCACGTACCCGGCGCAGCACGATGTTCATGCCGGCGCGAGCCAGTGCGTCGTCGAGGGCAGCAACCAGGTCGGTCACGCTATCACCACCGGCACGCGGTAGTTGGAAAGGATGTCCTCGACGTCGGGCGTCATGTTTCCGGCATCGGTGCCGGTCGGCACCCAGTAGGCCACCGAGCGGACCCCCGGAATATCTTCCGTGCGGACCATTGGGTCGCGGTCTTTGGCGAACCAGCGATTGCGCACCATCCGGATCACAGCATCCTCGATATCGGCCGGGATCGGCGAGTACCCCGCCGAGTAGATGACGGTGATCGGCAAGGTCGCCCACCGCGTCGGATAGAGATTGCCGTCGAGCCGGATGAGCTGTCCGTCGGCTGCATCGATCGCGAAATCCGTCCCCTCGGTCAGCGTGACGGCGTTTTCGACAACGCTGGCGACCGAGACGATCGGCCAGCTGGATAGCTGCAGCGGCGCGAGGCCGCCGCTCACCGGTCGCGGGTAGGCGTCGCGCTGCGGGTAGAAATCATCCTGGACGGCCTCGACAACGAAGTCGCGGTTGCAGAACTGCCCGGCAGCGGTCGAGGCGGCAGTGATGTAGCGGCTCAGCTGAGCGTCGCTCGCGGTCGTCGTGATGCCGAGCTCGGTCTTGACGTTTGCGAGCGTGGTGAGGTCGAGGCTGCCAGGCGGCGTCACCTTGGAAATTCTCACCAGTCCCGTGCTCGCCATGATGGGGCCTTTGCGTTTTGTCATGTGATGTAGGCCGAGAGCCTTTTGGCGGTCGGCGCCAGATGGACGAGGCTGACGAGCGCTCGCAACATTGCGGGGCGGGAACATTCATCGAGGCACCGCGTTTCGGGAGCGTTGCTCTCCTACGCAATAGCGGTCTTACTGACGGCTCCGTCGCCCATGCAGCGCCGGAGCCGTTTTTTTGCCGGCGGCTATGCCGAGCCGGTGACCATGCAACTGATGTGCATGTTCTTGGCCGTCCGCACTGACTGGCCGCGGCAAAGACTGCCCCTACGCGTCAGGTCGCCATCGAGCTCGGCAAAGTATGTCACCGTCGCCTCATGCGACTTGCCGGCGAGTTCGCAGATCTTCTCGTAGGTCAGCGGATCGTCATGCACCCACCCGACAGCCGATCCGTTGATGGTGATGAGATCAAATTCCAGCGGGAAACCCGTCACCTCCCCGATGTGCTTCCGCGCCTCGAGGCAGCCCCGCGCCTCTTCAGCCGTCGTGTGATCGTGGTCGCAGCCGGCGTAGAAGCCGCCGCCTTCGTCGCTGTCGGCGCAAAGATGCCAAAGACCCAACGGCGCCCCCTCGGTGCCCTTGCGCTGCAAAGGCTGAACAATCCAAGCCATGTCGCATCCTTTCCATTGGCAATAGAAAAGGCCCGCCGAAGCGAGCCTTTGGGCGTCGATGTTCGAGCGCTACGTCATGTCGTCAGGCGTGAACGATAATCAGCCCGACCAATTCGGCCGCCTTCCAAATGCCGAGCACCAGAAGCACGAACAGCACCCACGCCAGCAGCGCGAGCCAGATTACGGTCCAGCCGCGTGGCAGCCTCGCGAGGGGCCGAAGTTGCGCTCCACGCGCTAGTTTTGATGTAGCAGACATGCCTCTTCCTCTTCCCGGCATCGAGAGAAGCACGTGCCTAATAAAGTTGCAATTCGGACGTTCCCGACATCATTTGCCAGGGCCGGGAGACCGATCAGACGATTTCGACGATCGGCGCCTCTACGGTGATGGTCCGGCCTTCGGGCAAGAACTGCAGATGCGCGACCAGTCGCGCCCCTACCACGGGAACGCCAACAATGTCGGCTCCCTTCCATTGGCCGTCGAGGTGCTCGTCGCTGGTCTTGGCGACCTTCCCCTCGGCCACGTCAAGCCACTGCAACTGCTGTCCGTCGTCTCTGAGGGTGATCCGCATTGCAGCCTACCTTGCGTCCAATCCCCAGAGCACAACGCTCGAGGTGCCGTCACCGGCGTAGCCATTGACCCCCGTGGCGTCCCCCAGATCGAGGATGATGTAGGGGTTGGTCAGGGTCGCGGAGAGGGTGAAGCTGACCACCAGCTTGTAGAAGTCGTCGAACGTGGTGACGGCCCCCGACAGGGCGGTGAACAGCGCGTTCGTGCCGCCGGTGAAGAACACCGACCCGTTGCCGAGGTTGAACGACACGATCCCGCTGGTGCTGAAGTCGGACTTGTAGGTCTCGATCCGCAGGTTGCGCGACCCCACGCCGTGCTTGGCGAACAGCGTGATCGTGTGGGCGCCGGCCGCCAGGCTCAGCGTCGGTTGCTTGAACACCTGGTGGTTGGCGGTGGTGGCCGCTTCGACCATCGTACCGGCGGTGAGCTTGTGCTCGGGCGAATAGACATTGTTCGGCGTGAAGGTGCCGTCGCTCGCCGACCAGGAATCCGCCAGCGCCAACGACTGATAGGCCGCGCCACTGCCAAACTGGAAGCCGGCGGGTACGGCGGCCACCCCGTTGTAGTTCGCGGCGACGTCGTAACCCGAGCCGGTGCGGGCATGCTCGTTGCCGGTGGCGTTGGCGTGGGTGCCGTCGAAGATATCGGCGAGCGTGCCGAGCGTTCCAGGGGTCACACCGCTCTCGAGCACCGCCGCGGGGTCATAGACCCCGGCAACTGCGCGCCGGGCGACATTGACCGCGATGCGCTGCGGGTCGTTGGCAGAACTGTAGACGGTGTTGTGGGTCGCGTCGGTGACCACCGGGTAAAGGGTGACTGGGTAAGTCTTGAGCCCGAGCCGTGCGGCGCGGGTCGCAGCGTCGGCGAGCATCTGGGCCGAGGTGCGGCCCTGAAAGATTGTGTCGTTGATCCCGGTCGCATCCATGCGGATGACATTTGGACCCGACAGGGTCTTGGCGATGTAGTCGCGCATCACGGTCTTGGTCGGGTCGGCCATTTCCTGCGCGGTAGCGCCTGGCACGGAGATATCGATGCCGGCCATATAGGGCATCAACAGCCGGTTGACCGCGCCGTGACCGCCGTAGAGCTTGTTCGGTACGTCGGGCACGCCGCCGGCGACACCAACACCCGCCTCGCGGCTGTCGCCATCGGTGAGGAACGTCTGCCGCTTTGCGTGGCCGCCGATAAAGACGGGGCCATAATGGTCGTTCGACGCGGTCGAGGTGTTGCCGTAAGAGCCGAAATCCCCGGTGTGATCGGTGACGGTCGCGCCGTAGACCAGTTCCTCGCCATTGGCATAGTCGGCCTTGCCATGGCTGTAGTAGCCGCCGTTGCCGAGGTTACCCCAGAACTTCACCCAGGCGTGGCTGCCGACGAGACCGCGGATCGACGGCCCGTAAAGCCAGCCAAGAGCGCCATCGGGGACATTTGCCGTCGTCGACAACAAGTCGGCCGCGACGAGCTGCGTGATGTGCTGCGCCTTGTTCTGGTCGATCCAGAGCACGGACGCGCGCATGCTCGCGGCCGCCCCGGCCGACCACTCGCCGTGACCGGCGGTCGCGGCACCATTCCAGAAGGCGACACAAAAGCTGCCGTCCGCGATGTCCTCATAGAAGACGAAATGCGTGGTCGAGCCGACCTGCTTGTTGGTCGCGCCAAGGCTGCCGGCAGAACCGGGCGTCCCGTATTCGTTGGGAATGCCGGAGGTCCACGCAATGGGGCCCAACTGCGGCGCACCACTGCCCAACCCCATGCGGTTCGGCCGAAGCCCCCTCATCGCTCAGAGCCACACGTAGAGGATGATGGTGCCACCCTTGGCGTTGCCGGCATTGCTGATCACCGGTGTTACCGTCTGGCCCTCAAGGAGCGCCGGCGTGCTCGGCAGGTTGTAGCTGCCGACCGCATTCGAAAGGCCGGCGCCGGCGCCGAACAGCACGTCGATCGCGTTCGCGTCGTTCACGGCGGCCGTATAGCCATTGGACGGCTGGGAGCCCCCAGTTCCAGGCAGGAACACCGTCTGGATCAGGGCACCGCGTTTGATGTCGAACGTGTTGCCGCTGACATTGCCACTCGCGTCCGACGTCCAGGCGACCGAATACTTGGTGGTGCCACCCCCGATGTCGGACGAGGTGACGGCAATCGATCCTGCCATGGCGGGCCCTCCGATATTGCGTGAGGCTCAGCGAAAGCTAGAGCTTGATCCAGTCGGCGTCGGGCGAGCCGAGCTTGACGTATTCGCCGTCCCCACGGACGACGCGAACGCCGGCAACGATGCCGAGACCGTCGATCTCGTCACCGACGGCGTGAGTCGCGGGCGGCATCGGTTCGGGCGGCAGCTCGACTGAAGTTTCCGGGCTGGTGTCTGTCGTCGTTTCGGCCGGCGCAGTCTCGGTCGGGGTCGGCATTGGTAATCTCCTGTCGGTTGGGAGGCAGGCCGGCCGGCGCCGGGCTGATTATCCGGTTGAGCATCAGCGGTTCGACCACACGTCGATCTTGTCGATGTTGAGGGTCGCGACGCCGGTGCCGGAGGGTTTGTAGACCGCTGCATAGGGCTGCAGGATGGCGTTGCCACCGGTCGCAGCAAAGGCGACCGTTTTGTTCCCGTTCACCCGCTGGCCGTCGTAGTAGAAGCCGATATCGGTCACGTCCTGGCAGTCGATGCGCAGGGTGTGGAACAAGCTGGTGTCCATCACGGTGGGGACGCCTGCGATCGCCGCCGCGATCGAATTCTGCGTCACCCCATCCTGCGAGCGCACCAGCAGGTTGCCGTTCGCAGTGCAGCCGAACTGAAGGTAGTAAGTGTTGTTGTCGGGCCCATCGATCCACGCCGCGGCGAGCCCGATGACCATCTGCACCCCTGCTGCACTCGGCAGCACCGCCAGGTTGGCCCGCGCCTCGAACACCGCGCCCTTGGTGACATCGATTGCGAGGCTGTCGTTCCAGTAGAGCGCCGCGTCCTGCTTCTGGCTGGCGGATGTCAGTGCTGCCTGCACCTGGCCACCGCCGCCGTTGGTCACCAGCGCGACGGTGGGCGGCGCCGCGCCGACGATCTTCTTGACCCAGGGGTAGCCGGCAGTCGGCGAGCCGGCCGCGGGGATGCCGGCGGTGTGGCCGGCGCCGATGAAATCGTCGCCGAACATCAGCGGCGACATCGGCATGACCGTCTCGAAGTTGATGTCCTCGTAGAAGGTCTGAACGCCGCTGCGATACTTCGAACGTGTGGTCATGCGAATCTCCTGCTCGGCCGGTGAAGCGGCCGCCACGAAACGTGACGATTAGGGAAAGGCGGACAGGCGAGGCGAAAGTGACCTCGCCTGGGAAAGGACGGCTTAGGCGGCCGCGCTCGGCGGAATGGCCTGGGCGTAGCGCTCGAGCAGATAGGCCGTGACCGACGCGAAGTTGGTGGCCTGCGAGCTGTCGGACAGGTTGGCGTAGATATACTGGTAGCCGGCCGTCAGATCCTCGGGGAGCACCTCGAAGATGATCTGCTTGGACTTGACGTTGGTGTCGGTGGTGACCGAGTTGCCGTTGGCATTCTTGGTCAGCGCATCGAGCGTCGCCGTGTCCTCGTTCTTCCAGTTCTGGGTGCTGGCCGGCCCTGCCGCGGTCGAGCCGCCGGTGATCGCGGTCGCCTGCTGCAGCGTGACCACCTCGGCAAAGCCGGCAGCGTTCTTCAGCTCGACGACGATCCACGCCTTGTGGGCGTTGGCCAGGTTGACGCGGCGGCTGTTGGCGCCGCCGTTGGTGGTGGTCGGCGCGAGCAGCTGCACCACCTTGAGGTTCTGCGGCAGGGAGAATTGACGTGCCATGGTGAGTGGGTTCCCGAAAATGTCGGCTACACCAGCAACCGACTGCTGAAACGGCAAAAGCGCCGCTGTCCCAGACGCCCCATCAAGCGCCTCGGAAAGCGGCGCGCGCTCGAAGGCGCGCGCCCTGTGGATCGGCGGACGTCAGCGAGCCGCGAGAGTGACGAAGGGGGAAAGGGTGTTGGTGCCCTTGTATGGCGTCAGGGGAGCATTCCAGATCGGCTCACCGTCGACGCGGTAGGTGATGCGGAACACCATTTCGTCGGTCAGGAAGGCTACGTGCATGGACGAGGCCGCCTGCACGCCGCCCTTGTCCGCCAGCACATACTGGCTGAGATCGACCAGCGAGATGTCGCCGTTGTTGCCGACGGTGTCGGCGTATTCCACCTCGATGACGGGGCGTCCCATCAGCATGCTGTAGGGGTTCCCAGCGAGACCGTTGGCCGGCATGTAGACCGGCACACCGCCGGTGCCGACGGCGACCGACATCGCGTTGAGCTGCGGCAGGCAGTCCGGATTGATCAGCCAGACGGCGTTCTGCTTGGAGCGGGACCACATGCGCGACCACATCTTCTCGATGTTTTCGAAGACGATGGTCTTGCTGGCCTGCCCGGTTTCCTTCGGGACGGCAACGGTGGCCGGCGCATTGAGGAAACCCGCCGGCTGGCCGGCGCCGGTGCCACGGAAGATCGCGTCCTCGGTCATGAACGTGATTTCTTCCGAGAACGCCTGGTTGGCGATCGTATTCATCACCGAAGCGTCGGCCATAAGTTCGTCGGTGACGTACCAGTTGGCCAGCAGCTTTTTGAGGTCGAGCTCGACGTACCGGAACTTCGGCTTGGTGGACGAGGCAGTTAACCCTTCGCCCACCCAGTAGGACTGGACGCCACCGTAGCGCGAGCCGAGCGCACGGCTCGTTTCGTCGACGGCCGGGATCTTGATCGAATTGGCGCTGGTGCTGAGAGTGAGCTTCTGCACGCGGCCAAGCAACTGGCCCATATCGTAGGACCGCGCGAATACCGACGCCGCAAAATCGGTCTGCACCAGGAAGCCGCCGGCCGAGGGATCGACTTCCCCCGCGCCGGTCGGGGCGCGTTTCAGCCGCGCATCGAGGGCATGCGGGTCCTTACCGGCCAGCGCGTAGCGCGCCACAGCCTGCAGTTGCTCGCCGAAGGACGCGAAATGCCGGACGGGATCGACCTCGAAGCCCATCGTGCTGCGGACGGCACGCAGGTAGTTGTTCGCGTCCCAGCTCATCCGCACCGAGCGGGGCGCGATGGTGTCGAGAGTGATCTGCGAATTGGAGGGGAGCGCCGTATCCTCCGACAGGTCCGTCCCACCGATCGGGCGGGCCAGCGACGCGGACCGCTCCTGCGCCCTGGTCATGCGGCTGATCTGGCCCTCGAGGCGGGCAATCTCGGCTTCGGTTTCGGCGTAGAGCGTTTCGTCACCGACCACTTCGTCGGTATTCAATTTATCGACCGCCCTGCCCAAGGCCTGGCGGATGTCATGCAAACGGTCCATTGGGGTGCTCCTGTTGGACACAAAAAAGCCGCCCAAAGGGGCGGCGGCTGACCTCCACCAGGGAGGTATTTCCGGCTTGTCGCAGCCTCAGGCTGTGGCCAAGGCCAACCTTCGCTTGAGCGCGGCGGCCTTGCGCTTCCTGGCCGCCGCCGCATCGGCCGCTCGGGAGGCATCGTCATCGTCACTATCGGCGGTCGCATCGTCGATGAGGCCGAGCAGCTGCTCGCAGCTATCGGCCATGGCGCCGTGGATCTCGCGCAGCCTGGCCTCGCGATCGCTCGACAGGGCCTTTCCGGCGCGGGACAGCGGCAAGACTTCGGCGTCGACGGTGATGGTTACCACCTTGCCCGAGGCCACGTGTCGTGCCGCAGCGAGCAGCCCGGCCCGGGCGCCTTCGTCGAGCCCGAACAGCGTCCGCACCATTTCGGTGCGCGCCGCCCGGGCAGTTTCATCGCCGCCCAGGCGAGCGATCAGCTCATCAACTTCTTCGCCGGTCAGCGCCTTAATGAATTCGCCCAGCTGCGCAGCGAGGGCGGCGAGCTGCCCTGGCAATTCACTGCCATCCTGCTCCCACTCGGCCTCGTCGGCGAGGCTCTGCTGGGTCCAGGCCATCTGCATCAGCAGGTAGGCCAGGTCGCCCACATCCCACAGGCTGCGCTTGAACGCTTCGGCTCGGGCCGCCCGCGCCCGCTCGTCGCCCTCGGCAGCCGGAGCGGGCGGTATCTGAGTCACCGGCGCCGGCGGCGTCTCTTCCTCGACGGTCGGCTTGGTCTTGGTGTTGGCCGGCATCTTCGCCTCCCTCCGGAGCTGTTCGAGTTCATCCCGCGGCACGAGGATCATGCTGCCCTGGTCGAGCACCTTCTCGGCCCAGCGGAACAGCGGCCCGGTGTCGATGCCCGCAGCGCGGGCGGTGGCGAGCGCTTCGGGCTGGGCCGGCACGGGCACCTGGCTGATTTCGAGCAGTTCGGCGAGCTTAAAGTCGATGCCGCCGGGCCGGCTCTTGTCCTTCGAGAACGACCATTCGAGCGGCAGCCACGACACCGATGTCGCGTTGAGATAGCCGCCAGTCACCAGCCGATAGACCGTGTCCGCGAACGGGTTTTCCTCCGCCGTGGCGTATTGCACGCCCCCGCGCAGTCCCCGCGCATCCGCGTCGAGGTCGACGACCTTGCCGACCGGCAGCGCGTCGGCTTCATGAGCCCACAGGAACACCGGGTTGGTGAGGAAGTTGGCGACATCCCAGCCTTGAATGGTGTGCCCATCGCGCGCCACGGCCGGCGTGGAAAACACATAGCGGACGATGCGCCCATTGCTGTTGGCAAGCTCGGCAAGCCCGGCCGAGCGCATGATCGGCGGGACGGATCGCAGGGTCGTCATGGTGAGACTGTCCCGGTAACGGATGGGGTGGGGTCATCGCCGGCCGGGCGCCCTGCCCCGTCCGGTGCCGTGCCGGTCGATTGGCTCCCGGCGGCAGCCATATTCTGCGGGAACTGCAGCTTGTCGGCCTCGCCGCCCTCTGGCTGCAGCCCAAGGTCGATTCGGGCCTCGTCTGGCTTGCCGATCATGGACATGATCATCGTGCGCCACTGGTTGACGCGCGTCCCCATGTCCGCGGTAGTCAGTTCGGAATAGTCGAACTCGATCGACAGGTCGTCCTTGCGCAGCCCGAACGCGGAAGACGCCTTGGCTCGCCACCGGTTGGTATATCCGGTCAGCGTGTAGTTGATGTACTCCTGCGCCAGCTGCTGGATATTGCCGGTGCTCTTCGACGCGACTTCGCCGAGCATGTAGGTGGGCACGCGAAAGATGCGGGCGATCTCCTCGAGCTGGAATTTGCGAGAGGCGATAAACTCCAGATCCGAAGCCGACGCCATCTCCAGCGGCGAAAACTTGAGGCCCTGCTCGAGCACGGCCGTGCGGCCGACGTTCTGCAGCCCCGAGACCATGCTCTTCCACTCCTCGGAAACGCGCTTGGCGCCCTCCGGGGTGAGCTTTTGGTCGGTCGTCAGGATGCCGCTTGGCTTGGCCGCATTGCCCATCCAGCGGGCCGCCTGCTGCTCTTGTGCCAACGAAAGCCCGATGACTTCCTTGGCAACGGCGATGCGCGAGATACCGAGGAGCCCGTTGAGCGAAAAGCCGCGCAGATGGAACATGTCCTCGAAGGGGATCAGGAACGGCTGGCCCGAGAGCTCGGCCCGCATGTGGAGTCCCTGCGGCGTCACCCGGTAGAACAGCTGCCCGTCAGGCGCTTCCCACAGCGCGACCCAATCCGCATTGACCGGCACCAGCTTGATCGGCGTGCCGCGCATATTGCGGATGATGGGTGCATAGGCATTGCCGCGCAGGATCAGGCTGATCTGCATCTGCTCGCGAAACTCGAGTCCGTTCTGCCAGTCGTTCGGTTCCTGGAGCAGGTCGTAGAGAAAGTGGTCCTTGGCCTCCTTGCGCGAGTCGTCCTCGGCGCGCCGGAAGATCGACCAGGGCAGTTTGGCGACGTCTTCGGCCAGCATGGTCACGCAGGCCATGACGCCACTCGCGCCGAGCGAGGTCTGCTGGTTGACCGCAATCCCGGTGACCGACGGCACCGAATTGAAATTGCTGCTCCAGAGCAGCTCATCGACCGTCGTGTCGGTCGACCGCTTCCGCCAGGGCAGCAGGCGAGCCAGCAAACTCATGGTCGCGCCCCCCTCTCAGCCGACAAACAGAAGACCGCGCTCGGCGGTATAGATCGACCGATCATCGGCCGGCTCGGGGTTCATGGCCATCAGCGCCGCAGCGTTGAAGAGTGCCATCAGCGGGTCGATTTTGCCGTACCCCGACTCGTCTCGGGCGATGCGCATCGCGGTTGGTGTCGCCACCGTCCGGGCATTCCCCACGCACCAGCCGAGCATTCGGCTGCCGCCATGACGAAAGGTCCTATCGGCAAGCTTACGCTCGACCGTCTTGATCGCGCCCATCAGCGCGATGCCCTGACGAACGGCGCCGAGCTGGTCCTCGTCCTGCGTCACGCCGATACCGGCGAGCGCGTCAACGATGCCGCCAATCCCGGCGGCGTCGACGCCGACCTGGGCGAGCAAGCCCGCATCGCGGATCCGTGTCACCAGCGACACCACATAGGCGATATCGGGCGCCACCAGTGCTCCGTCGGCGCCCTCTGGTGCCGGCAAGAGCCCCTCGAGGAACTCAGGGGGCAACTCGGCCTCGAGCGCAAACGTGCCATCCTCGCGGCGAGCGAACTCCAGCTCGGGCGCGGCGTCTTCGGCGGGATCTACCGACCCACCGAAACGGAAAACATCGAGGTCGCCGTCAGCCTTGAACTTGAGATAGTCGGTCCAGTTGGCCTTACGGCGGTCGAGGCCGATGGTCGAGATCAACCCGTGTGACCAGGCGAGCCAGCGTTTGCTGCCCTTTTCGCGGCCGATCACCCCGATGCCCATCAGGTCGTCGAGGCCGCCGCCGTCGATACCGACAGTGATGACCTCCGCCCGCCGCAGGATGTCGTCCAGCGAAAGCGCCGGATAGATGCCGTTCGCCCAAATCGCAGCGCCGGCCCAGCCGTCCGACCGCAACGCCTGACCGACTTCGACGTTTAAATGTTTGGCGTAGAAGTCAGCGAGCTCGGCCTTCCCCTTGCGTTTCGCCGAGGCCTGCTCGTCCCGAAGGTATGTCTCGTCGACCGAAAGGCCGAGGTTAGGGTTGGTCACATACCAGAAGGCCGCATTCTCGTAGGCCTTGGCCTCGACCATCGCCTTCGGGAATTCGTAGAGCAGCGGCAGCTTGTGCGGCACGTCGACTTTGCCGTCTCGGATGTCGCGAAATTCCGCAAGCGTTTCGGCGAAGATGCCCCGCGGCGGCTTCGACGACTGGGTCGAGATGTAGATGCCAAACCCCTCGGGGCGGGCAGCGAGGCCGCCCTTGATCTCGCGCAGCATCGACCCGGCGTCCGATCGAGCCCCGAATTCGTGCAACTCCTCCACCAGGTAGCCGATAGTCTTCTTGCCCGTCGCCGTCTGGCTGTCGGCAGCGATCACCCGCAGCGTCGCCTCGGTCTTCCGATGCGTCAGCACGCGCGAGAAGGACTGGGTGTGGATCAGCGCCGACAGATCCTCGTCGGCACGCACCATGGCCTCAGCCGGCCCGAAGGAATTGTCGGCCAGCTCCTTGGTCGGCGCGATAATGTAGAACTCGCCCTGCTCCCGCCAGTTGCGGATCAGCGCGGTCAGCATGATGCCGGGCGCCAGTGTCGACTTGCCGTTCTTTTTTGACACGAGCAGCATGTACTCGCGGATCAGCCGGCGCCCGCTGTCCGGGTCATAGGCACCGAAAAGCGCGGTCGGCAGATCGAAGAACCACGGCCGGCTCGCCTCGCCGAAGGTCGGGCGCCCCGCAGCGTCGGCGATCTGCAGATTTCGGAACACCTCGAGCCCGGCCTCGGCCTCCCCGGGGAAAAGCGGCCCGATCGGCAGCAGCGAGCGGCCGGCGGCAATGCGCTCCTCCCAGTCGAGGCAGGCCGTCGACCATTGGGGTATCAATTGACCCGGCGACTACCGGGCGGCTGCGGCACCGCATATCGACCCGTCGCAGCCGCCGAGGCGGCGCGCTGCCGCTCCTCCTTCTTGCTCGGCTGTCGGTTGACATTGAGCTCGCTGGGCAGCTTCGCGGCCGCGACGCTGCCGAGGCCACGCAACAGCAGTGACTTGGCGGCACTGTTGCGGGCTGATTCGCTTTCGCTGGCGTCGGCGATGCGCCGCAGCACCTCGAGGGCCAAGTTTGCGTACTTCCGTGCTTCGAGGCGCAGCACCAGGCCGATATCATCGACCGGCGCCGGCTTCGCCATGAACGGCAACATCGGCTCACCACCGATATCGACCGCGGGCTTGCCGTAGCCGCGATCGAGGATCTCGTTTGCCGCGACCACCTTCGCGGGGTCGCCGGCGCCGTGCATCAGCTGCTTGACCAGCGTCGAGAGCGCCACCGCCCAGTGCGATTGTGCGGCGACAGTGATGTCGTCCGGCACCGGCGCGCCGATCGCTGCGTCGACATCGATCGGGCCGAGCGCCGTCTTGACGATCGCGCCCTTCTTCTTGCGCCCGGCTCCGGGCCGCGCACCGCCGCGCCGCGACTTGGGCTTTTCCGGACTTTCATCGGCCATGTTTGAAAACCCACCAAATCAAACGCGAATTCAATCCGTTGGCCCGCCAGAATTTTTTCTCACGCGTGAGGACCCGTGCGGTGACGCCCCCTCGGCCGGGGTGGGAATTAAACCCCCTACCGCCTGGCGGCGCGAGCGGCGATGCCTTTGCCGGTGTTGTGCGAGTTGCAAAGGCAGCGGCCATTGGCGAGGTCGGTCAGCGCGCCGCCGTCGGCGCGCTCGACGATGTGGTCAGCATACATCCGGTCGCCGTTGGCTCGGCTGCGCTCGCAGCGCCGGCCCGCCTCATCGACGTGCTCGCATCGATAGGCGGCCCGGCTCAACACCAGGTCGCGCCATGTCCGATGCGCAGTTGTCTGCAGCTCGTCGTCGGAGCGCTTCGGCGCGGGCTTCGCAACCCGGAGATCGAACGTCCTGATCTTGCTGCCCAGGGTGCGAAGCGCCATCGTCCGCGTTCCTCCCAGCCGAAGCCGGAAAAGCAAAACGCGCCGCCGGTTGGCCGGGGCGCGTCGATTCCCTATTGGGATGCGTCTCACATGCCGCAAATCGCGCGCCCAAGTCAAGCGCGACCGTGCTTCGCCCCGGTGTCGTCCACAGGGCGAGTCGGCGCAGGCTTGATGCGAGGGCGCCGTCTGGCCTTCGGCTTGGCTGGCGCCGACCAATCCGAAGCCTGCGCCGCAATCGGTACGTTCGCCGCTTCGCGCCGCTCAGCCGCCGTCATCTGCCTCGCTTCGGCTTCCTCCCTCGACACCAAGCCGAGCTCGACCGGTGCGTCTGTAGCCGCCGCGATCGCCTCGCCTTCGGGCCGCAGCACTGTTCTCTCGACGACCAACCACGGCTCGGCTACCGCCTCCGGACCGGTGCAAGAATGTGTTGCCATGCGCCGGTTAAGTGGCTCGACGAGGGCGGTAAGCGCCTCGCGCCAAAGGGTCCATTGCGCCCGGGCAAACTCGACCAGCTCTTTCTCGCGGCTCCAGGCCGCCCAGTCGAGTTTCGGTCCGGTGATCTCGGGTGCCACGTGTCGCGCTCGGTCACTGCGCTCGAGGCCGTCAGCATACTCCCACATCAACTGCCCGTTCTTGGCGCGCAGCTGCTGCGGCACCGGCATCGGGTCGTCAGCCCCCTGCGGCCTCGTGCCAGAACGACCGTACATCAGCACTAGGCCGCGCGCTTCAGCAGGCAGTGCATCGATGGCCGCCTTGACGACAAAGGCGTCGTCATCATCGAGAAGCGAGATCGAGGGCGAGGCAATGATGCCACCGCCGTCGATCCGCGTCCCCAGAGCAAGACGGTCGGACGTCGACCGATCGCTCGACCAGCCCAAGCCCTGCTCCGCCAATGCCCAATGCACCAGCCGCTCGACATCCATCGTCTGCTCGATGATCAACTGCGCAATCGACATTCTCACCCCGTCTTGAGCCAAGCCTGCAGCGCGGCGACGCCGGCGCCGGGCCGATCCATTTCCGCCAGCGTCGCCCGTTCGAGCAGTTGGCCATCCCCGAGCGCCAAACTGAAGAGCCGGTCGCGTTCGGCAGCATCGCCGTGCGCTTTAAGGCTCCGCCACAGCCGGTCACCTGCCTGGCCATAGGCCGGATCGGCTTTCGCGCGTCCGCCCGGGATGGGCAGCAGCATCGAGGCCTGTCGCGGATCGGGTGAACGGCTGCGCTGCGGAGCCCTCGCCGGCGGTTCCACATGCTCTGCCGAAGAAACTGGAATCCTATCCTGATATCGGGGGCCACTTTTGTCCCCACTCTGGGGACGTTTCTGGCCCCTGTCGGCGCAGCTGGTGGCCCCGGTTTCGGGCGGCACGACTGGCATCATCCGCGCCAGGTCCCAGTCGCCGGCAACTTCGGCGAGCGCCGACCACACCGGAATGTAGATCGTACGCTGACCGCGCCGCGCCTGCCGCCGGATCAGCCCTGCGGCATCGAGCGCAGCCGTCGCTCTTTTCACCGAACGCATTGAAATCTTGAGCATATCGGACAGGCGCTTGACGCTGGGCCACGCGATGCCGCTGCCGGCATTGCAGTATTCAAGGAGCGCCACCCCTACTTGGCGGGCAGTGCCGGAAAGCCCGCTCGCGAGCCCCAGTCCCTTGCGGCCGCGTGCCCGCGTCAGGCCGCCCGAGCCGATGAAGCGCTGTTGCGAAGGGGCCTCAACTGAGGCCAGCGGCGGGGCCGAAACCGGGGCCACATCCGACGAAACTGGGGCCACCAAGTTGGAGCCGGCCGTTGTTGAACGCGCGGCTTCTCGCCGCCACGCCCGCTCACGTCGGCGCCGTTCGCGATCGGCGGCTTCAGCGCGCGCCGCCGCAAGGATCTGCGCTGCCGTGCAGCCGGAATCGGCCATCGCTTCAATGATCGCCAACGACAGGGTCATTCCGCCGCGACCTCGAATAGGCCGGGCTGCCGACGTTCGCGGGACAGGGCGACCGAACAGGCTGGATTGAGCCACAGGACCTCGGTCCGCGGTCGGGCACCGTCGGCAAAGGTCGACATTTCGATCCGCTCCCATCCGACGAGGCGGGCGTCGTAGAGCGCGCTCGGATAGCCCGAAAGGACCACCATGCCGTCTAGGGTACGCAGGAACGTCAACAGGCCTTCGTGATCCGCAGCGGTCAGCTCGTGCCGGTACTGATGCTTGGGGTCGTAGATGTTCCCGCGGCCGCGGGTTTCCGGCAAATAGGGCGGATCGACATAGTGGAGGGTTTCAGCGCCATCGTGCGCCGCCATCACCTGCTCCGCCGGACGGTTTTCGATCACAACGCCTGCCAGCCGCTCCACGACCGAGGGAAGCGCCGCAGGATAGCTCATCCAGTCATGCGCCGGCGTCGTTCCTGAGCGGTTCGAACCGGCACGGAAGCCCGTCGTTTTCGCACCATGGCGCATATCCGAGTGCCCGTGGCTGCCGAAGCCCATGAGGGCGCGGACGACGAGATGGCGAGCGCGCTCGATCGTGTCGCAGGGCACTTCCCAGGCCGTCTCGAACTCGCGTCGCGCGAACGGCGTCAGTTCCAGCCGCTGCTGCAGATCGCGGGCCGTGTCATGGTCCCGCAGCACCCGGAACAGGTTGACCACCTCGTCATCGAGATCGTTGTAGATCTCGGCATAGGCGCGGGCCTTGCGCAGCAGCACGCTTGCCGCGCCGCCGAACGGCTCGACGTACACTCGGTGCGCAGGGAAATGGCCGATGATCCACGGCGCCAGTTTCCACTTGCCGCCATGCCATCGGAGGACCGGACGCTGCGGCGCAGTCACGTTCGCGCTCCGTCTGACTCGACGACGAGCCGATTGATCGCCCGCGTCAACTTCTCGACATGCCAGGCATTGGCCATGCAGGCGTGCCGTGCACGCGTGACCTTCAGCCGCAGCATTTCGCGTCCGAGCGAGTTCATGCCGCCATTCCGCCACTAGCGGTGGCGATGCTATCCACCCAAATGACGTAAGCGGCCCCAGAAGGGGACCAGCGATGACCGCCACTCTTTCCTATGCCTACCGAATCGACGGCCGGCCGCCAGCCGGACATGCCGAGGTGATCGCCGGCGACGCCGGCTATGTCATCGCCGAGCTCGGTACGCTGGGCTGGCCGGTCCGAACGGCGTTCCGTCTCGAAGCCAGCCGCACCAATGTCGAGGCCGCCCTGCTCGCCGCTGGCTGGGCGATGCCGGTCATGCCGTTCGGCAACTGGCGACGAACCTGCCGGCCTCAGTCTCTGACAACCGCGGCGCATAGTGCGCCGGCTTGACAGCTTCCGGTTGTCGAGGCTCCAGGCCGCGTTCAAAGCAATCTCCCCTGCCCTGCGCCGACGTCGGCGTTGAGGCGTTTCTGCCGGGCCAGCCAGGCCGGCATCGTCACTTCGATGGCGATGCGCGGCAGCTGGCCGGTCACCACGCCGCCGGCGACCGGCATGCCTTCACGGATGGCGATCTGGCCGCGCGGCAGCCAGGCCGTGATGCCGGTCGCCGGCTCCAGCACAAGGATCGCTGCCTCGCTCGACCCGATCCGCTCGCCCACCAGGCGCACACGGCCATCCGCTTGCGTTTCGATCATCGATCGGTCTCCCGCTGTGCCCGGGCAGCACCGGCAGCGCGACGCCAATTGGCAAAGCGCTGTGCATCCCCGCTGAGGGCCCACTGCCCGCCTGCAGGGCTTCGCGCCAGCAAGGCGGGCCCACGTTCGAGCGCCGGCCGCTGCTTTCTCGGCGAGCGGTAAGCCAGGAACCAGTCGAGCAGGTCGGCAACCGTCAGGCCGAGCTCGGCAGCGATCGTTTCCCAGCTCAGCGCCGGTCGGACATTGGCGCGGGCGCGGATGTGCTCGAACAAGGCACGGTCATCGGCAAAGGCGCCGCGAGCCGGCAGCGACGGGCCGGTCATCGTGACACCGAGGGCTCGAACGCCGCCGCCTCGAGCGCAGCCGAGGCGTCGGCGAAGCCATTGGCCGCCAGCCAGTCGACGGCCTCGCCAAGCGCCGCGCTGCGCTCATCCTCGAGCTTGAGCGCGAACTCACGGTTGACTGCCGAATGCGTCCGCCGGTTCTGATAGGCCACCGCAGCCCGCTGGGCTTTGCTCAGTTCGTCCCACCCGCTCACGGCTGCGCCCCCAATCGCCGGGCGATCTCCGCCTTGATGAAGGCGTGCCAGCGCCGGAACCCGGCGGACTTTGCCTCGATCCGGGGCGCGTCGTAGCCAATGCCCAGCCGGTCATCGAGCGTTTCGAGGCACGCCACGACGTCCGAGATTTCGCGCTCGAGCTCGGCCGCGTTTGTTCGGCCGGTGTCGGGGTCGGTTTCGTTCAAGCCGTGAATGATGCAGCGGGCAGCGCGGGCGCTTAGCTCGTTACACTCTTCGATCAGCTTGCCCAGGACGGCCAAGCGTTCCAGATCCTGCTCGGGTAGCCAAGGCGAGATGCGACCTTCCGTCATAGCCAGTCCCACGTGATCAGGACGCCCTCGAAGCGGTCGCCCTTGGAAAGGAAAAACGCCTCGAACGCAGCGATGTCCCCAAAGCCGTCGGCACTCGCGAACGCCGACGCGGCCGCCCCTTCCAGCAGCAGTCCGCTGACGTTGAGATACCCAGCCGAGATCTCTACCGCTGCGAGCGAGGTGCAAATCGGATCGTCCTCAACCAGCTTGCGACAGGCTCGGGTGCGCATTCCGGTGTAGAGCTGAATGCGTCCGCCGATGTGGAAGCGCGCTCCGTTCCGCCGGATCGACTGCCGCTTCACGCGCGAGGCCACCCGATCGGCAAACCCGGCCTGAAAATTGAGCGACGTCATGCCTGCGCCCTCGCCGGCATGCCGTTGTGCTCCAGGCCATCGAGGAGCCGGCCGGACGCGTGCTTGCCGACATTTCGGACAGCTACCAGGCGCTCGCCGTGAAATCCGCAGCCGCCGGCCAGGTTGAGGTGTCGCTCCGCGCCGAACCCCATCTGATTGTCGACCCTGGGGACGTCGCGCCAATCGGGATCATCGCGATCGCGGTCGTAGAACGGAAGCCAATTGCCCCATTGCTTGAAGAAGAACGGCACGCCGGCAGCCACGCATTGGTCACGCAACGACCGCGCCCAGTCCGGATGCATCGGCCGCGCACCGGTGCCGCTCTCACCGCCGGCGATCACCCAGTCCAGGCGCAGGCGCTTCGTCGGGGATAGCCCCGCCAACAGGTCGGAATCATCGTTGTCGGGCACGCGCCCCCAAACACCCTGGAGGGCGTTCAGGAACTCGAAACCGAACAGTCGCCCATTCGGGGCGGGTCGCAACACAGTCAGGTCGATCTGCCCGAGCAGTGGCTCGGCGCTGATGAATCGAACCGCTGCGAGAGTTTGCAGCAGGTGCGGAATGCGCTCATCAGCGCGTCGCTGATCCTCGACGCTGGTGCCGAGCCAGACGTTGGGCAATGGCCAAAGGTCAAGGTAGATGCGTTTGCCCGGGGGCGCCTGAGGCTCGAGTTCCCGGTCATGGGTCACAACGACCTGCAACTCCCGATCGACGACCATATCGCAGGCGAGCTCATGGATCCGGCGATCGACGGCGGCGTCGGAGAGATAAGCCCGCATCCGCTCCGGCCGCTTTGTCAGCACCTGGAACGTGTGCTGCGGGCAGAGCGCCATCACCGCGAAAACGCGGTCGATCACCGCATCCGGCACGCCGGGGTGAAACAGGTCGCTCGTCGAGTTGACGAAGATCATGCGGGGGCGCGTCCATCGCAGCGGCGCCATCAGCACTCGGTCGCTGGCAATGCCGATATGACCGGTCCATACCGGCCCGCCCTTGCTGGCCGTCACCGTGCCGGCGTAGTGCGGCGTCGCCGGGTTGGCGGCGAGCCGCGGCGCCACCCGCCGCATGGCATAGCAATTGGTGCAGCCCGGCGAGACCACCGAGCATCCCGCGATCGGGTTCCAGGTCGCCTCGGTCCATTCGATGCCCGACTTGTCAGCCATTTTCTTGAGCAGCCTCCTCGATTTGCCGCGTGGGGTTCGAAGCTCAGTGCCTTCCGGCCAGCGCCACGATGTTTGGTTCGTCCGGTCTCGCATCAGGGGGCGGCTCGATCACGTCAGCGACCTGCGGAAGCGGCCAAGGCAGCGCCGCTATGGCGGCGTCACGCGCCCGGTCGGCCTCGGCGGTCGCCCACATCGGGGGCTTGCCGAGCTCGGGGTGCGGCTGGACGCTCGCGACGAGGCGGTCGAAGACCGCGTCTTTGCGCATGTCGAGATTGAGTTTGGGGCCGATGATGATCGCGCGCTTCAGCTGCTCGCAGAACTGCCGCATCAGCGCGGGCGAAGCAGTCTCGAACCCCTCAGCCAGTAGCTTTAGTGCCACCCTGGGAAGCCCGAACGGGGCGAGGTAGCGCTTGAGGATCTGCTCGCGCTCGAACTGGCCCGGCAGTTCAAGCGTCAGGTGCATGTCGAAGCGGCGCCATATCGCCGGGTCGATCGACTCGCCGAAATTTGTCGCGGCGATGACAAAGCCGTCGTGCTGCTCGAGCCGCTGCAGGAGCACGTTGACCGAGGCGTTGCGTTCATCTTCGGCACCGTTTTCGGTGCCAGTGCGGCGCTTCAGCCCCAGGGCATCGAACTCGTCAAGGAACAGGACGACAGGCGTCCGGTCTTCCGCGCCTTCCTCCTGAAACCCGCGCGCGGCGGCCTCGAACAGGGCCCCGATATTCGCCCCTGTGCCGCCGAGATACTTGTTGATGATCGTTTCGGGCCGGACGGCCAGCATCGGCAGCCCCAGCCGGGCGCTGAGGTGGTGCGCCAGAGTGGTCTTGCCGACGCCCGGCGGCCCATCGAAGATCGCGCGCTTGCGCGGCCCGATACCCACCTCGCGGAGTTCCGCCTCGGCAAAGATCTCGGTCAGCCAGGCGAGCAGCGCACCACGCACCGGCTTGCTGAGGATCGGCTCGGCCGCCTCGCTTGGCATCGACAGCGTGCCGAAAGTCGACAGGGACGCCATCAGTTGTCGCCCCTATCTTCGGGGCCCATGCCGTCGCCGCCGGCGCCGTGGCGCCAACCTTCGTCGAACCTGGCGCGGCGGCTGTCGCCATAGGGGAACGGATTTTCGATCACCGGCCGATTGCTCAGCGCATATTCCCGGCCGAGCTCGTAGGCGCCGGCGTCGTCAACATCGGGCACCGGTGCCCTTTCCGGTCGGCTGGATGGCTTCTCCGCAGGCTTCCGCTCCGGCGCCGTCGCTGTGACCTCGCTCTTGGTGACGACACCGAACAGATCGCGAATCAACCGCCAGGTGCGACCGCCGACATTGATGTCGACATGACCGCCACCGGCCGGCGGCACCGCCGGCTCCATGTAGGCGACAACCGAATCGAGCGAGGCCCGGTCGACCGCGGCATTCTTGACGAAGCGCGCCAGCGGCGGCTCGACGCTCATGCCGAGCGCGTGCAGATAGGTTTCGAGCAACGCCGTGGCTTCCTGCACGTCGTGCGGCTTGGCCTTGCGGATCTTCATCACCGCATTGAAGGTCCTCACGTCGAAGCCCGCTGAAGCGATCTCGGCGTTGACCACCTTGATGTCGCCGGCGATGTCCTTCTTGTTCGCCTCAAGCCGCTCGCGGCGCTCGATGAACGCCATCAGTTCCTGCGCCGACCCGGTGTTCTGCCCCAGCGTCATCGTCACACCCCCGCGAACACGCGGCCCTGCCGGCTCGGGCGCGTCTTCTCAGGCACCCGCGCGGCGATCGGCAGGGGCGAACGGGCCTGGGCAAGGTGGTGCTCGCAGTAGCTCCGACCCTCGGCGCTCTTCTCGCCGCAAAAGCCGAAACCCGGCTTCCGGGGGTCGCCAAGCGGCCAGCGGCACTGGTGCGGCCCGAGCTCGAGCAGCTTGACCGTCGTGGGCGAGGAAGCAGGAGGCGCGGGCGCGTCCGTCACCAGGTCGAGCCGCGGCGCAGGCCTTTCCGGCGACACCGGCCCGAATACTAGCGAGGCCATTCGCCCGCTCGGCTTGATCCTCGCGGGCGCGGTGCGCCGAATCTGGGTCAGCTGGGGATAGCGCCGCTTGCCATCGTCCCCGCGCTGGTCGGCCAGGCGATGCAGCCGCCCGATCACCGAGCTATGGCTGCGGCCAAGTTGCTTGCCTACCTGCCTGCTGCTCTGCCCTTCGGCGTGCAGCTTGAGCAGCAACTCGGTTTCTTCCTCGGTCCAGGCGACGTCGGGGCTGTACCTGTTCACGGCAGTCTCTCCTCCGGGAAATCGGCAAAGTCGAACGGCGCCAGGCCCAGGAAGGCAGGCAGCGGTTCGGCTGGCGGTTCAGTGGGATGGGGCTTCGGAGGCGCCACAGCGCCGGCAAACGGCAGCACCGGGTGCGCAGTGAAGCGGTCCATGTCGTCGGGCCGGCTCAGCGCCTCGCGGCGCCCGGGCGGAATCCAGCGATAGGCCGTTTCGAGCCCCGGCGGCTTGCCGCCGAGCCAGCCGCGCTGCCAGACCAGCCAGCAATACATCGTCAGCGTGTCGCCCTCGGGTTCCCAACGGCCCTTGTGCAACGGCACGCGCTCGACGAATTGCATCACGGCGGTGGGTGGCCGGACGGCATAGAGCTGCGTGTAGCGCTCGATGGTTTCGAGGCTCTGCGAGCGCACGAACATGGCGACACCGTCACGCGCCCGGTCGAGCGCCTTGAGCATGAACGGCAGCAGCCTGTCGCCGAAGGGCGGGTTGGTGATGATCCAGTCGGCTTTTGCCGCACTGCTCACCGCGCTGAGGAAATCCACCGTTCGATCCCAGCCCGGCGGCGAACGCCCCTCGACCGAATAGTCGAAAACGTCGGTCGAGAGCACGTGCGCGCCGAATTCCTGCAGCACACCGGCAATGTGCCCCTCGCCGCAGGCCGGCTCCCACACTCGCGCTCCGTGCAGCACGATCGCCGGCGCCGCCTCGAGCAGCGCCCGCGTCGCCCAGGGCGGCGTCGGGAAATAGTCGAGCGAATCGTCGGGCTCTTTCCGGGTCGCCTGCAAGGCGCGGGCGCCGTTGATCTCGGGCTTTGCTGCCGGCGCCTGTGCCCGCTGCTCCTGCCAGGCAACGTCACGACGAACGATGGCGAGCTGTTCGCTGACGGGCAGCTTCTTGATCTCGTCGAGGTAGCTACCCTTGTCGAGCGGCGTGCCACGGATCAGGTCGAGCGCCTCGTCCGCGATCTTCTTGCCACGCTCGGCATCACGCTGGACGGCCCGCTCGCTTACGCCGGTGACGGAGGCTTGATCCTCCGAGAACGATCGAGTCGCCAATTTGGCGACTTGATCCGATTTCCGGTCGCCACCGTGCTGCGTCTCCGGATGCAGCTCCTCATAGATCGCCTTGCGCCTGGCGGTCTGCCGCGCTCGGTCGACAGGGGTCAGCTCGGCCCGGCAAAGGTTTTCGTCGATCATCGCCAGTTCGGCACGCAGATCGTCGTGCGCCACCACCTCGCAGGCAACCTTCTTCCAGCCCAGGCGCTTCGCCGCGCCCAACCGGTGCGCGCCGGCGATCAACTCGAAGCCGCCGGCAACTTCGCGCACCAGCGGTGGATTGATCAGCCCGACCTCGCCCATGCTGGCTGCCAGCCGCTCGACAGTCGCAACGCTGATGTCGCGCGCGTCCGCCCGGCCAAAGATGCTGCCGATGTCGATCTCGATTGCCACGCGCCTCAGCCTTCGAGCCGCGGCAACGGGCCGCCGCCCGACAGCGGCAGTCGCGTCACGCGATCGCCGCGCCGATAGGCGTTCCAGGCCCTGAAGATCAGCTCGGCTTTGACGTTGACCGTCATTGCGCGGCCGCCGTGCATCAGCCGCTCGCGAGCGTAATAGGCCGCATCGCCGGCATGCAGCCCCTCGCCGGTCAGCAGCGAGCGGCAGAACAAATCCGCCTCGGTCTGCCCGGCGGCACGCGCGATCGAGAAATGGCAGAAGGTCAGCAGCGCGATGCCGCCGATGCGCGACGAGTGCTGGCGCGGCAGCCGCCGCAGCGACTCTGCCAGCCCCGGGGTCGAGGCGATCACGTCCATGATGTCGGCGCGGCTGGCGTGAAAGTTGTTGCTCGTGCTGAGCGCCGAACGTTGCCGGAACTGCCAGAGGTAGTTGGCGGCCGAGCCCAGCGAATTGCCGCCCCCGACCCCATCCATAGTCAGGATGTCGCCGATGTTGCGGACTTTGCCCTGGTCGAGGGTCTTGCGACTGTCGCGGCTCACCCCGACAACGAGAAACACTTCGATCGGCTTGCGCGCCTCGATCACGGCGTAGCAGCGGTGCTGCCCGTCATTGAGCTCGCCGGTGTCGGAGACGACAACGCTCTGGCCGTTGAGGTCGAAATTGCCGGCCTTGATGTCATGCGCGTACCGGTTGACCACCACGTCGTTGAGCGGCCGGTTGCGCGGGTTGCGCTGTGGCTCCGTCAGGACCTCGGCGAGTGCTTCGGTCAGCGTGACCTGCTGGCTCACCGGCCCAAGCCGGCGTGCCCCTGCCACGAGCCGGTCCAGCCACAACCCGACAGCATGCCGATCGGCAGTCGCGTCAAACGGCAGTGCGACCCGAGCCTGTTCCATTTCGGTGTTCTCCTTCATCGCGATCACACGTCCAGCGTCACGGTGTGTTCATGCGAACGCTGGTCCGGGCGGCGGTCCTCGAGCTCGACGACCTCGCTAAATGCCGCCAGCGCTCGCGTGACGAACGACAGGTCGTCCCGGGCAAACGCCAGATCAGGCGCCAGCAGCTCGGTCAGCGCCAACACGTCGGCTTCCGGCAGGCGACTAAGCAGCCCGCTGAGCTCTTCGACCCGGTCGCGCGAAAGCGCATAGTTGCGGCGACCGCCCATGTTGATGAGGCAGCGGTGCCCTCCATTCGGCACGAGGCGCGCACAAGCCACTCGAACCGTCTTGGGCTGGCGAAGCTCACGCACGTGCGCCAGCACCCTGCCGCCGGAAATGCCGCGCGGGCTCATGGCTCGATCGCCTCCCAGAATAGGCGGGACGCCTCGAGGGCCCGGGCCGCACAGTCGTAGTGGTGCAGCACGTCGCGCTTTTCTTCGGCGGTGATTTTGCCGTCCTTGCGCGCCTCCAGGTCCGCCGCGATCGCCCGAGCGCTGGTCTCGACGCACTGCAGCAGTGCGCCGACATCGCTCGCCGCCGGCGCCGTGTCGGGTGCTTTGACAAGCACGTAGCCAAGCCGCCGCGCCATCCAGCCCACGAGCGCAGCATCGCCATTGGCCCGATCGACTTCGATCACGACGTCGAAGGCTGCCTGCCGGTCGTCGCGATCGGGCAGGCCGTACTCGCGAAAGCTCTCGCTTCGGGCAACCCGGCCGCTGATGTAGGGCGCCTTTTCCGCCCCGCCCGCGAGCTTCAGCGCCAGCCGGAACACGCCCTTGAATTCGAGCCGGTCGAGCAGGGTCAGCATGGGGATTTCTCCCCGTTTCCCCGCATGACGGCGGCGCAGCGGCCTGCGATATCGGCCACATGCGCTTTGCCCCGACCATGTCCCCTGCCCTCGCCCGCGCTCTCGCCGCCTACCGCGCAGCCGCCGAACGGCTGCGCCGGCAGAAAGACCCGGCGACGGGCCCGAAGGCACGCCGCCGGGAGAGTGGGGCCGGCGCGCCGAAGGAGGAGGGAGCGGCGCGCCGGGCAGGCACGGACGACGAGGGAGGAGAAACCGTCGTCCGATTTGAAAATAGTACGACCGCGAGGCGCCATGTCACAGCGCCCCCGAAAGACCGATTACGGCAACCATGACCATGCACACCGCGGCGAACGCCAGCATCAGTGCCAGCACCACGATGACAGGCCAGTCATTGGTCGGCCGGCGGAATTGCGTCGCCGCGCTCTCGGCGAAATCGTTGGGATCGAAGAGGTGGCGATCGTCACGCATGCGAAGCCCCTGCGACGGAGTTGGCCGGTTGCGCGCCCAGAGAGCTCTCGCGCGCAGGGCGCGCGATGCCAGCCGGCCATTCGAGGCCAACGGGCCAATTGGCGGACAACCAGGAAATCGCGCTCTCGAAAGACCGCAACGTCAGGTCGGCTCGACCCGAAAACACGCGGTCGAGCCGCTTGCTGTCGCTGAAAATCCGATTCGACACCGAGCCGAGACCGCTGCCGGTCGCGGCCATGTAGGCATCCACAAGCGTCTGAAGGTTCGAGAGCAGGTTCATGGTGCGGTAATTGTCTGTGGTATTCATACCGCAGAGTCAACGACTATTTACCACATTCCCTGTGAGGCGTTCGGCGGTATACTTACCGCATGAGTGAGAGCCTCTCCGACAGAATCGATGAACGCCTGAGAATCCTTGGGCTTTCCGAGCGCGCTGCCTCGCTGTCAGCCGGCGCGAGTGCCGACCTCATTCGGAACATCCGGACGGGCAAGAGCAGGGAGCCACGTCGAAGCACGCTAGACGCTCTCGCCAAGGTCCTTGAGGTGTCGACCAATTGGCTGGCCCACGGCACCGACGAGGCCGCGACCCCCGCCGAGACGACCTCGATCGTTCCGAGCGAGGTGAGTTTTGCGGGATATCCGCCCCAACGAACGAGTCCGCCCCGCAAGGACCTTCCGATTCGTGGCACGGCGGCAGGGTCTATTATTCAAAACGCCGGCGAGGGTTTCGTGCTGCACGCCGATGTCATCGGCTACACCGAGCGTCCGCCGAGCCTAGACAAGATTCTCGAGGCGTATGCGATCATGGTCGTGGGTGACTCGATGTGGCCGCTGCATCCTCCGGGGGCGACAAGAATCGTCAATCCCCTTCGGCCCACCGCGCCAGGCAACTCAGTCATCGTCCTTACTCGGAGGTGGGACGACGATCCCGGACAGGCCTACATCAAAATCCTTGAGCGGCGGACACAGACGAGCGTGTTTCTAACCCAGCTCAACCCAAACGTCAGACTTGAGATTCCCCGGCAGTACGTCGTCGGAATGCATTACGTCCTCGACTACGAAGACTTGCTCAAATAAGCGGCGGAGCGGAGGGGGGAGATGGCAGCCGAGCGCCCTACCGATAAGCAGTTGAACTCGTTCAACCGGGATCGCCTCCGCAATCGCATGGTCGACGAGCTTGTCGGGCTCGCCAAGGGCATCGTGGCCGACGAAGAGCTCAGCAACGGCGAGCTAGAGATCCTCGTCAGGTGGCTTGTCGCTCATCGTGAAATCACCGACGACCCTATCGTGGCGAGCCTTTACCGCCGCATCCAGGCGATGCTCTCAGACGGAAAGTTCGACGACGAAGAGCGCCAGGAGCTGCTCGACGTTCTCAAGGAATTTGCGTCTCCGCGGCGGCCTGAACGAGGCGAGCCGATCCTATCGACTGCCATTCCGTTCACTTCTCCGGCGCCGATGCTGGGCTTTGCCGGCTGGCGGTATTGCTTCACAGGCTCGTTCGGGTTTGGGACCCGTGCCGATTGCGAAGCGCAGGTGATCGCTCGCGGCGCCGCCGCCGGTTCGCTCACGAAGCTGACTGACGCCCTCGTTGTCGGTGAATACGCCACCGAGTCGTGGCTTCACTCGGCCTACGGGTTAAAGATCATGAAGGCGTCGGGGATGCGGGAAAAGGGCCACCACATTGCCATCGTCCCGGAAGCTCACTGGTTGGAGCACCTAAGACCGTGAGCTGACCGTGCGGTAAATACCACATTGACGCGGTATCTGTACCTCATCATACTGCACTCCAGTTTCGACCGCTGGAGGACACCATGCAGATCGCCCCTCTCAAGACGCTCGACGCGGCCGACCGCCGCATTCGCGCGCTTGGGCACACCATGTTCAACCTGCTCGCCGAGCGCGGCGAGTGCACCGATCAGCTGCTGATCGCTGAGGGCTATTCCCGCCACGAGCTGGAGCACCTTGGCCACGCGGCCCGCGACTACGCCAACCAGCTGTTCGTCCGCCGCGACGACGTCGAGGCGATCGCCCGCGTCCCGCTCAAGACCGACGATGAACTGCTTGCCATCGCCCTCGACCGCTGCGGCGGCCTGGTGGGCGAAGCCCAGATCGTTGCCGCGCTGCGCCAGTCCGACTTCACCATCGAGTCAATCGAACGCCTCTGGGACCGGCTGATGCCGCGCCTCGCTACTCGCATCGGCAAGCGCGTGGCCGTGCTACCGCGCCCGGTCGCGGCAGCGGGTGCTCTTCAATGACCGCCCGCCAGGCTCTGGCAGCCATCTCGCTCCTCGCCGCCACCCTCGAAGCGCGCCGTGGCCTGCGACCCGTGCGGCTGCGCGTCCGCGCTCGCCGCCGGTGGCAGCAGCTGCCGCCACAGGCCAAGCCGGAGATGGCCACTTGGTACAGCTGGGGAGGCGGCAAATGAGCAGTCGCGAGACCGCAGCGGCGCGCGATGTCCTGGCCGAGCGCGAGCGCCAGAAGGCATCGGAGGGCTGGAGTCTTGAGCACGACGACGGACACAGATCTGGCGAGCTCGCGAGGGCGGCTGCGGTCTACGCCCTGCACTCGGTAGACCGCCCGCGCTTCGATCGCAGCCCGGAGTGGCGCGCAGCGATTTTTGTACATTGGCCGTGGACCCGTAATTGGCTGAAGCTCGGCGACGCCCGCCGCGACTTGGTCAAGGCCGGCGCGCTCATCCTTGCCGAGATCGAGCGCCTCGATCGAGCCGAGGCGTCCTCGTCTCCGGAAGGCGAAGGCGGCTGATGCGCATTGCCACCCCTACCCTCGCCGGCCTGGTCGACCTCGACGCGCCGGCGCCGTCGTCGATCACGCCGGCAGCCATCGCACACGGTCTCGGCCAGATCACCCGCTGGGTCGGCGCGACGGAGATCCCGCTGTCCGTTGCCCAGCACTCGCTACTGGTGCACGACTTGCTGCGTGAGCTGTTCCCCGGCCTGCGCCGGCAGGCCATCCATGCCCTGCTCCACGACGCGCACGAATATCTCATCGGAGACATCAGCCGGCCTGCCGAGCGCGCCCTGACAGCGGCCGTCCCGGAATTCGGCCCTGCCCTTGTCCGGCTCAAGGGCCGGCTCGATGACGCCATCCGCAGCGCTCTGCGGGTATCAGCGCCGGCGCCCGAGATCCTCGCGGCCGTCAAAACGGCCGACGAGGTCGCTGCACACATCGAGTGGCTGCGCCGACTGCCGGCCATCAACGGCCCCAGCCCCCTCGCCGCAGAACCAGCGACACGCCGCGCCAAGAGCCGTCTACTCAAGCCCATGACCTGGGCCGCCGCCGCCGACGCCTACCGCGACGCGCTTGAACGCGAGCTCGCCGAGCGAGCGTGGGAGAAGCCTTGACCGCCCGGCCCGTCTCCATTCCGCCCGGCTCGTGGCCACGTCGCATGCCAGCGGCTTACGCAGCTGGCTACTGCGGCGAGCCTTCTGTCGAGGCCTTCCTCAAGCGCGTAGGTTCGGAATATCCTCAACCCAGGGTAGATGACGGGCGGAGGCGACTTTGGCTGCGGGACGATCTCGACAGGGCGATCGGGGTCCCATCGGCGGCGCTGGATATCGTGGACGCGGCCGAGGTGCTGTGACCATGTCCGTAGAACTGCCACGCTTCGTCATCGCTAAGAAGCTCGCCTCCGGCAAGACCGCCTTTTACTGGAACCCACCCAATTACTGGCGGAAGCGCGCAGAGGATACCGGCCGGCGCTTTCCGTTCGAGAGCAAGCCGCTCGGCGTGGACCTCGGCGCAGCGGAACTTAAGCGAGCAGCCGAGCAGTTGAACCTACGCTTCGACGACTGGCGCGCCGGCGGCGGCAAGCTCGGTGTCGGCCGCCCACCGCTCATCCGGCGCTACGGACCGGCCGGCTCGATTGCGTGGCTGCTTGAGACCTACCTCGAGAGCGAAATTTTCAAGCGCCGCGTAGCCGAGCGGTCGCGGTCCGACTATCGGCGCCTGTTCGATTTCATCATCAAGCAGCCGACCAAGGATGACCGGTGCTTCGGTGACCTGCCGATCAATAGCGTCACTCCGGCCGGCGCCGAGAAGATCTATGCCCGTCTGATCGAGGGCGAAGCATATCGTCGCGGCGAGAAGGGCATCATGTATTTGAAGACCGCCTGGCGCCTGATGCAGCCGCATTATCCCGGCGAGTTCCGCAAGGATGTGCCCAATCCGTGGGACGCGGTGCAACTCTTCAGCCGCACCCGCGCGGTCAAGGCCGCCCACGGGCGTGACGAGGTCTATACCTTTGCCTGGAAGGCGATCGAGCTGAAGCAGCCCGAGCTCGGCGCGGCGGCCGTCATCTGCTTCGAATGGCTACAGAGACCGGAAAACGTCGTCGGAGGCTACGTTCGCTGGACCGACTACGTGCCAGGCGTCCGCATCCGCATCGAGCACCACAAGACCGGCGAGCAGGTTCAACATCCGCTCAGCGATATCGAGGACGGGGTGAGCGTGCTCTTCTACGAGGAGGCAGAGCAGATCCTCGCCGCCCTGCCCCGCCGCGGCATCCCGCTGATCCTTCGCCCCGACGGCCGTATCTACGAGGCCACGCGGTTCGCCCAGCTTGTCCGCAAGGTGGCCGACGCTGCCGGCCTGCCCAAGAGCTTCAGCCTCGATGCCTGCCGCCACGGCGGTATGACCGAGCTTGAGGAGGCGGAGCTCACCGATGGCCAGGGCCGCGCCCTCAGCGCGCACAAATCACGCGCCTATGAGGGCTATGCCAAGCGGACTGAGAAGCGCGTGCTGGCCGCCACAAGGCGGCGGCATGCTTACAGAGCTAGTCAGTAGAATACCGCGCCTCCTGACCGGTTAGTGGACGTCCTCGCCCTGATCACCTCGATGACAAATGATCGAGGTCGAGTTGATCACTTTCGACCCACTCTCTCGCTGTCATGTCCTCCAGACGGTAGGGCAACGCGCTTCCTAGCACAAACCTTGATCCTTGATCGAGCAAGGCCAACCAGCTTGCAATTTGCCCCGACCAATCGGCTACGAAGGCATCGTCCGGCCGCGATAGATCGTCGTCGACTATAAAAAACCAGTCGATATCCGCCCGCGTAGCGTCCCAGTCAGGTCGCGCCCTGACGCGAATTTCCCTCATCATTTCAAGGTGGCGCCCTTCGCTCGTCGCCTTCCCGTGCTTCTTCTTTAAGCGCTCCATCATCTTCCGCGCAAAATCGGCGAAATCATCCGGAAACGCAAAGCGTGACGTGTGTCTCGAGAGAGAGCGCCCAAAAGCTCGAATCTGATCGTCAGAAGACGTCCCATCGACTCTTTGCCATTGAGACGCAATGCTCTTCTCTACAGTCATCGTCCTATTTAGGTCAGCAACGATCCGTCTGTCCTTGAGCGTCGGCACCGCATAGTAAGACGGTCTGCGGCCCGCAGCAATGTTGGCGTAATCCTCGGCTGCAACGTCAGACTCAAGCGGAGCGACACAGATATAGGGACGGTCAGCGCTGGGGAGAACTATATCGCAAGTCTGAGTTATCACGATAACGCCGACCACATTTACCGCAATAGCTTCAACCTCACTTGAGACTGCCTCGCCATTAGCGACTCTGTTGGCCGCGACCCGCTTCGACTCGACCGAGATCGGCGCGTCCAGGCGGGCGACGCTCACAAACAAGCCTGCGTCGCCCAGAGCTACATCGCCCTGTCGCCAGTCCTGCATCGCAGAATCGATTGCCTTGTAGTCTGCACCCATCTAGCGACGCACCCGACAAGCTTCCGCTAGGCTGAGCGGTTTAGACGCAGCGCCTTTGCCGGGCCTGTCCTGAACGATAACGGGCTTGAATCCGAATTCACAATGTCGGCGAACGCTACGGGCCGCCGCAACTTCGCTTCGGCGGCAGAGACAGATTTCAGCGAGACCTCGGTTGTCGGGATTACACCTCCGGTCACCTCGCCGAATCGGCACTCCTTGAGCTTGCCAAACAGAGTCTCGCCGTTTCGACCAACCGATAAAAGATCGGCGCGGTTCTGTGCGCTCTCGCCGCTAGACAAGTGACGCATCGCCGCCAGCAAAGTGAAGAGCTGCCTTTCCTTTTCAGCGGAAGGTCTTTGGCCAGCAGCCCAAAAATGAACGCTCCTGCGGCTTACGCCCAGCAGATCGGATACCTCGTCCCAACTGAGACGAGCCAACCGCTTCACCTCGTAAACAGCACCGCTGGGTGTGAGCGCAGAACGAACCTCCACGGCCCCGACCGGGGCGGCGGACGTAGCGTCTATTGGCGTGAAACGGGAATACCCAATCGCAGAGGTCGGCTCCACGAAGGTCGACACGAGTAGAAACACTCCCGCAACCGCCCGAATTCCCAATTCGAAACTCGCGGCGGTGAATTGCGTACGAATGCCAATCATATCTCGCCCCCATAGAAATCAATGAACTGGTCGCCAACCACATTTCTAAAAACAGCATACAATCTTGCGCAGTATTCTCTGACTTTTCCTGAAACGAACTTGCTTTCAAACTTCATTGCTACGGTCGAATACATGTCAAGATCGATCACAACGCTCGGCGAGGCAATGACAGGAACAGCATCAGGGTCATAGGTCACGTTCGATTGCAAAGTGCCGAATCGCGCCAATATTGCCCCTTCCTTTGCCACAAGATGCGCCTCAGTCAGTGCCTGCACAACCGCATTGTCCGAGCCCGCAAATAGCCCCTCAACACCTAAAATCTCGGACGCGAGCAGCGCACTCCTACGCTCCCAGCCGTCGCCCGTCATACGATTTACATACCGAATGCCTAGGCGCTGAACGTCCGCAGGCCGAAGAGCCTTCTGAGCAGCTGCAACGATTGCTTCAACGCGTCGCACAAACTCAGTGCGGCTCTCGTAATGAAACACTTCAAGAGACACGTAGCCCTGTCCCAGTGATACCCGATAAGCCGGATCCTTCTCATCATCCGAGAAGCGCCAAATGCGCTCGGTCACCAACTGCGGGCTGCCGTTCGTAATCTGAATGGCTTGCAGCATGTCCTGGGAAAGAAACGGGTAGACGTCGCGCACCCTGTCCTGAAACTTCGACGCGACGTCAGGCTGCTGAATCGACAAGATCGGAGGGAAGCGCAACTGCGCAATCACCCTAACGAGAGGCGCTCGAGCCAGCGGCACCTCACGCGGGCTCGGTCCCGTGAGGACGTTTATGGAGTCATCGCTCATTTCTGGCGCCGCAGTTGGAGGTGAGTTCCTCGTATATATGTGAAGCCGAGTGTGAAGTGAAGACGTTCGCAAAGCCTTAACGAATTGGCCACCATTGCGATCCACAGAGAAAATTCGCAGTCGTCGGATCGCCGCGCGAACTCGCGGCAGGAACAAATCCACGACCGATTTCAGAATGCCTTCAGAACATAAGCGGATCGCCTTCAGAACGAGAAAACATTCACCCTTGCGCAACCCCTTGGCCGTATGTAGGAAGCCGCTTTGAGGGGCCACGTGGCGGAGTGGTTACGCAGCGGATTGCAAATCCGTGTATTCCGGTTCGATTCCGGACGTGGCCTCCATCTACTTACATCAATAAGTTCAATATCTTGGGGCCCGCTAAGCGCCCTGCCCCGCCGGGGTCTGTGTCGCATTAATGTTGGATCCGGATTCCGAGCATTGCTGGGCGTTTCCGGCGAAGGTCGGCGAACCCAAGCGACATGGCGCGATCGGCAAATTGCCGTCAATGCCGGCCTCTCTCAGCGTCACAGACGGAGAAACCACATCCTTTCCAGCATGAGGTTTCTCGGATGGGCGGCTGCCCTTGCTGAGCATCCCGCTTCGCGTTGAGCGGCCATCAGCTCGTCGAGCCAGCGCTCGGCTGGGATGTTGGGCGACGCGGATTGCCTGTTTTGCCTGACGTGGCGACATGCCCGCCTCCGTCGCTACGGCTCAAGCGGCTCGGGCCGGGGTTATCAGCGCAGGACGCGGAGTTGTTTTAGCGGGCGCCACCGATGGAGGGAGGCTCCCGCCCATATATGCTGCCAGCGCCGGCCGCGGGCGTGGCCAGACTCGCCGGCGCCGGATCCTGCCAGCTAACGCTCGCGAAGGGGTCGGCGCTGGTCGGGGCCGCCCAGAAACCTTTGGCACTCCCAGCCGGGCAGTCTGCAGCTGCCGCTGCATCGTCCGCGACGATAGCATCGGTGGGATTGGCGGTGGCGTCCGAAGCTTCAGCCGGTGCAGAGCTATCGGAGGTGGCGGTCGCCGCGCCGTCGGATGCCCCACCACTGTCATCCTGGGCCAGAGCCGAGCCCGAAAGTCCAAAGGCCGCAAGGGCGACCAGCGTCGCAAACGTCGCCAATCTGCGCATCAACGCACCTCCCACGGCCCTCTCCGCGGGCCGTTCCCATGGCAACCATAGCCTAGCCGATCGTCTCGAGCACCATCTTCCTCGGCCACTCCTCAGGCGTCACGCCGGCCTTCGTGACGCGCCCGGTCAGCCGCTTCCGCTCGATGAGAGTGAGGTTGATGCTGCACCTGGCTTCACCCGTCGCCCATGGCAGCGGTTATGGCCGGCGAAGATCGGCCAAGGCCCGGTGAGGTAACCGAGCTGGCTGTAGTAGGCGGCGTCTCGACGAGGAATGGCCGCCGCGGTGGCAGGCAGGCCGGGGCGAGCGTCTCGATTCGCGTAACTCGAAATTGCCAATCGACAAAACCTGATCGAGAGCGTGAATGAGCCGCTTACAGGACCGCGGTCAGACTTACGCTCATGGCACTCCGCACGTGGCCTCCAAAAGATCCCTTTTCGAGTGGCTCGGGTGGCGGGCGGCGGGTGTCTTTGCGGCGGCGCATTGGCGTGCTCTGCTGGCGGGCGAGACCGACAGCCTGAGGAGAAGCGCGTGGGTTACGTTGAGAAGGTGCTGGAACCCGGCGAGGCGGTTCGCTATCGGGGCCAGCTCAGCTGGATCGTCTATGTCGGGCCGCTGGCGGTGGTGGTGGTCGGGGCGGCCATCATGCTCGCGGGACAGGCGTTTGCCTCGCTCGCCCTGGTGTTTCTCGCCGTCGGCGGGCTGGTGCTGCTGTTCGGCCTCGTCCGGGGCCTCGCGACGTGGATCGAACGGCTCGGCACCGAACTCACGGTCACCGACCGCCGCGTCATCATCAAGACCGGCCTGATCCGCCGCCGCACCATCGAAATGAACCTCGGCAAGATCGAGAGCGTCGATGTGAGCCAGGGGCTGGCCGGGCGGCTGTTCAACTATGGCGACGTGCTGGTGCGCGGCACCGGCGCCGGGCTCGAGCCGCTGCGGGTGATCAGCAAGCCGCTCGAATTCCGCCGCAGCATCCTCGCCTCCGAGGCCTGAACGGAGGCCTACCGGTCGTCGGCGATCTGGGCGATCATGGCGCGGCTGGCAATCAGCATTTCGGCCACGAAGCAGGCCAGCCCGACGAGCAGGCTGACCAGCGCCAGGCCGAATTCGAACAGCAGCAGGATCGAGGTCAGTTCGGCCCCGAGCGCCCCGAGGAAAATCGTGAACGTCGCCCCGCAGGTGAAGGCGCCCGAAAACCCGGCAAACACCACCGCCCCTTGCAACGCCACGGTGCGCCGGCGCAGCGAGGTGAGATTGGCGAGCAACCCGGGCTCTTCGGGCTTCCCGTCGGCGCGGGCCCGGGTAATGGTGTTGACCCGATCGGCGACGCGCGCCAGCCGGCTGGTGAACACGTTGAGGAACCCGGCAATGGCCGTCAGCAGGAACACCGGCGTCAGCGCCAGCTGCACCAGATGGGCCGACCCCTCGATTCCCGTCGCAATAGCGCTGACCGCCGCGCTCCCCATCCCGCCCCTCCCCCGTGCGCGCCGCCTGCCGTCGGCGCGTGCCTTTCCGAGCAAGCTCTAGCGCATGCCGGGGCGGGAAACACCTCCCTCGGCGGCGCCGTGCCCCGCTGCAGTGATCCTGGCGGGCGGCGAGGGCTCGCGGCTGGGCGGCGTCATCAAGGCCAACATCGAGTTGGGCGCCCGCCGGCTCCTGGCCCGCGTGGCGGGGGTGCTGTCGCCCGCGGCGTCGCCGGTACTCGTCTCGCACGGACGCTTTCCGGCCGCGGCGTTGGACCTGCCGGCAGGGCTGCTGGCCGTCGCCGATCTCGATTGCCCGGCACGGGGCCCGCTGGCGGGCTTGGCGGCGGCGGTGGCGTGGCTCGCCGAAGCGCGGCCCGAGACCGAATGGCTGGTGTCGGCCGCCGTCGATACGCCGTTCCTGCCCGCCGACTTCGTGCCGGGCCTGCTGCATCGGGCGAGTGGCCTCGGCGCCGCGGCGGTGCTCGCCGCCTGCGGCGACCAGTTCTACCCGACCAACGCCATCTGGCGCCTCGACCGGCTGCGCGACCTGCCCCGCCGCACCATCGACGGCACCGCGCCGCGAAGCCTCAAGGGCCTCGCGGCAGAGCTCGGCGCGGTGGAAATGGCCTGGCCCGAGGGGCCCGACGGCAACCCCTTCGCCAACATCAACACCCCCGCCGACCTCGTCGCGCTGACGACCCGGACTCGAGCCTCGCACCAGCTTGAATCGTAAAGAAATTCAACACGCCGCCGCGCCCGGAAAGCCGGTGTCGGCCGGTCTTCAACAAGCACTGGAATGACGGCAAATTCGGGCTTGGCAAAGCAGGGTAAACCCGTTACACGGACGCCACCCTTTCGAGGGGTTCTGGTGTTCCGCGATAGCTCAGTTGGTAGAGCAAGCGACTGTTAATCGCTGGGTCGTAGGTTCGAGTCCTACTCGCGGAGCCAATTC
>Ga0209233_1000386_pt1 | contig 38054 bp, 36 predicted proteins | sample AraplaCL_Cvi_mCL_FD_184269 | JGI IMG/M metagenome (GOLD analysis project Ga0209233, IMG submission 184269) | Arabidopsis root microbial communities from the University of North Carolina, USA - plate scrape CL_Cvi_mCL (SPAdes) (version 2) | ecosystem: Host-associated > Plants > Roots > Endosphere...
GCCGCAATCGTTGGCGTCATCGTCGCGATCATCGCCTGGGTCTTCATCGCGCGCGGCCTCGACGGGCTCAAGGCGAGCAATCTGAAACTCGACCGAACGACCGCCGCCCTCGGGCGTGACGCGGCCGCCATCAGGGAGAAAATGTAATGGCCAGTTCCGAACACAAGACTTCCGCCGAACTCGAGCAGGAAGTGGAAGCACAGCGCCATCGTGTCGAGGCGACGATCGGGCAGATCCAGGACAAGCTGTCGCCCGGTCAGATGGTCGACGAGCTGCTGGCCTACGCCAAGAACAGCGGCGGCGGCGACTTCGTAGCCAACCTCGGCAAGTCGGTCTCCACCAATCCGATCCCGGTGGCCCTGCTGGGCGTCAGCCTGGTTTGGCTGATGGCCAGGCAGGCGACCCCGACGACCGCCCCGACTCCGGTGGATAATCCCCGCCAGACCTGGGGCGCCGGCGACGGCACCTACGGCGGAACACTCGATGAGGGCTTCGAATACGCCACGGTCAGCGGGGGCCTGCAGCATGTCGGCCATTCGACTGGCGATGCCGGCGAGCGCTATAGCGAATTCACCGACGACGCCGGCAGGAAGTTCCGCGCCCTCACCGACTCGCTCGGGCATCGGGCCGGCCATTTCATCGACGAGGCCGGCAAAACCGTGCATGGTTTCAGGGACGCCGCCGGCCAGCGGGTTCGTGACGTTCGCGACCAGAGCGGCGCGCTGATGGACGCGGCAACCGGCTGGGTCTCGGACACCTGGGGCAGCGCCGACGAGGCGGTTCGCGGTGCCGGCGACAGGCTCGGCGACGGCCGGAACACGCTGCGGCAGGGCGCCGCCCAGGCGGGAACAGAAGCGCAGCAGCAGGCCAGCCAGCTCGGCAAGACGCTGCTCGGCGTCCTCCACGACCAGCCGCTGGTCGGCGGCGCACTGGCCTTTGCCGTCGGCGCAGCCATCGCCTCCGCCTTGCCGCATACCGCGCAGGAAGACCGGGCCTTCGGTGAAGCAGCCGACAAGCTCAGGCAGCAGGCGGGCGAGGCCGCAAGCGAGGCCTATGACGAGGGCAAGGAGCAGGTCGCCGATCTCTATGAGCAGGTAACGGACAAGGCCGAAGAGCTCTACGGCCAGGTAAAATCGGGCGCCACCGCCGAGGGAGCCCCGACCTCTCCGCCCGCCTGAGGGTGTTTCCGACGTGAGGCCGGTTCCTGCTGGGCCAGACACGACACCTGCCCAGGAGGAGCCGGCTCACGACGAAGCGATCGGCTGACATCGATCGTCGGCAGCTCTGTCGAGTGAGCTAGATTCTTTCGTTGTCTCGATGGCTTTCGCGATCTTGGAACAGCGCATCCAGCGATCTCGGGTCGCCGCCATGGTAGTACTGCAGCGATGCGAGGATGCGCTTAGCCGTTGGCGTCTGGGGTGCCCGCTTGCTGAACAGAGCTACGAGATCAGCCCGCTGGCCCTTTCCCTCCAAGACGTGCAGGTGGCTCACGTTCGAGACGAATGACCGCACCTCGTCCTGAGGCATTTCATCTGCTTCGGCAACGCGCAGTAGACGATTGAGATAGAAGAGGTCCGCATCGGGCGGCGCGATATATCTCCCGTCCGGATCGATTTCGTCGGGGGCGACACGTTCTGCCGTGCCGGGCACTACTTCGGCGCCGCGAATCCTGGCGATGCTCTCGATGGTGCGCTTCGTCTTCCCAATAAGAAAATCGCCCATGCCCTGATCCCACACTCGGAAGCTGTACACCAATTCGCGTTGCCATGGCGGAAGGTGCGCGGCAGCCGCAGCACAAGCCAGTCCCAGCCAGTCCGGGCCACCGGACTGCTTGTACCCCACAAGTGTGTTCCTTGAGCCGATGCCGAGCTTGCGCATCGCCTCCACGTCGCTCCATTTCATCACACCAAGGAAGGCGTTGAAGTCGTCGGCAGTCATCGCGAGGTTCCTTTCCCGACAAGATGCTCACTAATGTGGATTTCGTACCGTCAAAATAGACGTTTTGCAACACGAAAACGTCATTAATGAGCGACGGGCGGCGCAGCGCGTGTCTAGACCTCAATCCAAGGCAGTTGCCTCGATCTTGTCGCCCCCGTGTCGCACGGATTCGCCGAGCCCCCTCGGAGCCGCCTGGAATCGGGACGCAACATGAACGCGGCAAAAAGCGGCGCGTCATAAGCACCGATCGCGACTTAACTATCTGATTTCGCCATCGAAAAACTTGGCTGGGGAACCTGGAACCTAAGCCAAGGCTATTTGCCGCGGCGGAAGGCCCTCCGAAGCCCTGATTTTTCTTGTATCTCAGCCTCTTACCGATACCGTGGTGTTCCGATTCAGTGTTCCGATTGGACTCCAAAAATGGCACGCGACACCAACCTCACCCGGCGGGGTGCGGTATACTACGCTCGCATCTTCGTGCCGAAGGACTTGCAGGCTACGATGGGTGGCAAGTCGGAAATCCGTCGGTCCCTTCAGACGCGGGAGTATCCCGAGGCGAAGCGACGAAAGGCGGCTGTGATTGATCAGTGGACCGCGGCCTTCGATGATATGCGTCGCCAGCGTAATCTTACTGCGGATGACATGGCGGGCGCCGTTTGGGAGCACTACAGCGCCGGCTTGGCGGCCGCCGACAAAGAGCGGCTGACCCGCCCCACCGTAGCCGAGATCGAAGCCGCGACCGACAAGGCGATTGCCGAGGCCCGCCAGTCTGGCGCCTTCGAAGCCGGTCCAATCGCCCTGATCAACGCGATGACTGATGTCGAAATCCTCGCCGGCAGCTATGGTTGGGCGGCACGGCGCCGCTCCTCCCGACTCAGCCGCTTGCGTAATGACCTCGCCGCCGGCGACACGCGCCTCATCGAGCCGCATGTCGACACCTTCCTCTCCAAGCACGGCTTCGCCGTCGAGCGCGGCAGCGAGAAATACCGGGAGTTGTGCGCCGCGATGACGCGCGCCGAAATCGAACAGCTTCGGCGCACTGCCGAGCGAGACGAGGGCGACTTCACAGGAAAGACCGCCGATCCGATCATCGTCGAGCCCGCGAACTCCCCTGCCCTCGCCGGCGCGGTCGACGATGGCATCACGGTGTTGTTCGGCCGCTATGAGAAAGAGAACCCCGGCAACGTGCGGCCCGAGACGCTCCGCCAAATACGCCGAGACGTGGAGCATTTCGCCGACTTCGTCGGGCCGCGCGTGCGCGCATCGAAGATCAGCAAGGTGCACGTCCGCGGCTGGAAGGAGCTGCTCGCAGACTGGCCGGTGAAGGCTAGCGAGACCAACGCCTTCAAGGGCCTTCCGGTCGCTGAAGTCGTCGCTGAGAACCGCAAGCGGGAGCAACCCAAGCCGACTCTGACCCGGCAAACGGTTCGCCGCTATATGTCAAGCTTGGGCGGGTTCTGCGCCTGGCTACACGCCAACGACTATCTAGACGGCAACCCTGTTACCGGCATGCTGCCGTCGAAGGCGCCACCGACGAACAAGCGCAAATCCTTCACCGACGAACAGATAAAGACGCTGTTGTCGACGCCGCTTTTCACTTCCTGCCTTGGCGAGGACTGGCACGACGTGGTGAAGCCTGGCAACGTCACCGTCCGAGATCACCGATACTGGATTCCGTTGGTTATGGCCTACAGTGGCGCCCGCCCCGCCGAGATTGCTCAGCTACATGTTGGCGACGTCCGTGAGCAGCACGGCATTTGGATCATTCATATCACCGAAGAGAATGGCTCGGGCAAGCGAACCAAGACCCGGAGTTCTATGCGCTTGGTGCCTATCCATTCTGAGCTGATTAGGCTTGGCTTCGTCAAGCATTGCGAGGCAATGGGAGCATCCGGCAAGAAGCAGATATTTCCCGAGGTCGAAATCCCAAAGGAGGGCCAGATCGCGGCGCAGTTCTCCCGTGAGTTCAACCGCTACCTTGAAAAGGTCGGTCTGAAGTCCAGCAAGCACATCGTGACGTATGCCCTTAGGGGGACTTTTATCGACCGCGCGCGGGTGGCCGGCATTTTGGATGCAGAGATCGCTCTGGTGGTCGGCCACGACAAAGCGACGATGACCGGCCGCTACGGTAACGAACAGGAAGGGACCTTGATGCGGCGGGCTGAGATTATTGAAGCTGTGTCCTATGGGCTGAGGGTCTAGCTGGCCGTTGAAATGGCTTTTTGGGCGTCTGGCATGCAGTCCATGGCTGAGCACAATGTCGGCCGCTTTGGAATGATCTGCTCGATGCAGACCCCATTTTGAGAGGTGGCTCAGGAGATCTGGACGGCAAGTGGATTTTCTGCCTGACGGCGGCCAGTATGGCAGCGAACAGGAGAGACCATGACGAGACGATTCTGCCGCAACCATACACCTGCGTTCAAGGCGAAAGTCGCCGTTGACGCGGCCAAGGGCGAGAGAACGCTGGCCGAACTGGCGCAGCAGTTCGATATGCACGCCAACCAGATCACGCAATGGCGCAGTCAGTTGCTGGAGGGCGCTGCGGATCTGTTTGCTGACGCTCGCCCGAGGCCTCTGCGCCGACCGTGGATGTCAAAACGCGGCACGCCAAGATCTGTCAGATGACGCTGCGACAGTAGATGAACCTACGAAGTCGGTAGATGCATCTATTCCGAAACACATTCTGGATCGGAACCAATTGCGTGCCTGTTGCACTCGTTGTCGTCACCGCCCAAATGCGGCCCGCCACCCCCCTAAGGTCGAACCCTCGTTGATGGCGCTCTCCGGCACGAGGAGGTAGGCCCATGGCTTCCCGACGCCGTCGGCAGCGAGCGCGTTGGCGTGCTTGACCCACTCCGAGGCAGCTCGGGCCTTGTCGCCCACGACGGGGTCGGACATGTCGGCGTCGGATTTGACCTCGACGATGAGCTTCTCTACCGAAGTCTCGACGACGAAATCCGGCTCGTAGGCTTTGCCGGGGTGATATTCGATGCTGAACTGCCCTGGGCTGGGTTTCAGCCAACGGAGCACGTCCTTTTCGAAGTCCGAGTCAATTCGCGCAGCCAGCCGCCGCTCCGGGTCGGAATCGAAGCGGTGCAGGTTGAAGGGGCTCTTCCTCGAGCCGCCGAACAAGTGGCGACGGGTTTCAGACAGCGGGCTCGCTGCGGTCTTGAGGTCAAGCACCTTAGCGTTTGGCCACGACGCCACTGAAAAGGGCTGCAGGGTGCGGAAGGCGCGGACAATCTTGGCGCGGTAGTCGGTGGGCGTCTCGTGGTAGTGCCGCCGCATCTGGTGCAGCACCTCGTCGGCGAGCTGCCTCCCTCGGACAAGAGCGACATTCTCGACGTCGTCTTCGGTCGGCAGGTAAGTCCGCAGATGGTCGATCATCTGTCCAGCCAGCCTGTAGAGCAGGTCCGCCTGGCTGTCGTAGTCGATCTGGGGATCCTCTATAAGGTGCCGGATAATGTAGTTCTCGAGCTGGCTCTCGCGCACCCCGGACACGGCCTTAGCGAGTTCGCGCTGCGTGTCGAGGCGAAGCGTCCTGACGAGAATGGTGTCGGATACCGGCTGAAAGCGGATGTGATCCAAGTCAGAGAGGTCGAAAGGGTCGAACCAGAACGTCACGTCGCGGCTAGGCAGCACAACGATCTCAGGGATCTCGATCGTGTTCTGAACGAGGCTGTCGGTCACCGCGGCGACTATCCGCTCGACATCGACCTCGGCCACGATGCCGTCGAGCACTCCCTGCGAAGGTTTCATAGCGCGCCTGACATCGTCGGCGATGCGTTGACGCACCTCTGGCAAGCGAAGTTCCGAGGCATGGCTGACCTGTCGCTCATACTTCCGGGAGATGAAATCCAGCACGACGCCAGCGGTCGTCTGCGCTTCCGGCTGATCGAGGATGAAAGGCTCCTGATCGTCGCCATCGCTCATTCCGGACTGTCGGCCTGTCAGCCGGGTATCGAACACCGGACGAACCTCTATGACCCGGCTGGTCGTCTCCGGCACGTCGCCCCCTGACCCGATAGTGAGTTGCTTGACCTGAACGATGGAGTTGGCTGATCGCGCCTGCTGAATGACGGCGTCAAATCGGTCGTGGGCAATGATGGTTAGGGTATCGACCATCTCGACCCCGGTGCGCTCGCCATAGGGCAGCCGCAGGCCGCGACCTAGGGTCTGTTCGGTCAGGATGTCTGACGCCGAGGCTCGCAGGGGCACGATGGTGAAGAGGTTAGTGACGTCCCATCCTTCCTTTAGCTTATTGACGTGGATGACAATCTCGGTTTTCGCGTCGGTCTCGAGGCCAACGAGGCGGGCGACGGCTTCGTCGCTCTCCTCGCCGCTGAGCTTGGAGTGAACCTCGACGACAAGATCCTTGTAAGCACCCCCGAAGAAGGCATCGCTCTGGACGACCTGCTTGATGCGACCGGCATGGGTCGTGTCTTGCGCGACGACAAGGATAAATGGGTGGACGCGCGGCTTACCTGTCTGCCGGGCATAGAGTTCAAGTTCGGTGCGCACCTGCTCGTGGTAGTGAACGGCGTCCTCGAGCATGATCTGCTCAAGCTGGTCCTGGTCGAAGTCCTGTCGCCGGAAATTTGCGCGGGTAGCCACGGCTGGTTCCTTGACGAAGCCGTCCTTCATGGCGTCGCCGAGGCGATACTCGAAAATGACGTTGTTGAAGGCCTGTGATTTCGACCCCACTGATTTCGGCGTGGCCGTCAGTTCGAGACCGAGGACCGGCTTCAGCTCGCTGATCGCCTTCATGCCGGCGGAGCCACGGTAGCGGTGCGCTTCGTCCATGAGCAGGACCAGATCCGGGAGGCCGGCTAGGTAGTCGAAATAGCTTTCGCCAATCGTCTCGCGCAGGGTGCGGATGCGACCCCTGTCCTTGTTGATCTTGTCGACGTTGAAGATGTTGATGATCGCTTCGCCACCGAAGAGATCGGACCCGCGCACACCGCGCCCCTCCTCCCAGGTGTCACCGGTGACGATGATGGGTGGCGTCTGGGCAAACTGGGAGATGCCGCGGAATACATATTTTGGCGAGGCCTGCCGGGAAAAATCGGCGACGAGCTTGTCATAGATGGTGGTGTTGGGCGCCAGGACGAAGAAGTTCTTCGAACGTCCGGTGAGCAACAAAAAGGCGATGAAGGCACCCATTAGGCGTGTCTTGCCGACGCCGGTTGCAATTGCAAAACAGACAGACGGAAACTCGCGCTCGAAGTCAGTAACACTGGGGTAGAGCTTCTGGACTTCCGCGAGGGCAGTTACCGGATCCAGATCCTTCTCAAAGGTGATGGCCTGGACAAGGTTCGACAGGATGGCGAGCGACTTTTCCTGCGGCGCGCGCAAGGAGAGCCGCTGCGAGATCTGGCGCAGATGACGCTGCTCTTCGCTCATTGCCCGCCCTCTGCGATGCGAGTGAGGTTCGACGGATCCCAAACGACCTCTGCGAGCCTGATTATAGTCGACTGGCGCTGATTGAGCTCCGCCTTACCAAAGCTGGCGAGAGGTTCGAACGGCACTTGGTGCTGATCGATGATGCCCCGAAGGCCCGGATTGTTTTCGTAGGCGGCCCGGCCGAGAGTTCGGGCGAGTTGCTGCTGACCGTTGTAGTGCTCGACCTTCTCCTCGTAGTCCATGTCACCATACGAACGGTTGAAGCCGCGTGGCAGTAGAAGGAGACCCCCAATACGGTTGCGGTTCTCCTCAAAATCCAGCACATCGGGAAAATCGGCACGGTGACGATCGTGTCGGTTGGCGATGACGTGCTCGATGTCATAGCCCTTGCTGCCCGACGACTGCATGTAAGTTGCGAAACTGCCGACGATCCCGCATTCGCCGTCGACCCAAGCCTGCATCCTGGCCAAGAGGCGGCGCATAGCTTTCTTGTTGGTCTGGTGCAGGCCGAAGCGGGGATTGGCGGCGAACGGCGGAGCATCTCGCTCCAGCGTAGCCTGAAGCACCTCGGCGGCTTCTGAAGCGGACTTGTCGCGCAGATCCTTGATGACCAAGAACATCGAGTATTGCAGCGTGCTGGAATCGACACCCCGTAAATTCCAGGTTCGCCGCACGAGCAGGGTCTCGATGAAGGTCGCCGCGATCAGCGCCTTGCGCCAGCCTGTAACGTCGTCGTCCGCGGGAGTCAGCGCCGCCAACATCACAGGATACTGCAGGTTGAACTTGGAGTCGGCGTTTAGGTAGATCGCCTCGCGTCCGTTCTGAACTTCGGCTGCCGCGCGGCGAAGGCGGGCATACCAACGGGTGTAGAACTGGAAATCCTCGCGAACGAAGCGCTCGAAATCGGCCGATGAATGTAAGTGAAGATTGGCCGGACTGAACGATGACGCGGGCTCGCTCGGTGTGTCGTAGTCGCGGACCCAGCGGTGGAACTCGGTGCTGATGCGGTCGAAATCCCCAGGCCTGGCGTTGGCCTCGCGCATGCGAATCGTCTCGGAATGCCGTGCACGCAACCAGGCCTTGATCGCGTCGGAATCCTCCTCCTTACCTAGTTCCCCGAGTTCGTTAATTCGTTGCTTCCACAGTCCGTTGAGCTGCTGCCGCGCTTCCGGGCCGCTGACGTTGGCCAGAAGGTGGCTCTTCAGCATGTCCGTGGGTGAAAGTGGCAGGCCGCGGTCATTCATGGTCTCAAAGATGGCGTAGCCATCGTCGTTCGTCGGTGACGTGATCTCGACAAGGAACACGCGCTCCATGAGCCAATCGGCGAACATGGCCCGTGCCTCTCCCGCGACGATTTCGGGCATCAGATCGTCGATGTCGTCGTAACGTTCGAGAATGTTGCGCACGCTCTCGGGTGCGGTATCACGGTTGTAGAGTTCGCCCTTATAGAGCGCGTCCATGGCCGGGGTCCGCTCGGGCACGTCGAGATTGTAGGCGTTGGCACCGAAGACACGGGTGAACACCAAGTTGGAGACCTGTTGGCGATCCTCGTCTCCGAGGCCCTTCATCACCCAGATCAGCAGCAGCGACAGCGACGTCAGACGCTGCTGGCCGTCGATAACGCTTGCGGCGCCGCCCTCGTTCGAGACGATTACCGATCCAAGGAAATAGGAGGGGTAACCAGCTACTTTGTCGCGGCCATGCTCCGGTCGCCAGGCTGTGAGGAACGCGGCGGTAAGGTCGTTGACGAGTTCGCTGATCTGCTTTTGACCCCAGCGATATTCGCGCTGGAAATAGTCGATCGTGTATTTCTTGCCGCCAAGCAGATCTCGGACCTTTTTGGCATTGGCCTGGATCTCGACCATCACGCATCCCCTTCGTCAAATAGGTCCGGCGTGACCGAAGGGGGTCTGGCGGCCTTTGGCCGTTCCTGGTCCTCGGCGGGCTCGTCTCCTGCCGGCAGGTCGTGGATAGCAAGCGAGTAATCATCGCGACCCCACTCGCACTTCTTGAGGATGGCGGTGGGGATCTTGACGAGGGTGAGGTTGTCGAAGGCGTCGGGGTTGGCGCTGTAGGCCTTACAGCAGATGAGAAGTGAGCGGTCCGGGCCGACATCGTCGGCGATCCGCTTGCAGGCGTCGTGGGTCAGCTGTTGCGTAGTGACGTAGATGAAGTCGGTCTCGGTGGATTGACCATGCTTCCAGTATTCGTCGGCGTTCTGGCTAGGGGCGTAGGTGTAGCCCATGTGCTTGCACAGCGCCTCGGCCAGCATGGCCGGGTTATAATCCTTGGAGATGACCCAGTTGCCGTATTTGTCTTCGCTCAGCAGCGAGGGCGCTACGCGGAAGAAGCGATAGCCGCCCCCGCCCTGCCAGCCGGCCGCCTCGGTGACGCCGCCCGGATCGGCGCCGTCCGTCACCTTGTTGAGGCGCGGCACGATATGGGTTTTTGCGTGCTCGCCGAGCTCGACCATGATCCAGCGCCGGCCCATCTTGTGGGCGACCGCGCCGGTGGTGCCGGAGCCGGCGAAGGAATCTAGGACGAGATCCCCGGGGTTTGTGGCTACGTTCAGGACCCGCTCGACTAGGGATTCTGGCTTCGGCGTTTCGAAGGAGGCATCTCCGGGAAAAAGCGAGCGCATCTCATTCTTCGAAGTCCGGTTACTACCGACGACATCCTTCTTCCAAAGCGTCCGGGGGACAAGATCAGCGACCTCGGAGAGATACTTCTTGATGCTCGGCCGAGCGCTGCCGTTTGGTCCCCACCAAACCTGCCCATCGGCATCTAGGGCTCTCAAGCGCTCTTCAGAGGTGCGCCAGTATCGACCCGGTGGCGGCGAAAAGACCCGTCCCGTCGGGCCGGTGATGGAGAAAAGGCCCTTGGAGTAAGGCTTGTTTGCAAACGGGTCGCCAGCGAGCCAAGGACCGCGGGGATCATCATCCGGATTGCTGTAAATCGAGTCCGCCTCGGCTGTCCGAGCCAGTCGCTTCGGACGCCAATCTGGCGTCTTGCTATAGACGAATATGTGATCGTGATCAGTCGAGAACTGTCGCGCTGAGTTCCGTGGAGAGTCGGCCTTCTCCCAAACAATATTCGCTACAAAGTTCATTCTTCCAAAGATCTCATCGCACAGCACTTTTAGGTAGTGCGCCTCTGTGTCGTCTAGGGAAATCCACAGCGATCCATCCTCGCTGAGTAGCGTCCGGATAATCTCAACTCGGTCCCGCATCATCGTGAGCCACAGAGAGTGCTCCAGACCATCATCGTAGTGCTCAAATGCCGAACCAGTATTGTAGGGTGGGTCGATGAAGACGCACTTCACCTTGCCGGCAAAGTCCGCTTCTAGCGCCTTGAGCGCCAGCAGGTTGTCGCCTTGGATCAGCATGTTGTCGAAGATGTCGCCGTCGTGTCGCGCTGCGGCGTGGTGCGACAGAGCCGGATCCTCGATCAGGATGCGCGGCTCGAGGCGCGGGCGCGCGTCCTTGCCGATCCAAGTCAGTTCGAGCTTCGGCTTACTGCTCATTAGTCATCGCTTTCCGACTTGGGGTCGGCCGGCAGGTCGACCTCCGATTCCGTGTTAGTTCGCTTGCTGAGTTGCTGGATGGCCTGGCGCAAGCGACGAGCCATTCGCCTGTTCTCCGTCCCCAATGATGGAACTTTGTTGAGCCGGGCATCCAGCAGTTCGACCGTCGGGTATTGGTCGAGCAGCTCATCGATCTCGAACTCCTTTAGCCGCCGCTGATTGACCCGCTGTTCGACGTCTCTCTGGGCGGCTTCACGGAGTCTGGCTCTATTCGCTGCGATCCTAGCCATTTCCGAAGGTGCTTCCGAATCGACAACGGACTGTTGCAATTGCGTTGCCGGGTGGGCCTTCTCTGCGCGCTTGGGCGACTGAGGCAAGAGCCCCGCACTTGCGCGCCGGTTGGTTTCAGCTTCGTTCATCGACGCAGCGATCGCCTCGCGCCGACGCTCCCAGTCAGCACGCCGCTCCCGTTTTTCGGCCTCTGCTCGGGCTTTGAGAGCCACCTCGTCGTCGTCCCACTCGCGTCGCTCTTTCAGCAACCGCTCGGCAAAGGCGTTCTTGATCGACTGATGCAGTCCGCCCATAAGAAAATTGCCCTCGGCGCGTCTATAGACCTGGTCAAAGGCCTGGCGGGCGATCCATCTCGCGGTGAAGAGCTCCTCCACCTCACCATGGTTCGTTAGCGCCTCGAACACGTCAGTCTCGAACTCCGGCAGCCGCTCGCGCATAGAGGCCAGCCGTCTCAAGAGCCACGCGGCCGCCGCGGCCTGCTTGTCCTCGAAGAACTCTATGGCGTCGGTCAGCTCGGCCCGCCGCTCCGGCGTGGCATAGGGATCGCGCCGAAGGCGACGGAGGTTCGCGATGTAGGCGTCCGCCTGCGCAAGGACCTCTTCGCCGCGCGCCTGATCAGAAGCCACCCGCGCCGCGATTTCGCTCTCGGTCTCCGACAGAAGTTGCAAATGCTTGAGGTCGCACGTGCCGAGGAAATCCCAAAACAGCATCTCCATGACCCCATCAAGCTCCTCGTCGGGGTCATCCACGGCCTCCCGGGGATTGGAGCTTCGCATGTCGAGGAATGCCGCCGACACAAATGGCCCGAGTCGGACCCCATCATCGGTGATCGCTGCAACCAGCGTGCCGGTATAATAGCTGATCGGGGTGCTCATCGTGGCCCTTGATACCCGCACCCAGCCGCTCCGACCGCGTAGCTGGCGTTTGACCCAGCTTGGCCCGTCGTAGCTATCGAGATAGACGTCCACCTCGAACGGCAGCAGGCCCGATTGGTAGTTGCGGATACCTTTGCTGGCCGGCATCTCACGCGACCGACCAGCGCATCGTGAAGAGCTGAGTCGTCACCGGCCGAGCGAGCAGGCTCTCGGCGATCTCATCCATCATGTCGCCGACTTGCCGCCGGATCGCCTTACGCTTCTCGAATTTGGAGAGCTTCAAGTCGTCCATGTCGCCTTCGCGCCGTTTGATCTCCCGGCCAAGCTTGAGCTTTTCGTCCATCCCGAGCTCGGCGGCGCGCCGCTTGCGCTGCAGCTCTTTGATCTGATCCTCGATAGCAGCGATTTGCGCATCGAGTTCGACCTCGACGTCCTTAGCGTAGTTGTCGAGGCGCGCCTCTTCCTCCTCGAGCCATCGCGCATTCTCCTGGTTGATCTGACGAACGAACTCCTCGAGGTGCTCCTCCTCGACAATGCCAAGCAGACGGCGGTCATCCGGTGGGTCGACCCTGCTCTCGGCGACAGCCGGCACGAGCAGCAGGCGATCGGCCGTGGCGGGCTCGACCATTGCGCCATCGTCGGTGACACAGGACAGCAGTATCGTGTCCTTGGGCGAGCCGTTGCGGGTCACCCGGACCTTCGAAACCTGTAGCCAGCCGGATTGACCTCTCAGGTTCGAGACGTCTGCCAACTGGCCGGGGAACGGATAGAGCGACGGCGAAAGTGTCAGAGCGATCGTCTGATCGCGGTAGTCGCGCCGGCGCGCTTGCTCAAGCACGCTCGTCGCCAGATTCCCATCCGCCAACCGGAAGAACTCCCAGCCGCGATCGTCCGCGTCGGGCCAGATCGTCGTGTAGGTCTTTCCCTGGTATTGGAACCGGACATCGTCGGGCTCGGCAAACACTGCCTCAGGCAGCTCGGCACGAGTGGCTAGCAGGAGCCGCCGGGTGTAGTCGCCGATCGCCTTGTGGACTTTCCCCTGCCGATCTTTGAGGCGTGCAACTACGTCCTGATCTAGGTTCTCCAGCACCTTGGCGCGCGTGGACTTGATGTCGTCGTCGATCTTCCCTTTAAGGCTCTCAGTAAGCTCGTCAAACTCTCGCTGAATGTCCTCGTCCGTGCGACAGCGCTGCAGGATTTCGAGCACGGTCCGCTCGAAATCGATGCCACGCTCGATGGTGCCGAGCACCTCGTCGCTGGAACCGAAAACTCCCTCGAACAGCTGGAACTTCTGCGACAAGAGCTCGTAGATGCGCTGCTCGGCCTGGTTCTTGAGATTGAGCATGTTGACCACGACGACGTCGATCTTCTGCCCGTATCGATGACAGCGGCCAATGCGCTGCTCGATGCGCTGTGGGTTCCACGGCAGATCGAAATTGATGACGAGCGAGCAGAACTGAAGGTTGATGCCTTCAGCGCCACTCTCGGTGGCGATGAGGATGGTCTTCTCCGGGCTCTTGAACGCCTCGACGATCGCCGCCTTCATGTCGGCGCTCTTGGAGCCCGAGCGCTCGGCCTTGTCGGGGTGCTGCTGCCGCCAGTGCTCGTAGACCTGCTTGCTCAGGGGGTCCGAGTTCGAACCATTTAGCAGCACGGTCTGGCCGGCGTAACCGTTCTTGGTCAGAAGGTCGTTCACGTAGGCCTGGGTGCGAACGCTTTCCGTGAAGATCACGGCCTTTCGGGCGCCGCCGCGAGCGACGATCTCGTCGAGAACGGCCGGCAGCTTCTTCAACAGCGCGTTGCCCTTGGCGTTGCTTCCGATCGACCGGGCCAGCTTCAGGTATTCCTTCAGCTCGAGGATCTCCAGACGCAGCTTTTCGGGATCTACGGGCTCCTCATCGTCGTTTTCATCGTCGGACTCGTCCGCAAGTTCGCTGAAGGCGTCGAGGTCGTCGGTGACGTTGATGTCGACCCGACGAGCCTGGTGTTCTAGCCGCTCGATGACGTTCTCGAGGTATTTGCTCACGGCGAAGGTGGATGATCCGAGGATCTTCATGACCTGGAGGTGCACGAGCTGGTTCGGCTTGTCACCGTAGGCGACCGAGTTCCGACTCTTCAAAAACGACGACACACTCTCGTAGAGCTTTACTTCGTTCGCGTCCGGTTCGAAGCTGAAGGTCTTGGCGTGGCGCCTAGTGAAATTGATGTGTCCCGCCTGCTGCACCTGCTTGCGGAGGGTGCGGTGGCAGATGGGCACCAGGCGCTCTCGCAGCGCCTCGAGCGACGCGACGTTTGAGCGGCTGCCGGCATAGAGCGTGCGGAAGGACTCCTCGCCGCCGAAATGGTCGTCATCGATCACGGAGACGAGGCCGTAGAGCTCCATCAACGAGTTTTGCAGGGGTGTTGCGGTGAGGAGGACCTTATAGCGACCGTCGAGGGCGGCCTTGAGATCTTTGGCGCGCGCCGAGACTCCCTTTTTGTAGACGTTGCGCAGGCGGTGGGCCTCGTCGATGACCACCAGGTCCCAAGTGATCTGTCGGACCTCATCGGCCTTCCTGGCCGCGAACTCGTAGCTGCTGATGACTACGCCGCGTGTGGCGGCAAAGGGCTTGGTGTGCCCTTTTGTCTTCAGTTCGCGATGGGTAGCCGCCTCGATGATCGAACTCTCGAGGCTGAACTTCTCGGCCAGCTCTTGCTGCCATTGCTTGCGGAGTGACGCCGGCACGATCAAGAGTATGCGCCGACGCTGCTCTGCCCACCGCTGGGCAATCACCAGCCCTGCCTCGATGGTCTTGCCCAGCCCGACCTCGTCCGCGAGAAGAACGCCCTTGGATAGGGGCGAGCGAAGTGCAAAAAGTGATGCATCCACCTGATGCGGGTTCATGTCGACGCGCGCGGCCGCGAGCGAGCGGGTCAGCGACTCGTCCCCGGATCCGGCCATAGTCAGGTGGTGCGCAAGGTAATGTCCCTGCAGCAAGGAATATGAAACCATTGTTTGCCCCTCAATTCTGGCACCCTACTTCAAAAATGAAACATGGCAACAAAATCAAAAGATGCAGTTCAATCTGAACACCCACTCCCGATGGCAGCAGGCAGAGCCACAGTGCAAAGCAGAGATATGACTTCCGGGCCATCTATAATAATTCGCTGGCCGTGGCGTCGGGCGCCGAGCCTCTCCAGCATTGGTCAAACACAAGCCGGCCGAAGATGCTGAGCTCGCCGTGTGGGGATCAGCATACTCTCGGCGCAGGCCGCCAAGGCGCCGGCATCGGCGTTCTCGAGCTCTCGATGAAATCGATGCCCGATCCCGAAGAACTCAAGGCCCGATGGCCATTCTGATTTGGTCAGGCCGCCAAGATCTGACCTACCGCCGGCCGAACCTTCTTACCCGCCCCACGGTCCTCTTCCGGCGCGGCCATGGCTGACCCGCGCGAACGCCCAGCGCTCCATCTCGGGTGTTGGCGAAGGCGGACAACTCGAGCGCTTGGTTGGTCGACTCCTCGAACGGAACAAGGCTCCAGCAGGACCGCCTATCCCCGTAGACGCTGACGGCCTGCCGCCGGCCGCATCGCTCGCACGGGAAAGCATCCTCTAGCGCCATGAAGTTGGCGACGATATACAGATCAGTATCGGGCCCCAAGCGTTGGACCAGGCCGGTCGAAGGAATGATCTCGCTGCTCCCGCAGGCGCACCGGAGGACTACCCAGCGGCCATGTTCGGCGAACTCGGCGGGCGTTCGCGGGAACCGACCTTTCATCGCCGCGCCATCTTCTTGATCTCGGCGGCCCGCTTGTCGGCAAGGAGTTGCGCCGCGAGGTCGAACGCGGCACCGCAGGACGCCCCGTCGGCAGTCAACGCTGCGGCGCAACCAGAGGCCCTGGCAACCGCCTTGGGAAGCCTGGAGACAGCCGTCTCAGGCGACAGCAGGCGAAGCAGCCGCGCACCGCTGTGGCGCCCTTGCCGGCCGCAGGAAGCGCAGCGAAACCAGTAGGTCTTTGTAGCCGATGCGCCGAGGGTGAGATCATCCGTCATGCCTCGATCGTGGCGTAAACGAAACAGGAACGCAAGCCGCACGGATTGTGGTTAGGACCGCCGCGGGGCTACAACTCCGCTCATGTGCAACCTTTATTCCGTCGTCACCAATGTTGAAGCGATCCGCCGCTTCGTGAAGGTCTTCAACGTCAATCCGGGGATCGGCAACTTCCCGCCGCTGCCGGGCGTGTTCCCCGACTATCTCGCCCCCATTGTGCGCAACGTCGGCGGACTGACCGAACTGACCAGTGTCCGCTGGGGCATGCCGTCCTCCTCGCGAGCGCTCTACGACGCAGCGCGAGCGCGGGCGGCCAAGATCGAGAAGAAACGCGGCGCCCCGCTCACCCGAGAAGAGTTCGACGAGCTGGTGCGCAATGAGCCGGATGGCGGCACAACCAATGTCCGCAACACCGACAGCCAGCACTGGAGGCGGTGGCTCGACGTGCCCTACCGGTGCGTCGTGCCCTTTACCAGCTTCTCAGAGTTCGACAGCAGCCCCGGTGCCGATGGCAAGCCGAAGGGCGTCACCTGGTTTGCGTTCGACGCCGACCGGCCGCTGGCCTTCTTTGCCGGCATCTGGGTGCCGCAGTGGACGAGCGTTCGCAAGGTGAGGGAGGGGATGGTGACCACCGACGTCTTCGCCTTCCTCACCTGCCCACCCAACGACGTGGTCGGCTCGATCCACATGAAGGCGATGCCGGTGATCCTCACCACGCCCGAGGAGGTAGAGTTCTGGATGACGGCGCCATGGGACGAGGCAAAGGCCCTGCAACGCTCGCTTCCGGACGGCGTGATGAAGATCGTCAATGTCGGCGAAAAGCGCGGCGATCCGCCCGACCTCGTCGAGGCGATGATGGAAATGCAGCATTAGGAATGCGTCCCGTCGACCGATCGCTATAAGCGTTTGTATATCAACGCTTAAGCGAGAAAACATCACCTTGAAGAAATCTCTTTCGACCTTGCCATTGTCCTCGGCCGCGAAGTTCATCACCCGCCGGATCTACGACCTCCGTGCCCAGCGCACGCAACTCGAGATCGCCACCGCCGCCGGCTTCAAATCGCCGAACATGTTATCGATGATCAAGGACGGGAAGGCCAAGCTGCCTCTCGAGCGGGTGATTGCCCTCGCAAAGGCGCTCGACTGCGATGCCGGACACCTCATGCGCTTGGCACTCGAGCAAACCCTGACTCAGCCCGTGCTGGACGAGATCTTCGCCAATGCCGCCGGCCCCACCTCTGCAAACGAGCGGCAGATCCTCGCCAAGATCCGCGGGCTCTCCCAAGGCACCGATCCCGCGCTCACCGCCGATCTGACTGCAGTGCTCGCTCAGGTCCTTGGGCCGACGGCGTCGCACGGTAGGACCACCATGCCGCGAAACAACTTGGTGATCTCTGCTGCTGTGGCAATGGAAGTCGAGGCGCAGGCGGCGCAGCGCGAACTCGGCATTGCCCGGCAATTCTACCAGGCTGCTGATGGTCGTCTCGGAAGGGTGGAGGCACGCCTGAAGTCTCTGCGTTCGCAGTTGGACCATCTGATCCGAGGAAGCAGCTGACCTAATCGCTCGCTCCTGTGAGCCGGTCTTGGAGAAGGTGGTCCGCCCAGCACCTTCAGCCCCAGCAGGGTTGCATCCTTACTTGTTAACAGGTAGACAACTACCTGTTAACAAGTAAGCGAGTTGGCCAGATGCCTACACATATTGTTATTCCGGATGAACGTGCCGAGCAGCTCCGCCAGTTCGCTGCCTCGCTGGGCGTTACCGTCTCCGAGGCGGTTGGGATCCTGATCAACGACGCGATCGTCGCCGGCAAGATCCCCGATACGATCCCCGGCCTTAGGGTCGAGCGGATCGGCGACCAGATCAAGGTCGACTTCGGCGCGTTCGCTAAGTCCTTCAACCGTGATTTGGCGAGGCAATACGCCTCGCAGATCAGGGCCTTGATCGGTCCGATGAAGGAGTCCTTGCGGGCTCAAGCTGCCGATTTCGGCGTAACCCGTCGAGGCAGCGGGATCAAGCTCACAGGTCAAGACGGTCAAAAGACCGTCGCACCTTCGGTAGCCGAGGAGATAGCAAGGTTGATCGAAGGTGCGGCCAGCGACAATGATGGCGACGCCGAGCTTGCAGGCGTCGTCCCGAGTTCCAAGTCCCGTCAGCCAGCGAATCCCGCTGGGACGAATGGACCCGGAGAAACTGACGGGGACCCAAAAGAGTCGGGCGCTCGATGACCCACCCTTTACTGACCGCGCCAACTTCAGGTCGGTGTTCGCCCCTTGCCGCGCAGTTAGCCGACATTGTCGCTGCCCGGCGAGCGGCAGCCCGCGCATCTCAGCTCGAGGTGCAGGACCTTGTTGACCTGATCGCCTCGATAGGGGAATCGGCTGCTTCGGCGGCAGATGAAATTGTGCAGATTTCAAGTCCAGCAAATCGACTTGAAGCCGAGGCTTTGTCGGCATCACAGGCCGCTGGACCCACCTGTTGTCCAGTTGTGATCCCAGATCTGCGTTCCCCTCTCCCAGTTAGGGAGCTCCGCACGCACGCCAGCCCCTCCAGAGCACCAACCCTCACTACTTCGCTTCCAGGATGCGCTTCACCCCAGCTCCCCCCCACTTCATGGGCGAAAACGCCTGGCGCGGCTAAGTTCGAAAGGTCGTTTGCCGTCGCACAAGCCGAGGCCGGGGTCGCCTTTACCCTGAACCTGTCGCCGGGACGGGAGACGGCGCTTCGGAAATCCCGTGACCCTGCGCGCGCCCTGGGCGCCTTCATTCAACGTGCCTTTGCGCGGTTGCTGGGCGACGTTCCATTGTTCGGGTTCGCGCTGCAGGTGTCGCCCGAAGGTCGCCTTCACGCGCACGGTGTTTACATCCCTGGCAACTTCATTGACCGCACCAAAGTAGGAGGTGCTTTGCGCGCCTCTGGAGGCGCACTGAAGGGGCACGCAGCTTCCCGGCAGGTCTGTCTCAGGGCTATCTTCGACGGTGCTGGCTGGGCTCGCTACGTGACCCGTGGCGCTCGTGCTACCTGCCTCGACCTAGGTATTGAAAAGATCACGTTTCTATCGGCCGGGTTGCGGGCGCTCACGCGTGACAGCTGGTCCGGTAAGGCGACCTGCATGTAGCCCTAGCCAACTGCTAGAAATGGTGCTCGTGGACGCCTGGCGCTCGCCCAATGCGATGTTGATGTGCGACACGCTGGAGCGCTGGCTCGTCGTCGAGGGCAGCATGGGAGAAAGAGCTTGCTCAGTTTCTGTCCTCGATCGATTGCCAGATCAAGTGTTGCAGCGGCTTGCGAAACTAAAGCTCCCGGGGCGATGCCGATCCTCGAATTTTGCAGCGGGCAAGACCAACTAGTCCGAATTTGCTTGCGGGGATTTGGGACCCAAATCCGAGTTCGGCGACGGTAGGAACCGCCAACTCCGGGTTTCGGAAGTTTGCTCGGCAAGACGGTTGATCCCATCGAAGCCCTAGGTGGAAAACGGAATGTCATGGGGATGCCCTGGGGCAGGGGCGCGACAGCCGTTCCCGATCCACCTCTACCGCTCTCCGAGACAACCAGCGATGCGAATGCTACCTTGCCCCGCGATGAAGTTGGCTCAACGGCGCGACGCCATCAGGAACTGGCGATGACCCACGTCGACCTGAACTGCCTCGCCAAGCTGATGGAGGAGGCCATAGAGACCCAGCGGGAGGTCGCGGCCGAATACGTCGAACTGCGCGGCATGCTCAAAGACCTCCTTGATCAGCTTGACCAGGTGGACCGACACATAGCTGGGGTCGTCCCTCGCATTGAGATCATCCTATCAAAGATGACGGGCACGGCTCCCATAGGGGAAGGGTGATGATCGGACCCAATCCGCGAGCAGTTTCTCGCTTGGGACGACCACCGGTCGCGTCCTGAGTGAATGCGACCCGAAGGGCCGCATATGCTCGCAGACCGACCAATCCCCACGGAAGCGGGCCGCCCTTCACGCGCATTTCTAGGAAGGTTCTTCAGTTCATCCGGGCCGCCGCGCGTTACGTTATGTAAAGCGGTCCCCAAAACCGCCAATCTTCGGCCCTCTCCGAGACCCAGGCCACCCATGCTATGCCACCAAACGACAGCCCAAGCCAACCGAGGCCGGACCAATCCATAGAGCACTTAAGGTCGCGCTTCCCTCAAGTTTCCGTTTGGTTGACACTTTTCGGGACGTCTTTCATTTTTCCGGCCTCCAAAGTGACTGGCGTTGCATCAGCTGGGGCAGCTTCAAGACGCACCTGAGACCCTTTGTCGGCAGCAGGAGCGACAGCCGACAGCCGACAGAAATACCACGTAGGTCAAACAGGCTAGCTAGCGGCGCCGATGCACCGATCATTGTCTACCGGCCGTAGGCGGTGGAGAAATAGGTATTTAAGACCTGGCGCTGAACGCCTCTCCGCGGAACAACGCATCTTGGATCCGAACGGGGGTCAGAGCCGCTTGGAGGCGAAAAGCCCTACTGCGCGGCTCGGCTATCGCGAGCAGTGAGCGTTGCCGGGATATGCAATCCGTCGACGGAGTAGGAACCCGCTCGGTGAGAACGGCGCGCCCAGCCTCACCCCCGCCCTGTCCCTGTTCCGCCAGCCACCTCAAAGGGACCTCCGGCGATCGAACTCGCCGATGGAAAATTTCCACCACCTTCTAGTGTCATGCACCTATGAAGCCACCAAATCAGTTCATGTCTGGTCGACCAGAATCGAAAAACCTGGCCGAAGCGCAGAAAATGAGGGCAGCCAGCAAAAAGGCCCGCGCCGAGGCCAAGGCGGTCCAGATTGTCAACGCCCTAGCCGAGATTTCCTGCGGCCAGAAATCCACCGCGACCGAGGTTCCCAGGGGAACACGCACTGCCCACAGTCCAGAGTGCTCTCCGACCGCTGAGGATGCCCCGTTTCGGGCCAAGAAGATCATCGATGAACGGAGCATTGCCGCAAATTCTGCAATACCCGGCTATGGGCGTTTCTGGCCGAAAGCCAGAAATTGCCTGAAGGCCAGCGCCGGCTTGCGTGGGGCCACCAGCTCATCTTTTCCAACGGCGTCAACACATCGGCCGACCAGGGATCTCCCCCGGGCGTCCTAGTCGCTGCGATGACACGCTGCAGGCATTGCGCTCGTCGTCCAGATCAATCGCTGCGAGCTGGGTAACCAGACCCCGAGGTGTCCCGGAAGAGTGTTCCGATTCACTGTTCCGGCTTTTTTCTAAGACTTTGATTTTGTTAGACAAAACGAGATGGCTGGGGAACCTGGATTCGAACCAAGATTGACGGAGTCAGAGTCCGTAGTTCTACCGTTGAACTATTCCCCAGCATGTCGTTGTAAATCCTAGCGAATTTCCGCCAGGTTTTACAATCGCGGGAAAGTTTTACAAACCCGTCCCCGCGGACGCCCCGACATAATGGAACGCCTCACTGGGTGCAAGCCCAAATCTGCCCATTTCACCGGTCTGGCCTATACGACCCGACCGACTCGTGCGGCAATTACCGACCGACCACGCAAGGAGACCGACCATGCTGATCCTCGCATTCCGGCCCGAGGCCGACCGCGGAAGCGGCGGCTCGGCCCGCACCGTCGCGACCTTCGACTGCCAGATCAGCGCCGAGGTCAGGATGTTCGGCCTAGCCCTCCGCCAGCGCGCGGACGGGGCGTTCCGCGCGTATCCGCCCAAGAATTCCAGAAACTGCGCGAGCGCAACATTCGCGCCGGCGTTGACGGCTGCGATCACCGCCGCGGCCGTCGCGGAACTCAATCAACATGGAGGGCGAACGGCCCGTGACAACCAATCCAAACTTTAGCGCACCGGATGCCCTGCCGGCACAATGGCGCCTCGTGAAGGCAGCCTCGAAAAACCGTAATCTCAGCGGCGGCGACATCGCGGTCCTAATCGAAGTCATCGACCGATACTTCCGCGACACCAAACGCGCCCACGCTAGCCAAGAACAACTCGCCGAAGCGGTCGGCGTCCACAAGACATCGGCCCGGCAAAGCCTGCGGCGCCTCGTGCTTCACGGCTTCCTCGATCAGGTAAAGCTCGGTCGCCGAGGCACCGCGACCGAGTTTCGCCCCAACTTCACGATGATCCCGCACCCCTTTCCGAGCGGTTACATCATCAGGGTGACCCCAAAAGGCGCCGACCAGTTGCGTGGGCCAGATTCCATCGAACTCCGCCAAAAGGGTAGTCTCGGCGCTACCGTATCTGCCGACGAAACTTTCGGTAGTGCCGAGACTACCGAGACTCCCACAAACGGTAGCGCGGACGCCACCGAAACGGCCAATTTTGGTAGTGTGGACGCTATCCCCTCCTACCCCTCCCCGGCCCCTCAAGGGCCGGCGGGGGGGTGGGTGGAGTCACCACCTGAGGTGGGGGGGTATCCGGCCTTGCTGCCCCCCAGCCCGTCCCCTGAAGGGGCCGGCAAGGGGGCACGGCCGGGCTTCGAGAAGTTATGGAAGGAATATGCGTGGCCGCACAAGCGCCCGCAGGCCAAGGAGGCTTGGGACAAGCTGTCGCCGGACCTGGAGACCATAGAGGTCATCCTGGCGTCGGCGAGACGTTGGGCCGCGCACTACGCGGAGCAAGCCACGCCTGCAAAATGGCGAGTGCTCCTCCACAACTTCATCGCTCAAGAACGCTACCTCGAGGACCCGCCGGTCCCGCGCGGCGGGCCTGACAAGGCGGTCACGAAGCCCAAGCTCGCCAGGCGAGCGCCAACCACATCGCTGGTGCCTGCGGATGTCCCTCGATTGGTCGTCGTCCGGTCGAGCGCCGCCACGACCCTCACGCCCATGACAGCAACAGTCGCCCAGGCGGACGTTGTGCCCGATGATGACAGCTGCCCCTCCGTGTGGCTGCAGTTCCAGGTCTTGGCCGGGGATTTTGCCGGCGAGACTTTCGAGCGAACGATCCGGTACAGGTCCGGCGACCTGCAGACGCGGGAGGAGGCAAAGAGCGACCTCGCCGCTCTTTGCCGCGCGGCCCACATCGCCGGCAAGTTTCGCAACACGGACGTGCTGATCGGCCGTGAGATCCTTGTAACCCGGCAGCCGAATGGTCGGCTCTTTTTCGACGAGGTCGTGCTTCAGCCACAGGAAGGGGTAGTGGCCGCCTGACGGCGGCCCAGACCGGCCTGGCAGGCCGCGGCGGCGCTTCCCCTTGGGGCCGCCGCTGCACTCGCGACACCGGCGCCCTTCGGCGCCCTGTGTGGGGCCGCAATCCCCCTACCCTCTCTAGTGCGCCAATTCGCGGGAAATATCAACCCGTAGTGTTGCGGTCACTCCGAAAACAACATGTAGCGGCCGCGAGCGATTCGGCGCGTGATTGTTGGGTCGGGTTTTACTCCCGACCGGCGCGCGCCGCCCCGCGCTCCTTGCCGAGGGAGTTTCAAGCTTGCACGCTAACGATAACGTCAGATCCCCCGAACAACACCGTCGAGCAACCGCTGCGATCGGCGCCACCATGCCCGATATCGACTCCAGAATTCGCCCAGGGCTCAACTCGCCCACTCTGGTGCGACTTCGACGCGCTGGGCGCCATCACGAGGCTTCGTTGTTGCAGGTCTATCGGAAGGTAACCGCGGCTGTGCCCGGCAACATGTCCGCCAGCCTTCCCGACCCCGCCGTTGATGAATTGGCGGTCGAGCGACGGATGGAAATTCGGCCCACCGTGAACGAGATAATTTGCGCCGCCGCGCGAGTCAGCGTCACCTCGACCCGGAAGTCGCGGGGCAATTGGAGCGCCCCCTTCGCAACCGCACGATCATCGACCAATCCGCGCCGTGCCCGTTCCGGCACAATTCGCGACGGCCGCGTGTTCCTCGGTGCCACGATTTCCCAGAGTGCCGCTGGCTACGGTGGCACGCGTGGTGTTCTCGTTCGGTGGAAGGCGCCCGACGGCAGGTGGTTCAAGCCGGTTGAGCGCTACCGCGGTGCGGCTGGCGGGTCTAGGCCGGGACGCTCGGCCGCCAGCGTCGCAGAATATCTTGGGCGGCCAGGGACGGCTTTTCCCGCCCCAATCCTGATGCCGGACGGTGGCGCCGTTCGAGAGCGTCCACCTGCCAAGCTGGACCTCGAGGCTGAGCTGCGCCGTTTCGGCGTCGACGGATCGGTGTCGTTTGATCAGGCGAGACTCAATGCGGGGCTCGAGCCAGTGCGTCGCCATGCTCGCGCCGTCCTGCCGGCTCTCGGCGTGACCTTCTTCGGCGGGGTAACCTACGTCGGCCGAGGTACGCCACCGGCATGGGATGGTCAGGAGGATGAGCTTGCTGACAACCTTCGCCGCTCGCTGAATCCCGAGCAGATCGAGCTGCTCGATTTAGCCAAATCGGACGCAACTGCCGACGAGATCGGCCGCACCCTCGGATTCAAGGGCGGATACGCCCGGCGCAAGGGCGTCCAGGTCGTGGACGAGGCTCTAGATGCTTTAGATCGGTTGGCAGCGTAGCCTATGCCGTCGAGCGGGTCGTCGTAGCGTTTGCTAGATAGAACGAGTTTGCAGGCGGGGCTGGCGCGTGGGGAGGTCGGGGTTCAACCCCCGGCCTCTTCTTTTTCGGCCCTTTGCTTGCACATCACGCAAACGAACGAGGAACGGAATGCGAACAAGCCTATGGCCGGCGGCTATCGCGAGGGCGACCGGCATTGGCGAGCCGCACGCGCGGCTCGTGTTGCGCCGGCTGCGCGAAGCGCGCTTGATCCCCGACGGTCGCGACCCGCCGCCCTTCAGCTCGACCGAAGTGGCGCGCGTCTTGGTCGGGTTGACCATCGACCACTTGCCAAGCCTCGCCGACCAAGTAGTTGCGCTGTCTGCAGCGCCGAGTCGAACGGTGCCTGCATACGGACTGCCGACGGCTGGCGACGCTTTGGCGCGCTTGGTGCATGGACTGCTCAGTGGCACGGTACGTCCGCTCGGTGCGGTTGAGATCAATGCGGCCTGGCGCGACGTCACGCTGCACTCCTTCGACGACGATAGTCATCCGGTGGTCCAACGGTTCGGGAGCGGCGACACCGAACGGTTTGGGCGAGCAACGGCAACGACGATCCTACCCCTGACTGCCGCCGCCGCGGTCGCGCGTGTGCTCGTCGACCGCTGAAGGCGGCCCCCTGCCCCATGGGGGTTTGATTCCCCCGCCAACCGGTACCCCGTTACCGACCAAGGGTTCACTTGTCGATTACGCCCCCAAATAAAGTTTTCAGGAGTGAAAATGGCAAAGCCAGGCCGCCGCTCGGCCGCGTCCCTTGGCGTGGCCCCCGCCGCGCCGCTTGAAACAATCAAAAGGCCCAGTCCGCCCGCCGAACTTACCGCCGAGCAGGCCGAAGAGTGGCGCGCCGTCGTCAAGCGCATGCCAGCGGACTGGTTTCCCCGAGAAACTCACGGCCTGCTGGTGTCCTACTGCCGCCATGTGGTCGCGGCCCGCGAAATCGCCAGGCTAATCGACGCGCTCACCGCGGCGGCGCCGATCGACGTCGACCGATACGACCAACTGCTGAGGATCCAGGAGCGAGAGGGACGCGCGATTAGCTCGCTCATGGTCCGAATGAGGATCACCCAATCCGCTCTGTATGACAAAAGCCGGAAAAAGCCCGAACAATCACCCTCCCCATGGGAGGGCTGAACCCTAGGACATCACCCTAGCGATCATACATCCAGCGAAGGCCACGACCTCGCTTCAGCATTGGCAAAACAGTCTTCACCCACCAACGATGGCGGACGCGAAGCTGGGCCAGCTTGCCAGACATGACAGCTGCAAAGATCGAAGAGCGGGTGGCGTGGGGCGACATTGGCGGCACCTCGAATTTGTCGACCTCTTCATACCTGGGACCATTGGTCCCTGCTGTCCATTCCCTTTCTCACCCAACCCCACGGAACACCATGCAAAACTCCTCCCCGCGCGGCCCGCAGGCCGCCGCGTCGCCGTCTGCTGCCGAAATCTTGGCCGCGATCCGCGATTCCCCGCCCGTCGCAGCCGCCATCGCCGGCGCCACGGCGCGGAAGGTCGCCGAGCGCCAGCGCCTCGTCGACACCCTGGCGACCGCCGAGGCTGCCGCCGCCGCAGCGTGGCCGGCCCTGTCGGCCGAGATCGATGTGGCGGTCGCCGCGGAGCAGAAAGCGGAAGCCGCGTGGCGTCGAGCACAGCATCGGACAGCGGCTGCCGCCCACGCTCGCACCGCCGCGTCGGTGGCGCTCGACCGGACGCGCAACCAGATTGAGGCCGCGCTCGTGGCCGGCGCCGACGAGACAGTGATCTCGGCATTTGCGGAATGGATCGAGGAGGAGATCGGACGGGTGAACCGGCAGACCCTGCCGGGCGACGCGATCACGCGGCGCGAAGGTGGCGAGCAGGTCACCATAATCACCACCAATCGGGCGTCGGTGCTCGGGCGTCTCGCAGCCCTCCGCGATGCGCGAGGCGCTGTTGAGGGGCTTCGTATGATCCCTGACCAAGCGACCGTGCTGAGCCGCATCGCGGAAATCCGCGCGGCGCTACCGCCTGTCACGGAGGCGACCTCCGTCACTCGCCGCCGCATCGAACGTCCCGACGATCGCCAGTTTGGCGTCCGGGCCGCATAACTCCAAAAGGATCCCAGATGAACACGAAAATGAAGCCCCGCACCGCGGACACCGCGGCCGGGCCGAGCGAGCTGCTCTCGTTCGCCAGGGAAATCACGAAAGGCCTCGAGACCATCAAGGCCATCAAGGCCGCGCCGAAGGTCGCCCATCGTGCCTTCGCCAGCCTCGGTGAACAGGCGATCGCGATCGCCACCGCCGACCGCGGCGGACCGGTCGACTACCGCCTGGTGCGCGCCCCGGCAGGCGCTAATATCGGAGATCCCTCTGCCGGCGGCTTCCTAGTGCAGGACAATTTCGCCGCGGACCTCGTCCGGTCGGTCTACGCTCGCGCAGTTCTCGCGCCGCTCTGCGACATCCGCGAAACCGCGCACCCCCTGCGCGAGACCAAGCTCCCCGGTACCGACGAGTCCAGCCGGGCCGACGGCGCACGAAACGGCGGCGTATTGACGTACTGGGAACCGGAAGCCGTAGCGCCGCCCAAGACTTTTCCCAAGTTCCGGCTCGTGTCGTTCCAGCCGAGAAAGGTCATCTCGATCGCCAGGGTGACCAACGAGTTGCTTGCGGACGCGCCGATGCTGACTGGGTATCTGACAGACATCTTCAGCGATGAACTGGGCTTCACTCTGGACCGCGCAATCCTCGTCGGGACCGGAGTCGGCACACCGACAGGCATTCTGAACTCGCCGGCACTCGTGACAATTCCCAAGGAAACCGGCCAGGCCGCCGCGACGATCGTCAAGGAAAACATCGACAAGCTGTGGGCCAGATTACCGGCGGCCAGCCGTCGGCGTGCAGTATGGCTGATTTCGGAAGATGTGACGCAGCAACTGTTCTCCCTCAACCAGGCTGTCGGCACTGGCGCGCCCTTCGCGTTTTGTCCCCCTGGCACCGTGCCAGGGATCGCCTATGCAACGCTATTTGGCGCGCCGGTCATCGAACTCGAGCAGTCGCCCACGCTCGGGAGCCTGGGCGATATAGTGCTGGCCGACCTGTCGCGTTACACGATCGTCCAGTCGCCGGCGGCCTTCTCGCTTTCACTGCACTCCGGCTTCGACACGGACGAGGTGAGTCTGAAGGTCCGCATGTTTGTTGACGGGAAGTCGACGCAGGTCTCGCCGCTGACTCCATTCAACGGCTCGATCACGAAGTCACCGTTCGTCACGCTGGCGGCTCGCTGAATGGGCGTCCCATTGGCTGCCATCGGCCGAGTGATCGGCCTTCAGGAGCTTCTCCTGTTCGGCGGGACTGCCCTCGTGGGCGCGGGTGCCGTAACAGCCGTCGGTTGGGCCGGCCTCGCAGTGCCAGGCGCCGTCCTGATCTTCGTCGCGATCCGCGGCGTGGCATAAAGTTCCGGCCGGCCGACTCCAGCGGCCCGGCCACCCCTGGGCGGTGGCGCACGCCGCTGCCGCCCTCTTTCATTCAAATGGCTTAGGTGCCGCGAGGCCTACTAAGGCCGCTGAAGACGACATTCCGCCTCATGCAGAGTTGCCGCACTGCAACAACCCAACGCAAAGTAGCGAAGGCTGAGGAATTTTCCTGAGGCTGTTCCACAACCATTCAGCTATTCCCGATATAACTGAGCCGTTCAGGTCTACCGGGGAAAACGTGATGTTGAAATTGCTTGCACTGGGCGGGCTCGCGCTGGGTTTGGTCACCGGCGGCGCCTCGGCGGCTGATCTCTCGAGACCAACGACGGCTATGGCGCCTGCTGCGGCTGCCGACCCCGTGATCAACAATTTCTACGTCGAGGGCTACGGCGGCCTGCGCCTTGGAAACAACCTGCACTGGGACGGCATTCCCTACGACCTGGCGCAGGGCGCGAGCTTCGGTGGGACTGTAGGCTACAACGTCATGCAAGGCCTGTCGTTCGACATCGACGCCATGCGCACCAACTCTTATTACAGCTGCTGCGGCACGTCCGACGTCCTTGATAGCACGAGCCTAATGGCGGACGTGAACTACACATACGACTTGACGGACATGTTCAGCGTGTTCGCCGGCGTTGGCGTGGGCGCGATTTGGCTCAACTACGACAACTTCGACAACGGTGTTGGTGCGGGCTACCAGGCCAAGGTCGGCGTGGCTGCCAAAGTGACCGATCAGCTCTCGGTATTCGCCGAGTACAAGTACCAGAGCGCGTTCGGCGACATCAACACGACCGACAACACCATCGAGTATCACACGGGCTCTGTCCTCGGCGGTCTAAAAGTATCCTTCTGACGTAGCCAACTAAAGTCGATAGTTATGGGCTCGCTTCGGCGGGCCCTTTTCGTTTTGACGTGGACCTGCTCCTGGCAGTCATCGCGAGAAAGGGGCGGCACTGCCGCTCGCCCGCCCCCTATCGGCCGCCCACTAGCGCCCAAAGACGGTCTTACTGGCGCCTTGGTGGGTCGCCGGCCATGTCGACGACGCATCCGAGGTCGACCGCGGCCCGGAACGCTTCCCTCCTTGTGGGGAACTCGGCCAAGGGCCCTCGTGACTTGAAAAAGATGCCGAAGCTACCGTCGGCGAGCCGTCGGATCCGCCACCCATTCACCGCGTCCTCGTGGCCCATCGCTTGGGCAACGACCTCACGATCAAAACGCGAAAAAGGCTGGGCCACTTTGCATCGCCCTTTTGTGATTGCTCACATCAAAGATCGCACGGCCCGGTGACCGATTGAAGGCGGGATTCCCCTTAGTCGGGCCCGCCCGAATAATGCCCACGCCCCGCTCGCGCGCCTCGTGCGGCGTAGCCCACCAAATTCGAAAAAGGGCCCCATGCGCTGGCACGGTTGGCTAGGCCAACGCGGGCGGCAGCGGAGGCGCGGGCGGCTATTCGAAGCTGCTGGCAGGCGCTGCGACGATCAGCCAACTTCCTTGGGAGACTGCGGTCTCACGCCCTGCCGTTGGCCGTTCGGCTTCAGACTGATCCCTACCCTGCGCCGGAAAAAAGTGAGCCGAGCTTCGAGCCTAACGGCCTCCGCCGGGATTTGAGCCAATAGGCCGATCCGGCACCGTCCGGGGTATGCCCGGGTTAAGGCCGAGGCGGTAGTATGCCGAAGGGGCAGACGGGCAAGCCCAGATCGCCCGCTCCATCAAAATAAGGCGGAGCCCGGGAGTTCGCGACCCGCGCTCAAAGTAAGGAGCCGGAATGGCGCTCACAAGACGTGACGGAATGCCTTGTTTTTGTTCCTGTTTTGTTCTACATTACCCGCTAATTTCCCCTGTTGGGGAATACGCAGGCTCGTGCTCAAAGTGGCTAATGCATTGGGAGAGACGAGATGACCGACCGAGGCGGCGCCGAGGTTCCTCTGTTCCTGACGGGAGTGCTGGCTGGAGTTATTGGAGTAACTTGGTATCTGGTTGGCTTCAAAGTTCAACCCGACCAACTGGGAGGAGTCGGCATGACTTATTCGGAACTCGCCGCCCTTGTCCTGGCCGCAGTAGCAGTTTTGGTCACGGTGCTTGGCATATTCGTGGCGATCCTGGCGCTGTGGGGATACTCACAACTAAGGAAATCTGCTCGTGCAGCAGCTATGTCGTATGTTGAAAGCCAGTTGGTTGATGGCGGAGCTCTGCGCGCCGAAATCAACCGAGAGGCCATAAGTCACGTGGAGGCAAGCATGGGACGTGGGGGCCAGCTGCGCGCCATAATCGAAGCTCGAACAGACGAGTTGATCTACGGAGGCGCAGAGCAGCGGGCCAAGGAGGAAATCGACCGACCGTTTGGGGATGAGGACAGGGAATACGGAGGTTAGCGTATGAGCAAGGAATGGCTATCGATAGCCCCGGAACTTCGCGACACGATTCAGGCACATCAGGAGGAAGCTCCGGTTAAAGTTTCTACAATTTGCCGCGCGTTAGGCCTGGCCGTTAAGGCGGCGACTCTTCCGCCGGGAATATCTGGCGAGATACGACCCGATCCCGACGCTCCCGGCCACTTCATTATTCGAGTCAATCGCCACGACTCCGACCGGCGACAGCGGTTCACGGTTGCCCACGAGCTGGGCCACTTTCTCTACCATCGCGACCAAATTGGTTCGGGTATCAAGGATGACGCGTTGTACCGTTCATCGTTATCTGATCGAAGGGAAGCAGAGGCAAACCGACTTGCGGCTGATATTTTAATGCCGCAGAATTTAGTTGACGCGGCGCTAGTGAGCGCTCGTGAGATCGGCGTGGCTGACGTGGTAGAATATCTTGCGGATTTGTTTGACGTGTCTGAGGCTGCCATGAAAATTAGGCTGGGAATGATTTGATAGGGTTGTAAATTGTCGCTCAGGGAATTCGCTTCTACGCCGTACATGCCCCTCCTGTGTGTGCGGCCGGCCGAGATGAAAGCGTTGGAGGAATTGCCTGAACGAGACAAGGACATGCTCTTCCCGTTGATGTCCCTTCGACCCTGGACAACCGCCCATCACTTGGACAGCGCTCTTTCGCGAGTAGAGGAAGCTTACGCCAGGCGACCGATCATTTTTGATTTGGATCAGCAAATTGATCTGGATGGCCCCCGACGACCCGTACATGAGGAGATCGATTTCCTCAGGGTGGCTGACCATGGCTACCAAAACTGGTGCGACTTTGTTACCGAGCGCGACTACGTGGTCCCCTGTCTTCAGCTTGATGAGCCTGAACAACTCGCCGCGCAGGCTGAGAGTCTGGCCAGTCTAGATCGAGGTTTGGTTGTGCGTTTGCGATCTCAGCAATTTGGCCTCGCGGCGCAGATTGCCGAGATATTGTCCTATATTGCAGACGGTGTAGACGTGTGTTTTTTGCTGGACCACGAAAAGCAGAGTAGAGAATTGCTTGCTAGAGCGATGGTCGCATCCAACATTGCCGACAGAATTTCTGCCGCACTGCCAGGATCGACGATAGCGCTATCCGCCTCAACGTTTCCAGATTCGTTCACGTCCATCACCGGTCAGGATATATATGAACGGCAGTTTTTCGAGGCGGTGGCCCGAACCACTGATTCTCGGGTTATCTATAGTGATCGCGGCAGCGCTCGAGCTTCTAGCCAACAGGGTGGAGGCGGCGCCCCGACTCCCAGGGTCGACAACGCACTCGCCCAGCAATGGCTGTTCTTCCGAGATGATACCACCGACGACAGAGGCTTAGCCTACGAGCGAGCAGCGGCACGTTCAATCACTCATCCCGGGTGGGATGGCGAGCTTCGCCTTTGGGGTAGCCAAATGATTGAGCGCACCGCGTTGGGTGATAGAGACGCAATCTCGTCGCCAGCGCGGTCAACGGCGGTGAGGATTAACATTCACCTTCATAGACAACTTTTCTATGGCGACGATGAAGGGCTGTACGAGACCGACGAAGAATGGAGTGACTTATGAAACTTGCGGTCGGGTTTTGCGTTCCCGAAGGCAAGTTCGGCCTTTAGACGCCAGTTCTCCCAGAATTCGTCGGCCTTTGTCGCTGCTAGAGCTGCGGCGGCCCGTCGACTCCTAAACCTGCTAAGCGCGTCCAGTGGAAGATCGCTTATCGCCCCGGTGTCCCCTAGCGAGCTCCAAAATTCTGCACTCGGGCCGGCAAACTTTTGCCGGAAAGAGTTCGCTACAGCGCCCCTGATGGTTTCAATTCGATTACGCACGGCCAACGCTTCTAGCTCCACGCGGACAGATGCAGCTCTTTTGCCAGCAAGCCTACGCAAGTTGGGGAGGCTTAGCAGCCGAACCAGCTGGCGCTTGGTAGGCCGCCTCCTGTGGCTACCGTCTCGCTGAATGCGAATTATGCCATCTTGCTGGACGACCCACACCGCAGCCCATGACGGGACTGTAACCAGTGTTTTACGGAGATGTTTTGCCGTCACTACGACAATAATCGAATCGAAACAGCCACCATATGCCTCAATCTGCTTCGGCAGTCTCTTGAGAGAATCGAGATTGCTTTTAATCTCGATTCCGATCGTCGGCGTTGAGCCCATAAATGCCAGGTCGGCACGGCATCCGGTGCCCTGAATGACAAACTCGTTGGCGATGCAGCAGCCGCGGGGAATTACGCTACGGCGCAGGAGCTCCGCGATCACGGCCCGCTTTATGAAGCCTTCGTTAAGCTCAGGGTCTTGCACGCCAACCTCAGAACACGTCTGGGCTAATCTTTCAACAGGTAGGTAAATTTAGCCCTCACGTCGCAAGCGCAAGGTGATTACTCGCGCAAATTGCGGCCGGCGCAATACCCGGGGCGCCGCCGTGGGGCCGGAGGTCGAGTCTAGCCCCACAGCGGCGTTGGCCGGGCGACAGGAGAGGACGCCCGCGCGCGGAACGCGGTTGGAAGCGAAGTGTTGCCAGTCTGTGGCTGCGACGGCTCGTCGCGCCTACCTTCCCCAGAAAGGGCGCAGCCGGTCCGTTGGGGTTCCCGAGGCAATCGAGCCGAACCGACTGCGCCCGGCGAGGCGCCGCAGGCCCCGCCGGCTCGACAACGTCGATGCAACGATGCGGTTTCTCAAGCCCGTTGCGACCGAACGCCGCTCCTGGAATGGGCTCGGAAAGTCGATCGGCATTCCGACCCCTCATCGTCGTCCGAACTTCCGATACCGCCCGACGGTCGTTCTCAGCTTTCCTCTCTGGTCTGGGGGCAATCGTGCCTCATCGCGTGCACGGGCGAAGGCGCGCGCCTCGAGCGCATAGTTCAGGGCCTGTTCGAACGACACTTTTACAAAGCGCTCACGTTCCAGATTGTGGAAGGTGATCTCCTGTCGTTCGGCGCCGCACCGGTCGCAAGGGAACGTGTCCTGCAACTCGGCGAAGCCGTCATAGAGGTCGAACTCGGGGCCGAGGCGCTGCACCATGTGCTCCGGTCGAATCCAGTTCGTGTGGCCGTTGTCGCATCGCATGACGACAATGCGGCCCTGCTCCAGGAATTCGGCGGTTGTGCGCGGGAAACGGCCTTTCATAGCCCCCGACGCTGCCGTGAACAGACGGGGAACGCAAGCCGCTACGGGTTGGGCCCATCCTTGGCCGGCCGCCACAAGTGGAGGATCGCGTGGCCACTTATCAAGGTGCAGGTACCCCCACTTTGATTACGCGGAGACTGTCACGGGGACGCTGGGAAGAAGTAGAGCGCGACCTGGCACGCGAACACCGCGGTGCCGGCGAGGCTGGCGGCGGCATTCCAGCGCGCCACCCGCTTCATCCCGTCGACGATCCTATCTAGGTCGTAATGGACCCGCGAAAGTGTGGCGGCGAGAAAAGACCCTGCAGCGAAGCCCGCGGCGATCAATTGGGCAAATTCGATGTAGTGGCGCATCGCATGATCATGCCGCGGGCGGCATGCCAAACGCAAGCGTCCACCCCCGCAAAGCAATCGGCGCGCTCGAGGCCGCAGCCTAGGGATTGGGAGCCTTGTTCTTTGTGCCCTGCAAGATCATCGCCTGAGCCGGGCACTGATCGGGGTGACGTTTGGCGTAGCCGGGGTAATTGCACTGCTCGAGCATCGCGCTGTGCATGCCGTGGTGCTTGTTCGCAATGGCCGGGTCGACACCCAGCCCCATCATTACGACAGAGATCAAAAACAGCGCCTTGCGCATCGCGCCTCACTCCCATCCGGCTTGACTGGCGGAAACTGGTACCAGCATGGGTCGACCAGCGACATGCGAGCATCGGTCGCACCGGGATCCTCGCTGCGCTGAGCGGCGCCCCCCGTCACACTTTTGACCGCAACCTGGCTACGGCCAAAAAAATGACCGGCTGCGGACAAATCCGCCGCTTGAGCCGCTGCGTATCGCTGATGTCGCCGACGATAGCTGCCCCCAGCCGCGCCGGCGGTAGCGGGCCGGGGCTCCTCCTCCATGCGTCAGTCCCGGCCCGCATCGCTCCGACTTGCCAAGGGCCGATGTCCTCGGCGAATCTTCGCCGCGTGCCGATCATTGGAGAGGACAAGCGATGTCGAAACCCGAACTAGAGACGATCTTCACCCACGACATACTTGGTGATCCGTCGTTCTTGCAGATCGATCATCGAACCAACGAGCTCTACTGGAACAGCGAAAAGCTCGTCACCGAGCGCCGGCTTTCGGACTTTGAACGCGTACTCGCCGTGGTTGGTTTGTTCATTGCGGGGATTGGCGTGTTTGCGACATGCATGCAGGCTTGGGCTGCATGGCTTTCGATACCGGTGCATTCATGACGCAGACAACGCTCAGCGTGGCGCTGGACGACGCGCGCGGAATGGCCGGTGGCCTTGGCGGTGTCTGTCGTGCATGCGGGCGGCCAAGTTGGCGTCCGCATTCCACCTAGCGTTGGCAGATGCGGAGCCGGCCCTCACCTCCGGCACTAGCCAGAACGCGCTAGGAGGTTAACCGAAGCAGCGTCGCTACCGCGAGGATCGTTGCCTGCCCGAAGCTGTGCCGGTGCCTTAGATCACCGTGCATCGCCAGGTCGAGAGGCGGGTCGTAATCAAGGTTCCCCTTACCGATCTTGGCGGCGAGATCGTAGGTTCGAGTCTCCACGTCGCTGTTATCCATCAACGCCCCGTCCCCGTCATACGAGGCGAGCCTGACGCTGATGGTCGACCGAGCCATCGGCTCCCAAAGGGTCACATCGATCAACAGCGGTGGCGGCCCATCCGTATCGATCGGGGCACCGGCCGCCGCTTCCAGACTCCCGCTCATCCCTGCCTCGACCAGTGCCACCAGCGCGTCCTCGAGAGTGTGATTTGGCGCAAGAGCCCCAAGTTCGGGAATAGGCAGGAACGACAAGTTCCAAGCCCCCTCCGCAGCCTGCATGCGGCCATGGCGTTGTACGGGGATCAGGCTGTCCTTCGGTGACGACGCCCCAGCCGTAGCGAGCAACAGCCTCGCCGCATCCAAGGACCCGATGTTGCCAGCACCGCGACCGCGGGCCGCGGTTGATCGTAGTCCGGCCTCGCGAAGGTTGCGACTGTGAAGCACGACTGTCGGCAGCGGCATGGCAAACGCCGAGGCCACGGCACGTGCCAAATCACTCGGTCTGGTAATGGCGATTACTCCGTCCAGTGGCAGGGCCGATAAACGCGATACCGCATAATTTGGAGCGTTGCACTAATTTCTTGCGATCGACGCGAAATTGGCGCATCACTCCAATTACGCGGTCGAATCCCCGGCTGCGCTGTTCGGAGCGAGACAGAAAATGACCACCCCGACCAATTCGCAGACCGCCGACTTCGCCAAATTCGACGACGACATCGCCCACGGGCGCACCACCTCGAAGCCGTGCGAGCAGGTTTGGTTCGCCTTGCCCAGTGAGGGAATCCCCGAACAGCGGACGCGCGGCGCCCTGCACACGTCGACGTGCGGACGGATGCTGAAGTTCGTTCCGAATAGCTGAGTTCACCGCGCAAGGAGCGCTGTTACAAATGATCAAGCCGATCCAGGCACTCATTGATGAAATCGAACGCATGGCAGAGTGGCACCGTGACCAAGCGCACGACGATCCCGACCATGAGACCGAACACGAGGCGGCCGTCGATAGCCTCGAAGACCTCGCGACCCTGCTCGGCAATGACGACGCCAACGAAGAGATTGTCAGCGCCTACACCAACATTGCCGACACCGACTCCGCAGCCTCGGCGCGCGACCGGATACTGAAGTGGGTCGGCATCGATGGCGAGTTTCCAACAGCCGACGATTTCCTGCAGGCCATCATCGACGAGGCCTAGGGCTCAAGTTTCCGCGGCAGGCCACCTCAAGGGCGAAACCCATTCCCTCCCCGCCGGCCGCGGGATCCATTTTCAACAATTGCGAGGCTGCATGACCGCACAGCGCTACTACCCGCCCGAATGGTGCGGCGCCGAAACGATGGCTTACATGCTCGACATGGGAGCCTCCACGTTTCGCGCTTACGTCTCGAGAGGCGATTTGCCGCCCGGCAGGTCAATCAACGGTATCGTGCGCTGGCACCGCGAGCGGACCCTCGATGCGTTCGAACGCCGCGCATCAGGCAGGGACCAGCCTCAACCGGTCGCCGAGCAGTCGGACCCCATCATGTCCAGGATCATTTCCAATGCCCCGAAAGCGAAAGCACGGCGTCGAACTGCCCCCACACACTCATAGGGTGACGTCGAAGGGAAACGTCTACTATTTCTATCAGGCATTCCGAGGCACCAGCCGACAGGGCCAGCGGTTCCCGCTCCCACGCGACCCGAAGTCACCCGAGTTTTGGGATGCTGCCATGAAACTTGCCGGGACCGTGCCCGGCTACAGCGGCACCATCGCTGCGATGATTGACGCCTACCGGTCCTCGCCGGAGTTCCAACCGCCGGCCGTCTCGAAAAACACCCAGCGCATCTACAACCTGTATCTCGACCGGGCCCGGATCGCGATCGGAGCCGAAGCGCCCGACGCAATCCGTCCAGCGCACATCATCGCGCTTCGCGACCAGTATCGGGACACCCCGCGGGCTGCCGACTCCCTCGTTGCTGCGCTGCGTGCTTGCTACACTTGGGGCAGGCCGCGAGACTTTTGCATCAACAACCCCTGCTCGAAGCTGCCAAAACTCGCCGGCGGAGGGCAGCACAGGCCCTGGCCCCAGCCCATGGTGGACCTCCTGATCGAGCATGCACGCTGGGAAGTTCGGCGCTTCGTCCTTCTGACCCTTCACACGGGGCAGCGCGAAGGCGACGTTTGCCGGATGGCCCTGTCCGACATCGAGGACGGCAGCATACGGGTCGTCCAGGAGAAGACGGGCAAAGAGCTTTGGATACCCATAAGCGCGACCCTGCAGCCTGTGATCGACGAGGCCCGAGCGGCGGGTGGCGACTGCCTCATTCCACGCGGGAATGGTGAGCCCTTCACCGCCAACCAGTTTCGAGCGCTATGGGGCAGGGAAATGAAGCGCGACGTGCTCAAGCCGATACGCGAGGCTGGCCTGGTTCCCCACGGCCTTTGCAAGAACGCCCACAATCTTCTGTTTGAGGCCGGCAACAGCAATAAAGAGGTTGGCTCAGTGACTGGACGCTCGCCAACCATGGTCGAATACTACGGCCGCGCCGCCAACCAAAAGGCCCTCGCAAAGACTGCCGTAAAACGCGCAGAAAACGCCGCGAAAGTTTTACAAACGGGCGTAATTCCCTAGCGAATTCAAGCGCGGCCAAGCAAAAGCTTGTAAACCGAATGTTCAACAAAAACAGCGCCTTAAGGCGCTTATTCGCTAATCTACCGTTGAACTATTCCCCAGCAGCGGCGCCCGCTGGGGGCGCGCTGAAGCGATGCCCCAAATAGCCAAAGCGCTTGCCGATTGCAAGGCTCGGCAAGCGCCATCGAGGGCAAATTCGCGGACGGCGGCGTCGGGCGTCGGCGGGTGCCCCCGTGCCCGACGATGTTGACCCACCGCAATGCCTGCTCTAGGCGTGGGCATCCTCCCCAGCCTCCCGAGTTCTGCCATGATCTCAGCTCGCGCCTATGCCGCCGCCACCGCCGGCGCCTCGCTCGCCCCCATCGCCATCGATCGCCGCGAGCCCG
>Ga0209233_1000389_pt1 | contig 37329 bp, 34 predicted proteins | sample AraplaCL_Cvi_mCL_FD_184269 | JGI IMG/M metagenome (GOLD analysis project Ga0209233, IMG submission 184269) | Arabidopsis root microbial communities from the University of North Carolina, USA - plate scrape CL_Cvi_mCL (SPAdes) (version 2) | ecosystem: Host-associated > Plants > Roots > Endosphere...
GCGGCAGCGCGTGGAAAGCGCGGAAGATGTAGGTCGAGCCGTCGACGAGAAGCAGGTGCATGGGAAGGCCTTGGCTGGAAATCGCGGGCCAACATAGTGCATCATTTGTTCTCCCCCAACCCTTTGCCTGCGGCTTGCGGCGCGGGTGCACAATCAGCCGTCACACGAGGGAGCTAGCGTCCGCCATCGCCAAACAGGAGCCGGCCATGAGCGACATCGACAACAGCGTCACCGACGACCAGGTCCGGGACCTGGCCTATCGCCTTTGGGAAGAGGAAGGCCAGCAGGAGGGCCGCGGCGACGACTACTGGCACCGCGCCCGCCAGTTGCTCGAAGCCGAAGCCATCGCCGCCGCTGCCAGCATCGACGCCGCCGCCCCGCACGGCTTGGCCGCCGAAATCATCGCGCCCGCCGGCTGACCGGGGCGAGCCTCACGGCCCGATCGCATTTGCGATTCCGGGGCCCGGGCCTGGAGAGAACCCCCTCCCCAGCCCTCCCCACAAGGGGGAGGGTGTAGGCGGAGTATTTGGCACGGCTTTGCCACAACCTCAGCGCGGCACCCTCCCCCTTGTGGGGAGGGCTGGGGAGGGGGTTCCTCCACCACGATCCAAACCATCACGCTTGCGGTGGCCCGGCTACCGGCTCGGTCCTCGCCGCCACGCCGGCGGTGATTGCAAAGCGCGGGCGGGTGGTTATGGTCGCGGCCCATGGCGGGGGCGGTGGCAGAGGGCATTATCGGGGGAACGGGCGAGGTCGTGGCGGGGGCAGCGGCGTCGCGCGGCTTTGCGCTGCTGGGCCTCGGGCTCGTTCTGTTCGATATCGCGTTCGAGCTCTTCGAGCTATTCGATTGGGGCCAGGGGGTGGCCCGGGTGGCCGTGCTCGGCGGGTTCGGGGCTCTCATGCTGGCCGTGGGCCTGTTGCCGCGGCCAAGGATCGGCGCGCCGGGACCGCGACTGCGGCGAGCGATCGGCATCGGCTTCGGGGTGCTGCTCGCGGCCAATATCGGCTTTGCCGGCGAAACGCTCGTTCACACGGCCAGCACCGGCGAGATCCGCCTCGATCAGGGGCAGACCACCTATAATGCGGTAAGGCTGCTGCGCGACGGGCACGACCCCTACGGCCCGCAGGCGCTGCTCGATGGCGATGCCTATTTCAAGCGCCTCCCCGATCGGCAGGGACTCGGCATCGGCCCGATCCCGCCCGAGCCGGCGCTCGAAGGCGACCTCGAGCGCTATTGGGCGAGCTTCGATCCATCGCTGCGCGAGGCGCTGCTGCCCGAGCCGGTCGCCCGCTCCGAAGCGGCCAACCGCGAGGCGCTGCTGCTCGGCTACAAATATGGTCCCGTGCTGCTCTGGCTGGCGCTGCCTGTGGTCGCCGTACTCGGCGCGGTCGCCATCCCGCTCGGCAATATCGCGGCCTATGGGCTGGTGCTGCTCTCGGCCTGGGGCATCGCCCGGGCGGCGGGCGCCGGCCGGTCGCTCGCTCTGCTGGCGGTGGGCGCGGTGCTGCTCAATCCGCAGATGGTCAAGAACTTCCTCTTCTATACGGCGACCGATATCTGGCCGCTGATGTTCGGCCTGCTTGCCGCCTGGAGCCTGTTGCGCGGCCATCGCCTGCTGCCGGCCGTGCTGGTGGCGCTGGCGATCGGCTGCAAGATCGTGCCGGGCGTGCTGTTCCTGCCGCTGCTGCTGATGCGGCCATCGCGGCAGGCCGCCGCGGCGTTCCTCCTGTCGCTCATCCTGCCCATGCTGCCCTGGCTGGTGCACGATACGCGCGGCTTCCTCGACAACGCGGTGCTGTGGGGCATGTGGGTCGAGCCCGACAGCACGTCGTGGATTGCCGCGGTGCCCCCGGCCGTCGTGTTGCCGGTCAAGGCGGCGGTCGCGTGCCTTGCGGCGCTCGCCGGCGGTGTGGCCGCCTGGCGGCTGAGGGCCGGGCAATCCTGGTTCTGGGCCATGGGCCTGTTCGCCGTGCTGGTCATTCCGCTCGGCAGCACCTTCCACAACAACTATCTGAGCTGGTTTTCGGTCTGGGCGCCGCTCGCCATCGTGGCACTGGCGCTGCCGGAGGGCAGCGAGGCGAGGCGGGCGGGCGATGGCGGCTAAGTCATACGCGCTCGCGCCGGCGGCGGCTCGCGGCCTGTGGCTCGAGGCACAGCGCCTGCTGGCGCCCGAGCCCTTCGGCAGCGGGCCGGCCGCGACCCGACAGGCGGTCGAGCACCTGGGCTATGTGCAGATCGATACCATCAACGTCATCGAGCGCAGCCACCACCACATCCTCTTCACCCGCATCCCGGCCTATCGCCGCGGCGAGCTCGCCACCGCGCAGTCGGCCGACAAATCGGTGTTCGAGTACTGGACGCACGCGCTGGCCTATATCCCGAGCCAGGACTATGCGCATTTCGTGCCGGCCATGAAGGAGCGGCGGGAGAAGCCCGGCACCTGGTATGAGGGCATCGACCGCAACGAATATCGCGCGCTGCTCAAGCGCATCCGCGACACCGGCCCGCTGTCGATTCGGGATATCGATGATGAGGTGCTGGTCGAAAAGGACCACCCCTGGGCCAGCCGGAAGCCCTCCAAGCGCCTGCTGCAATATGGCTTCTACGCTGGCGAGCTGACTATCAGCGCCCGGGCGGGCATGGTGAAGAGCTACGAGCTGACGGAGCGCCATTTCGGCTGGGACAAGCGCCCGAAGCCGTCGACCGAGCGCCAGTATGCCGCCTACCTGCTGGCGCGGGCGGTGCGGGCGCAGGGCCTGATCAGCCTCGATTCGATCTGCTACGGCGATCTCGGCGCCAAGAAGCTGGTGCGTGGCCTGATCGATACCGCCGTACGGGCCAAGCGCCTGGTGCCGGTCCATCTCGAGGGCGCGGCGGAGGTGCAGCACTGGGCGCCGCCGGCGCTGCTCGAAATGGCGCCGCCCGAGGCCGGCGAAGCCGTGCATATCCTCTCGCCGTTCGATCCGCTGGTGATCCAGCGCAAACGGCTGTCACTGTTCTTCGGCTATGAGCATCGCTTCGAAGCGTATGTGCCGCCCGGCAAGCGCGTGCTGGGCTATTTCGCGCTGCCGGTGCTGCTGGGCGACCGGGTGGTAGCGGCGCTGGACCTCAAGACGGACCGACAGGGAAAGAAACTCCTGCTGCAAAAGTGGACGTGGCTGATGCCCGAGCAGCAGGGCTGGCGGGAGAAAATCGAGGGGGAACTGGGGCGGTTCGAGCAGTTCCAGCTCGCGGCCGGCAGCGAGGATGACGGGCAGCCCCTCGGGGCGTTCCCGTAGGGCGGCACAATCTCGCCTCATTTGGGTCCCTTTTGAGGACGAAAGAGGCTGGGGAATTTTGGGGGGAGGGACCGACACGATGGTCGGCCTGACCGGGAGACCTAGACTGACAGAACTATTCGGACGCGCGCCGGCACGCTTATCGATCGCGATCGCGGCGTTGTCGGCGATCCTGCTGGTCGTCGTCGGCATCGCCGTTTTCGCCTCGCCCACGCAGTGCCTGCCGGGCGTGTCGGGCTCGTGGGGGTGCCTTTCCGCGGCGCCCGTCGCCCCGACCCGGCCGGCGAAGCTGACGATGGAATCGACCCCTTCCGGCGTCACCGCCAGCAAGCCGGCCACCGTGGTCGCAAGTGCCGCGCCGCCGCCCAAGAAGCCGGCGAGCAGCGCCCCGTCGCGCAAACTGATCGATTCGACCTTCGCGCAGTTGCCCCTGTTCGACACCAAGCCGACCGGGCCGACGCCGCCGGCGCTCGCCGCCATAGCCTCGACGGCGCCCACGACGCGCGTCGTGGCGACCACGGTGGTGCACGGCAACGCCGTGCCCGAGGCGCTCGACAGCGTATCCGCTTATGCCGACCCCGGCCCCGGGCAGCCGGCGACCGGCGACACGCAGGCGGCAGCGGCCAGGGCACCCAGCCCGATGCCGGCGCCGCAGGGCCGCCCGGCGGCCGCTCCGACTGCCGTCGCGAGCACCGACGGCGCCGCCATGCAGGTGGGCGGTGGCGGCGTGACGGTGCGTTCGGCGCCGTCGCGCAACGGCAGTGCACTGTTCAACCTGGCGGCCGGTGAAAAGGTCACGGTGACGGGGCACCAGCACGGCTGGGCCCAGATCCGCGACGCCCGGGGCCGCACCGGCTGGGCGTACGAGAACCTGCTGCGGCATTCCTGAGGCGTTTCCGGCAACAGTGGCTGCCACTTTGCGGTTCGGAAACCCGTGAAGCTTCTCGGCGCCGTCGCCGCGCCTCACTCCATCGTCGGCTTGTGGCTGCGGAGCCGCTTGACGCCGCTGCGCTGCGTCTTGGTTTCGAGGCGGCGCAGCTTGCTGCCGAGCGTCGGCCGGGTGGGGCGCCGGGCCTTGGGCGGCACGGCGGCGGCCTGAAGCAGTTCGACCAGCCGGGCAATGGCGTCATCCCGGTTGAGCGGCTGGGTGCGGAAGCGCGTAGCCGTGATGACGATCTCGCCGTCCTGGGTCAGCCGCGAGCCGGCGAGCGTCGCGGCGCGGGCCTTCACCGCTTCGGGCAGCGATGGCGAGTGGCGGAGGTCGAAGCGGAGCTGCGCCGCGGTCGAAACCTTGTTGACGTTCTGCCCGCCCGGACCTGAGCTGCGGATGAAGCCGATCTCGATTTCGCTCGGATCGAGCCCGATCGACTCGGTGATGGCGATGCGATCCGGCATGGCGGGCATCCTTGGGAGAGCGGCAGCCATCGGGGCCCCGCGACGCTTCCCCCATGCCGCATTTTTGGTGCGAAGGGAACCGCCCGCGGCTCAGGGGCTGGCTTGCGCCGTCCGGCCGAACAGCCGGCCGCGCTCGGCCAGCAGCGTCGCCCCGACGGCCAGCAGCCCCATGGCGAAGTAGCCCAGCGACAGCGGCCGGGTGGTGCCATCGAACGCCTGCCCGATCGCCATGCCGATGAGCGTGCCGCCCACCAGTTGCGCGACGCCAAAGGCCGACGCGGCGGTGCCGGCAACGCGGCCCAGCGGCTCCATGGCGAGCGCCACCATGTTGGAATTGGCCCAGGTGAAGAAGAACATGACGGGCAGCAGCAGGCCGTAGAACAGGGCGAAGGGTGGATTGCCAGCGAGGCTGGCGGCCGCGAGCCCGGCCGCGAGCAGCGTATAGGCGAGGACCGCCAGATGCGTGATGTTCCGCACGCCGACCGGCCCGACCAGCCGGGCATTGACGAAGGCCGCCGCCGATTGCAGCGCTGCCACGAGCGCAAAGGCGAGCGGGAACAGCACGCCGAGCCCGTAGATGCCGACGAACACCTGCTGCACGCTGTTGATGAGGCCGAACAGCGACCCCATGAGGCACATGGTGCCGAGGCCGTAGGCCACCGAGCTTCGCTCCCGGAGCACGGCGCCGAAGCCCTGCAGCATCACGGTGGGGTGGAAGGCGCGGCGGCTTTCGGGGGCGAGGGTTTCGGGCAGGCGGAAGAAGATCCAGAGCCACATCGCTGCCCCGAGCCCGGCCATGAGCAGGAAGATGTGCTGCCACATCCCGACCGCGAGGATGCCCTGCCCGATCGCCGGCGCGACCACCGGCACGGCCATGAACGCCATGTTGGCGAGCGACAGCACTTCGGCCATGGCCGCGCCGGAAAAGCGATCGCGGACGATCGCCTGGCCCAGCACGGTGCCGGCGGCCGCAATGCCCTGCACCACCCGCAAGGCGATCAGCACGGGGAGGCTCGGTGCCGCGGGGGCCAAGAGCGCCGCGAGTACGTAGACGGCAAGGCCTACCAGCAGCGGCAGGCGGCGGCCGAAGCGGTCGGCCAGCGGCCCCGCCAGCAATTGCGCGCCGCCGAGCCCCAACAGGTAGGCTGAAATGATCAACTGCGGGTCGTTGTCGTGCGCAACCCGCAGCGTCTGCCCCAGGGCGGGCAAGGCCGGCAGCATGACGTCGATGGCGATGGCGTTGACGCCGCTGAGGGCGGCGACGAGCACGACCAGTTCCGCCCGCCCCATCTCGCGACCGGCCGGCCCGAGCGCTTTCGTCATCGACACATTGCCCCGCGAGCCCGATCGGCCCAATGCGGGGTGACAGAAGGCGCGACGGCCGTCAACGCCTCCCGCGCTGCGACCGGGCGATCAGGCCTCGGCCTGGTCGGCGGCGAGGATGTAGCGCCAGAGCACGGCGCCGAGCGCCCCGCCGATGAGCGGCGCGACGATGAACAGCCACACCTGGCTTAACGCCCCGTTCTGCGAAAACACCGCCGCGGCGATCGAGCGGGCCGGATTGACCGAGGTGTTGTCGACCGGGATCGAGATCAGGTGGATGAGGGTGAGGCAGAGGCCGATGGCGAGCGGCGCGAAGCCGGCCGCCGCGGCCTTGCTCGTGGTGCCGAGGATGACCATCAGAAATACCGCCGTCAGCACCACCTCGACGAGGAACGCCGCCAGCATCGAATAGCCGCCCGGCGACAGCGCGTCGTAGCCGTTGGCGGCAAAGCCGCCGGCGGTGAAGCCGGTCTTGCCGGAAACGACGAGATAGAGCACGGCGGCGCCGGCCAGCCCGCCGATCAGCTGGGCGATCCAGTAGCCGACGAGGCTGCCCCAGGGCAGCCGCCCGGCAATGGCCGCGCCGAACGAGACGGCCGGGTTGAAATGGCCGCCCGAGATGGGCCCGACCGCATAGGCCATGGTGACCACGGTCAGCCCGAAGGCGAAGGCGACGCCGACGAAGCCGATGCCGACGCCGGGAAAGGCGGCCGCGATCAGCGCGCTGCCGCAGCCGCCGAAGACGAGCCAAAAAGTGCCGAAGAACTCGGCCGAAAGTTGCTTGAACATGACGCTTGCCCCTGGGGGTTGGCCCCCGCGGCTAGTGCCTTAGTCCAAACCGGTGGTGTGATGAATTGGCGGCGCCCGGGTTTCCCACCGGCAAGTGCAGGCCCGTCGGCCCGAAGCGCGCCCGTCCGAGGGTTGGCTACTTGCCGCGCTTGAGGCCGATTTCCTGCAGCAGGCCCATGCGGCGCGCGTCGTAGAAATAGCCGCTGGCGTAGAACGCGACAGCCCTGTCCGGATTGCCGTGCGCCACCTTGTAGGCGCCCGCGAGGTATTTCACCCCGAAGCGCAGGTTGATGTCGGCATCGAGCAGGCCTTCGGGCCGGCCGTCATAGCCCATCGACCGGGCGGTGTCGTAGCGGATCTGCATCAGGCCCCAGAACTGCCCGTGGCGGGCGGCGGGGTTGTAGTCGCTCTCGCGCACGATGACGCGGCGAATGAGCGATTCGGGCACTTCGTAGAGCGCGGCATAGCGGCCGATCGCAGCATTCATGCCGGTGGCGGTGCCACCGCTGGAGGGCGCGTAGGCGAGCGGCGGCACGTAGTCGTCGGGATTGGCAAGGCTCGGCGGCGCGATCGAGGCGACGCCCGGGGCCGCGCGCATGCCCATCGGCGTGCCGGCCACGGTACAGGCGGCGAGCAGCGGCAACAGGGCACCACCTGCCAGGATGCGGCTGATTCGGCCCCGATTGAACGATTTACCAGTCATGCCCCCTCTTAGCAGAGGCAATCCCGGCCGAAAACCCACCCAAATCGCCGAAATCCTCCGATCGGGGGATGCGCGCCGCACCTAGGCCGCGACCGCCGGCGCCTCAGTGGAGGCGGCCGGGGCGAGCCCGGCATGGGCGGTGCGCAGCGCCGCCTCGATCGAGGGCTGGAACAGGACATCGGGCTCGGCGACGCCATGCGCCGAAAGCATCTCCCGCACCGCCGGCCGGACGGCGGTGAAATAGACCGGCACGTGGTGCCGCCGGGCCTTGCGGACGAAGCCGCGCATGGTGGCGGCCGCGGTCGAATCGATCAGCGGCACGGCCGAGAAATCGACCACGTAGGCCTTGGGGTGGGCCCCGATCCGCTCCAGCGCCGCGCCTACATTGGCCGCCGCGCCGAAGAAGAAGGCGCCGGTGATGCGATAGACGACGATATCGGGATCGGTGGCGACAGCGGCATCGTAGCGGCCGCGCTGGCGGTCCGCATCGACATCCGAAGCGTCATCCTGCGACAGCGGCTCGGCGCTCGCATCGACCTCGACCGACTGCGCCATGCGGTGGAGGAAGAGCAGCGCGCCGATGCCGAAGCCGACGAGGATGCCGAGCGACAGGTCGCGGAACACCACCACGAGGAAGGTTGCAAGCAGCACCACCGCGTCGCCGCGCGAAGCGCGCAGCAGCGCCGCGAACTCGGTCTTTTCGGCCATGTTCCAGCAGACGACGCCCAGCACGGCGGCGAGACCGGCGAGCGGCACGAAGCGCGCCAGCGGCGCTGCGACCAGCATGAAGAGCAGCAGGAACACCGAGTGCAGCATGCCCGAGATCGGGCTGCGGGCACCGGCGCGGACATTGGTGGCGGTGCGGGCGATGGTGCCGGTGACGCAGATGCCGCCGAACAGCGAGGAGACGATATTGGCAAAGCCCTGCGCCACCAGCTCGCAATTGGACCGGTGGCGGCGGCCGCTCATGCTGTCGGCGACCACGGCGGACAAGAGGCTCTCGATGGCGCCGAGCAGGGTAAAGGAGAGGGCGGCGGGGAGCACGGCGACGGCCTTTTGCCACGACAGGTCCGGCAGATGCGGCAACGGCGGCAATTGCGGGATGCCGCCGAAGCGGCTGCCGATGGTTTCGACCGGCAGGTTGAGCAGCGCCACGGCAAGCGACGCCAGCACGACGCCGATGAGGTAGGCCGGCCATTGCGGGCGGAAGCGCCGGATGGCGACGATGACGATGATGGTGCACAGCGCCACCGCGACGGCGGCGGGCGTGAAGGTGGGCAGCGCCGCCGTCAACGCCTCGAGCTTGGGCACCAGCGGCCCCGGTTCCTTGCCGGCGAGGTGCAACCCCAGCAGGTCCGAGATTTCGCCCGAAAAGATGATGATGGCGATGCCGGCGGTGAAGCCCACGGTCACCGGATAGGGGATGTATTTGATGAAGGTGCCGAGCCGGAGATAGCCGATGGCAATCAGCATGAGGCCCGACATGAAGGTCGCCAGCATCAGCCCGTCGATGCCGTACTGGTCGAGCGTTGCCGCCACCAGCACGATGAAGGCGCCGGCCGGGCCGCCGATCTGGAAACGGCTGCCGCCCAGCAGCGAGACGATGAAGCCGCCGAAGATCGAGGTGTAGAGCCCGCGATCGGGAGATACCCCCGAGGCGATCGCGATCGCCATCGAGAGCGGAATGGCCACGACGGCGACCGTGAGCCCCGACAGGATGTCGGCGCGCAGGTCGGCCAGGCCGTAGCCTTCGCGCAGCACCGTAACCAGCTTGGGGGTGAAGAGTTCGGCGAAGCTTGGCTTGCCGCGGACCGCCTGTGCCATATTCGACTGCCTTGGGCTCACCGGCCCCTGGTTTTCGCCCGCTTCGGGCGGCCGATCAGCTTGCGCTGCCCGGCGAAGATTTCGGTTCCTTGAAACGCACCCCGCGACCGCCTCCGGCACTTGGCGCGTTGTCGCCGATCAGCTCAATACCAGCCCGCTCGAGGGCTTCGATGACCTGCATCAACGTCGACACGACGCCACGCACCACGCCGTTGCTCGCTTCCATGCGCTGGATGGTGGGCAACGATACGCCCGACAACCGCGCCAGCTCGCGCTGGTCGATCCCCAGCATGGCGCGAGCAGCCCGCATCTGGCTCGAAGTGATCATGTTCTCCGTCTCACAATGACACTACCAAATATCGTTTCTAACGTCCAGATACGCTATATGCATCAATTTTGCATCATAATTCACATATAGAGCATCTCTATGCAGCGTTCATACATCATAATTGATGTGCTGTGCATCTCGCGGGAGAAAATGTCGCAGTCGGTCCACCGCCGGTACGGCCCGCGTTAACGGGTTACCAACACAAACGCTGCCAGATTGGCCCAGCAAGCCTTCCGCTGGTCGATCGCGTCGCGACCGGACGGGGTGCTGGTATCGTCTTCCCCAGTAGTGAGGTCATCGCCATGGCCGACGCCCGTGAACTCGAACTGTCGCGCGCCATGTTCGACCTCGCCCCAGTTTCGCTGTGGCTGGAAGACTATACCGGCATGAAGGCCTTGTTCGATCAGTGGCGCAGCCAGGGCATCACTGATCTGAGGGCGCTGTTCGGCGCCGAACCCGAGCGGGTTCGCCAATGCGCCGCCCAGATCCGCGTGCTCGAAGTCAACGCCAAGACGCACGCCCTGTTCGAATCGCGCGGGCTCGAACACCTGATCGACAATCTCGACACCGTGTTCAGCGGCGACATGCTGAACACCCATGGCGACGAGATCATCCAGCTGTGGGAAGGCAAGACCGAGTTCTCCAACCTGTCGGTCAACTACAGCCTCGGCGGGCGGCGGATCGACATCCAGATGACCGGCCGGGTGCTGCCCGGCCATGAGCAGGATCTCGGCCGCGTGCTGGTCGCCATCGAGGACGTCACCGAGCGGGAAACCGCCCGGCGCCAGCTGGCCGCGAGCGCCCGTTACGCCGCCGGCCTCTTCGCCCATTCCCCGGTCTCGCTCTGGGTCGAGGATTTCTCGCGCATCCGCCAGCTGATCGACGAAGTCCGCGAGCAGGGCATCACCGATTTCCGCGTCTTTACCGACGTGCACCCCGAATTCGTCGAGCGGTGCATGGCCGAAATCCGGGTGCTCGACGTCAACGAGCAGACCCTGAAGCTGTTCGAGGCCCCCAATAAGGCCGTGCTGCTCAACCGCATCGCCGACATCTTTCGCGACGACACGCTGAGCTTTTTCCGCGAACAGCTGATCGACCTGTGGGACGGCAAGCTGTTCCAGACCCGCGAGGTGATCAACTACAGCCTCAACGGCGACGTGGTCCACGTGCTGCTGCAGCTATCGGTGCTGCCCGGGCACGAGCACGACTGGTCGCTGGTGCAGGTGGCGCTGACCGACATCACGGCGCGCAAGAAGGCCGAGGCCTATCTCGAATTCCTCGGCAAGCACGACGAGCTGACCAAGCTCTACAACCGCTCGTTCTACGTCGACGAACTCAATCGGCTGGAGCGCAAACATGTGCGGCCGGTATCGGTGATCATGATCGACGTCAACGGCCTGAAGGCCGCCAACGACCTGTGGGGCCACGCGGCGGGCGATGCGTTGCTGCGGCGCACCGGCGAGGTGCTGGCGCAGGCGGTGGAAAAGCCCTGCTGCGCCGCCCGCATCGGCGGCGACGAATTCGCCCTGCTGCTGCCCGGCATGGACGAAAAGGCGGCGGCCGACGTGCTGGCCAACCTCGAACAGCTGGTGGCGCTCAACAGCCAGTTCCATCCCGGCTCGCCGCTGAGCCTCGCGACGGGCGCCGCGACGCGCGGTGCCGACGAGACGCTCGAGGAAACCGTCAAGCGCGCCGATATCCTGATGTACCGGCAAAAGAGCGACTACTACAGCAAGTCCGCCACCGATCTGCGCGAAGCCCAGGCCGAGTTCGAGCGCTGGCGCGAAGCGATGTAGAGGGGGCTATTCGCCGCGCCGGGCGTCGTTGTCCCGGTCGGCCAGCTCGCGTTCGCGCAGCACCACCTCGGCCTCGTGCCAGAACCGGTTGGCGCTGCCTTCCGGCTTTCCGGCCTGCTCCCAAAGCTCGTAGGCGACCTGTCTGATCTGCTGCTCGGAGTAGTCGGCCATCCTCACCTCCATCGGCGCGCTGACGGCGACTGTGCCCGATTTGATCTGGCGGCGATATCCCATTTGACACGTCATGCCGGGCCCGGAGGCCGCGCCGGGCGCGTGGGCCAAACGGAATTCAGCTCCCGGCTGAGTTTTCGTCAGCCGGGGCCGCCTTGACGGGTCCTGCCGGCTTGCAGAGCCTCGACGGGAAATCCCAGCAAGGAGTGCCGACCATGGCCCGTGTGGTGCCCATCATCGACCTTTCCGGCTATCTCGACGCCACCGACAAGGCCGGCGTCGTCGATGCGGTACGCGAAGCGTGCGAAAAAATCGGCTTCCTGGTGATCAAGGGCCACGGCGTGCCGGCCGAAACCATTGCCGGCGTGATCGCGGCCGCCGAGGCGTTTTACGCGCTGCCGGTCGAGGCCAAGAAGAAGTATGTCCGCGCGCCCAATGGCGCCTATCGCGGCTACGCCGAGCTCGCCAACATGTCGCTCGGGCAATCGCTGGGCGCCGCCGCGCCGCCCGATCTCCGCGAAGGGTTCACCATCAACCGGGTGCAGGACAAGTCCGACCCCTATTTCCACAGTCCGGCAGCGGGGCTGCTGTTCGCCGACAACATCTGGCCCGACGCCACGGACGCGCCTGGCTTCGAGGCGGCGTTCACCCGCTACTATCTCGCCATGGACACGCTGTCGCTGGCGCTGATGCGGATCTTCGCGCTGGCGCTCGGGCTCGACGAGGGCTTCTTCGACGACAAGGTCGACAGGCACTTTTCCAACATGTGCGCCTTTCACTATCCGCCGATGGCGGAGCCGCCGCTGCCGGGCCAGCTGCGGGGCGGGGCGCATACCGATTTCGGCGGGCTGACGCTGGTCCATGGCTCGCCGTCGGCCGCGGGGTTGCAGGTCCACAACGGCGCCGAATGGGAAGACGTGCCGATCGAGCCAGGCACGTTCGTGGTCAACCTCGGCGACCTGATGGCGCAATGGACCAACGACAAGTGGGTGTCGACGCTGCACCGCGTCGCCAACCCGCCGGAGGGCGCCTGGGACGAGGCGCGGCTGTCGCTGGTCTTCTTCCACCAGCCCAACTACGACACGCTGATCGAGAGCCTCGATACCGACCGCCCGGCGAAGTATCCGCCGGTGACCTCGGGCGACCACCTCAAGCGCAAGCTCTCCGCCATGCGGGTGGCAGCGGCGGCGTAGGGGCGCCGCCGGCAAGTGCCTCGCCTCACCAGCTGAGGTCGGGCACCTGGAGGATCTGCAGCGCCTCGGCCGGCTCGCCGGCGATCCGGCGCAGCAGCAACTGGCCCATCTGCAGCCCTGCGAGCGCGGTGTCCTCGTAGATCGCGTCGACCTTCGGGCGCACCTGGCTGAAGATTTCCGACGTCTGCTTGGCGATGACGTCGACGTCGACGCCGATCGATTTGCCGGCGTCGGTTATTCCCGCCATCACCGACAGCGCCGCCGCATCGCCGGAGCAGACATAGGCATCCGGCGCGCCGGGGGCGCCCAGCCTGCGGATGGTGCCCTCGCGGATTTCGTCGGCCGAATTGTCCAGCGACAGTTCGGACGAGAATTCCCAGTCGATGCCGGTTTCCTCCACCCCGCGCAGGAAGCCGGCGCGCAGGTGCTTGCCGAAGGTGAAGCTGGTCGGCGGCAGGATGATGGTGACCTTGCGCCGCCCCTTCGAGGCCAGCCGCCGCACCGCATGGTAGGCGAACACCTCGTTGTCGTAGTCGACGAAGGGGTGCGGGGTGGGCAGTTCGGTCCGGCCGTGGCTGACGAAGGCGAAATTGTTCTCGATGAGGAATTTCGCCCGCTCGTCCTGCGGCTCGGTACGCGAAAAGATGATCCCATCAGCCATGCGATTGCGCACCACGTGACGGATCGGATCGATCGGCGCGACGTTGCGGAAGTTCGGCGTAATGACGAGGTGGTAGGACGTGCCGCGCAGCGCCGCCGTCAACCCCGACACCATCGACTGGCCGAAGCCGAGGATTTCGTCGTGCGGGTCGAGGATGAGGCTGATGACGTTGGTGCGGCCGGTCTTCAGCCTCAGCGCCGCGCGGTCCGGCAGGTAGCCGATTTCCTGGGCGATGCGCTGCACCCGCTCGCGTGTCTCCTGCGCCAGCTCCGGCGCGTTGTTGAGCGCCCGCGAGATGGTGGTGATGGCAAGCCCGGTCATGCCGGCAATGGTGCGCAGGGTCGGTTTTTCGCCGGGAGCCAGGCCCAGCACAGGCTCCGGCAACGGCGACTTGCGCCGGCGGCCGCGTCGCGGCCTTGCTTCATCTACCACGCATTCCCCTCTGGACGTCCAGCACCCGCCAAGCCGGAACGGCTTCCCCTCTGCGGCCGGGAGTCCCCTCAAGGGCAGGAAAACAGATTGTGAAATCGATTTCAAGACCGACCAAGGTCGCATCGGACAGCCTTGCGACGGCAACGTGGCGCGCCTAAACCTGGCCTTGCCACCCGACTTCTCCTGTTTCACCAGCTCTGCCGGAGTTTTTCATGTCGACGCCCAACACCCTCAAGGCAGCGCTCCGGCGCGGCGACCGGCAGATCGGGCTCTGGCTGACGCTGGCGAGCGCGACGGCCACCGAGATGGCGGCGCGCGCCGGCTTCGACTGGGTGCTGATTGATATGGAGCACACCGTCGCCAGCGAGGCCGAGGTGCTCGAGCATCTGCGCGCGGCGGTCGGCGGCACCGCAGAGCCGATGGTCCGCATCCCGTGGAACGATGCGGTCGTGTTCAAGCGCGTCCTCGATATCGGCGTGCGCTCAATCCTGGTGCCCTATGTGCAGAACGCCGAGGAAGCGAAGCAGGCCGTGGCTGCGACGCGCTATCCGCCGGCCGGCATCCGCGGCTTTTCGGGCATGTCGCGCGCCAACGACTACGCCCGTGACGTGGGCTACGCCGCCCGGGCCAGCGAACAGATCTTTCTCGCCGTGCAGATCGAAAGTCCCGAGGCGGTGGCCAACGCCGCCGAGATCGCGGCGATCGAGGGCATCGACGGCGTGTTCGTGGGCCCCAACGACCTGGCGGCGAACATGGGCTATCTCGGCCAGCCGAATCACCCCGAGGTCCGCAAGGTGATCGCCGACGTGGTGGCGCCCATCCGCGCCGCCGGGAAGGCCGCCGGCATGCTCGACTTCAACGTCGAAGGTGCCAAGGCCTGGTTCGACATGGGCTTCGGCTTCATCGGCGTGGGCAGCGACAGTTCGCTGCTGGCGGCCGGTCTCAACGGGCTGGTGAAGTCCTATCGTTAGCGGCGTGGTGACGTGATCGACGGCGCGCCGCCAATAGCGGGCGCCTCCGCCCATCTGCCGCTGACCTGATCGGGATTCGCTCGCCCGCATCGGCAGCAATGGGGCGTTTTGGAGACGCCACCGACAGGATTTTTGTCCCAACCGCCTGCATTTTAGCAAGCGGCGGCTGGCGTTCGGCGGCAAAACCACCTATGTTGTCGGGGTGGCGGCAGTGTCGCCGCACCGTTTGTCCGACCCTGAGAGGAGCAATATCGATGACTGCATTGCTACCCATTCAGCGCTCGGGCAATCACAAAGCCATTCTCCGAGTAGCTCAAGTATCCGCTGCCAAACGCTGGCGCCGATACAACCGAATGTGATCCCGGGCGTCACGCCCCCGTCTCACTCCTCAGCTACTTGCCGGCCGTCCGAGCGACGAGCCGCCGGAGGTTTTTCAGATGCAGCACACCAGTGCGCAGCCGCCGCTGCAGAAGCCCATTGCCATCGAAGTCGCGGGTGAGCCGCAAGGCGTCGTCATTCCGTCCGCCGAGGGCTTCCGCTTCATGGCGGTGCGCCTGCCGGTGTTCCCGCTCGACGGCGTGATCTTCGAATCGATCGAGGCGGCCGAGGCAGCTGCCGCCATCGCACTCGACGGCGAGGCAGAAGCCTGAGGCGACCACGCGCGAGCGTGGTGCCCGCGTTTCGACCCCGTCGCGATTTCGGTTGCGCCGCGCCCTGCGGCCGCGATTCACCCAGCGCCCTGTGCAGCCCGGCCGGCCGACCTTTGCGTCCGGCCGGCAAGCTGACTATATTTGCCACAATCGGCCCATAAGCCTCCGGCCAGCGGAGCAAGCCCCTGTCTCGGAGTGGCGAATGAACTGGATCAACAGCGTCGTCCGGCCCAAAATCCGGTCCATCCTCGGCAACAAGCGTGAGACGCCGGAGAATTTGTGGATCAAGGATCCCGAATCCGGCGAGATGGTGTTCTATCGCGACCTCGAGGCCAACCAGTGGGTGGTGCCCAATTCGGGCTACCACATGAAGATCAAGGGCAGCGACCGGCTGCACAGCTTCTTCGACAATGGCCACTATGAAACCGTGGCCCTGCCCTCGGTCGCCACCGACCCGCTGAAATTCCGCGACCAGAAGCGCTATGTCGATCGGCTGCGCGATGCGCGCGGCAAGACCGGCATGGATGACGCCGTGCTGGTGGCGGTGGGGAAGCTCTTCGGCCTCGACATCACCGTCGGCGTGCAGGATTTCGATTTCATCGGCGGCTCGCTGGGCATGGCGGTCGGCTCGGCGATCATCACCGGGCTTGAAACCGCGGCTCGGCGCAAGACGCCGTTCGTGCTGTTCGCCGCCTCGGGCGGGGCGCGCATGCAGGAAGGCATCCTGTCGCTGATGCAGATGCCGCGCACCACCGTCGCCGTGGCACGGCTCAAGGAAGCCGGACTGCCGTTCATCGTGGTGTTCACCAACCCCACGACCGGCGGAGTCACCGCGTCCTATGCCATGCTGGGCGATATCCACCTCGCCGAGCCCGGCGCGCTGATCTGCTTCGCCGGCCCGCGCGTCATCGAGCAGACCATCCGCGAAAAGCTCCCCAAGGGCTTCCAGCGGTCCGAATATCTCTACGATCACGGCATGGTCGACCTCGTGGTGCACCGCCACAACCTGCGGCCGACCATTGGTTCGCTTGCCGCCATGCTCACCCGAGCCCCGACGCCCGCCGAAATGACCGCGGCCGTGCCGGTGCCTCGGGCGGCGCGTCGCGACCTCGTGGTGAGCACAGCCGGCGACGACGACCTGGTGACGGCGCCGCCCGCCGCCGCGCACGCCGAATAAACCTCGAAGGCTTTTCTTCTGCCGCAGCTTGTGGGAAAAAGCGGCGCGAAGAGTCGCTGAGGGACGTCGAGTCCGCCCCTCATCGGGTTTTCGATGCCTGTCCGCCCGGGAACAGGCGGAAGGTGGTTCTTGACGTGTCGCGCACCGACCAGATTTTGCAGCGCCTGCTGGCCCTGCACCCAAAACTCATCGATCTCAGCCTCGACCGGATGGACCGCCTGCTGGAGCAGATGGGCCGGCCGCAGGATCGCCTGCCGCCGGTGATCCATGTCGCCGGTACCAACGGCAAGGGCTCGACCGTCGCCTATCTCCGCGCCTTCCTCGAGGCGGCAGGCAAGCGGGTGCATGTCTACACCTCGCCGCAGCTGGTCGATTTCCGCGAGCGCATCCGGCTCGACGGCAAGCTGGTCACGGCGCGCCAGCTCAACGAGGCGTTGGAGTATTGCGAGGCGGTCAACAACGGCATCCCCATCACCTATTTCGAGATCACCACGGCGGCGGCGCTGAAGCTTTTCGCCGACGTGCCCGCCGACTACCTGCTGCTCGAAGTGGGGCTCGGCGGCCGCTATGACGCGACCAACGTCGTCGACCACCCGCTCGGCGCGGTGATCACGCCCGTCTCGATCGACCACGTCGAATATCTCGGCAACACCGTCGGCATCATCGCCAAGGAGAAGGCCGGCATCATCAAACGCGGCTCCCCGCTGGTAGTCGGGCGGCAGACCGAGGAGGGGCTCGCCTCGATCGAAGCGGAAGCCCGCAAGCTCGGCGTCACTCCCTACGTCGCCGGCCGCGACTATGACGGCTTCGCGCAGAACGGCCAATTGGTCTACCAGGACGAGATGGGGCTGCTCGACCTGCCGCCTCCGGCCTTGCGCGGCGCGCACCAGATCGACAACGCGAGCCTTGCGATCGCGGCGGCGCGGCATTTCGGTCTCGCCCTCAGCCGGGAGCAACTGGCCGAGGGATTGCGGCGCGTGGTCTGGCCGGCCCGCCTGCAGCCATTGCGCGGCAAGCTCTCCGAGCTGCTGCCGCCCGAGGCCGAGCTCTGGCTCGACGGCGGCCACAACGAAGCCGGCGGGCAGGTGCTGGCGCAGGCGATGCGCGACATGGACCGCGCCAATCCGCGGCCGCTGGTGATGATCATGGGCACCTTTGCCAACAAGGATGCCCGGGGCTTCCTCGGCCATTTCGGCCGGCAGCCGGTAATGGTCTACACCGTCCGGATCACCGGCGAGCGGGCGTCCTGGCCGGCCCGCAGCCTTGCCGACGTGGCCCTGGCGCAGGGCCTCGAGGCCAAGCCCATGCGCTCGATCGAAGGCGCACTCCGGGCAGCGGCGACTATCCCCGACGCCCGCGTGCTGATCTGCGGTTCGCTGCACTTCGCCGGAGAAGCCCTGCGCAAAAACGGCACGCCGCCCGACTGAGGGGGGCACGACCCCTGCCTTCTCCCCTTGTGGGAGAGGGCAGGGTGCGGCACGTCAGCGCTCTAGGTCGTCCGTTCTGCCAGCACGGCCGCAGCCAGCCGGCCAAGCGCCGTGCGGAGCGGGTCGGCGAGGTCCGGCCGCTTGGCGATGCCCGCGGCGTCGAGGCGGGAGCCCTGGATCGGCAGGGTCAGCATGGCCTCATCCACCAGCCGGGCCGACATGGTGCGGAGGATTTCGCGCAACTGTTCCTCGGCATGCGTCGCCCGGGGTGCCGCGTTGATGATCGCCACCGGCTTGTCCGGAAATTCGAGGCTGGCGACCAGCCAGTCGAGGCAGTTCTTGAAGCTGCCGGCGATGCCGTGCGCATATTCGGGCGAGGACAGCAGCAGGGCGTCGGCGGCGCCCACCTGCCGGCGCAGCTCCAACACGCGATCGGGCGGGGTCTCGCGGTCGAGGTCCGGGTTGAAGTGCGGCAACTCGCCGAGCTCGCCATAGCGGACGATCTCGACGCCGCGCGGCGCAAGCAGCGCCGCGGCCTCGAGGATTGCGGTGTTGGACGAGGCGACCCTGAGGCTGCCGGAGATGGAAAGAAAGCGCATGTCGATCAACCCATGGGGTCTGTGGTGCCGGCCGCCCGCTGTCGACGCGATTCGGCCCCGGCATAAAGGAGACTGCTGGCTAGCCCGAGCCACGAGCCCGCACATCCTCCATCCGCCGGAGGAATGATGCGGAGAAACCGGACAAACAAAAACGCCGCCGGTGAGGCCGGCGGCGTTTTTCGATTTTCAGGTGTGCGATTTCAGGCGGCGTGGCTGGTGAGCCACTTGGCGAGGCCTGCCTTGGGGGTGCCGGCGCCAATCTTCATGTCGGCGGGCTCGCCACCCTTGAACAGAATCATCGTCGGGATCGACCGGACACCGTACTTGACGGTGGTCGACGGGTTCTCGTCGATGTTGAGCTTGACGATCTTCACCTTGCCGGCCAGTTCGCTGGAGAGTTCCTCAAGAAGTGGGGAAACCGCGCGACACGGGCCACACCATTCGGCCCAGAAATCGACAAGCACCGGCTCTTGGCTTTGAAGAACTTCCTCGCCGAATGTGGCGTCGGAAACGTGAGTTGTCATGTAAGTTGCCTTTTGGGTTGAAAGCGGCGTGCTGTCTGACCGAAAAGCTGGGAAGAGTCTAGCTTCAGATCAAGGCAGCTCACCGCATGGTGAAAGCCGAAACGGCGTCCCGAAGGGCGGATGAAGGCAAAATCATCAACGATTCCAAATTCGTCCACAATATGCCTGCCTGAACCGCCAGCTCCGGGAAGAGCTGGCTTGCAACATGTGCATAGAGCCCCACCTGCATCACGTACGACGCAGGAACCTCCGACGCAGTTCCAGGCGGAAACGCATCGGACTTGTAGTCTACCACCAGTACGTGGTCTTCCGCTACCAAGATACGGTCTATCCGGCCTGCGAGGCGCACCGGCTTGCCGTCGCGGCGGGCCTCGACCAGAAACGGCACTTCGGCCCGGCTGCGCGGCCCGAACAGCTCGGCGAATTCGGGCCGCGAGCGGATGGAAATGGCGCGCCGGCCCAGCGCTACCCGACGCTCGGACGATGCCTGCGGCAGCAATTGCGGCAGCGCCCGCTCCACCGCTTTCGGCCAGTCGGCCGGCTCGATGCGCCCCAGATGCTGCAGCAGGGCGTGGAGCGCAATGCCCTCGAGCCGGGCTTCGTCGGCGGTTATGGCCGCGACCTCGACCGCCGTCGCGAACACCGGCGCCGATTCGCCATAGGCCATGGAGGGGCGGATCAGCGGCACCAGCGGCGGGGGCGAAAGGGGTGGCAGCGACAGCAGGACCGGGCGGCCGATCCCTGTGCCGTCCGCAGCGCTGTGCTGACGAGGCTTTGGGGCGGTGGCGGGGAAGACCAGCGCCGCGAGGTTGCCTTCTGCATCGACCTCGCGGCGGCTGCGTTCGGCCAGTGCCCCCTCGACCGCCTCGAACCAGGTGCCATCGGGCTGCCTGCCGCTCCTGGTCAGATAGCCGGTGATGTAGAGTTCGTCCTCGGCCCGGGTCATGCCGACATAGAGCTTGCGCCAGTATTCGCGATCGGTCGCGGCCGCCGCGGCATCGCGGAGCCGGGCGGTCTCGGCGGTGTGGCTCTCCTTGTTGGGGGCGTGGACGAACAGCGGCGGGTCGCCCGGATCGGCAAAGAAGATGCGCGGCTGCAGTGACGGGGCCGGCTTGGTCGCAGCGTCGGCGAGGATGACGATCGGCGCTTCGAGCCCCTTGGCGCCGTGCACGGTCATCACCCGCACCCCGCGGCCCGGCTCGGCAAGATCGCGCTTGATCGACACTTCCTGGGCCCGCATCTCGGCGAGGAACCCCTGCAGCGAGGGTGCCGGGCTCTGCTCGTGGGCCAGCGCGAGCTCGAGGAACTCCACCATCACGTCGTCGATCTCGCCGCCCATGCGGCTGTGGAAGCGCTGCAGGCCCCCATCGCGATAAAGGATGTCGGCGTAGAACTCGAACGGCCGGCCGAAATCGAGCCGGCTCCGCCAGGCGCGGAGTTGCTCAAAGGCCGAGCGCGCGACCAGCATCGGGCTCGATTCGAGGGCCTGCCACAGCGTTTGCCTGTCGCGCGACGCGGCGACCGCGAAAAGGTCGTCCTCGGTCAGGTCGAACAGCGGCGAGCGCAGCACGGCGGCCAGTTGCAGGCTGTCCTGCGTGTTGGTCAGCACGTCGCCGAGGGCCATCAGATCGAGCACGGCGATGTGCGTCGTGACGGGCAGGCGGTCGGCGCCGGGCGTGGCGATGCCCTTGACGCCGAGCGCGCGGATGATCTCGGTGAACAGGGCCGAGCGCTGCTGCACCAGGATCAGCACGTCTTCGGCGCGCACCGCCCTGCCGCGCGAGCCGAGTTCGCGGCGCTCGTCGAGCCAGCCACGGATTTCGCTCGCCATGCGTTCGGCCAGCCGTCGCGGCGCGCTCTTGAGCTGGTTGGGCACGTCCTCGACGGTGCGCGGCCACTCCGCGCCGGTCGTCGCCGTGCGTTCGTCCTTGGTCAGCGGCCACAGGATGACGCGGCCCCCCGGCCCTGGCCGCACGGTGCCATGCTGCACGCCAGCCTCGTCGGCGAGCACCGCACGACGGCGGAGGTCGTCCCCGAACACGAGGTCGACCGCCTCGAGAATGGCCGGAAGGGTTCGGAAACTGGTGTCGAGCCGTACCGGATCAAAGGGCTGGTCCGCTGCCGCGGCAGCGGTGCCGAAGATGCGGCCGAACTCGCCGAAAAGCTCCGGCCGGGCCCCCTGGAACGAGAAGATCGATTGCTTGGTGTCGCCCACCCCGAAGAGGGTACGCCGCCGCTCCACCGCCCCGTCACCGGCGAAGAACTCATCCTGCAGGTAAGTGATCACCCGCCATTGCTCGGCGTTGGTATCCTGGCTCTCGTCGACGAGAATGTGGGTGATGCCGGCATCGAGTTTGTAGCGCACCCAGTCGGCGCTGGCGCCGGAGCCGAAAAGCCGTGCCACGCCCTCGACCAGATCGTCGAAATCGAGCCAGGAACGTGCCCGCTTCAGCGTCTCGTAGCGCTCGACGATGGCATTCAGCAGGTCGAGCAGGGCCTCCGAGCGCTCCACCAGCGTGGCCGCCAGCGCCTGCTGCAGCAGCCGCACCACCCGGCCCTGCTCGCGATCGAGCATCGCCGCGAGGTCTGGGCGGGCGGCGCGCAGCGCTTGTGTCAGCACGGGGCGCAGCGAGCCATTCTTGGCGAAGAAGACCGCCTGTAGCTGTTCGGGCGTCGCGCCGGTTCGCGAACAGGCAACCAGCTTGTCGATGAGCCGGTTGCCGCCGTCCGGCTTGCCGCCAAGTTCGGCGCCGAGCGCGTGCCAGCGGGTCGGCTCGATCTCGGCGCCGGCAACCATCTGCCGCCGGAGATCGTCGCTGGTCCAATGCGCTTCGAAGCCCACCAGTTGCCGCAGGGCCCGCTTGGCGGCGGGAATATCGGCCAGCACCTCGCGCAGGCGCCGTCCGTCGCCCAGGGCCGCGTCGATCGCCTCGTTGAGGCTGTGATCCGAGAGCAGGCCGAAAAGCGTTTCGACCGCGCCCGCCACCGGCGAGGATGCGCCGCGGAGGCCGTCCGCGATGATCGCTTCGCGCGAACGCCGGATCAGCGCCTGAGCTTCGACGTCCTCGACGACGGAAAAATCGAACGGCACGCCCGCCTCGAGCGGAAAGCGGTGCAGCACCGCCTCGCAGAAGGCGTGGATGGTATTGATCTTGAGGCCGCCCGGCGTCTCCAAGGCATGCGCGAACAGGGTGCGGGCGCGGGTGATAGTGGTCGGGGCGGGCGGCTGGCCTTCGAGTTTGGTCAGCGACTCGATCAGCTCGGGGGTCGATTGCAGCGCCCATTCGGCCAGCGACTGAGCGACGCGGCGGCGCATCTCGGCAGCGGCCGCCTTGGTGTAGGTGAGGCAGAGAATCTCCTCCGGCCGCACGCCCGTCAGCAGCAGGCGCATGACCCGTTGCGTCAGCACGTGGGTCTTGCCCGAGCCGGCATTGGCCTGCACCCAGACCGAAGCGCGCGGGTCGGAAGCACGGCGCTGCCGCTCGGTGACGGCAGCCGGGACGCTGATCACGCGTTCCACTGCTCATCCTCCTCGGCAACCGCCCATTCGTCGACACGGGCCAGATGGTCGAACTCGCCGGCGAAGCGCTTCTTGAGATCGGGCAGCAATTGCGAGACCATGGCGAGGTCACCACGCAGCAGCAGCGCCTCGACCTGTCGTTGCAGGCGCATCGACATGCGCTCCGCGATCTCCGGCACCGGCTGGTCTGCAGCGTACTCGCTAATGCGGAAGGCATCGGGCCCCAGACCGATCTTGACGTAGGTCAGCGCGCTCGCCGCTGCCCTCGGCACGCCCTCGAAGCCGCCCTGCCCGCCGATGAAAGCTTCGAGCGGCAATTGCGGCGCCAGATCGTCGCGCATGGTGCCGGGCGACGGGACGCTGCCGGTCTTGAAGTCGATGACCTGCAGCGTGCCGTCGCGCATCTCGTCGATGCGATCGGCGCGGCCGGTGAGCGTGAACGGCTCGCGCATCGGGAATATCCAGGCGCCCTTGATCTCGGCGTGACGCTGGCGGACCTGCTCGTCACGCTCGCGCTCGAAGTCCAGGAACAGCTCGGCGGCGCGCTCGAAGCGCTTCAGCCAGATGTCGCGCCGCTCGCCGATGGCATCGAGCCCGCTGAAGGCGCTCACCGCCATCGCCCGCAGCACCTCGAGCGCCTCGGGTGCGGCAAAGTCGCGGCCTTCGGCGACGAAGCGGGCAAAAACGTCGTGCACCATGGTGCCGCGATCGCGCGCATCGGCCTCTTCGCCCAGCGGCGCCAGCGCGCGCAGCTTGAGCACGTGCCGGGCGTAGATGTCGTAGGGCGACCGGAACAGCGTTTCGACCTCGGTGATCGACAGCTGTCGCGGCCGGATCGCGGCCGGGGGCCGGGGCTCGGGACGGCCGGCCGGCTTGCTCGACGGCGTTGCGTCGAGCCGGATCGCCTGCTCCAGCCACAGCGCGCCGCGGGCCCGCATCGCTGCCGCCTCCTCCTTGCCGGCATACGCCTCGAGCCGCTGCAGGAGCGGCGACGGCAAGGCCGGAGACGAACCACGGCGGCTGGCGTAACTGAGGATCACGTCGGGATTGCCGATCGCCATCTCGAAGTCGTGCGCGGCCTGCCCCTGCCGCCGCTCGGGCGGCTCGAGCCCGGCGGCGAGCCGCATGCCGCGGCTGAGCCAGGGGCCGGGATCGGCAGGCTCGGGCCACACGTCCTCGTTGAGGCCGGCAAGGATCATCCGCTCGGGGCGCTGCAGGCGCGCTTCGAGCCGGCCCCAGATGGCGATGTCGGCGCGGGCGGGTCCCGCCGACCGCACGTCGACCCCGCTCATCAGCGCCGCCAGCACCGCATCGAGCCCGGCCGGCCTGAAACGCGGCCCAGCGTCGGCCCGACCGGCAAACCCCGTCGCCCAGGCATCCAGTTCGGCGCGGCCTGGCAGATCCCCGGCCGCCTCGCCCTCCGGCACCCGGGTCAATTCGGCGAGGGCGCCGGTGACCGCCTCGACCAGCGCCACCGCGTCGGTTGCTTCCCCGGCGACGAGGCCGGCCAGCGGCGCGGTGCCCGCCTCGAGGCGATCGAACAGCTCCGCAAGGGCCGTGGCGTGTTCCTCGTCCAGCGGGTGCGACCCGCCCGCGCCGCCGCCCTGCAGGTCGAGCAATGCCCGGCGCAACCCGGCAATGCCGACGCCGGCGCGGCGGCCGCGCAACAGGCGCAGATCGACCATGCCGGCGCGCCGCCCCAGCTCCCAACGCTCCAGCCCCAGCCGCACCGCCGGGTGCCGCAGCAGGGCCATCAGCGCCACCGGAGCGAACTGCTCGACCACCGCGGCGAGCACCAGGCGCGCGAGCCGCCCCGCCGGCGACTGGAACAGCGGCGTCCCCGCCGCGTCGTCCACTTCGATGGCGTAGCGCCGCAGCTCGGCGGCGATGCGCCGCGCCAGGTTGCGGTCGGGCGAAATGATCCCCACGGATCGCTTTGCCGCCAAGGCTTCGCGGGCGGCGATGGCGATGGCCCGCGCCTCGAGGTCCTCGCCCGGCGCAGCGAGGATCGCGACGCCGGCGAGCGCCTCGGGCAGCAGCGGCAGCTGCGCCGAACGCGTCTCCGCCCAGAGGGCGGTCCGGTCGGCCAGCGCCAGCGCGCGCCGCACCAGCCCGGTCCGGGCATTGTGCGGCGGGGCGAGTTCCGTCACTGCGTCGGGTCGGGCGCCGAGATGGGTCACCAGTTTGACGAGGCCGTATTGGGCGTGTCCGTGCGGTGCCGCCTGGGCATCGGTCAGCACCACCAGTTCGTCGAGGGTGAGGCCGGTGTCGAGGCCGGGCAGCACGATGACGCCGCGCGGCAGGGCGGCGATCGCGGCCACGAGGTCGGCGGTCGCCGGTACCGAGCCGGTCGATCCGGCAACGATGACCGGCCGCTCGCCATAGACCAGCGAGGCCGTCGCCGCCTGCCGTTCGAGCCGCTGGTTGCGGAGCGCGGCACGATCCGCGAGGCCCCGCTCGGTCAATACGGCCGGCCACGCGGTCAGGGCGATGTCGAGGAATTCCAGCGCCTGCTGCCAGTTGGCTGCCAGTGCTTCGGGGGCGATGGCGCGGAGATCGGCGGCCGTGCGCCGCTCGATCGTCAGGTCGTCGGCGAGCCCGGCAAGCGACTCGGCCAGCCGAAAGACCTCGGCGGGGCTCGGGGGTGTGGCGAGACCCGCCCGCCCGCCGGCGTGCCGGGCCCAGGCGTCGATCAGTCGCGCCAGCACCAGCCGCCGTTCGAGCGCGGACGCCGCTGGCGGGGGCGGCGGCGCATCGATCGGCGGCAGGAAGAGCTGCTCGACGTCGTCTTCATCGCCGAGCGCCCGGATATCGGGCAGTAGGCCGATGCCGCGCTTCACGAACTGCTCGGCCAGCGCCAGTTCGGCGCGCCGCGTCGGCAGCAGGATGGTGACGTCGGAGAGCCAGAACGGCCCGTGACGCGGCCAGTCGCCGAGCAGCGTGCCATCGAGGATGCGGTCGGCCAGCGTCGGCAGGAACGGCGCGTGCGGCGCGATGGTGAACAGCGGCTGGCGCATCTCAGCCGGCCGGCACGGCAAGCAGGGCTTCGGCGTCGGCGAGCGCTGCGGGATCGCCGATATGAAACCAGGGCGCATCGAGCACGACGCCGGCCAGCGTGCCCCGCTCGAGCGCGGCCTCGAACAACGGGTAGAGCGAGAAGCGGCGCTCGGGCACGGCCTCGACCAGGGCGCGACGGAGCAGCGCGGCGCCGGCGTAGATCACCGGCTGGCCGCTGTCGAAGGTGACCTGGCCGCGGGGATCGAGGCAGAAATCGTGGCTGCGCCGAAAGCCTGAGGCTCGACGGGGCTGCGCGCAGAGCAGCACGATGTCGGCGCCGCCGGCGGCGTAGCGCGCCCCGAGCCGTCCCAGCGGCGCATCGGTGCCGGCCGGCCAGAACGCATCGGTATTCATTGCCAGCAGCGGGTCGCCGGCGAGCAGCGGCAGCGCCTGCTTGACGCCGCCTCCGGTTTCGAGCGGGGCGTCGATCTCGGCCGAGATTTCGAAGTGCAACGCCGGCGATCGGGCAGCGAGTTGCGCGATGTGGGCGCGCATCTGCTCCGGAAAATGATGGATGTTGACGACGAAGCGGGTGATCCCCTCCGCCGCCGCGTTCTCGACCACCCGGTCGAGGAGCGCCTTGCCGGCGACCTCGACCAAGGGCTTGGGCCGGGTGTCGGTCAGCGGCCGCAGCCGAGCCCCCAGGCCGGCCGCCAGCAGCATCACTTCCGGAGGGAATCGCGCGGGCTGGGACATGGCGCGATATGACCGGCTGGACGGCTGGAAGTCCAGCGCGGCAACCCGTAGGCGCGGCCGCTCAGCGCCGCCGCTCGACCTCTACCTCGCGCCCCGAGCCGCTTGTCGGCACGGCGAGCCGGACGATCACCTCGGCCCGGTCGAACAGTTCTGGCGCCCGCTCCGGCCATTCGACCAGCACGATGGCGTCCGGCCGGTCGAACAGCCCCAGCTCGTCGATGTCGCGGGCGGTGCCGAGGCGGTAGAGATCGGCATGCAGCACGGCGTGGCCATTGCCATCGTAGGGCTGCAGCAGGGCGAAGGTCGGCGACGGCACGTCGAGGTTTTCGTCGCCCATGAGGGCGCGGATCGTGGCCCGCGTCAGTGCCGTCTTGCCGGCCCCGAGGTCGCCCACCAGCAGCACGAGGTCGCCCGGCCGCAGCGTCGCGGCAAGCGTCGTGCCGAACGCGGCCGTGGCCGCGTCGTCGGGGAGGAACAAGGTTTCGCGTCGATCCATGCGAGGGCTATAGCCGAACCGGGCCGGGCCGCAAACGCCCTGCCGCTATTCGGCGGCGCTCGGATTGCCGCTGGCGAGCGCCGAGGCGTCCCGCGGCAGGCTGACCACGACGCGCGTCCCTCGCGGCCGCTTCGGCTCGACGGTGAGCGTGCCGCCATGCAGGTTGACGAAGGCGCGGACGATCATGGGCCCAAGTCCCGCGCCGCGCTGCTCGCCGGGAGGGGCGTCGGGGGCCTGCAACTGCGCCCGCAGTTCCTCGCTCACCGTACCGTCGTCTTCGACGATGAACAGTATGCGGTTGCCGCGGGCCGAAGCCGACAGCCGGATTTCGGCGCCTGGCTCGGAGAAGCGCGCGGCGCTCGACAGCAGGTTGTAGAGCACCTGCACAATGCGCGTGCCATCGGCGATGAACGGCGGCAGGTCGTCGTCGATGGTCACCTTGAGGTTGATCGAGGTGCCTTCGCCCGTCCCGGGGAAGGTCGCCGCGAGGCCGGCCCGGGCCTTGGCGATGACCGCCGGGATATCGACCGGCTCCGGGCGCAATTCGGCGATGCCGGCATCGACCGTCGCGAGGTCGAGGATGTTGTCGACGAGGACGCCCAGCGTCGCGCTCGAGGCACGGATATAGTCGGTATAGGCGTGCTGCCGCTCGTTGAGCGGACCCACCTCGGGCGAGGCCAGCAGGTCGGCGAAACCGATGATGTTGGTCAGCGGCGATCGCAGCTCGTAGGAAACGTTCTGCACGAAGGCGTCCTTGAGCCGGTCGGCGGTGACCAGGGCGTCGTTCCGCTCCTTCAGCACGCGGTTGTAGTTGGCGCTCTCCGTGACGTCGAGGAAGCTCATCAGCTTCTGGCCGTCGGGCAGCCGCACCACGGCGTAGTCCAGCAGCCGCCCGTCGGAGAGCGTCAGGCGGCCATGCGTGTCGACACGCGTCGGCGTCAGGTCGATGACGGCGCGCTTGAGGTCGCGCCAGATCGCCGCGCCGTCCTCGGGGAGTTCCTCGGCGGCGAGCTTGGCGACCTGGTCGATATGGGGGTTCTGCTCGAGGAAATTGGTCGGCAGCCGCCACATGGCGGAAAGCCGCGGGTTGAAGAGCTGCAGCCGGCCATTGGTGCCGAACACCGCCACCGCATCGGAAAGCGCGTTGAGGGTCGAGCGCTGCACGCTCGACAGGGCGCGGTTCTGGCTCTCGAGTTCGAGCTGCCGCGAAATATCCTCGAAGAGATAGATCACCCCGCCGGCCTGCCCCGCCGGCGCCGATGTCACCTGGAGGGTGCGCCCGTCGGGGAGGTGCCAGGCTTCGGGCGCGCCTTTGCTCTTGCGCTCGTACGAAGACAGGTGCTGGGCGCGCCAGGCCCGATAATCCGGTTCGCTCGGCAACTCGCCCTCGCGGCGCAGTCGGTCGAGGATGGCGCGCTCGTCGAGCCCGGGCTTCAGCCAGTCCGCCGCCTTCCACAGCTGCGCATAGGCGCGGTTGAAGGCGATGAGCAGGTGGCCCGCGTCGTAGATGGCGGCGGGGATCGAGAGTGCCTCGACGAGCGCCGCGATCCGGCCTTCGTCGGGCGACGATTTGGTCTCGGGCACCAGCGGCCGGAGGTAGCCGACGCTGCCGGTTTCGAGCGGCGTCTCGACCAGCTCGAAGCGGCCCGCCGGCAGCCCGAGTTGCAGCGGCTTCAGCCGGCCACCCATGCGCAATGCCGCCAGTTGCAGCTTCAGCGCAGCGGGCTCGAGCACGTCGGCGATCGCAGCGGTCGCGCGCCCGCCCTGGGGCGGCAGCAGTGCCTGGTAGGCGGCATTGGCGAAGACGATCGCCCCTTCGGCGCTGCGCCGGAAGGCCGGCAGGCTCAGCGAGGCCAGCAGGGCCTTGAGGTCATCCTCGGGCTCTGCCAACCGCTCGTCGATGGCGGCCGGGCCCACGGCGAGCCGGATGCGTAGTACCGTACCGCTGCCCAGCGCCGCGCCATTGATCCGAGCCATCCGGCCGTCGCGGGTGGGGAGCGACAGGACCAGCGCCTGGCCGCGCGTCCTCAGGCCCTCGAGCCCGCTCGCCAGCCGGTCTGCTTCCGGATCGGCCAGCCATTGCGAAAAATCGAGGATCGATTCGGCCCGCCGGCCTTCCGGCAGCAGGTCGGTCGGCTGCCCGAAGATGCGCGGCGCGCCGCCTTGCGCGGGCCACAGCACGGTGACCTCGCGGGCGGCGGAAAGCAGCGCTTCGTAGGTGTCGACTTCGGCCCGGAGGCTCGCCACCTGGGCGCCGGCCTCCTCGCGGTCGCGAAGATTCTGGCCATGCAGCCGGCGTACGGCAAGCGTGGCGAGAATGGCAAAGGCGCCCGCACCCAGCGCCACCGCCAGCGGCGCATTGCCGACGATGACGCCGGAAAGAGTGGCGGCCCGTGCGGGCGCAGCGCTGGCCCAGCAGAGAACGAGGGTCGAAGAGCCCACGAATCGCCAATCGTTCCGGATGCCGCCCGGCCGCATGCACGAACCCCCAAAGTAACTGAGACGCTGTCGCAGCGGGCCGACGAAGCCGCCCGGTGCGTTACTTGCCCTGCTCGGCGGCCAAAGCCTGCCGGCACTTCCGGAGGCCGCAATCAAGACCCGGGCGGCCGCCGAATCACCCAACCATACCGGCCGGAGAATCCTCGAAAAAGAGTCAAATTGGATGTGGACAGCGGGCAAAGCGGCCAGATTGGGCCTTGACCGGCCGCCGAAGCAGAGGGCGCGCGATAGGCGACCTCTGGTCGCCGCCGGCGCCCTGGGGAGAAATCACGAGGGCACGAAGCGGGGTCGGGCCTTCGGGCGAAAGGCCCGGGCGCGGACTGCCGGCATGGCGCCGGCTGGGTAAACTGCCGGGGGCCGCGCGTGGCGGCCCCCGGGGAAGATCAGTAGCGGTACTGCGACGACTTGAACGGGCCGTGCTGCGGCACGCCGATATAATCGGCCTGCGGCTTAGTCAGTTCGGTGAGCTTGGCGCCGAGCTTGGCGAGGTGGAGCTTGGCCACCTTCTCGTCGAGGTGCTTGGGCAGCACATGCACCTTCTTTTCGAGGTTCTTGCCGTTGGTGAAGAGCTCGATCTGCGCCAGCGTCTGGTTGGAGAACGAGGCGGACATCACGAAGCTCGGATGGCCGGTGGCGTTGCCGAGGTTGACGAGGCGCCCTTCGCTCAGCAGCACGATGCGCTTGCCGGAGGCAAGCTCGACCAGGTCGACCTGCGGCTTGACGTTGGTCCACTTGAAGTTGCGCAGCCCGGCAACATCGATCTCGTTGTCGAAGTGGCCGATATTGCACACGATCGCCATGTCCTTCATCTGGCGCATGGCGTCGATGGTGATGATGTCCTTGTTGCCGGTCGCCGAGACGACGATGTCGGCGCGGGGCGCGGCATCCTCGAGCGTCACCACCTCGAAGCCATCCATGGCGGCCTGCAGGGCGCAGATCGGGTCGACTTCGGTCACCAGCACGCGGGCGCCGGCGCCCTTGAGCGAGGCAGCGGAGCCCTTGCCGACGTCGCCATAGCCACAGACGATCGCGACCTTGCCGGCCATCATCACGTCGGTGCCGCGACGGATGGCGTCGACCAGCGATTCACGCGTGCCGTACTTGTTGTCGAACTTGGACTTGGTCACGGAGTCGTTGACGTTGATGGCCGGGAACGGCAACTCACCGCGTTCCTGCAGCTGGTAGAGGCGCATCACGCCCGTGGTGGTCTCTTCCGACACGCCGCGGATATTGGCGCGGATTTTCGAGTAGAAGCCTGGGTTCTTGGCGAGGCGGGCCTTGATGGTGGCGAAGAAGATTTCCTCTTCCTCGTTACCCGGCTTGGCGAGGATCGAGGGATCGGTCTCGGCCTTGGCGCCCGTCAGGATCAGCATCGTGGCGTCGCCGCCATCGTCGAGGATCATGTTGGGGGTCTGGCCATTGCCCCAGTCCATCATGCGATCGGTGAACTGCCAGTATTCCTCGAGCGTCTCGCCCTTGTGAGCGAAGACCGGGATGCCGGCCTTGGCGATGGCCGCCGCGGCATGGTCCTGGGTCGAGAAGATATTGCACGACACCCAACGCACTTCCGCGCCGAGCGCCACCAGCGTCTCGATCAGCACGGCGGTCTGGATCGTCATGTGGAGCGAGCCGGCGACACGGGCGCCCTTGAGCGGCTGGGCGGCGGCATATTCCTCGCGGATCGCCATCAGCCCCGGCATCTCGATTTCGGCCATGCCCATTTCCTTGCGGCCGAAATCGGCGAGGCTGATGTCCTTGACGGCATAATCGGTGGGCATGGGGAAACTCCGCGACAATGGGGTTGGATTGCGCTGGCTTATACGCAAGGAAGGCCCGGCCGGCAACGGGATATAAAGCTATCTTTATATCCCTATCGACGTAAGGAACGGGTAACGATGCGGGCGTCAGCCCTCGCCGTCGCGGGCGCGAAAGCGGGCGATCCAATCAGCCGACTGCCCGTCGGCCAGTCGCGCCGTGCGTGGGGCAAGGCCGGCGGCAGTGACCGGATCGAGCTCCAGGAAGGCCAGCAATTGCCCCATGACGCCAATCGGGTCCGCCGCAAACCGTTCGTAGACGATCGAAAAGGGCGCGATGTTCTCAGCGGCAAACCATGCCCGCCAGGCAGCGTCGTAGGAGTCGAGCTCGGCGACAGTATCGTCCATTTGCCTGGGGTCGTAGACCGCCTCGCCCTCAGCGTCGTAGCGTTCACGGTCGCTGCCGTCGGCGCCTTTGTGCCATAGGCCGGTGCGGGCGGCCTTGAGCAGCGAAACGGCCTGCGCCACCTTGTCGCCGCGCGACAGGTGGATGTAGCGGACGCTGCCGAATGCAGCGCCAAGTCGCGCCGCGTCGGTGACCCGCCCGGGATAGAGGCGATCGAGCATGGCCATCAGCTCGGGGGCGTTCTCCCGCATCAGCCGCAGGCCGAACAGCTGGCCGCCACCTCGGCCCGCCTCGATCACGGCATGGAGGTAAGCCCGTTCGAAGCCGTCCTGTCCGGGCATCAGGCCCACCGCCAGTTCTTCGGCGATCCGGACGATCGACTGGCGTCTGAAATAGGAGGCGGGCCGGCCGGCGCCACTATCGGCTAGAAGGTCGCACAGGAGCGTGCTGCCACTGCGCGGCGTGCCGCAGATGATGTAGGCGTCGGGCATGCTTGCCTCGCTTGCCGATGGGCGTTCCAGCACCCCTTAGGTCAGGCGTGGCCCCAACGCCACCCCAAGCGACGGAACAGCGCCCGGAACGGCAGGGTCAGCAGCGAGTAGAGCGCGCTCGCCAGCATGTAACCGATGACGAACCCGACCGCCGCATAGGCGAGGCCCTCCGCCGTCACCGGCACCGCCGGCTGGAAGCTGTCGAGGGTGCGCATGCCGACGTCGGTGTCGAGAAACTGCGGGATCAGGCGGACGCGCTGCCAGGCATTGGCGCCGCGGATCTCCTGCAGCGTCGCGCTGAGATAGGCGTAGCGGGCAAACGTCGCCTCCATGCTCGTGCCCCGCCCGGCGAGGAATGTGTCGGGAGAGTGCGCATAGTGCTCGAGGGCCTGTTGGCGGGTCATGCCGGCGCCGGTCGCGGCGGTGTCGAAATCGGCCGTGATGGTCCTGAGCTCATCCACCGCGCCGCCCAGCCGCTGGGTGTACTGCTGGGCGTATTCCGGAAACTGGCTGCAGACCAGGGCGAGCGCCAATCCACCGACAAGACCGAGGCTGCGCCGCATATCCAGTGACCTCCGCCTGCTGGAGCAGGCCCGCTAACGGTTTGCGGTATTCAATGGCAGGACGATGACGTAGTTCCGCGAGCGGTCACCACGCAAGCGACCGTGGTGCCCCCCCTGCCTCCGCTACAATGCCGTCAACAAACGCGGTCTTGGCCTTCGAATACGCCTCGCGATCCCGCCGATAGCGTATGGCCAGTTCTTGTTTGAGCGCCTGATAGGCATCGCGCGCAGCTGGATCGGCGCGCAAGCGATCGCGGAATAACAGGTGACGCCGCACCTCTTCCGCGTCGGCGTGGAGATGAAGGTTGTGTGTCCGGTTGGGTAGACCACGGACCAAATAGAGCTTGGACTTATCCGGGTTGTCACGCCAGAAGCTGTAGCCGCTGGCTTCCAGTGCAGGCACGGCAGCATGCCCATCCGCGAGGTCTGCCAAGAGGACAATGATATCGATGACCGGCTTGGCCACAATGCCGGGAACGGAGGTCGAGCCCATGTGCTCGATCAGTAGCGGTGGCCGGATCAGGCAGGAAACGACCACATCGCGTTCGACCGCGTATTTCTCCGGCCAGCCCGGGTCATACGGAACGAGATGGATTTCCTCTGCCATTTCAGGCCGGCGCGCCCTCGTTGTCCTCGTCGAAGCCCGAATTCACCAGTTCGGTGATGGCGTCGAGCGCCTCGCGGGCCTGCTTGCCGGTCGCCTGCACGAGGATCGTCGAGCCGGGCCCGGCGCCCAGCATCATCAGGCCCATGATGGAGTTGCCGTTGACCGTCTGGCCGTCGCGCATGACCGTAACGTCGGCGTCGAAGCACTCGGCGGTGCGCACGAAACGCGCCGAGGCGCGCGCGTGCAGTCCCTTGCGGTTGATGATGGTCAACTGCTGGGCGAGGGCGCGTCCGGGATTTGCCGCGGTCGTACTCATGGCAGCAATCTATACCGGCCGTCCGATTAAGAAAATTGCACGCCGGCCTATTTTTGCTCGCGCACCGCAACGGTGGGGTGGCTGTCGAGCACGTCGTTGGCGACGTTGATGTATTTGCGGCCCGCTTCGGCGGCGATACGCACTGCGTCCTTGATTGGCAGGTCGGAGCGGACGCGGGCGAGCTTGACCAGCATGGGCAGGTTGACGCCGGCGATGACTTCCACTTCGCGGTTCTGCATCACCGAAATGGCGAGGTTGGAGGGGGTGCCGCCGAACATGTCGGTCAAGATGATGACGCCGTCGCCGCCATCGACCGCATCGACTGCTGCAAGGATATCGTTGCGGCGCTGCTGCATGTCGTCTTCCGGCCCGATAGTCACCGTCTCGCAATTTTCCTGGGGACCGACCACGTGCTCTAGGGCAGACTTGAACTCTGTGGCGAGCGCACCGTGCGTCACCAGGACAATACCAATCATCAAAGTATCCCCAAACTGCCAGGCCGAGCCGGCAAGCCGCAGGGGACTTTTGCCTTGGGAAGGTCGGCTTTCAAGTGATTTTTTGACGTCACACCGCTCCTTGCGGACGCAGCTCTGCTAGCGCTTCCTGCACCAGCAACCACTGGTGCGGGGCATCGATCACCCCGCGCCGCGGCACCGGGCAGCGCCTGAGTGTCACCCCCAATAGATCGGTCTGCAAGGCATCTTCTTCAACCATCCGCACCAGATCGTCGACGAGATCGACGACGAGATGGACTTTTGCCTTGGAGACGAACGGGCGGCGAACGATGCCGCGGCCGCGCAGTTCGATCAGCCCGGCGATGGTCGAGGGGGCCTGCATCACCAGCCCGCCCTGCTCGATCCCCACATCGACGCGGTCGTCGGCGACGAGGGCGGCCTCGCGCCCGTCGAGGCCGGCGCGGTCCATCAGTTCGAGCGCCAGCAGGGATTTGCCGGCGCCGGAGGGGCCGCGGAGCAGCAGCCCGGTGCCGCCCAGCACCAGCCCGGTCGCATGAATATTGCTCATGCCGGCGCCCGTATCGCTCATTTGCGTGCCTTTGCTGCCGGCCGCTCATTGGCGGCCCGCGGGAGGGTGACGGTAAAGACGGCGCCGGACCGGTCGGTGCGGTTGCGCGCCTCGATCGTGCCGCGATGCGCCTCGACGATCTGCTTGGAGATGGCGAGGCCGAGCCCCGAATGGTCGCCGAAATGCTCGCCATCCGGGCGGTCGGTATAGAAGCGCTGGAAGATGCGGCTGATGTCGCCGCGTATGCCGGGGCCTTCGTCCTTGATTTCGACGGTGAGCGTTTCCGGGGTGGTCGAAACGAGGGCGGTTACCCGCCCGCCCTCCGGCGAGAACGAGACGGCATTGTCGACGAGGTTGGAGAAGACCTGGGCGAGGCGCCCATCGTGCCCCACGACCATCGGCTCGTTGCGCCCGGTATGCCGCTCCAGCACCACTTCGACGCCGCGCCGCGCGGCAACGTCCTTCTGGATCGACACCATGGTCTCGGCGAGCTTGCCCACATCGACCCGCTCGGCGGTCTGGCGGGCGAGTTCGGCATCGAGCCGGCTGGCATTGGAGATGTCGGAAATCAGCCGGTCGAGGCGCCGGATGTCGTGCTGGATGATGGCGTTGAGGCGTTCCTTGTCCTCCGCCTTCTTGGCCAGCGGCAGGGTCTCGACGGCGCTTTTCAGCGAGGTCAGCGGATTCTTCAGTTCGTGTGCCACGTCAGCGGCGAACCGCTCGATCCCCTCGATGCGGGCATAGAGCGCCGAGGTCATCGAGCGCAACGCGCGCGACAAATGACCGATCTCGTCCCGGCGCGCGGTGAAATCGGGGATTTCGGCCCGCGTCGACATAGAGGAATGGACGCGTTCGGCGGCGGCGGAAAGGCGGCGCATGGGCCCCGCGATGCTGCCGGCAAAAAAGAACGACAGCAGGGTGGTGACGCTCGCGGCGACGAGCGCGATGCGGACGATGCCCCAGCGCTCGGCCGAAACGATCGAGTCGATTTCGCCCGGCGCGGTCGAAAGCAGCAGCACGCCGACCGTGGCGCGCTGCCGCTGCACCGGCACGGCCACCGAGACCACCAGCTTGCCGTGGTCGTCGACGCGCACCACGTCCGCCGGCGCGCCGGTGAGGGCCGAATCGACCTCCGGATAGCGCTTGCCCTCGTCGGCGCCATATTCCCGGTAGAGCGGGTAATCGTCGCCCGGCACCCAGCTCATCACCGCGTTCCACCATTCCGACAGCAGGTTGGTGGAATCGGTCTTGGGCTGCGGCGGGTTGATTTGCCGCAGCACGTCGCCCCGCGCGTAAATGTTGGCGCTGTCGAGGATCATCAGCCCGTCCTGGTCGTAGATACGGGCGCGCGTGCCGGTCGGCGTGACGAGGTTGCGCAACAGGGGCGCGACCTGCTCGGGGTTGATGGGGAACTCGAGCGCGGGATCGTAGAAACTGAGCGGGGAGACGTTGTCGCCCGGCTGCAGTTGCAGCAGGCGGTCCGGATTGACCTGGATGACGTCGCTGTCGACGGTGGCCGACGCCGCAATGGCCGCCGCGATGATCTCGCCCTGCACCCGGAGCGACTGGACCCGGGCATCGATCAGGCCGGCGCGCCACTGGTTGAGGTAGAGAATGCCGACCACGAGGACGGCGAGGGCGACGAGGTTGAGGAAGACGATGCGGCGCGTCAGGCTGGCGAAGATGGTGATGGCGACAAGCCGCCGGATCGCCGCCAGCAGCCACAGCAGGCGCCGGCCGAGTTCGACCAGCACGCTCGGCTTGCGATCGGCATCTACAGGCGCCGAGGCGGCGTCGGGAGGCTTGGGCAGCGCCTCCAGTTCATGCCCGCTGACGGCCACTAAAGCAGAATCCATCCCCAGGGAGGCGAAATCATACTCCCAAGTCCGACCATTGTCGCGCCTGCCCCGCCGGACGTGCGGCGCGACGGGTCCCCGGCGTTACTGCTCCTTGAAGCGGTAGCCGACGCCATAGAGCGTCTCGATCATCTCGAAATCGTCGTCGGTCGCCTTGAACTTCTTGCGCAGCCGCTTGATGTGGCTGTCGATGGTGCGATCGTCGACATAGACCTGGTCGTCATAGGCCGCGTCCATCAGGGCGTTGCGGCTCTTGACCACCCCGGGCCGCAGCGCCAGCGCCTGGAGGATCAGGAATTCGGTGACGGTCAGCGTCACGCGCTGGCCCTTCCAGGTGCAGGTGTGGCGCTCCTCGTCCATCACGAGGTTGCCGCGCTCGATCAGCGCCTTGCCGGGCATCGGCTCGGTGGCGCCGCCGGGGCCCGGCTGGCCGGGCTCGCGCGGGGCCGAGCGGCGGAGGATCGCCTTGACCCGCTCGACCAGCAGCCGCTGGCTGAAGGGCTTGGTGATGAAGTCGTCGGCGCCCATCTTGAGGCCGAACAATTCATCGATCTCCTCGTCCTTGGAGGTGAGGAAGATCACCGGCACGTCCGATTTCTGCCGCAGCCGGCGGAGCAGTTCCATGCCGTCCATGCGCGGCATCTTGATGTCGAGAATGGCGAGGTCCGGCCGTTCCGCCGTCAACCCCTCGAGCCCAGACGCGCCGTCGGTATAGGTGGCGACGGTGTAGCCCTCGGCCTCGAGCGTCAGGGACACTGAGGTGAGGATATTTCTGTCATCGTCCACCAGGGCGATCTTGGGCA